>Ga0307517_10014961_pt1 | contig 10354 bp, 13 predicted proteins | sample 23_EM_MG_FD_194515 | JGI IMG/M metagenome (GOLD analysis project Ga0307517, IMG submission 194515) | Populus trichocarpa ectomycorrhiza microbial communities from riparian zone in the Pacific Northwest, United States - 23_EM | ecosystem: Host-associated > Plants > Roots > Unclassified | place...
TTTTGCTTTAGCCTAGATAACGTCCAAACCCCCCCCCCAAATTGCATATCATCTAGCATAAAAATCTGACTTGAATCTTCCTCGTGGGATCGACCCCTTGCTTGCTCGATACTATCTTGTGTGTTGTGTTTTAAGTTAGGGTAATTAATTTGTGCGACCGCGACATCGCAACAAATTTTGGCGCCGCTGCCGGGGATGTAATTTTAATTGATTCTTGTGCTATTATTTTTATTTTCTGTGATTATTATTTCTTTTTCTGAAAAAAAAAGAAAAAAAATTTTTGTTTGCTGCGGTACTGTTCATTATGGAAGCGGTACTGTTCAAAACAGATTTTTTGGTGGAATTAGGTATCGGCCTTTTGTTTCCTGAAAGGAAATGACGTTCTAAACAGGACTAGTGGTAAATTCCGTTGTTTTACTAGTGTTTTTAGGCAGTTTTAGTTTTCTACCGTAGGATTTTCGTACAATTTGCATTGTTTTCGATCTCTTGTGTGGTTGGTTTCTTTTGAGTTTTCTTGACAATTTATGTCTGTAACCTGTTCTACTAATCAGATTCAAGTGTAGGTGGATTTCGAAATAAAAAACACTTTACGCAGGTTACGAAAGGAAGCTCGCGTCAACATCATGGTTGTTGAACGACAACAAACACTCAAGGAGCTTGCTGCAACTAACATGGAAAATCAACCATTGTGCATCAACATCGATAATAATATAAACTTCGAGCTCAAATCTGGTTTTATACATTTGCTACCAACATTCAATGGTCTTGCAGGTGAAGATCCTCATACTCATCTTAAAGAGTTCCATATGGTTTGCGTTGGCATGAAACCGAATGGAGTTGACGAAGAACAGGTTAAGTCCCTTTCTCTTTAAAAGGGGCAGCAAAGGCATGGTTTTTCTCTATTCTCCCAAGTTCCATTGGAACTTGGAATGCCATGAAGAAGATTTTCCTTGAAAAATATTTCTCAGCATCTCGAGTTGCCAACATAAGGAAAGAAATATGTGGGATTCGACAATCACATGGAGAGACACTTTCTGAGAATTGGGAAAGTTTTGAGCAACTGTGCATTCAATGCCCTCATCATCAAATACCTGATCAGCTGCTCATTCAATATTTCTATGAAGGATTGATGCCTACTGACCGTAGTATCATTGATGCTGCAAGTGGAGGGGCATTGGTAGATAAGACACCCGAGGTTGCACGCCAATTGATCTCAAACATGGCAGCCAACTCGAAATAATTTGGCACGCGTGGAGACTTCACAAACAAACAAGTAAATGAGGTAAGTATTTCTAACCTTGAAAATAAAGTTAATGATATTACTTCTCTTGTGCATTCTTTGGCTTGTGGAAATGTACAGCAGGTGAAAGTTTGTAGCATATGTTCCTTATAAGGACATACCTCAGATATGTGTCCAACAATGCAAGAAGATTACATTGAACAGGTTCATGCAGTTGATGGAGGATTCAACGGACAGGCCCAGCGTAAATATGATCCCTTATCCAACACGTACAATCCCGGATGGAGAGATCATCCAAACTTATGTTATGGGAACCCACCTCAACAAGGCAATCAAGGCCGACAGTTCCATCCCCATGGATTTCAGCCCCAACATAATTATCAAGCAAGACAACCCCCTCCATTCACAAACTTCAATGTTATGGGGTCGTCATCCAGTGATGATCTTTGTGAGATGATGAAAACTTTGGCTTCTAACACTATGACCTTGCAACAAAATATCATGTCTTTTCAACAAGAAACAAGGTCAAGTATTCACAACTTGGAGAAGCAAATGGGGCAAGTAGCTTCAAGTGTGGGGAAATTGGAAGAGAAAAGGTCGAAACAAATTGAGATGGAGGAAGAAGAAGAGATAGAAACCGAATTGAGTATAAAGAAGGAACATCCTCCTCCTCCACAAACTGAAACATTGACCAACACTCCAAAGGTAACTCCTCACTCAATGAATTCCAGTTTTAAAACAATTTCACCCTTTCCTGTGAGTTCTTCTAGGTCAAAGAAAGAGGACAAAGAAAAAGAGATTTTAGAGGTTTTCAAGAAAGTAGAACTCAACATTCCTAAACATGTTTATGATTCTCTTATTCTTGAGCCTTTGAATAAAACTAGTATTGTAATACAACTTGCGGATCGTAGTTTTTATAGAAGATGTCCTAGTTAAGATTGATAGTTTGGTCATTCCATGCGACTTTTATATTCTTGATATGGAAATAATTCTTGTGATTCATCAAACAGCACTCCTATGTTGTTTGGGAGACCATTCTTGAAAACTGCCAATACAAAAATTGATTGTGGTAAGGATACTTTGTCTATGGAGGTAGGAGATGAAAAAATTGAATTTAATTTTCATGATGCAATGACATATCCTTATAGCAATGTTTATTCTATCACATGTTATGACCAAGTTGATAAGTGTGTATAGCAAGTTTGTGATTTTGATAGTGAGGATGGATTAAGCGTAGCTTTGAGCTATGGCTATGATTTTACCAAGATAAAAGAGATGGAGAGGCATATATGTGTTCCCCAAAACGTGCATGAATCAGCATTGGCTTTGCAAGCTTTGCAAACCGTTCCCCATGATGTAAGAGTCATTCACCCCATCATGGACAGTGAATAGGTGGTGCTTATCCTTTTGGTGCCCAAAACGATTGGAATTAAATGGGGGGGAGGAACAAAAATTGACTTTTGTTCTTGTGAAAGAGAAATTATGCTCAGCACATGTTTTCGCTTTACCTAACTTTACGAAAGCATTTGAAATAGAATGTGATGCATTTGGAATAGAAATAAGTGTTGTTTTATGGAGCAGCCTTGAACTATCCCACTTACGACAAAGAACTCTATGCGTTGGTAAGAGCACTTGAGACATGGCAATATTACTTGTGGCCAAAAAGTTCATAATCCATTCAGATCATTAGTCCTTGAAACATTTGAAAGTAAAAGGTAAGTTGAATAGGAGACATGTAAAATGAGTTGAATTCATTGAAACTTTTCCTTACGTAATCAAGTATAAGCAAGGCAAAGAGAACATAGTAGCTGCACTTTTGCGTATGTATGTTCTTCTAAACACCATGAATATGTGAAGGAATTGTGTGATAATGATTTTGACTTTGCCAAGATTTATAATGTCTGTGGACATTCGACTTTTGGTAAGTTTTATTTGATGGATGGTTATTTGTTCAAAAAAAAATAAATTGTGTTCCTGCTAGTTTTTTGCGTGAATTGCTTTTTCTTGAAGCATATGGGGGTGGTTTAATGGGTCACTTTGGGGTTCTAGAAACCTTGGATGTATTGTATGAGCATTTCTATTAGCCAAAGATGAAAAGGGATGTGCAACGAATCTATGAACAGTGCATTGTTTGTAGAAAGGTAAAATCTAGAGGACAACCGTATGAACTATATACACCATTGCTTGTGCTTGCTAAACCTTGGGTAGATATCTTTGTGGACTTTGTTTTAAGGTTTACTTAGGTTAAAGGAAGGTAGACTTGTTATTTAGAAAGATTGTACATTTGCATGGCATTCCTTGAAGTATAGAGTCAGATCATAATGTTAAGTTCTTTAGCTACGTTTGGAAGACTTTTTTTGTGGTAAGTTTACATATGTATAAAAAAAGAAAAGAAGGCACATAAATTATAAGGGACATACCCAAATTTACAATGTAAACAAAACGCTTAAAAACAACAAATGGCCATAAGAAGGCCACAAAAAATAAAACTGAAACCTAGCTAGACTAGCCAGATACAACAATAAAACCAACCAAACAATAGTTTAAGATTCTACATTATTCGCCTTCCAAGCTCTTTGGATCTTAATGTTTTCATTAGTTGCTGGAACGTTTCTCATCAAATTGAGCTTGTCGTGAATGATCCCTTTGATTTGATCAAAGACCAAATTTGAATTTCTAGATATACCTGCAAAGATCCTTGAATTCTGTTCTTGCCAAACACAGTACATCGTAGCTGCGAATCCCACTTTACGAGAAAAGTTACTTACAGCAACCCATCTAATCCATTCATCCCAGTTTTTCCTAATTCTAGAAATGTCGCATATGTCACAAACATCCCACCATATTGCTTCTAAATAAGAGCATGCAAAGAACAAGTGATTTTGATCTTCATTGTTAAGGAGACAAAGTGAGCACCAGTTGGGACCATGGAGACCAAACCTGATACGATCTAGGCAAGGTCAAATTCGGATTTTGATGTAAAATGTGCAACTATCCAGTTTTATGACAACTGTCACAATTCTCAATCCAACCATTGGATCAAAATGAAATTTTACGTGGAGTCTCCTGACATATTGGTGCACCTTCGGTTAAAATTTCAAGTCAATCTCACTTTGGGAAGGCACCGCAATACTGGTCAACACAGGCTATATGAATTTTGTTATTTACTTCCTTTTGACTTGTTGACTTCTTATTTGACTAGAATTCTTTTCCTAAAAGGATATGGCACCTTGTTTGGGAATCTCCTAGTTCTACAACGATCTTTAATGATTTGAACCATAGTTTCCAAGTGTGGTAAGGATTCATAAATGTTTCAAAATCCTTTTCTTACATGGATTCCTTATTCATCTTAGCTACAACAAGGAAAGAAGACTTCAGAATTAATCCTACCTTCAGATCAGATTTTCTAGTTTATTTGGGACTTTTTAATGGTGACAAATCTGATTCTAGCATATTTAGGATAGTAATTTTTGGATTTTTTTCTTCTTCTTAGTCTTTGGGTTATTATTACTTATTTGAGTCAATTGTAAGTGGTCCTCATATAAGTCCACCTAAGGGGGTCCATTAGGATTTATTTAAGTCTAGAGTTAGTATAAACAAAGGCATAACCAAACATGTAAGTTAGACAATTCAGATTAATAAAACTTCTTGTTTACCGCACTTTGTGTGTGTGTGTTGGTAAGATAATCTCCCTTCCATGGTTCTCTGAAGAACTCAAAATGACTTATAGAAGAACAGCTGGCTTCGTGGCGTCATCCTTATACTTCTCGTTCGCGAATCAATATTCGTAGGGTGGGGGTTTTCGTTTCCAATAGTGCACCAGCCTAGGTACAAGTTATCTTTGTGTCACACTCCTATCAAACCTAATTTACTTGGCTTTCCGGTAATTGGTGTCCAGCTTTACAACTTTTAGTGCCATATCTTCCAAAACCAAGTTGTGTACTGTTTGGTTTGCAACCCCTACTACATCTGCCTTTATGAATTTTACTATATTTTTATACGTTTCGGATATAGCACGTCCCCCACTTTTTAGGTTGGGGAGATTTCGCTATTTCCGGGCGGGGCGTGTGAGATGCGTGATCACGAGGTTCGCATCAAAACCGATGTAGTTTATCCTAAGTTGTGAGCTTTTGTTGGACAGCCAGCCATAGAAGAAAAGAATGTCTCGGAATAGCATTCTTGAACCACAAAATGTCATGCCAATCAACCATCTGATTACGGATTCCGAGTTGCTCCCAAACTACTTTGACCGAGAACCTATGATTTGGCAAATCCAACCAAACAATCTCGTCCCTCTTCCCTATCTTAGGATTAAAATTGGAAGGAATAGCATCTATAATAAGGTACTAGCCAATAGCTTGAGTGGTAGGAATTCTCCATTCTGAGTTACTAACCACCACACTCACTATCACGTTCTTATCTCTCGCCGTAAGAATCCGCGAGGGGGATGTGAGGATGCCAGTTGTTAAACCATAGAGAAGTTTCCCTTCCATCTCCTATGGTGTACTTCATCTTAGGCCATGCTAAAGATCTGAGCTTAATGATCTTTCTCCAAGCCCAAGAGCAATTCGGGGCCTTGATTTTCCAGAAATTTCTACCTCGCAACATATTGGATCTAATCCAAGGAGACCAGATTGAGCCATTTGAGTTAGTGCACAGATTCCAAGTGTGTTTCAATAAAGCAATCTTGTTCCATTATGTTATCCTTTTGATTCCTAGCCCCCCCCTCCTTTTTTGGAAGACACTGCAGCCCTAGTAATTCTTACATCTGAAACTGACCAAAGAAAGGATCTCATAATTTACTCTAAATTTTTAATTACTTTTGGAAGACTTTATGGGGAAAGTTGGAAACTAAACTCTTATTTTCGACAACTTGTCATGCTTAAACAGATATAAGAACTACTGAGGTAGTGAATAGAACTTTATCCCAACTTTTGTGTGTTGATATTCAAAAGAATCTGAAAGGTTAGGAATAATGTTTGCCTTTTGCTTATAATAGATGTATTTGACCATTGACTTTTCACCTTTTCAAATTGTTTATGGGTTTAATCCATTAACTCCTATGGACTTAATTCCTTTACCTTTTAAAGAAATGGTAAGTTTAGATGGTGAAAAGAAGGCAAAGATGGTGAGACAACTCCACGAGACTGTAAACAGGTTGTTTTCCAACCCGGTGATTGGGTTTGGATGCATATGCATAAGGAACGATTTCCTAACCAAAGGAAATCAAAATTACAGCCTCGTGGTGATGGTCCATTTCAAATTTTAGAGAGGATCAATGACAACACACACAAAATTGATATTTCAGGTGAGTATGACGTTAGTGATACCTTTAATGTTGCTGATCTTACTTTGTTTGACAAAGGTTTTGATTTGAAGTGGAATCATTTCGAGGAGAGAGGGGATTATGTGAACTAGCCCAGAAACACCAGCAAGGACCCATTACATGTTCTAAATAGTCCAAGATAAAGACATTAAATGCATTGGTTTTGAAGGTTTCGATCAAGTCGGATTTGAAGGGCCCATTGGAGTATCAAGAGGAGGTCCTAGCACATTTTATCCATGTACAAAAAGGACCCAATCCAACCTTATTTGGGCCATGAGGTGAAGACAACAAAAGAAACAAAGAATCCTACTACAACTTGGAAACAACATGGGTGGCTACCTTTTCTTTTTGTTTCTAGGATTAATAGGTTGCATGCAAGGATATAAATAAGGCTTGAATCAATTCTGTAATTTTTTATTTCCTTATGTTCTTCTCATTGTAAAACATGGATTTAACATAATGGGTTTTTATTTAATTTTGCTACAGCCCAAGGCTTGTTTGGGCCTAATAAAACACTTTGTTTTTAGCTAGGATCCAAGGTTTGTTTGAATCAGGTTTTGGGTTTGTTTTATTTTAAGGTTTTTGGGTTAATTTTGTAAGTGGGCCAAATCAGTCCACTATGGTAGATCCATTAGGGTTTTTTTTTTATATAAGGTAAGTATATTAATAAAAAAAATAGCAAAATACAATAAAGGATATAAACCCTACAAGGGGCATCAACAGACAAACCCGCTTACCCTAAACAAAACAAAAACAATATAAATAACCAAGTATAAATCCCAGGAACAGCTAGGTGAAAATATCCTCAAAACCTATTGAGTCAAAAATCAAATTAAGTAGGATTGAAAACATCATCAGAAAATCCACAAGCAATATGAAGAATATGATTAACTTTTGAAATAATACAAGTAACAATATCTCTAAAAATCATCGAACTAGTACGGGGAGCATCACCAAGGAAGCCAGCATTCCTTTCGCTCCAAATATATTAAACGACAGCAGGTAAAATCAATCTCATAAACACGATGAAATGAAATGAAATGAGACAACTGGAGCATAAATCAAACCAAATACGATGAGAGAATGGGCAATCAAAGAATAGGTGATCAACATCTTCCCTGTCACCACCACATAAATGGCATTAGATAGTCTGAATTCCATAACACCTTAGCTTATTCTTAGTAGAGAGAGCATCATGAATAGTAATCCACACGATAAATGAAAATCGTGGAATAGCATGTTTATGCCAAACAACTTTCAACCACTCAACTTTATCCCGAACATAATGAATAGAGTTCCAAGCGCAACGAATAGAGAACATACCCTTCAGGGCATCCTTCCAACACACAAGGTGATACGAACCAAGCAAGGTCAGATTCAGACTTTTGCGTAAAATTTCCTAACGTCCAGTTTTATGTTATTTAGCATAACTCCAAATCCAACCGTTAGATTGAGCTAAAACTTTTCCAAAAGATTCCAAAGGTATTTGTCTATTTCGGGATAAACGTTCACATGAATTGAAGTTTGGGAAGGAGTTGTGATATAGGTCAGAACAGGCTTTATGAATTTTGTTGTTTACTTCCTTTTGACTTGTGGACGGAAATTTGACAAGGATCCTTTTCCTACAAGGATGTGACAGCTTGTTTTTGGAATCTCTTAGTTCTACAAGGATCGTTAATGGGCTGCAACATAGCTTTCAAATGTGTCAAGGATTCATTAATGTTTTAGAATCCTTTTCTTACAAGGATTCCTTATTCATCCTAGCTACACAAGGAAAGAGTGGATGGTGGTATTTAATGACATTTTTGTTTTAAGGAAGGAAACTAAATTGGTAGGTATAAAAGAGGGAGATTTTCTTCATTAATTGTCCATGCAAAATAAGGAAACCGAGCACAACAAGTGATGCGAACCTCGTGATCACGCAACCCACAATCAAGATTGAGATCTAATCCTAGAAAGCCGAAATAGATCTGATAGGAGTGTGATACAATGGAAACCTACCCAAAACACCAACACTATTGGAATGAAGAAGAATGACGCCACAAGGCCAGTTAATCTTCGATAAGTCCAATTCAGTTCGTTTAAGAAATGAAGAATCACTCACACTTTAAAACTGAAATATTTAGAAGTAATATTCATCAATGGCTGTTGAAATTTAGGTTTCATGAGTTTCAATAGTTCTTGAACAATTAACCTTAAATGAGGTCCACTCAAAACTGACCTAAAAATTGATGTGAACCTCGTGATCACGTGGTCATGCAACCCACACGCAAAGACACCAATTCCTAGAAAGCCAAGTAAATCAGGTTTAATAGGAGTGTGGCACAAAGATAACTTGTACCTAGGCACCAGCACTATTAGAAACAAAAAACCCTCACCCAACGAATATTGATTCGCGAACGAGAAGTATAAGGATGACGCCACGAAGACAGTTGTCTAACTTACATGTATCGTTATGACTTTATTAAATATAAGGATAACAACTATCTTCGTGGCATCATCCTTATACTTCTCCTTCGCGAATCAATATTCGTTGGGTGGGGGTCTCCGTTTCCAATAGTGCTGGTGCCTAGGTACAAGTTTTCTTTGTGTCACACTCCTATCAAACCTGATTTACTTGGCTTTCCGGGAATTGGTGTCTTTGCGTGCTGGTTGCGTGACCACGTGATCATAAGGTTCGCATCAGTAACTCTTTTACTTGCTGATAGATCTGTAAAAGTGCCTAGAGGAATAGTTGAAGATGTGTTAGTACAAGTTGATAAATTCATTTATCCTGTGAATTTTATTGTCTTGGATACACAACCTGTTGAAGCATGTAATTTAATTCCTGTTATTTTAGGATGTCTATTTCTTGCAACTTCTAATGCATTGATTAATTATAGGAAGGGAGTGATGAAGTTATCTTTTGAAAACATGACATTGGAGATAAATTTTTTCAACATTTGCAAGCAATCTGGAGATGATAATGATTTACAGGAAGTGGACTTTATTTAAAAATTAGCTCATGATCAATTTCAAACCACTTCCAGTGAAACTGATATTGATGAATCTGACGATTTGCAAATGGTTTATTTTCAGGAAGAGTCAAAGGCAAATAGTTGGAGACCAAAAATTGAGGAATTGCCACCACGATCAATTGAGTCCATACCTTCAAGTGTTCAACCACCAAAACCTAATTTGAAGCCGTTACCATTTAATCTCAAATACTCATTTTTGGGAGAAAATGAAACTTTTCTGATAATAATCTCTTCCAAACTTAATGCACATCAAGGTAAGTTATTACAAACTCTGAAAATGCACAAAAATGCATTAGGATGGACCATAGCTGACATAAAAGGAATTAGTCCTTTGATTTGCACACACAGGATCTATTTGGAGGAAAATGCTAAACCTTGATGATGCTAGTCAGCTGCGAAAATTACAAATAAATGAGCTTGAGGGAATAAGAAATGATGCATATGAAAATTCAAGAATTCATAAAGCAAGAATCAAAGAGTTTCATGAAAAGAAAATACTGAGAAAAACATTCAATGTTGGTCAAAAAGTCTTCCTTATAATTATCAACTCGATTTATTTCCTGGAAAACTAAGATCAAGATGGAGCGGTCCTTTTATTATGAAACATGTATATATCCATATGGGGCCTGTGATATCGAGAATCTAAAGAATGACAATGTTTTCAAGGTAAATGGGCATCGTTTGAAAGTTTACTTTGACAATTTTTCAGTTGAAAATGACTCTATTGAATTGAGTGATCCTGTATATAAAGATTGATTCTTTTTCTCACAT
>Ga0307517_10014963_pt1 | contig 10352 bp, 8 predicted proteins | sample 23_EM_MG_FD_194515 | JGI IMG/M metagenome (GOLD analysis project Ga0307517, IMG submission 194515) | Populus trichocarpa ectomycorrhiza microbial communities from riparian zone in the Pacific Northwest, United States - 23_EM | ecosystem: Host-associated > Plants > Roots > Unclassified | place...
ACCTCCAATTTTTTTTCCTCCAACCCTATATTGCGGGCAGCTACCTAGTTGTCCTCTACGATTGGATGGCGAAATAAACATTCATGATATTGATAGAACTGATTTTTTTTTTAAAAAGAATAAATAACTTAGATTATCATACCAAAGAGTCATCATATTCTAAATAGCTTTTAGGCATGCCCTTGTCCTTAAAGCTGGAATATGAATTGTTCACATGTTTTTTTGCAACAAGAGATTATTTTTTTCATGCTAAAAATATAACCCTCACCCATTTCCTAGTCACGTACTCAAGACGAACAGAAAACCCGTGACAATGGGAAAAAAAAGAGTCTCAGATTCATTCATGAAAGGTGGACGCAATTCTATTAATAGAGAGATAGTAATAATGCATAGGGCATAGGCCCGTTTAGGATAACGTGAATAAAAAAAATCTTTAAGATTAATATAGGTATCCGGACCGTCTTACACGTACCTCGACTGATTTTACGGACCCTGAAATTAATAATAGTATAAGTTTCTAGTGACCCTGAGATTTATGAGACTCAAACTGGTGACCTCTAGAGTGTAAAACAATGCCTGAAAAATTAAGTTGCACCAATTTAGAATTAAAAAAAAAAAAGTACTAACTTTAATAATACCATCAAATAACTTATTTTCTTTGTCCCTAAATTTACATTGCGTACTGAAATGAAACTAAAAAGAAAAAGAAAAAATTTCATGCAACAATGCAGCCGAATATCAGACAGAATAGTTTGATGCCCGAATTGATAAATTCATGGAAAATTTATTTGAAGTAATTACTCAATAGCCTGCTCTAACATGAAATGATTATTTGTTCACCTCTAAAATCATTTCAGGGTGCACTTGAAACGGTCCCGTGTCTAGTCCACGGCATCAAGATCAAGGGGGTGGATGTAGGGATAATGGGGGGTGCCCGGCCCTCCGGGGCTCCACACGCCACTCCACCGTACACACAGACAGCAGCCATTATTGCTGAACTCTGAATGACGATGATATCCTTGTTTGACGAAGCTTAACGACCGGGACCTCCTGCGATTACCAGAGGTGCTGAAGGGTGAAAAGGGTCTGCGGAACTTACAACGGTCACTAAAGCAAGTTTTTAGTTGTCATCAAACACTTATTAGAACACAGCAGATGCTACCACCACTCACTGAGTGAAATGGGTCCCTTGAGACTCGAGTATTTGATTCTTCTTTGCCTTATCTGGTGGTCGTGATGAACGCATGAGATCCCTTTTTAGTGTTCCTCAATCATGAAATGCATCATCTTTCTTGAACAACGGTGAACTCCTCCAAGTCTGAGTCAGCCCCTTTTCACATGGAATTAGATCATCTTTGTTTTGCTTTTTTGAAAGCTTTTTTAGATGTTCGATGTCTGGAAAAAAATATTATTTTAATAGAGGATGGATGAAATCGTTAGGTAGGCTCAATCATGCCTCGTAGTGGAAGATACCCCTAGTGGTTTGAGCTTCATTTACAATTTAAGATTCTGAATGACATCTCCCATCCCATTGGGGATGGAAATGGAGGACGTATGAGATAGGAGATTCATTGTCATACTGCTTAAAAGGGATTTTTTTTTAACAAATAACAGCACAGTAAAAGTAAAAATTTTGAAAAGTATTTTACCAAGTAATATTCGTTAATATGATCACACTTTAAAAATCTAAAAAAAATTTCATCCTATATTACTTCACCAATTACATACTTTATCCGCATAAAATTCCTAAACAATCAAATGAAAAAAAATCACAGAACAGGGCTTTTTTTTGGAACTAACACGCAAAAGCTGAACTGAGTAGGAACAATTCTTTTAACACAAAGTGCTTGATTGATACACGATTTATACTGAGTTAAGTATGCTACTTTTTCCTGATTTGTTGACTGTCAGTGACACAACTATTGTAATTGGCAAATTCATCAAACTGAGCTTAAATTTCCAATCTGTTCAAGAGGCATCATGAATCTGGAAAATACAGATGTTAAATGCATTGAAGTCTATAAACCAAATTTCGTATGTTTTTCATGGCCAGATTACCTTGACCTTGCCAAAGCAAACAAATCATGCCTAAAGCCATAATATCATTCTCCAAAACTGTAAAAAAGAAAAAAAAAGAGCATGACAAAACAGAGAATAAATTCTCGATAAACATTGTATTTTCATCTTTACTCCTTGAGAACCCGCCAGAATAATATAATTCAACAAGACTCGTGCAAAAAAATTGGAATATTAAGGAAAAAACAGAACACGGACAATGATAGGCGCCATTCAGATCATGTTTTTTCTTCTGCACTGGAAAAAAAAAAAGATCCATTCAACTGCCTACCTTCCCACATATTAGATAAAAGCCTTTCTTATGCTGTTTTCACTCTGATTTTCTCTAGCTGTCTACCTGTTTAAAAACACTCAGAGGGGGCAAGGTGGGACTTCGATGGTGGTTCCGGCTTGAATCATACCCCACCCAATGAGACGCCAGTGCTTCTCCACTCGGCGACTCAATGCGATCTTCTCACCCTTGCTGGTGCAGACTGGAGAAGTAAGTTGTAGTTTTGCCAAATCATTCTTCACAGCAAGAACTCGAGCACCAGATGACATGGACCCAATGTTCAACATAAGAATCTCTCCCTTGGTCAGCTTCGAAACCTTTCCCTGCTTCTCTGAGCCCTTTGTCCTGACACCAATAAGCCGTCTCAAAAGAAAGAAATTCACCTGCACAAAGAAAAGAAAGGCACAACATTAGTACCAGAGGCGTGCAAGAATCCTGCATCACAATATGAAGAACCCATAAATCTCTGCCCCTATAGAGAAAAGGGCACTTATTGAAACCAATGACAAAGCAACTTGCATAGAGAAGCATGTTTAATTCAAGATAGTTTATAAGCCATATATAAAAAGCATCATCACATGCACATTGGAATGCGAACAGGGTGTCTACTATTTCCTGTCTACACCAAAAATGAAACTCCACTCAGCTGCACTGAATTCAACCCAACAGGGAGAACTTTGCACATGTCGCGCAAAACACATACTCAAATATAAATATAGACAGGACTTGCTCATTTATGACTTGGATATGGAAAGCAGTTTGAATGCAAAAAGTATTTAATGAAAGTATAAAACTACAAAACATTATTATTGATTCAGCTCCATACCTCAAGCTCACCAAAAACTTCAGGGAGTGAGCCAACATCACCAAGAACTTGACCCACAAGTCTATCAGCACGTGTCAAAGTGGGGTCCATGGTTGTGCCAACACCAATTAGACCTCCAGGCACGGCAAATTGTAGCTCATTCTGCTCGGCATATAATGACACTATTCTAGTATATATTGGGGTGCACTTCATGTTCCCAGCCTCGTCCTTAACAATGATCCCAGGACGGACCTCAATAAATTGATTGACCTTCAAAACACCCTGCATGGACAAGATAGACCAAAATAATGATACTCGTACATCACAGATTCTCAGCACGACTAATTCATGAATCTCTCTCTCTGGACCACAACATCTTCATGGAAAAAGCAAACTTTAATAGCTAAATCAAGGGCTCACGAGTGCCAAGGCCTAAAGTTAATTCTCATTGTCAGTCCACAAGGCTTCAAATAAGTAACACTCAGACCCCATAAACCTTAGCATGCAGTCAGAATTGTTACAAACCAAGCATTTCTCCATTTACACTGGCTATTATTACCCTGATGTGGAAAATGGGCCAGAATTGAATTGAATTGAATGAGAAAAAATGCATGGAAACTCTGCACAAATTAACCAAGATCTTGCACCAAGTATAGACACAACTAAGAAAAAAAATGCACGCCAATATTAACCAAACACATGTTAAAAACATACCCTGAGGATGCTTCCACCAGCCACACCACCTCTTATCTCATCAACCTCGTATCCAGGTTTGTTGACATCAAAAGATCGAATAACAATCATGTTAGGTGGTGAGGTAAAGTTCCTCTCTGGAATTGGGATCTTTTTAACAATATACTCACACACAACATCTATGTTATACTTTAGCTGAGCAGAAATTGGCACAACTGGTGCACCATCAGCAACAGTTCCCTGAAAAGAAAAAGATGAAAAGAATTAGTAGGGTGTGGGTCTCCCGTTTGCTTTTTGGAGAAAAAGAGCATCATCAGGAAAAAGAACATACAATGCATGTACACTCAACTAACAAGATGTGTAAAAATAGCACGGGCAAACCTGAATAAATTTCTGAATAGCCTCGTGCTGGTTGATGGCTGCATTTTCCTGAATAAGATCCACTTTATTTTGAAGAATTATAATATGTTGGAGACGCATAATTTCAACAGCAGCAAGATGTTCAGAAGTCTGTGGTTGGGGGCAGCTCTCATTTGCAGCTATGAGCAGCAATGCACCATCCATAATTGCTGCTCCATTAAGCATTGTAGCCATAAGAATGTCATGACCCTACAGGAGAGCACAAAAAATGTAATGTGGATGGTCTAGTCACAAAAAGCATAGAAGTACACTAATAATCTGCAGCTAAGACATTTTATTCAGCAATGCCAGTTAAGAAGAGGCCTTGATTACCCAACGTTTTCTTGCTAATATCTAAGCAGTCCAATGGGAATAAAAAACAATCAACCAATACCATAATTCATTTAACGTGTGAGAAACTTGGAGGAAGGCACATTTGGGTCCAAACCTTTAATGTGTTACAATCAACATATGAAAAGTACATACAGTGCATAAACCATAATTAAATAGAGACCTGGTTCAACCACTTACTAGGTAGCCTTACTGGGTGACAATCAAAATATGAAAAGTCAGCATGGTGAAAAAGCATAATTAAATACAGCACCTGGACCCCTTACCGGGCAATCAACAAAAGAGACATGTCTCAGCAAATTCATCCTGCAGTTTTGAAACCCTTCTACATCACACATAGGATTATCTTCCTTTCCACTTCCATATGCCCTACGAGAACAGTTCTTACATTAAAGGCAAAAGGCCAATATTTAACCTAAATAGTAATGCTTCACCTATGCATTTACTCACTTGTAGCACTTAGGCCGAGGGCACCGCTCATCTTCACACTTGTATATCTTTGCGTTTGCATATCCAAGCTTTATTGTAATATTACGCTCCAACTCATTTTTAAAACGAACCGTCTGCACACGAATAGAAAACCACCAAATTAGCACCCCTCAAACCTGTACAATTCATAATTATAACAAATTGAAAATGATCTGCCTGATTGTTATGTATGGATAGATCAAAATACAAGTTTCCATAATCATAACCACGGAACAACATTTGGCAAAAACTTGTGCTAGTAAGGTAACTACTCTGTGGAACCATGATTAAAAAGAAAACAACTAGCTTAGCTACATGTGATAATATAACATATTGTGGGGGAGGATTGCCTGTCATGATGGAGGTAAAACTCCCTTTATCAGAGCAAGGATCAATTTCTAAACGCACCTAATCCAGCAACACTTCAATACTTGATAGTTAGTAGTAGTGTTATATATTGCAGGAATATGAATGCTCAGTGGATTAAGCAGCAAGGTCATTTTGCATTATATGAATTAAACTCATTTCATATCCTATTTACACTGGGAATAAAGGGGGTTAGAGAGGGAGAGGGAAGACTTACTTATTTGATGGGCCTCCATTGTGTTAAAAAAAGAGAGGGAAAGAAAGAAAAAGGAATTGAGATCACTGAAAAATTGTTTTCCAATTCACCGGCTCACATAACTATCCCTATTGCAAAAATTTATAACCTTCTTCTTCTTCTTCTGTTTTTTTTTTGGCCTTTCATTCCCCAAAGTAAATACCACATAATATAACCATAAGAGACTGCTGATAGGAAACAGATATAAAAATTAAAGGCAAAACCATCTAAATCACCTGAACACCGGAAATTGCTTTGACGACAGTAGACTTCCCATGTGCCACATGACCAATAGTACCTACAAATAATTAACACCAAAAACTATCAGTTTCGACGAACACGGTCAACAACTAAGCTACTGAAAGGAAATTCCAAAATCAAAAACAAAAAAACCTATATTAATGGTTGCCTGCCGCGATATAACTTCAGGAGAGAGTGGATGCAACGTTGTCACGTCCAGTTTACTTAAATCTTGTTCCATCAAACCTTTCCGCGCCATCTTGACTCTTCCTCTGCTTCAACTGGTTACTTCTCAAACGAGTCGAAAACCTCTCCTGCTAAACAGACCGATAAACTGAATTAAAATGTCAATTGACAACAACAAAAAAACGAATATACACAGAGTCGATTCGATTGAGATATTGATAGTTGAAGATCGTAAAAACTAATGATTGACAGAGATTAAAGGAAGATTGCGTACCGGCAACGCTGTTTGCTTGGAAGAGAGAGCACGCGGCGGTGTAGATAGCTAGGGTTTCAGTGTGCGAGTGAGGAGGGATAAAGAGTAAAGACGATATTTTTATTTTTATTATTTGGGGTTTAAGTGAGATGGTTTGTTGTTATTTTTGGAATTGACTAGGCAGTTGATATTAAAAAATAATTTTAATTATAAACTGAAAAGTTGTTAATAAATGTTATACAGATAAATATTATAAACATTTATTAACATTACGGAAAAGTTGAAAAAAATATAAATCCGAGATATATAATTTTGCACTATAAGGGATGAACCTAATTAGATTTAAAACTTTATTTTCTAAAACCAACTTTTTATTTAATTAAACATTGATAAAAATAAAATAAAATTAAAAAAATATATTATATAAAGTTGCACGAAAACATATACTAATATTAAAAATATATATTATATTTTTATTTAAAAATCAAGTGAAAATAAAATTATATGGAGCATGAAGAATTTATGTTAAAAGGTAGTTTATCAATATAATTGAAAATATAGTTTTATTTTTTTTTAAGCAATGCCTAGAACACCTTTTCTATCTTCATGTATCTTGTTTCTACATCATAGAAAACCCTATTAGTATAATACACAGGATTCTAGACTTCTTTTTCATCTCTCACAAGCTTTACACTAATTTTCAAATCTACAACCTCTAAATAAATAAATCCTACTCTATTTTGTGAAAAGATGTTTTGGAAGGATAAATAAATCTTTAATTTTTCAAAAGCTTGCTTGCATTCTAGATTCTATTTAAAATTAGAGATGTTTTTTAGGCTCTTGAAAAAAAAAAGATAAGCAACGCTTTTATAGGCAAAAAAATAAATCTATTCAATGCTTTTATTCCTTGTGTGAACCTTTGTACATCTTTGATATACTGAGAAGTGATCATGTTTAGTGTAGATTGAATCTTTTTAGGGTTAGACGTAATCCCCTTACTAATAACAAAAAATTTCTTTTGTTCATAATGAATGTTGCTTTTTCTTCATCATCTTAACATGAGTGAGTATCTGATGATACCCAGAGTGAGCATCCAGGGAACTTAAGTGGTCAAAACTAGTTATGGAGTCAATCAGCCAATCAGTTTTAGGCAATGAAAAGTTGTTTTCTTGGAGCATGCCTTATTGATGTCTATGAAGTCCATATACATACACCATTTTTCACTTGCCTTCTTTACCATCATTATATTTGTTAGCCACTCTAGATACATCACTTTACAAATGAATCCGACCTCCAACAACTTGTATGTTTCTTCTAAAATAGTTTTTCACCTTTCTCCACTAAAATTTCTTCTTCTTCTTTTTTGACACATTAAGGAGAAAAAAAGACACTTATTTAAATGGTGACAAGCCACCTTTAGGTTGATGCCAGACGTATAAGATGTCTTAAAAGCAAAATTATATATTTTTTAATATTTAGGAGCTCTATCAGGATTTTTTCTTGTCTAAGGTCTAGAGTGGACCCAATTTTGATGACAACATTTGTATTAGCATAGAGAATAACTTCATTCAAATATTTTATGGCCTATATCCCCACTTTAACTTTTTATTTAATATGGGTCATCTAGTACACCCATGAGGTATTTTTTTCTTTTCATATAGGTTTATATGCATATCCTAAACACCAATTGGTTTCCCTTTACCATCACGACTCTTTTGTTAGTGGGAAACTTCATTATTAAATATATCGTATTGATCACTGTATTGATTTTATGCAAAAAAAAAAAGACCTTCCTAGTATGACATTATAAGCTAAATCTATCTTGATCATCATGAAAGTTTGTTGAAGAATACAACACTTGGAGTAAGTGATAATAATGACAGGTAGGTTTAGTGCACCTTCTACTGACATGTCCCTTCCTTTTATTCCTATTAGAGGTGTCTTCACTGAGTCAACTTATATGGATTTACATTCATCCTTGTCATAATTTACTTAAAGAGAATGTTAACATCCCTTTTATTTTTCATCAACACTTTGCCCATATTATGATTTGATAGGACTATAGTAATCACTAAGGAATCTTTATGAGAAAATGTCACTTCTTTTCCATATTCTAGAGTAAATATGATAGGTTCATGATAAAAGTTTTGGAGTTGCAAGTAAAGTACATGTTTTTCATAGGCTTGACTTTTCCACTAGAATCTCCCTATACTCATATTCCTTACAGGATCACATTGATCTCTAACAATCACTTTTAGGAGCCTTAACTTTTTTTTTAATCTTTTCATACTCTATTTGTTTTTTGATATATTGTTAGAGATACCTTTTTAGTAATAATTATCTCTATGTTTTTTCTTGGGAGCATAATATTATTTTGTGTCATGTCCCTTGTCCTTATGAAAAAACAGTATTTCTTTGGATTGCATTTACCAACATCTCTTTTCCATGGGTGATAGATATTGCATATAATCTTTTCCTTTGATGGCTGTCAATAATTTTATTTTGGTAGTGTTTAGAGAAGTGATTATTAGGTCTTTCTCTATATATATCAATCTACTTTGTATTGAGCCCTTAGGGTTGCTTTTGAATGGTGAGGAGTTGACAAGTGGTCACCTATGTTTTTAAGATTCTTCTCTTCATCTGTAAAAGCGTAGGTGCTCTTGTCTTGCCACACTTGCTTCCTCCATAATAATATGATTCTTTATGGCTTGCTTAACATTAAAAAAAGTCTTATCGAGGAGTGTATAAAGTCATCCATATTAGGAATAGTTATGACACCCACTAATCAGAGCTTCTATAATAATGTGCTATAACAAGCCTTTTACTTTTATAATCTTTTTGTTGAACCTTTTTAGACAAGTTTTAGTACCTTTCCTCTCTTTATAAGTAATAGAAAAAAGTTTGGTTGGAATTTTTTGGGCAGGGATGCTTGTACTAAAACGAGCAATCAACTTGTTGTATAAATCAGAAAACTGAGCAATGAACTTAGTTCTAGACTATTGTAACAGGCTCGAGCAGACCCACGAAATATGGTTAGGATAATCTTATACATCCCATCAATATCTTGTATCACTAACTCTAAATTGTTTCTAACATTCTATACATGTTCACTAAGGTCAAATAGACCATCATAGTTGTTCAGACTTATTTTTATGACTACAGAATTTTTGGAAGATGAGTGTTTAATACACCCTGGCATGATATCAAATCTCTTATTTTATTTTCTTCTCGTCGTGGCGTTTTATGCTCAAGACCACTTGAATTAGACATTATGGTGGGGTGAGGGTGATAACGATAATTATAGTTATGAGTGGCTATGGCCTTGCCTATTAACTTGTGAAGGTCCTATCGAGAGGAGAAAATTGTCTCTTTGTGATAATAAGACCTACTTCTTGGCATGATAGTGACATGATGATTTTCTTGTCTGCTCTCTTTCATGTCATTTTGTCCAGTTTTTTTTAGGAAATGAATTTGTCTATGTATAGGTTATACATGATGAGAATATTGTGCAACTAATTATATAACTTGTAGGGGAATATCTTTAAGTTGCTCTTGTGTACCTAGAATAACCTCAATAAGTGCTTTTATTTGTTGAGCAAGTTGATGAAGATATATGGAAACTTGCGAAAATGGTGGGAGATAAGTTACTCTTGCTCTTGAAGTTTTCATTTTTCTTCCATTAAAAACCTTAGAAACAATGAATATGATGTGAAAATAAACATAATTTATGTTTATTTTTTCCACAAACAGTGTCACTGGTGAAGTTACAGAAGAACTTCAACAAATTTCTTAGGTTTTTCCATGGCTGACAATTGAACTAGGGTGATATGAAGTGGATTGGTGTTACCTGTAAAATAAAATTTCTAGTGCTTAAGTTAGTTTAAAACTCAGCGAGACAGTTTTAATAGAAATGATAAACAAGTAATGTGTAGTAGGGAGTTGCATGTTTTTTTCTATATCATTATGTATACTGGTATTTAAATATCTTGATTTATATTTGAAAATGAGC
>Ga0307517_10014964_pt1 | contig 10352 bp, 7 predicted proteins | sample 23_EM_MG_FD_194515 | JGI IMG/M metagenome (GOLD analysis project Ga0307517, IMG submission 194515) | Populus trichocarpa ectomycorrhiza microbial communities from riparian zone in the Pacific Northwest, United States - 23_EM | ecosystem: Host-associated > Plants > Roots > Unclassified | place...
TTGTTTTAAATGTGAACCAGGACATCTGGTTAGCAAGTGCAGCCAACCCTAGAGTTATTTGAGAAAGAATCTATTAATAAAAGAGCCAATGAATGAAACTAATCATATATATGATGATGATGTAGACAATGATGAAGAGATATTGCATGGAGATGATGGTACTACCCTTGTTATTAGAAAAAAATTTGTTAACGCCCAAAGGTGATTCAGAAAAAGATTGCAGTTGCATTAATATTTTCCATTCTTCGTGCACTATTAAAAAAATGTTGATAATTGTTGACAAGAGCAATCTTATTTCCTTTTTCAAGCTACATAATATTTTGATATTGCTTGGTGTGATATGATGTTGATGTGTGTCATGTTTAGTTGGGGAGGTCATGATAGTTTGATATAAGCATGGTGCATGATGGAAAAAAATATGTATGCCCTAAACATTAAAAGGAACAATTCATTGTATTTATCATAGTTTATAATGAAAATAAAAGGTGAATAAGTAGTGTATACCCTAATTCCTAATAGTAGATCATTTAGGGAATAAGATGATGTTAATGATGATATGTAAAAAGTACAGGATGTGTATAAATAATTTGCAGATTTGATGCTAGAAGAATTACCCCATTGTTTGCCTTTCATGTGATATTTCCAGCACCAAATTAACTTGGTTCTGGGTTTTAATCCCCCAAATAGACCAGCTTATAAACTTATCACTAAGAAAGCTGAAGAGTTGCAAAGACAGGTGGTGAAGTTGCTAGATAAGAGGTACATTCAAGAAAGTATTAGACCAATTGCAGTTCCATCTCTTTTAGTTTATAAAAATGATGGTTCATAACATATATGTGTGGATAGTCAAGTCATTAACCGGATCAGAGTAAAGTACATGTTTTCGATACCATGACTAAATGACATGTCAAATTAATTGGCGAGTTCCAATGTATTTTTGAAGATTGATCTTAAGAGTGGTTACTGATGTTCTAGGATTAAGACAACAATAACACCTAAGGGGTGAATTAGATGTTTCACTAATAATAACAATTATTGTAATTGACTCAATTACACACATTTAACCGATAGTATAATTAACGTGGTTAAAGTAAAGAGCATAGGGATAAAGATTGCAAACTTGGTTTTTAACGTGGTTTGGCAAACACATATCCACATCCACACCTCAAACACTAAACTGGTCTTGAGTGTTGTATTCCTTACTAACCCAAGCCAAAGACTACAATGTCTTTTGTGAATCCTTACCAAGCCTTTTTTCATCACTTAAAAAAATATTCTCTTCAAGATTTTTCATCTTGATAATGTACCTCACTAATGACCAAGAATTGTTCACTTAAACTCTTGAAGGATTACAATTTGTTTGAAATATAACAATATTTTCTCAAAGAGTAGATAATACAATTGAAGCTTATATCCTTATAGCTCACTTAATAACACTCCTCAAAGACCAAACTGGTCTTGAGTATTGTATTCTTTACAAACCCAAGCCAAAGATTATAGTGTCCCTTGTGGATTCTCACCAGGTCTTTTTTCATCACTTGAATAAACGATCGACTGATTCAACTTAAAATCTAATTTTATAGTTTTAAGCCTGGTGAATCTTGAACTAACTAAATAAATATCAATCCTATAATGCATGTAATGTGAAGTGTGTGAATTCATTTTTATTTGTACCATCAAGTTAGATATAAAGATGTACATAATTTGTACTAAAATGAATCCTTAATAACTAAGTCTTCATTTGCTTTGTATCTTAGGTATGTTCTTCATTTAATTCTCCATGCTTGTTAATGATCTTCATATAATCCTGTTTTAACTTATTCTTAATTAAGCATATTATTAGTTCAATTTCATTTAATTGTTATCATCAAAATACATAAAATATTAATATACCCAAAGGTCAACAATTACAACTAGATAAAAATCAAGCTAAGAGATAAGTGGAAGACAACTTTCAAAACACAATATGAGTTATATGAATAGATGGTTATATCATTTTGTCTATCCAATGCTACCAGCACTTTTATGAGGTTCATTCATCAGGTATTAAAGCCATTTATGAGCGAATTCTTTATGGTTTATTTCAATAACATTTCGATTTAGCCTCACTATATAGTCTTATTTAGAGCATCTATGAGCTATTTTTGATACTTTAAGACGAGCAATTGTTTGTGAACCATAAAAAGTCTAAGTTCTTTACCAACACTTAAGCTTTTCTAGGGTTTATTGTGTGTGTTGATGGTGTTCAGGCTGATCAATCCAAGATTTCTATAATTATAGAGTGGCCAACTTCAAAGAATGTTCATGATGTCTAACACTTTCATGTACTTGCATCCTTCTATAGGAGATTCATTAGAAACCTCAATTCCTTCATTGCACCTATATAAAGTGTTTCAATGGGTGTATCTTTTAATGGACATATAGAGATGAATCCAATTTTCAATTAGTTAAGCAAAAAATGACTAAAGCTTCTATTTTAGCAATTGTAGACTTTGAGAAACTATTTGAGGTAAACTATAATGTATTTAGGATAGGCATTAGAGGAGTCCTTTGCCAAGATTGAAGATTGACGACTAATTATCTTTTTTAATTAGAAGTTTGTCTATCTCAAAGAAAAACTACTCAACGTATGATCTAGAGTATTATGTTATTATTTAGAGTCGTAAACATTAACAAAATTACCTTGTACAAAAAAAGTTTATTCTAATCACTAATCATGAAGTTTTAAAGTATATAAATGGGCAATATAAGAGGTTTCATTTCTATAGGATTTGATGCTTTTCGATAATTATATTTGGATGATTCATCATTCAAATACATTTATGCTGAGTTGATGGATAAAGGTAAGTGAGATAACTTAGAACTTGTGAATGATTATCAATTTTGTTTGACTTTTTAACTTTTTTAAAAAAATAATATAAAAGATAATTAGAAATAAAAGTATAGGACATATGGAAAATTGACAGAAACTCTCCCTATACAATCCTTTCTCATTCATATACAATTCATTTCTCCTTCACGTCTCTCTTAAGCTCTTACTATTGGACGTAACTATTACTTGACTTTTTATAATGTACCACAACACTTTCTTTATCATTATTGATGAGAAGTCCCACAAATTTCAGGGTTTACGAACTGTTATTCAATTTCAAGAACTTGAATAAGTGGATTGTTTAATTACATGAATAACTAAGAAAAATTATGTTTTGATACCAAAGTTGATGCAGAGTAAAAAAGATTTAAAAGAAGAAGTAAAAAGAAAGAAGAAGTTAAGAATTAAAATCTATCTAATTAAATTATCTAAATATTAACTGTAAGGTTATTATGTGGAAATTTTGTTTATTTAGATGTTTCAAAATATATGTATTAAAAAGGAAAATAATTGAATACCAAGTTTTACTACTCTATTCTTCTTAAAAATTGAATTCACGTATTTTTATATATATTTAACTACATTAGGTTTTGATTTAAAAGGCAATGTAATAAATATAATAAAAATGTAGGAGTTGATATGATATTTAATGTATTTTCTTAATCTATATAAACAAATCCAATAAAACTCTCTTTACAGGAGAAATGATGGAGTATTATATATGTCTACAGTGATTTTGTCATTTTATATTTTCCTTTAAAGATTCTTAATTATAAATGGACAAAATCTTGAGAACACATTTTAGATTTGACCTTTAATGGTAGTATTTTAAGCTATTAATTAAGAGCCAAATCAAATACCATTAGCCTCCAATGAAATTATTTAAATACCATCAGTAAAACAACCTCCTCAGTATTTTTAGATTTTAAAATATTTTTAATTAAAAATATATTAAAATAATATTTTTTTATTTTTTAAAATTTATTTTTGATATTAAAATTTTAATAGTTCAAAAATATCTAATTGGTACAATTCTCATTGATTAAAAAAAAAAAGAGTATCATTAGTTTGGTAAAAATCAAAGCGGAAGCTTTTAATAAAAATCCTCCACCAGGTTAATTAACTGTAGTGAAAAAACACTCATGCCAGCTCTAGCTGTCTCCTTAAGAACATAACTACGTTTGCTTTGCAGGTCGTCAAACAAATCTCTCCAATACATGTCTCTCGTTTTTTCCCCTCTACCTTCGTAACCAACCGAGATCACAGCAGAGGCATATTGACGTTTTCGCTCCATGCAATTCTGTTCTGATTTTTTCCTGTCTTTACTCGCCTACACTGTGTTTTCAGATATTATATTCTCCAATCTCAGTTGCAATTTTATCAGGAATTATTTTATTTTATTTTTTGTCCACAAGAACTTTTCTTAATCTGTTGCTGTAAAAAGGGGTTTTTTTTATAAAAAAAGAAAGGAAAATGGCTTGATTGGTACTAGGATTGTATAATAAGCTTGTCAACACTAAAGGTATATCAGAGGAAACAAAAAGGCAAAGAACTTGGCAGTGCAATGGAGAAAAGGGAGCCTGCTATACAGAATGTTGGTGCTCCAGTAACTCCAGAAAAGCCCCCGCCTCTGTCAGCAAGGCCACGACCGGTCTATGTTAAAAGGTTCTCGGAACGTGGTTCACAAAGTTTTCTGGGAAGAATCGCAGCAGAAGAGGCTCGAGACCCCATTTGTGCAATTATTACTGCCGCGGCTTCCACAAGCAAGAATGAACATCCCAACAATTGCAAGTATTTGGAAACTGGTGCTGTTTTTCAGATAGATTTGAAAGAAAGCATCTATGACTGGAACGGTAATTCTACCGCTTCTGTTCATGGTACTCAAATCTTCGGAGACTCAGGAGGTCTGTCCGAAGAGGGTTTTCAATCTGAAAACCATAATCTTTTGTCTATTCCAGACCTGGAGGAGAGTGATAGATACAGAGAAAAATGTTGTGTGCTTCCTTGTAAGTGATGTCAATTTTTTTTCTTTATAGTATTATCTTGTCTGTGCACATGGAAGTAATTCTTTTCTTGAATTAGTTATTGTTCTTTTTCTGTTCTTCCTTTTGTTCTAGGAACTAGTGATAGTTTGACTAATAAAATATGTTGGATACAGTAGTAATTACCTCGTAAGAATTCTAAACAATCGGTATTTTCTTACCTGATGAATTGGTATGCAGATGGTAAAGAACAAGATACAGAACATGGTACAATCTCTCGTATGAATTATGAGATGCTTGATCATATTGGGTGCTCAAATCCAGTTGAGCAAGTTGCGATTTCGACTCCATTGCCAAAGAAAAGTGGCAGCAAAAGACCAAGAAATGGCATGGATCAGAACAAAAGGCCAGTGAAGAAACCCAAGAGGAAGAAACATAGAACGAAAGTAGCTGTTGAAGGTAAACCAAAACGAACTCCTAAAAAGATGTCAAAGCTTGCAACTCCGAAATGTATGCAAGAGACAAAGGAGAAGAGGAAGTGTGTTGAGAAAGCTCCTCCTCCTCTCAGAAATAGCCAAGAGAGTTCAGTGAGAGAGCATCATAAAGAAGTTGCTGAAATTCCAAAGATGGAAAATCTGCCAGTTGATGACAACAAGATGGCTATGGTTAGCAATGTCAACCATGATTTGAAAGATGACAATAAAGATTCGACTATGCAGCCTGGCATGGATAACGATAGTGGATCAATGGTTTTGTTGAGTGATGATAAATTGGGGTTCAAGTCAAATGAGAATGAACTAAGATGGAACGTTCGTGAAATGAGGTCTGCAGGAAAATTTTGGCCGAAACCTGGGTGTCAATATAATTCATTACAGGCTTATAGAAGGGTATTTAGAGTAGACTCCTGTGTCGGCAATAGCAGAGAGGTTGGGCCTAATGTTCCTAAAAGATGCATGAAAAAAATGATCAAGAGGGGGCGTAAATTGAACCTGTTCAGCTCTTTGTGGTCGTCTCACTTTAGTTGCCATGAAAGAAAGAAGAGATCTAAGGTGTTTACTCCAAGAGTCGATCCCACTTCTCTCAATGCAAGATTCGCAGAGAAAGGGAAGGATTTAGAAACAGCTCCTCGGGATCATATACCCATTCCTGGAGAACAAGAGTTTCAAATAACCGACAAACTAAATGGAGAAAACCGCGAAACTCTAGCAGAGGGATGCGTTGAGGAAGGGCTTTCTCTTAAACAAGCTCTAACCAATGAAGTTAATGGAGTTCAAATAGTCTGTGAGGCTAAAGCACCAAGCTACTCTGAGATGAGACCCTCTGCTGCAAAATCAAAGTTTGAAGATGGCAAAAGCAAACAACAGTCGCGGAAAAAGAAGATCCGAATCACCGACAAATCAATAAAACGTACGTTAGCTTCCCTCTACTAAAATCTCTGTTGCGATGCTAATGTAAATTGTTTACCTTATTTTCTAGCATTCATTTCAACTTTTTTTAAATCTTTTTTTTTTCTGTGATGTGTGTTGTTTATATCTGATAACAGTTACTATCCCAAATATATTCGAAGTGGATAAGAGCATTGGGGTTTTGGGACATCTATAGAACTTCTAAAATTCTGTGCCAGTGGAAAATCTGTCATCAACTAGAATTGATTGGAGGTTATGGACAAAGAAAAACAATTTTCTTGTAGAGGGAACTAGCAAATAATGTGCAAAAAATGCTGAGCATTTCTAGTTGTGAGAGGGAAAAGAAGGATGACAAGAGAAACTAGAGTCAAGACATCATGAAACTAGTGTAGAGACTGTCAGTTGATAGTTTTGATTAGTAATTAACTTCTGACCTTTCTTCGCAAGTGTCAAGAGCAATGGTCGGACTCTTAGTTGAAGAAACATACAACGATCTTGCTTTTATACTGACCTAATATAATTCTATCAAGCAGCTCTGGGAATCAAGCAGCAAGAGATAAAATTCCAAGCCAAGGAACTTGTAACTCCTGGGGTACTACTTACTAATAATACGTTTTCTAGCTTCTTTTGCTCAACATCGAATGTAACTAGTATTTATGCATTCACTTTCCATCAAACAAAAACAGAGTAAAAATCTTCTAAATTTTCCAGTGATCACAGTTTCTTCTCAAAATATACGTAGGGTATATTCATGTGGGTGAATTCGATTTTTTTTTCTTCAAAGTATTTCTGTTTTATTTTGTTCCACTGGTGAAAGCAGCACAAATTGGCAGCTCGGCAATACATGCTTCTTCATCCACTCCCATCCCACTAGCAGTACTTTCTCAATTCTGAAAGATTTACAGAAGCTTTACACCATGGCTTTCGCAAGTTCTTTTATTAAACTTTATCGTCTAGATGTGGAAGTGACGATGGGTAAAAATATTTTGCAGCTGGACCGAAACTTTTCGATGACGAAAGTGGGATTCTTCTTAAGACAGTTAAGCATGCTGTAATGGATAAACTTGGTGATCTACTACGGAATTCAAGCATCAATGACAATAAGAGTGAAAAAAGGGGTCCTGGCAGACCAAAAAGTAAACCGGAACATGTAGTTGACGGACAGAATGCTTTAATTCCCTATTGGGGTCGTGGAAGAGCAAGACATGAAGTTGATCTAGATCCAGAGTCATTGAGAAGGTGGAACCAACTAATGAAAATAGATAGTGGAGAGGGTGAAGAAGAGGATGGAAAAAGGAAAGAATGGTGGCAAAGAGAAAAAATAACTTTCAATGGACGAATAGATGCGTTTACTTCTCGGTCGCATCAGTTTCTAGGTACTTTCTTGCTGACTACCATTGCTTTACATCTTTTGATTGAGAATTGTTTGAGGCACTTTCTTCTCTGGAAATAACAGTTCAACATGCCATACCTTTACTTTCTTGTTTTTTCTTAGCATAGCCATCCCATTATTTATTTGGGAAATTGAAGAAATTCGTCATCTAATCTGAACATCCGTTGCCTTCTTGGTATGTATATGTCGATAATATATTGAATTTGGACTAGCTGATCCCTAGCTAATGAATCCTGAATTTGATGAACAATCTGAGAATGTGCCGTCATCTCTATACTTGACAATATTGTTAATTTTCCATCCTAGTTGTCTTTTAAGTTTTTAACATAGACATCAAGAACCAAGTTAATAAATCAGTGCTGTTTTTGCAATTTTTAAGAAAAACACTTCGAAAGGAACTTTCAATTCCTTAGTCATAACTTATATATCTGTATTAAATTTAGAAAGATATATTTAACTAAAGTAGACAATACATGCCTCACAGGTGATAGGAGATTCAGACAGTGGAAAGGTTCTGTTGTGGACTCAGTGGTAGGAGTTTTCCTAACCCAAAATGTGTCAGACCACCTATCAAGGTACAAAATAAAAGTTATCTGGCTTTTTTTTTTTCTAATGGAATGTTGCTCATAGAAAAACAATACACAATTAATGAAGGGAACTTTGTTTAACTTGTTGCTATGGTTGGCAGTGCTGCATACATGTCACTTGTTGAAAATTTTCCAGTTCAGTCAACGAGTAATCAACAAGCGTCAATGACCATAGATGGCCAAAAACCAATTGAGAGCAGCATGACATCCATTGGAGCAACTTATGATGCAGATGGAAACCGATATTTTGTCACAGAAGTACCTGAACCAGATATGAATCATGGGTCCAAAAATTTACCAGCCGAAAAGGCTACATGCTTGCTTCAAGAAGAGGTACAAAGACGGAATGGTATTGTGAGATCAGAACCTGAACCGGATATGAATCAAGGACACAAAGATTTGCCGGCCGAAAAGGATACGTGCTTGCTTCAAGAAGACGAGCAAGGACAGAATAGTGTTGTGAGATCAGAATCTGAACCAGATATGAATCATGGACCCAAAGATTTACCCGCCGAAAGGGCTATATGCTTGCTCCAGGAAGAGGTGCATAGACAGAATGGTATTGTGAGATCAGAACCTGAACCAGATATGAATCTTGTGTCTCAATATTTACTAGTTGAAAATCCTATGTGCTTGCCTCGTGAAGTTGTGCGAAGACAGCCTCAAAATTTACCAACCGAACAGCCTATATGTTTGCCTCATGAAGTGGTGAAAAGACAGAGCGGGAATGAAACTGAAAAGAAAAACAGAAGCCCGAATAGGAAAACAGCTTTTAAGGAGACTAAAAAGACAATTCCGAGAGGGAAGAATAAAATTGTTAAAGATGTGGTACTTAGAAGGAGGAACTGGGAGAGTTTAGGAAAGATCTATTCTAGACCAAGAAGCAAGGATCAGATGGATTCGGTGGATTGGGAGGCAGTAAGACAAGCAGAAACCAGCAAAGTTGCCAGCATCATCGAAGGACGTGGTCAGCAAACTATTATTGCGGGAAGAATCAAGGTTTTGGAATTTGCTACATGTTCTATACTTTCTAGTCAGAATTTATCATCTCTTAACTCGGTTATTTTCTTCTGAATATAACAATAACCCCATCATTTTACAGCAATTTCTGGATCGAGTTGTTGACATGCATAAAAGCATAGATCTCGAATGGTTACGATATGCTCCACCTGATGATGTGAAGTAAGTCCACATATAAGAAACTCATCCAAGACGGATACGACTTACTTTCTTCACAAATCTTCCATCTTTCTTCACTACCTTGTCTTCTACTTACAGGGATTACCTGTTGGAGTTCATGGGATTGGGCTTGAAAAGCGTGGAATGTGTACGACTTTTGTCTCTTCAACAGGTTGCCTTTCCGGTAAGTCACAAAATCAATGCAGCAATTACTCGTTTACCAATTAAACTTGCCTATAAACGCAACAATCTTTATTTCTTTGACAAGGTTGATGTAAATGTTGCTCGGATAGCGGTTCGTTTAGGATGGGTTCCCCTGAAAGCACTCCCTGGAAGCCTTCAGTTCCACCTTATAGAAGAGTAAGTACCATACACCGATAAGCTTCGCAGCTGATATTTTCGGAGTTCAAATGAAATGAGATATTGTTTTGGTGCAGGTTTCCGATATTGGACACCATTCAGAAATACCTCTGGCCCCGACTATGCGAGCTTGACCATAGAACACTGTAATTCTCAAATTTCCGTTTGAACTATTTGTTTCACATCTGTGCATTCCATTCGATTATGAGCTGCTTTTTCGTGATAACCAAGAAACAATTACTGACTCCGTATACTTGCCAAAGCAGCTATGAACTGCACTATCACATGATAACCTTTGGAAAGGTCTGTCATCACACTATATTTCTAGTTTTGTTTTTAAAATTTTGATTCTAATCTAGAAAAGGTAATGGTAACAATGCGCCTTGGAATTTATGCAGGTATTCTGCACAAAGGAAAACCCAAGGTGCCATGCTTGTCCAATGAAAGCAGAATGCAGACATTATGCAAGTGCACAATCAAGGTTTGAAACTCATCTCTTCAATTCTCGTTATTAAATCTTACTACAGGAAATATTAAAAATCTCGACACCTTTAGATTCTTTTTTACTGATGG
>Ga0307517_10014965_pt1 | contig 10351 bp, 7 predicted proteins | sample 23_EM_MG_FD_194515 | JGI IMG/M metagenome (GOLD analysis project Ga0307517, IMG submission 194515) | Populus trichocarpa ectomycorrhiza microbial communities from riparian zone in the Pacific Northwest, United States - 23_EM | ecosystem: Host-associated > Plants > Roots > Unclassified | place...
ATACATGGGATGCCAGGAATAGGAAAGACGACTATAGCAAAAGTTGTATTTAATCAACTCTGCTATGGATTCGAGGGAAGCTGTTTTCTTTCGAATATCAATGAAACATCTAAACAATTTAATGGTCTGGCTCTTTTACAAAAGGAACTTCTTCATGATATTTTAAAACAAGATGCTGCGAACATCAATTGTGATGATAGAGGAAAGGTTCTGATCAAAGAGCGACTTTGTCGCAAAAGAGTTCTTGTTGTTGCTGATGATGTTGCTCATCAGGACCAGCTAAAAGCTTTGATGGGAGAGCGAAGTTGGTTTGGTCCCGGAAGTAGAGTAATTATTACAACAAGAGATTCAAATCTTCTTCGTGAAGCAGATCAAACATATCGGATAGAAGAATTGACACGAGATCAGTCCCTTCGGCTTTTCAGCTGGCATGCCTTTAAGGACACCAAGCCAGCAGAAGATTATATTGAGCTTTCGAAGGATGCAGTTGATTACTGTGGAGGACTTCCTTTAGCTCTTGAGGTTATAGGAGCTTGTCTGTACGGGAAAAACAAAGATAGATGGAAAAGTGAAATTAACAACTTGAGCAGAATTCCAGAAAGCAATATTCAAGGAAAGCTTCTAATAAGTTATCACGCACTGGATGGTGAACTACAAAATGCATTCCTTGATATTGCATGCTTCTTTATTGATGTAGAGAAAGAATACGTAGCAAAAGTGCTAGGAGCCCGTTGCCGTTACAATCCAGAAATTGTTTTGGAAACTCTCCGTGAAAGGTCTCTGATTAAAGTATTTGGAGAGATGGTAACCATGCATGATCTATTACGAGAGATGGGAAGGGAGGTCGTTCGTGAATCGTCTCCAAAAGAACCTGGAAAGAGGACCAGAATTTGGAATCAAGAGGATGCATGGAATGTACTTGAGCAGCAGAAGGTAAGAGCTCAATGCATACATGAAAGCATAGTCATGCGTATTTTCTAGTCAAACTTATTACAAATAATTGAATGAAAGTTGAATTGATTTTTTGTTTTAGGGTACGGATGTTGTAGAGGGTCTTGCACTGGATGTCAGAGCATCAAAAGCTAAATCACTTAGCGCAGGATTATTTGCAAAAATGAAATGTTTAAATTTACTCCAAATCAACGAAGCACATCTCACCGGATCCTTCAAACTGCTTTCTAAAGAGTTGATGAGGATTTGTTGGCTTCAATGTCCTTTGAAATATTTTCCATCTGATTTTACCTTTGACAATCTAGATGTTCTTGATATGCAGTACAGTAATCTCAAAAAACTATGGAAGGGAAAAAAGGTGCGAAACACACTACAATCCACAAAATTTCTCCAGTATGTAATTTATATTTACATGTTATGACTTTCTATGATTAATTTTCATTATTATGCGCTCTATTATACAGATTCTCAACAGGCTAAAAATCTTTAATCTCAGTCATTCTCAGAACCTTATTAAAACACCAAACTTGTACAATTCAAGTCTAGAGAAACTAAAGCTGAAAGGTTGCTCAAGTTTAGTTGAAGTCCATCAATCTATTGGAAATTTGATGAATCTCGCTTTCTTGAATCTAGAGGGATGTTGGTGTCTAAAGATTCTCCTAGAAAGCATTGGCAATGTAAAGTCTCTTAAAACTCTGAATATTTCTGGGTGTTCAGAACTTGAGAAATTGTCAGAACGCATGGGTGATATGGAATCCTTAACTGAGTTGCTAGCTGATGGGATTGAAAATGGGCAATTTCTCTCTTCAATTGGACAATTAAAGTATGTCAGAAGGTTATCATTGTGTCGAAACAGTTCGGCTCCACCAATTTCTTCTTTGATTTCAACAGGTGTTTTGAATTGGAAACGTTGGTTGCCAACATCTTTCATTGTGAAACGTCTTGAGCTTTCTAATGGTGTGGTTTGTCTGATCGCGTAACTAACTTAGTTGATTTTAGTGGTTTGTCCGCTCTAGAAGTATTGGATCTAACAGGAAACAAATTCTCTAGCTTGCCTTCTAGGATCGGCTTCCTTCCAAAGCTAAGGTACTTGTCAGTTCGGGCATGCAAATATCTTGTATCACTCCCAGATGTTCCCTCAAGTTTAGACTGTTTGGGTGCATCTTATTGCAAATCATTAGAAAGAGTAAGAATACCAATCGAGTCAAAAAAAGAACTATATATAAATCTACATGAAAGTCATTCGTTAGAAGAGATTCAGGGCATCGAAGCTCAAAGTAATATTCTCTGGCATATTGATGTTGATGACCACAGTCATTCACCAAATAAATTACAGAAAAGCATTGTTGAGGTACTATTTCTTTCAGTCTCTCAATTGGTACATACATTGATTAATATCTAAAATCTCAGCATTCCTTGAAATCAATATGTATGCAAGCAATGTGCAATAGTGGTCACCGGTATCGTATTGAGTGCATTCCTGGTAAGATGCCAAATTCGTTAAGCTACAGTGGAGTAGGATGCTCATTGTCATGTCCACCACTTGAGAAGGATGATCATTATTACTTACAGACTCGCATTATTATTATTATTATTATTATTATTATTATAAGAAATAAAAGCAGTGGTATTCAATTGTTTGAAGATAAACGAACAAAAACTGGGGATGATGCGTCGTTTCCTTGCACAAATAGTTTCTTACTCAGACTCTGCAGATCATAGGTTTCTAGTAACCATAATACTAGATGATGAATCCTGAATATTAATTATAATTTTATGATTAAATCCAAAAATACATCCCAACAACACACACCTCTATAATGAGGCACGACAAAAGCCTCCGCCATCGCCGAACGACGTTGCGGCGTGACCCCGCAACACATATCATGGTTATAATAGTTGGACGGTATATTTTTTGAATTTATTAGAAATAACATGTAATGTGAAGTGTCAAATATCATCTTAACCCAAAAAAATCATCTCAACAAAGGAGTTATTTGCTGCAATTTCATAGCTTCCCCCACGTGGGATCAAACCAACTCTTCCCATTTTTTACAAAATTTGATAAGAAATAAGAAATCATGTGAAAATTATACAAAATTTATTATTAATCATCAAGATTTATTGTTGATTTCAATATTGAATAATGGCTTATTTTATAATATAAATTATGTTTGAAATAAAATTGATAAAATTAAAAAATAATTAATGATGGGATCATTTGTTTTGTGGTGGAAAAATATTTTTTGTAAAAATAAAATTTTATTTTTTGCTTCAAATTAGTATATTTTTGATGTTTTAAAATCGTTTTAACGTGAAGGTATCAAAAAAAAATTTTAAAAATAAAAAAATATATTTTAAAGTAAAGATGACTTTGAAAAACAAATGCATAATTGATTTGAATATATTATTTGATTAGTCTGATCTTAGGTTGAGTCTGCTACTTCTACCTAGTTTCGTGGTGCTTTCTCCTGCAAATGAATAGAAAGCATTTCCTTTCACTTTCAATTTCATAGATAACTTCTCTCTCCTATTGCTGCAATTTCATAGCTAACTCTTTGTTATATTGCTCCTTGCATTTTAAAAAGGGCAATTTGAACATTTAAAAAACCTAAGAATTGGAAAAGAGTAAAGAAAAAACAAGTTGTTATATTGTGTTCATTTAATCGTCATATTTTCTTTCTTAAATGGGCTCTCTTGATCCCAAGCAACAAGTGTTCATAAACAAATGCAAAAAGGACATCCAACAATTAAAACAAATTAAGTGAATGAATAGAAAAACTTTGGCGCCGTTGACTGACTACCAAATTAACCAATATTTAACATTTGGTACAACTCAAATTAATTAGGAATTTGATTGGGGCTGGGTCAATGAAGAATAACAATTAAACAGAAATGTTGAACAATAAAATTTGACGAGAAATAGAAAATTATGTGCAAATTATACAAAATTTATTATTAACCATCAAGATTTATGACTTATTTTATAATATAAATTATATTTGAAATAAAAATGATAAAATTAAAAAATAATTAATGATGGGATCATTTGTTTTGTGGTGGAAAATCATTTAAATTTTTTTTTTTGCTTCAAATTATTATATGATAACAAAAATAAAATTTAAAAATTTAAATATATTATTTAAATATATTTTAAAATAAAAATCACATTGAAAATCAATTGTAAAATTGATTTGAATATATTATTTGATTAGTCTGATCATAGGTTGAGTCTGCTACTTCTACCTAGTTTCGTGGTGCTTTCTCCTGCAAATGTATAGAAAGCATATCCGTTCTCCTATATAAAGAATACAGTTAACCTCAATTCAATATCCTTGCTTTAACTCTGATTGCTGCAATTTCTCTCTCCGATTGCTGCAATTTCATAGCTAACTCTTCTTTGCTTCTTTCCTGTTTTAATTTCATGTCTTTACCATTAACAATAATGTGAAAGCTTTATTTGTTTCATGTTTAACTTCAGTTGCTATTGTCTTATGCTCCCTCATTATTAAGCTTAAACTGTTGTATCTCTTGCTTGTATTTGGAAGAGAGTAGATACCTTATGCAATTGCTCCATCGCTAATTGATTGTTCCTCAAATTCTGCAGCTGCCATGACAGAGCCAGAGTCTTCTCGAAGTAGACCTGAAGGGACCTATGATGTCTTCTTGAGCTTTAGAGGAAAAGATACTCGCAAGACATTTACAGATCATCTATATACTGCCCTAGTCCAAGCAGGAATCCACACTTTTCGAGATGATGATGAACTTCCTAGAGGAGAAGAAATCCACGATCATCTCCTCAGGGCAATTCAAGAATCAAAGATATCCATAGTTGTCTTCTCAAAAGGATATGCTTCTTCTAGATGGTGTCTCAATGAACTTGTAGAGATTCTTAAGTGCAAAAATAGGAAAACGGGTCAGATTGTTCAACCTATATTCTATAACATTGATCCTTCAGATGTGAGAAAACAGAATGGCAGTTTTGCAAAAGCATTTGTTAAACATGAAGAGCGTTTTGAAGAGAAGTTGGTGAAGGAGTGGAGAAAAGCTCTTGAGGAGGCCGGAAATCTATCTGGATGGAATCTCAATGATATGGCAAATGGGTATGCCTTTTTTCTCTAAGATTCACTTGCACACATTTATGGAGTCAATATACTTTACATTTTTCAATGTGAAACAATAAAATACTTAATTGACTCGCTATCAACGACTTGCTTTTGTCTATGAGCAGGCATGAAGCAAAATTTATCAAAGAGATTATCAAGGATGTGTTGAATAAATTAGATCCCAAGTACTTGTATGTTCCTGAGCACCTAGTAGGTATCGATCGGCTTGCTCACAATATTATTGACTTTCTAAGTACTGCAACAGATGATGTCCTCATTGTGGGCATACATGGGATGCCAGGAATAGGAAAGACGACTATAGCAAGAGTTGTATTTAATCAACTCTGCTATGGATTCGAAGAAAGCTGTTTTCTTTCGAATATCAATGAAACATCAAAACAATTTAATGGTCTTGTTCCTTTACAAAAGCAACTTCTTCACGATATTTTCAAACAGGATGCTGCAAACATCAATTGTGTCGATAGAGGAAAGGTTCTGATCAAAGAACGACTTTGTCGCCAAAGAGTTCTTGTTGTTGCTGATGATGTGGCTCGTCAGGACCAGCTAAATGCTTTGATGGGAGAGCGAAGTTGGTTTGGTCCCGGAAGTAGAGTCATTATTACAACAAGAGATTCAAGTGTTCTACTTAAAGCAGATCAAACATATCAGATCGAAGAATTGAAACCAGATGAGTCCCTTCAGCTTTTCAGCTGGCATGCCTTGAGGGACACCGAGCCAGCAGAAGATTATATTGAGCTTTCGAAGGATGTAGTTGATTACTGTGGAGGACTTCCTTTGGCTCTTGAGGTTATGGGTGCTTGTTTGTCTGGGAAAAACAGAGATGGTTGGAAATCTGTAATTGACAAATTGAGAAGAATTCCAAACCACGATATTCAAGGAAAGCTTAAAATAAGTTATGACTCACTGGACGGTGAAGAACTACAAAATGCATTCCTTGATATCGCATGCTTCTTTATTGATAGAAAGAAAGAGTACGTCGCAAAAGTGCTAGGAGCCCGTTGCGGTTACAATCCAGAAGTTGATTTGGAAACTCTCCGTGGAAGGTCTCTGATTAAAGTTAATGCCATTGGAAAGATAACCATGCATGATCTATTACGAGACATGGGAAGGGAGGTCGTTCGTGAAACGTCTCCAAAAGAACCTGGAAAGAGGACCAGAATTTGGAATCAAGAGGATGCATGGAATGTACTTGAGCAGCAGAAGGTACGTAAGAGCTCAATGCATACACGAAAGCATAGTCATGCGTATTTTCTAGTCAAACTTATTACAAATAATTGTATGAAAGTTGTATTGATTTTTTTTTAGGGTACGGATGTTGTAGAGGGTCTTGCACTGGATGTCAAAGCATCAGAAGCTAAATCACTGAGCACAGGATCATTTGCAAAAATGAAACGCTTAAATTTACTCCAAATCAATGGAGTGCATCTCACCGGATCCTTCAAACTACTTTCTAGAGAGTTGATGTTGATATGTTGGCTTCAATGTCCTTTGGTATATTTTCCATCTGATTTTACCATTGACAATCTAGCTGTTCTTGATATGCAGTACAGCAACCTCAAAGAACTATGGAAGGGAAAAAAGGTGTGAAACATGCATGTTCAAAATTTCTCCATTATGTAATTTATATTTACATATTATGACCTTTTATGATTAATTCTCATTATTTTATGCTTTATTATACAGATTCTCAATAGGCTAAAAATCATTAATCTCAGTCATTCTCAGAACCTTATTAAAACACCAAACTTGCACAGTTCAAGTCTAAAGAAACTAAAGCTGAAAGGTTGCTCGAGTTTAGTTGAGGTGCATCAATCTATTGGAAATTTGACGAGCCTCATTTTCTTGAATCTGGAGGGATGTTGGAGGCTAAAGATTCTCCCTGAAAGCATTGTCAATGTAAAGTCTCTTAAACGCTTAAATATTTCTAGGTGTTCACAACTTGAGAAATTGCCAGAACGCATGGGTGATATGGAATCCTTAATTGAGCTGCTAGCCGATGGGATTGAAAATAAGCAATTTCTCTCTTCAATTGGACAATTAAAATATGTCAGAAGGCTATCATTGCGTGGATACAATTTCAGCCAGGACTCACCATCATGGCTTTCACCGTCATCTACATCTTGGCCTCCATCAATTTCTTCTTTTATTTCAGCAAGTGTTTTATGTTTGAAACGTTTGCTGCCAACAACTTTCATCGATTGGAGATCAGTGAAAAGTCTTGAACTTTCTTATGTTGGTTTGTCTGATCGAGTAACTAACTGTGTTGATTTTAGAGGTTTTTCCTCTCTAGAAGAACTAGATCTATCAGGAAACAAATTCTCTAGCCTGCCTTCTGGGATCGGCTTCCTTGCCAAGCTAGAGATGATGGATGTTCAGGAATGCAAATATCTTGTATCAATCCGAGATCTTCCCTCAAATTTAGTCTATTTGTTTGCAGGTGGTTGCAAATCATTGGAAAGAGTAAGAATACCAATCGAGTCAAAAAAAGAACTATATATAAATCTACATGAAAGTCATTCGTTAGAAGAGATTCAGGGCATCGAAGGTCAAAGTAATATTTTTTGGAATATTCTTGTTGATGACTGCATTCCTTCACCAAATAAATTACAGAAGAGCGTTGTTGAGGTAATATTTCTTTTAGTCTCTCTTTCACACAAAAATAAACACATACAATTGGCACATGCATTGATTAATGTCTAAAATCTCAGCATTCCTTGAAATCAATATATATACAGGCATTCTGCAACGGTTGTTACCGGTATTTTATTTACTGCCTTCCTGGTAAGATGCCAAATTGGATGAGCTACAGTGGAGAAGGATGCCCATTGTCATTCCATATACCTCCAGTCTTCCAAGGCTTAGTTGTTTGGTTTGTCTGTTCACTTGAGAAGGTTCATCGTCACTCCATATACTTAGACATAGACATTATTATTATTATAAGAAATAAAAGCAACGGTATTCAATTGTTTGAAGATGAACGAACAAAATACACATATCCAGCACCAAAAACTGGGGGATGGATAAGATACATAAGTGGAAGTGAAATGGCAATGGAAGATTACTGTGCAGATGACGAATTGGAACTATACATATATTCAAAGCCAATACGGATTGCTGTGCGCAACAGTTATCCATTCTACCTCCTGCACATTAAAGAATGTGGGGTTCATGTGATCGCAGGAAAGTCAAATTCATTTGAAGAGTCGGAAGTAGAAAGAGATACAGTGATGCCATATCATCTGCTTCCTCACCCTCCTTGTGGTTCAATTACAGCGTCTACACCAAAGCAATGGAGTGATTATTTATTTCCGAAGCTGCAAAATCATAACCTCAATTTAACGCTTGATGGTAAGAACAAATATTTCATTTAGTTATTTTTATTCTATTCTATTTAATTTATGAGATTAAATATTATCTTTAATTATTTCATTATTACTATTTAATCTAAAAAATTAAATATCATCTTTAATAAATATTTAGAGTCTGCTTGGTTTTATTTTTTTCTTGATTTTATGATACCATTTTTCTTATTTAATATAAAAAATAAGTATTATCTTTAATAATTAGATTATCGAATATCACTTAAAAATAAATTATATCTTTAATAATTATTTTTTAAAAAAACAAAAGGCCAACAATCACTAACATATTTTATTAAAATCACTTTAGTTTATTTAGAAAATATTGAAAACTGATTTTTGTTTTTTACATTAAAATAAAAAATTGAATAATGTTTTTATATTTTATTTCAAACTCGATATTTTAAAACAAAAATGAAAAAGATGTGATATTAACCTTTTTTATTATAAAGTAAGTTTTTTAATTAAAAGTGAAGGGAATTTGTTTGTAATAACAAAATGCATAAACAATCGTGCACGTTTAACTTTCTTTTCAAATTTGGAAGTTTTATTGAATTTGATGGTTTTTTAGGGGACATATGACCTGCATGGTTGTGAGAGCACAAGATTATTTCACAAAGAGATGCTTGAAGTTACTCCAAATCAGTATGGTATTTATGTCTGACGAGTTGAATTTGAAGATCATTTTACAAACTTGGAAGTTCTATTGAATACTCTTTGTAATCTTTTCCATCCGATTTGAAATTGGACAACCTAATTATTATTATCCATGACGTAATTTATATTTTCAATTTACAATTTTTGATGAATATTGTTTCCTTTTTTTTTCTCACTTCTCGACGTATTCTCCAAAAAATGAAAATCCTTGATGCTAGTTAGAAATAAATTGGTTTTCTAGGAAGAGATTATTGATTGGAATATAGTATTTGAGTTGGTTCTTCATGTTTAATGTTATAATTTAAAATAATTGATGAAAATTACCGATATACAGGAAAGTTCTAAAAGCATCATTAATTAGTCTAATAAGAGTTGTTAGTTTTGGCTATAAGATATTGCTAAGTATTATTGCATGGTTTTTACTATTTTTTTGCATTTCTTTTTTTGTATATACAACTTTTGTTTTTCTTGCCAGTTTGTCATTAGCTTCGTGACACCAACACCAATTAATAATAAATCTTGGACTATTATTAAATAAAAAAAACATAAATATTGTTAAAACACCAAACTTGCATTGCTCAAACCTAAAGAAACCTATGACAATAATCTAATTTAGAAAATAATTAATTTATCCTTGTAGTCTTAGAAAATAATATTTAATCCTTATGTTTTCATATTCATCTATGATTTAATGTGTTGATTGAAATTGACAAGTGAGTTTACTCACATATTGTTACATTGTTTTTGAGTTCAAATAGACGTTTGAAAAGGGAGTTTATCTTCTTGGCATTGTTCAAAGGAAAGCAAAAGGACATTCCAAGTGTGAAAGTGTATTATTGTCATAAAGTTTTTCAAACTTCCAATATAGAGAGTGAAATAAAGAGCAAAAGGAAACATCTTTCTTGTTCCCTTTCCCTTCTTTACATGGCTTACTGATCAATGAAAAAGCAAACACTCAATTTGATTTTCAATCAGTATGAGAGTGCGAAAGGGAATTGAATTCAAAGATCCCACGAATGCATGTTCTCCACAAACTTCCAACAAATAGGAATTGCATCGATGTTTCCTCGTGATGTGAATTTCTTAAACCCACTACCAGAAATTCGCTAAATACCAACGGATTTACCGACGAAATATTTTTTGTCGGTATTTTGAGGTCGAAATTACCGACGGCCATTTTCCGTCCGTAATTCAGTCGGTAAAAACCGACGAAAACTTTTCCGTCCGTAATTCAGTCGGTACATACTGACGGAAAAT
>Ga0307517_10014967_pt1 | contig 10350 bp, 8 predicted proteins | sample 23_EM_MG_FD_194515 | JGI IMG/M metagenome (GOLD analysis project Ga0307517, IMG submission 194515) | Populus trichocarpa ectomycorrhiza microbial communities from riparian zone in the Pacific Northwest, United States - 23_EM | ecosystem: Host-associated > Plants > Roots > Unclassified | place...
CTGATCGGTTCCCCCCTCTCGGTACCCCCCTCATCGGTATTATCCTTCTCGTTGGTGTAATCCCCCTGCAGACCTTCCTCTTTCTAGATTAGACAATGTGTGGAATCTTGTGTGGAATCTTGTGAGTAATACCCCCTTGTGCATTTATCTAGTGGGGTCGAATTTTTCTTTTCAAAAATAGGATCTATATTCTGTAGGTGATGTTCGTTGACATAATTACATTTCTGAATGAGAATCTGCTCTTCAACACTAGGAAGCGCGACGGCGCAAAGAGGTGGACAACATTTTCTCGAGTACTTGTTTCCTAAGACTGAAGCCATGCTCTTTGAACATAGAAAGCGCAGCAAAGCATCCTGGTGCGCAATCTCTTCTTATATGTCTATCTTCTGCAACTGACACCGTTCTCTGCAAATACAGGTAGTTTTCACTCTTGCAAGATTATGACGATTTTCTTAATATTTTCAAGCGCGATATTGCAAGAATCCGCTCTCGCGTACTGGACAATTTCCGGTTACTGACCCAGGCTGTTCGACAAACAGAAGCGGTATCTAAACCTACTGTTGTCCACATTGGTGACAGCGAGTACCGAAGAGAGGTTATTGAGGTGCTATCGTCAAACCTTGGCCAAGCAATGAAAATGCTAATAACCTTTATAGGGCAGTACAGAGCTACAAGCTGGATCTGCAGTATTCTACTCAACGCAGCACAGTGTGGTGCCTTATCTGGTGTTTATCTACAAACCCGGGTACATTGTGGAGTATCAACTTTTGTCGCCTGGAGATCAGCAGCTAACTGCTGAGGTGAAGTACACCCTATCCTGTAAGAATTGCCGATCACTCAATACCTCGGCTCTTAGCTTTTCCTGCGCCTCGCTCAAGCCATTTTGTATGCACACGAAAAGGGTATTGTCCTGGGACCATATCTCAAAACTGTAACCTTTCTTTCTCGCACATATGCCACCCTTTGTGTATCTGACATCATGCCTTTTTCGCTTAGACAAATATAAAGTGGGAGATTTCAAATGCGGGCGGCCTACCGACTGTGAGGTTCGATCTTCCGTTCAGCGCTCCACCGGATCCAATTCCTCCTCCAAACTATACTGTACCTGAACTAGCGGAGGGTTCTCCCTATTCTACAAAGGCTTCGGACATTTATTGCACACCATATGTACTGGCTGAGGTTTGCCGAGTTCTTCTTCTATTGTCCCCAAATAGTTGACAAGTCGTCTTTTCATTACCAGCTGGTCAAGCGAATCGAAGCTGTCGTGGGGGTATCCAAGCGTCGCGCTGCTCAGGCTGGCGACCATACCTTCGTCTGTCAACCTGCCGCAGAGCCTACACCTGCGTCTGAGGCAGACCTGCTCGTCATCAAAAGAAATCCGCTTTTATCAGGGATTGTAACGAAGTGCTTATCACGCGACCCTTCCCAGCGGCCAACTGCTCGTGCTTTACGCGACCAACTTTTGAGCGTCTGCCGACGGTCCATCTTTGCTGCTATAGGCAGCGATTTGTGGAAGACGTAAGCGAAAGTAGACATGTCTTCACGCGTTTTCACTTACAATCGTTCAATAGGTTTGTTTCGATGTCGAAGAGGCTGATGATATAGTTGCTGCATCAACGGGGCCGTCGTTATTTGGTAGGCTTCGAAATCCAGTTGGACACGGGGCTTCCACTTTCTGACTCCCGTCCTTGTAGATCGTTCAACAGCAGCCAGAGGTGGTCGTAGAGGTCATGATTTTAGTTCGTAATATGAGTATTAAATATAGACATTATTTGTTGACGTATACTGCGCAAAAAGTTTGCAATGTCAGACTCAGGCTTGAGAATCCTACAGACGCTGTTCAGTGTAAAACGGTGAGTCAAGACGCCGTAGGGAAGCGAAGCTTCTGAGCACAAGAGCTAGTCCCATCCTTGCCCTGCGCGACAGCATTCCGCTGTACCTCAGGACAGAAGGAAATCAGGGTACTTGACGTACCCAGCTTCATGAATCACTCAAGTATCAAGCGAGACAACAGAGGACTATAGCAACTCAAAGCGAGGGTATTGAAGGGCGTATAATTGAAATTGAATTCAGGTCGGCGCCTATCCGATCCCCTAAATAAACTGGGCTAAAGACGCTTGTATATCGAAGAACTTCAGAGATGGGACTGACAGTGAGACGGGCCAGAGGCAGCCTAATACAAACAGTCAAGGGGATAGCATCGATTCAGCGGGGTTGCGTCGAACCTAAATCCCGGAAGAGTACTCTAGCAAGATGACTACTCTAGCAAAGGCAGAAGGAGTCTTTCACACTAAGTATAGGTTGCCACACAATCATGTGGTGACTGACCCATACATATATCTGAGCATCGTCAATATGAATACTTAAAATTATTACGTCAATGTACTACTCTGATTGTGGTGATGATTTTGGCCTGATTCGCTATGCTACAACCCAAAGTTATCCCTGATATTATGGAAGTTCAAGGACCAAGCATGCCTATGAAGAAATAAAGGGACAGGAAGTGAATGGTCGGCAGTTACTTTTGATGTTCCACCAACGCTTGTCCGACACTTTCAGCGGAATTTTAACAACAAAGAGGACGACGCAGAGAAATGTCCATTCGACCGGCTTTTGTGACTTCCTGATTCGATATGAAACGAATAAGTATATCTTTTGGGGAGTAAGTCCAGATCATGGCCGTGTATGTAAATACCTGACCATGAACCTTACAATTCATCCGACCCAGATCAATGTCCCCAGACCGAGACCCCGCTTCCCAGCCGCCCGAACAGCACAGACAAAACAGGGCCCACCGGCACGTCGGATAATAGCATTTCTCCCGCGTTCGGAGCACCAAGCCCTCGCTAGCACCTCAGCGCCCTTGCCCGTCGCATTTATAATCATCACATCATGCCCACTTTCACTACCTGAATCCGAGTCATCCCACTGCGTATGATCCTTGAGTTGCTCGATAGACCAGATATTCTTCTGATAAAGCGGTAGCTCACGGAAGTGCACCTCATGCGGTCCCTTGGGCCCCGGGCGGCATGGCGGCGGCGTCACAAAGACGGGGTTCGTGAGCAGCTTGTATGTGATGGGACAGTCGGGATTATCATCTATGATGAACTCGAGACTGGCGCGGTACTTGGTCTCGTTCTCGACGTCGAGGTCTTGTATGCTATTCCGAGAGGCCTTGATATTGACGTCAAGCGGAAGCTTGCGTAACTTGATGCTTTTGAGTTGGCAAACGCTGATGTCGTGTACGGGCGGCTCAGGGACGATCCATCGACTCGAATCCTTCATGTCGGCCATGTAGGGGTTGATCTCCTCATTGGGCTGGATATTGGTTGCATGGTCGCGGTCGTCCCAGTCATAGACGTGATCACGATCGTTGATATCGGACTTGTGATTGAAGGGCGAAATGTTGCGCGCTAAGGCACGAATGTGGCGTGGCTTCCGTGAGTCTTCTATGGATGGTTCAAACTCAACGGGAGGACAGGGCCCTATCCATCCGCATAATCCTTGGACGCCAGGTAGACAGCCTAGCACCCTACCAAGGACTGAGCGACAACGCCAATAAGAACACGTTGGAAGGGACAATCCGCATTCATAGTAGTGGGCGACACCCACTTTATCTCTGATCCTTGAGGTAGAAAGGATCAATGCCGACATGATCTTGAAAGCAAACCATTTTCCGGGAAGGACGAGGCCAAACAACCAGTCGTGTAAATGGATATTGACAGTTCTCCCACCTCTGAGTTCACTGTACACATCTTCGGCATAGTCGCGTACTTCGTTGATATATGGCCACTTGAGCTTTGCCGCGAACAATAAAAGACCCTCGACCTGCTGTTCGTGGATTACTGAATGTAATTCGGGTACCTTGCCGAAATTTTCAAAGTCCTCCTCGAGAAAGTCGGAGCGCATGGCGTGCCGCTTGGCCTGATCCGTTTCGTCATTGATCGCCTTGACAGTTCCGTTGATTTTCGCTTTGGCGTCTGCCAACCCCTGTCGCATTGCCGCGGTTGCGTCTTTGCCAGCAACACGCAGTGCCATCTCGTACGCCTTCTCTGCTTGCTTGCCGCACCCCAGCTTCAGTCTTGCCATCCCCAGCCGAGACCATGCCTTGGCATACTTGGGATCAAGCTGCGTCGCTACATGGGCATCTTCTTCTGCGTTCTCCCAGTGCTCCAGTGCCAACTCCGCTGCCGCTCTGTTGCACCGGTAGACAGCATCGGTAAGGTCAACCTTCATGGCCTCCGTATACAAGTCAGATGCCGCTTGATAGTCCTTCCTCTTCCAGGCCTCGTCCCCCTTTGTCTTAAACTCCTCCCCTTTTGCCTTCTCCGCGGGCGACTCGGGCTTCTTCAGATCTCCTACGGGCACCATTGCATCCGTCAGGATAATCCTTACGTGCTTCAGCCACAGGTCTGCGATGATGAGAGTGGCCAGGATGCGTGGAGTGAAGCCAGTGTACCCACCCCCGCCCAGGTTGTTCAGTCTCGTGGTAAGCTCCCAAGCTACAATCACCTGACGCAGGAAGTTCCAGATCCCAATACTGTCATTGCTGGCGGTGGTTACCCATCGCACTCCCACGCTCGAATCCCCTCTGAAATCGGCGAAAATGTCGGTGCGGTTCAACACGCTGTACAAGTCCCCGATCCAACGGTTTCGGTCCCTTTCGTAGGCTGGGTTAACGTACGTGATGCTACGGATACCTGTCAGCTTGCGCTACGGGTCGCAGGTAAGAAATATTGACATACCCAAGAGTGCCCACAATTTGCTTCAAGTCAAGCTCTTCGTCACTGTTCCAACCAAATTTACCTGGGTTGGTTTGGAGCTCGTTGATCCGGCGTAATAGTCTCTTTGCGTCCAGCACAGGAAGGGAGGAAGCATTGACAAGTATTGTATGATTATCATTCATACCAGGCTTCAAACACTCAAAATCCCAACACTCGAGTCCATAGCCCTCGACTGTGACGGTTCCGGGATTGACGTTCTCGAACTTGATGTGGCTTTCGGGATCGAGTAGGACGTAATCCTCAGAGTCGAGTTGTTCGTATTTGTCCCCGTATGATCTCTTCATGTATTTCTTCTTCTTGTACAAGTCTTCGCCTGATCAGCATATGTAGGTATTACAAGAGGGGGGGGGCACTAACCAAAGCAGGCATGCAACGTGGGCACAATGCCCTTGTCTTTATCCGACCAACGATCCCATCTATTCTCTTCTGACTTCTCTCCGTCCCAATAGACGTGGGCAGAGCAACGTGGGAGAGGATGGTATGGGCCAATTCGACTGAGAGTCAAAGCTCCCACACTCTTCTTCTTCACATACAGTTCAATATCCCTGAGCCGTTTCGACAGCTCGTCCAGCTCCTGCTCCACCACACGTGTTGACCCTCCCTTCTTGACTGCTTGGTCATTACTGGGCGCTTCCTCTCCCTCGTCTTTCTCAGTTTCCCAGCCGTCTCCATCCTCGTCGTCTTCGTCCTGGTCTTTGTCTTCTGTAGCCGCCGAAATGCTTTGACTAGCAGACAGCAATTCCGTCCTCGCAGAGATGGTCTCCAGCCTAGCACCAGCACGCTCTGAGATGTCCTCAAGACCTTGTTCCCCTGCTGTGGCTTCCTGCAATAGTCCCAGACTTCTGACCTCTACCGCCTCGTCAATATCGCTCTGCATCTCCGCCCTCATTCTCAGCTTTACATCCGGAAGTAGACTCTCCAGGCTATCGTTAAAGCCTCGCACTTCGGCCACTAGTGCCATGAACTTCTTACGATCGTTGACCGCCCACTTGGATATACGAATCATGTGTGTGTTGCGCTGCCTCTCCCGCGCTACGCGACGCAGATTCTCGTAGGCACGTCTGAAGACGCCTCCGAGTATAAGCTGACTTTGTGATGGCTGATTATCCTCTGCAGCCGTGAATTCACGTTCGGGTGCAACCAGAGTTGGCCGTAGTCCGTAAGTGTTCTGTAGCCGTTCCGAGTCCTCAAAGACATGCTGAATGCAGCCTAGCAGACGTACAACAGCTCTATGGACCTCCGTTTTATTGAGTCGGGCATCTGTGCTGCTAGGGTCATCATCCAGGCCAACGGCGTGGCCCCACGAAAGAAGCCGCACGCGCTCGACTTCCAGTTTGATCGATAGGATCTCGTAGTCCATGCCATACTGCCGCGAGAAGTTGACCACTTCGAAGACCTGAACACAGGACTCCCATAAAGCTGCTATACCAATCGCTAGACCAGCTACTTCCATGGTGGCAAGTAGTTTGAGGTGAAAAAGGGTGGTGTTGATTGGGTGTTGACCCGGGAGATGCGTATCGAGAGCCTAGAGGATAGCTAAGATCTCTTGAGTAAATACGAGTAAATATGAGGCAGTGAGTAGATGATGATTGTTGTCAAGGAGCTTCACATGCCAAAAAGATCGGATTTCGAATTTCCCAGAAAGTCCGGAAATTGGAAACTTGAAAGGCGGGAACTGCGGAACTCAACCCACGGTACACGTATCCCTTCCCAGTTTATACTTATCGTTTATAATATCGTTTATAAATAAGGAGTGGTCATAATATACTTCTAAGTCATTGAACTATTGATCTTACTACCCTTCTAAGTTCTTACGAGCTCGGACAATGCAATACGTTGGACGCGTTCGCACCTGACCGGTAATAACCTAGCCGCCGTTCCGCATGATCGCCGCCTTTTGATGCCACCTTTGCCATTTCCTGCATGTCCGCCCAACCGCGATCCCACGTGGTCTGTTGACCGTCCACTCTCTTCATTCACGACCATCCTCTCTCCATCACAAGCGATACCTTCAAACGTATGTCCAAAATTATAAACTCACTGTGTATCCCTGTGTTTTTCGGCGTCTTCACACAGCTCACACATATGCTAGAAACCGTCTCTAACAACATGGCTACAGCGTGCCGTTGTGGCGCTTGGCCACAAAAAAACAGATGGAAACGTCCCTTACATGTCTCTCCACAAATTGCGCGACTTGTGAGCGAGTCGTTCAATATGAACTGGTCGTTTGCTGGCAAAGGTGAACGCTGCCCTCTTTTCCATTATAATTCTCCTGACTCTCCGTAGTGTTTCAACGAGAATCCCGACATCCACACAAGGTGCAACTCCTTGCACTGGCACGACGGTTCCCTATATCACCCCTCTACTTCGCCCTGCCTTCAGCCAGCCAGCCAGAAACAGCTTCCGTTCCCGCCGTTGTCGACCCCTCGCTATCTCTGATTTTAGCAGCCAATGTGGTGCAAATACAAGCAACTCTCGCACCTTCCCGGATACCCTGCACCTCTCTGGGATGCAAGTCGACGCGTATCCGCAGAGATTGTGGCCGATACTCTCCTGTAAGGCACATTGCTTGGAAGCAGGTGGATGTCAATCGCCTACCTCACCTACTGAGACGGCGCGTCGCAATCATCCACTGCTCCGCTACCCACAGCGCTTCCTTCAATGACAGGGTTGGCACCTCCTTCCAACATGCTCGTCGTGCCACCCTCACCAATTCAGCTCCAAATCTACCCCCGCTCTTCAAGCCACAGTTCCTTCTCAAGTGTCCTCGGCTCCTCCACTCCTTCCTCAAGAGACGGACGCGCCAACCCTCAGTTTGCTTCGCACATGTCCTCGATTTTCATAGAACAATGGGCGACCGGGCCTTCTACGCGGCTTCTTTCTATACCAAATCCCTTGCATCTTTCTGCCCTACACACCCGACTCTTGTATCGGCAGTGTCCACGCTTCTCGAACCCCTCCGCAATTACAAGGGTCTCCTTTCCTTGAATAAAATATTGGAAATACCCGGTTTCTGGCACTGAAGGTGGTGGGGATTCTCAATGCTACCTTAAGCAAACCTAGTTCTTCTATGTACGTGTCCAATTCGGAGGAAATGGGCGCTCATTTATCCATCACGAGCTAATTCGAATTTTTAGAAACTGAAGCCCAGATCATGGATTCCAACGCACCTGGAGCGCGATACCCAAATTGCGACCATACGCATACGCAATATCCTTCCATACCTCACCTTTGCGGCACCCGCCCAGGACGACCGCCGACTGGGCACCCTTGGCCATCAGGCTCGCGGTTTTTTAAGGTACGTTTTCTACACGCATATATCCCATGCATCCTGACTGATTCGTCCTCCTGTAGTGTGCGCACTCTTCTCCAGCACCTCTTTCGCCAACTGGTCATTCGCGTCATCGGCGCCGAGTTCGACTTCCCTCATTAACAAAAATTCACCCCGACGAGGTTCAACAGAACACTCGCGATGACTTTGTTGACTTCTATGTCGCCTAGCTGTGAAAGCGCTGCAGAACCCCGACCAAGAATGATATTTCCTTTGGGGACAGAATGAGCTTGTTCCCAAACGTGGCTAAAGCAGGAGCACCTCAGCGGCTGAGGGCCGACGCGTCGATAGCGTCGTCGCGGCCCTGCGCGTCATCTCGACAATTTGAGCAGGGCGCAACTGCGGAGGTAGCACGATATTGGCCAGTATCTGTGTCTTCGGTGACGGTGGTCGTGGTCGTGTTGAACCGATGGATCTGTCGGAGCTCTAGAAAAGATTGAGGAGTTTACATGGTTCAGTCTCGTGAGGCAGGGTTCCAATCGTTCAACATATCTGGTCTGAAGGGCTTGTCCAATTATTCGCGAAGAAATTCCACACACGATAGCGCGGTGACCGGTGACCATGCGGCATAAGAGCGTGAAGGGGAAGATCGGGTCCTCGATATATGGACCTGGTATATCGATGTCGCGTCCCCTCCTCATACCGCCAGTCTACCACAAAGATGACTCACTATTGCGCAGCGGGAGATGACGATTCCATGGGGAAAACGGAATTAGGGCCTGGCGTGTTCCTGAGCCGGGGCTCGGGAAGAGTTTATCTGATGCGAACGGGTGCCTTGTTTTAATTTTTTTTTTATGGATCGGGACCTGGTGTCGTTGCTTGTATAAAAGTATCACCGCAGTGATATGCACCTCATCCAGGTATTTCCCTGTCCATTCGTTTTCTTCAAGGCATCATGAAATTCAGCACTGTCATCGCTGTCCTCGCAGGCGCCGCTGCCGTTTCTGCACGCCCTGGTGTCGAAACCAACGCGCAACGCTTAGCGCGAGGCCTGCCCCCTCTGCCACCCGTTCGTCGTGGAACACCCGTCGCTGGTGAGTAGAATTCATTCCTGTCTCTATCATTATTCATCCCAATTGATATGATACAGGCGCGCGAAGGAGCAGTCCTTCTGGTACCAGCTATTGTAACACCGGACCTGTCCAATGCTGTTAGTCAATACATTCCTTCTACCGGGCTACCCTTCTAACCGCAGATGTAGGCAACAGCGTAACGCAGGGCAACAACCCAGTCGCATCGCTCATCGCTGGTCTCCTGGGAATTGTCATTGGTCCCACTGTCACAGTTGGCCTGAATTGTTCTCCCCTCTTAGTTGGGGGTTCATGGTAAATATTGAAATTTCCCGGGTTGAACCACTCTGAAAAAATTCCTCCCCAGCTCACAGCAACCAGTGTGTTGCGAAAACAACAGCTTCAATGGCCTCATCGCCATCGGGTGTAGCCCGAGTAAGCATGCCTTCATTCCCTTTTTCGTTAAGCTTCAGTTGATCGAGAATCTCTCAGTTAACATTTAATCTTTTTGATCCATCGGGATGAACGACAGGCCAAGACTGCGGTATAGACATCCGACACGCTATCCGTTTCTCCGCTGAGACTAACGAACACTGGTTCCCCTCGTCCCGTATCTCGCTTTTGACATATTGAACGAACGTTCTGTCCACTCTTTCTCCTCCTATACATCTAGATCTATGCCACTAAGTAATGGTAGTCCTGGACAATGCATCACTTGCTGTTGAAATCTCTTCCCTTCTCATGAATTTGGACTCGTTATTTTATTTCGAGCCCAGTTAACGTGCGGTACCTGAATGTGTAGGCTACCGGCCAAAGAATCCGAGAGACGGCCAAAAGTACCACCGACCAACCACCGACCAACCATCGGCGTGAAAAAAAAAGGGTACATACTTATACGTTTCCAATAAAAGGGCCAGGAAAGGTTCGTATTGTCGACATGATCTCGATTCCACCCGGGGTGATTTTCACTGGGTTATATTATCACTCCGGATTTTGAATCTCATTTTGTCAAATGATCGTCGGAATTACAGTTTCGGGGAGTAGAAAAATTTATGGCCAACGACAACAGGATATATAGCAGCGAAAGTCTTCTTTCTGATTACGACTTCCTCTTCATTACCCGCTCTGTTAACATCTGCAATCCAACCTTCGCCTGGCTCTCGGGTAGTTCTTGTAGTACCTCATTAGCCTTATCAGCGTATGCTTGTGCCAACGCCCGCGTACG
>Ga0307517_10014968_pt1 | contig 10349 bp, 9 predicted proteins | sample 23_EM_MG_FD_194515 | JGI IMG/M metagenome (GOLD analysis project Ga0307517, IMG submission 194515) | Populus trichocarpa ectomycorrhiza microbial communities from riparian zone in the Pacific Northwest, United States - 23_EM | ecosystem: Host-associated > Plants > Roots > Unclassified | place...
TATAAAAAAAAAAACCACAAAACTCCTTTATTTTGCTTTAAAGCACCCATAAATCACATCCATCGTTGTCTTCAAGCCTCCAATCAAGTTTTTATCATAAAAAATTATCATCGTTAACATTGTCACCACTCTTTAGCAGCTATCATCATGTTGCCACCACTTTCCGATAAAAAAAGCAAGGTAAACATTCTAAATTGCTATTAATTTTGTGGGTTTTATATTGAAGTTATGATTGGAATAGTTATTATTAAATTATTATTTAGGGTTATTTTTAAATTAAGGTTTGTTGATTTTTTGATAAATTGTCTATCAATTAAGTCAATCGGGGTTGATTTCATGCAATTGAGCATGAAAATAACACAAATTAGGTTGGATTTGATGATTTTGCATTGCATTGAATGTTTGTGTAAGTTGTTAATTTTAGGGATTTTGTATGGATTGGTTGGGATTATCTATAAATTAAATCAATCAAGGCTGGTAATGCAATTCATCATGAAAATAACATGAATTAGGTTAGATTTTAATGAATTTTACATGGCATTGAATGTTTGGAAAAGTTGCTGAATTTGGAGATTCTGTATGGATTGTTTGAGAATAGCTATAAATTCATGCAATTGAGCATGAAAATAACCTGAATTAGGTTAGATTTTTTATGAATTTTACGATGTGTTGAATGTTTGGATAAGTTGTTGAATTTGAGGATTTTGTATGGTTGTTTGAAATTAGCTATGAATTCATACAATTATGGTTGATTTTATGCATCTGAGCATGAAATGACAAGAATTATATTGGACTTTGATAAATTTTACGTGACGTTAAATATTTGGATAAGTTAATGAATTCAAGGGTTTTGTATAGATTGATTGAAATTAGCTATGAATTCATGCAATGAAGGTTGATTTCATGCAATTTTGTTTGAATTTTGTTAAATTGATCAGGTTTGGTTTTATTATTATTTTTTACATGATGTCTTATAACAACTTTATGTTATGTTATTATGGTTGTAGTGTTGCTCTTGATGTGAACAATAATATCACTTATAACAGTGGAAGTAGTGTTCTATTACATGTCATTTGCAAAAAAAAAAAAGTTATGTGTCATGAATTTATGTGGAATTATAATGATATTAAAGTTGATATAACTTGGAGGTGTCAGATTGAACAACATTAGTATTATCCTGTACCGATTGCACATGATGACATTTTTAAGACAATGATTGATTCTTTTGTTCGAAGTGGATTGAACATGATGGTATTGTATGTGGGTAGTTGACCAACTCTTTTTTTGTCTTGATTTTTTGTCGAATTGGTAAAAAAAAAACATCATAATTTATTGGTCTTTTTATGTCAGTTAGGAGTGGTCACAACATGTCATTGATGAAAGATTTGCTCAAAAGAGGTGTTGAATGCATGTTTGACAATCCATTCACTGATTAACATAAATATGACTCATTTGAGCCTAGTAAAAATGAAAATTATAATACATTGGGCTTTAGTATAACAATATATATTGATGGTGATGTTAGTGATGAAATAATTCTTCTTGATCCTGAATTTGAAGATACTTCTAGATCTACATTTATTGTTTGTTCTGATTGGGCACTTAGTCATAAATATTCGGTTAGATATTCTGATTTGATGGTTAAATAAACATTCAACAGTAAAAGTAAATTAGTTAATGCAGTTAAATAATAACACATTATATATTTGCTGAGATTCTGATTTGATAGTTAAATAAATATTTAATAATAAAAATAAATTAGTTAATGCAATTAAATAATAACACATTATATATTAGGTAAAATTAAGATGACACAAGGAGAAATATATTTACTAGTTATTTGAACCAATTATAGACTTATTGAGATAGGTAAGTTAGGAAAACTCCCCTTCCAAGAGAACCGTATATGAGAATTTTATCCTGTACAGCACAAGTAGAAACACCCAAATACTATATATATATATATATATATATATATATCTTTTAAAATGATTTTTCGGTCCATGTGAATGTAATCAAGAGAGCTGCCAGTAAAATAAATAGACCAGTCCACGTAAAATTTAATGACAACAACACATTAGCAGGCAAAATTAAATGGCATTGCATGGTGAACATGTTCATTAGTCTTTTCACTGATTATGACCAAGATCAGACTAAATTCATGCTTAAGTATTTGGTGGGGTGTGCGAGTAGGTCGGGAGGCATTTTCATGGGGAAGTAAATTCGTCCTCGCATTTTTTCTTTTTCCGTCTTTCACTTTCTTTATGTTGGAAAATGTTACAATTAGTAGGATCCACACCACAATAATTGTTAACTAAGTCGTAATTTTGAGATTATTATCATCACCAAGTGCCTTTTTGTTTTAACCTTTAATTAATCCGTACCTTACGTCTAGAGGGATAGATTTTATCGTTTTATCAGATTTTGAAATTTTTTTTTTTTATTAATGTGGATATTTGGATTAGTTTACGCGTACCTCGACTAATTTCATAGACCTTGAAGTTAACCTTGAAGTTAACGACCATGTAAGTCTTCAATAACACTAAAATTTGTGAGACTCAAACTAATAACCTCTAGACAATAAATTTAGAGACTGACTAATTAGCTACAACTCTCATAATTAAAATGTTAAATTCTTAATGTTATGACATTGTAATTTTTTTTACCAATTTACCTTTATCATTTATATGAAGAAAAAAAAAAAACACAGTCAGGACTCCCATGGAAAACTGAGGGATTATCGTGCCACCATGGAATACGGGCCCTTTTGTTTGCCCCCGTCTTCTTGAGAGACGGCTATTTATCATCATCATATGCATCTGCGTTCCACTATTTATTACCCACAATGATGCCCTATAAAACGACATTGTACATGTCATTGTCCAGGCCACTGCTCTGTAGAATGTTTTCTCTTTTGTTTTGTTTTGTTTTGTTTTTTGTTCAAACTGAGATGGATAATTATTAAAGCCGATCGAGCCACATATATACCGAGTTTCAACTTTCAACAAGATCACACGTACCAGGCTAAGGATTTTTTCTTCGCTAGATTTCGTCAGCTTCTAAGTATGACAGATTACATGATTACATTAATCCCTCCCTCCAATGTTGCTGTCGCTCCCTTCTGTTTCTCACTGGGGGCCAATCGAGGGCTATAACGATAGGTTGAATGCATTAATGAGGACCCGTTGCAGACTTTGTAGTTATCTGCGCCTGATCTTTCAGTCATTCTCAATGTGGCTTCCTTCATCATGCGCAGAGACAGCGAGCTCCAATTGCATGGTAGCAGGTTTTTAGTTGGTGGTAGGAATTCCGGTCAAACTACATCTCTTAAAAATTAATTAATTTTCTTTTAATTTTTATTTTTTTATTATTCTGAGTTGCGTTGTTAAAAATAAATTAAAAAAATACAAATATTATTTTAATACAATTCAAACAAAAAAATATTTTGAAAAAAATACACCTAACACAATTAAAAAAAACCTTGCTGCTTGTAGTGTTATTGTGTTTTTATCATTATTGTTATTAATTCCATGGAAGCAAATTAGAATTACTAGAATTTAAGAAGACCTATGAAGTTTCCTTGTGATAATAAATAGTTGAAAGGACCATACAACCTCCACCAAATGCAAAATCTACAAATGTAAGAGATGCATAAATGCCCAGATATGTGTACTGCAGGCATGCATATAATCGATGTTTTCCACTGAAAAATCGGACATCAACTTCGAAGGTACAATCCTAGTTTGATTGCACATGTCTTTAACGGACATCCACACTGTCTCTTTTCCTTTTATCACTGTCCAAGTGAAGAAACAATACTAGGAGGAACCCAAAGGGCTCACACAATATATTAAAGCAACGAATTTATTTATTTATTTTGGGCGGGGGAACATGTTAGGGATGAAAGCTTAGATTTTAAAATATATATATATATATATATATATATATATATATATAATTATTTTATTTTATTATTTACTAAGAATAGATTTTTTTTATTTTCTTTGTTTAGTTTATATATAATCTCTTTATATTTAGATTAAACTTATTACTTCTAATTATTTTAATTGCATTATACAATATCAATGAGACCCTAACTTTTTTATTTTTTATTTTTGTGTTTCTCTTCTTCTTCTTTTTATTGTTTAACATGGTATCATAGCCAGATTTTATGGAACAAGACTTAATGTCAAACACAACTTTCATGATTCTAACTCCATTGTGAGTTGGTTGGGGTTTGCAAGGGGCAGCGTGCTAGTTGACTGGGGGTTTTGCTTTCAGTTTTCTTTTTTTTGGAGTGACCATACAATTTTAAGAGATTGTTCGTTCAATTTCTGCAATCTGGTATTTTTTTTTTTTTGCGTTCTGGTTTTCTTTGTTTGTTGATTATGACTGCTAAAAGAAACGAATGTTGATTATGACTACTAAAAGAAACGATTCGCTTTAGTTTCTGAGTGTGATGTTGGATGTAAAGAATTATTCGTATTGAAGTTATGTAATGAGAAATTTTCTTAAGGGTAAAAGGATGTGGGGATATGTTAGTGGAACTTCTGTGAAACCTTTGAATATTGATAAGGGTTATACTACTTTGATAGATGTTTGGGAAGCAAACAATGCAAAAATTATTATTTGGATTAATAATTTTGTTAAGCATTCCATAGTTACACGGTTGGTGAAGTATGAGACAACAAACGAGATTTGAAATCATCTGCAAATGTTATTTACTCAATCAAATCTTGCAAAGCAGTGTCAATTAGAGAATGACATGCAAGCTTTTCACTAGAAGAATATGAGTATTCAAGAGTTTTATTCTGTTATGATAAATTTTTTAGATCAATTAGCTCTTACAGAATTAAAGGTATTTGGTACCTATATTGCTTGTAGAGAGCATCAATGATTGGTACAATTTTTAACAACACTTCACATTAATTTTGAAGGACTTAGAGGTTTAATTTTGCATCGTTCTCCACTTCCTTTTATTGACTCAGTTGTTAGTGAGTTGTTGGCTAAAGAAATACGTTTTCAGCCTTATTCTGAAAAAGAAATTATTTTTACTTCTAATTATTATGTGCTAGCAGTACTTTCTAAACCACTCTCTAATAATCAGAATAAGCATTATGCAAAGGTTGCCTTCAACGAGTGCAGTTTCTGTAAGCAAAAAGGTCATTGAATAACAGAACCAATCGCAACAGTAAACTCAAGCTTGGAAGCATGACAACCAGTCACAATCTAATACTCATAATCCATCTTAGGGTTACAAACCACTACAGTTCAATACTGCAGTAGTAGTTTCATCAGGTCCTTTCACCGATCCTAGTACTTTGACTTAGAAATTTTAGAAGTTTCTCTCCTTACAGCCATAAGTCATGTATGCTTCTTTTTTTGTATGTTAGTTGCCTCATAGTTCTTCAGATATGTTACATTTTGAATGAGTCTTGGATTTTGGTGCTTCACATCATGTCTCTAGATTCTTCATCTTTTGTTTATGTGTCTCATTTGTCTTCTATTCATGTCATGATTGTTGATGACACTCTTATACATTTAACAGGTGTTGGTTTTGTTATCACACCTCACTTGTCTCTCCTTAATATTTATCTTATTCTAAAACTCACAGTGAATATTGCTTCTATTGGTCAGTTATGTCATTCTAGTAATTATTTAGTCATTTTTTTCCTCTTTTTTTTTATTATGTGCAGAATATACGGTCTCAGAAGCTGATTAGGACAGGTCGTAGGAAGGGGGAACTATATATTTTAGATGAGTTAAAAGTGCTAGTTTTTTCTACTAGTAGTGTGTCAGTTGTTGCTACTATTGGTGTTAAATTGTCTTCTTTTCGTTTAAGTCATTATTCTAGTTTTTATTTATGGCATTCTCATCTAGGTCATGTTTCATCTTCTCGTTTTTTATTTTTAGCATCCACGTAAGCTTTAAAAAATTTACGAACTTGTGATATTTTTTATTGTAGTGAATATAAACTGGTAAAATTTTTTATTTTACCTTTTAATCAAAGTATTTTATTTTCTTCTTCTCCATTTGATTTGATTTGATTCATTCTGACGTTTAAGAACTTTCTCTTGTTGCCACAAAAAAAGGGATCTTGATATTATGTTTCTTTTATTGATGAACATACTCATTATTATTGGTTTTATTTAATAAAACATTATTTTGAATTTTTTAAGATATATACAGTCTTTCGTGCTCTTGTCAAAACTCAACATTCTGCTGTTATTAAATGTTTTAGGTGTGATTTGAGTGGGGAATACACCTCTAATAAATTTTATGCGTTATTTGTCCTAAATAGAACTATTCATCAAACTTTATGTACAAATACTCTTGAGCAAAATGGCATTGCTAAAAGAAAATATAAGCACATTGTTGAAAATGTTTGTTCTTTCTTGTTGTTTATTTTTGTTCCTAATATGTTTTGGGATGAAGTTGTTCTTACTGCAATAGGTTTGATTAATACAATTTCATCTTCTTATACTTTATGTTTTTCTCCTTTTGAAAAGTTATATGGGTATACCCTTGATTATTTTTTCTTTAGAGTTTTTAGTTATACTTATTTCATTCTTCTTCCTCATATAGAATGTAACAAGTTATCCTCTCGATCTAATATTTATATCTTTCTTGGTTATGGTGAAGGTAAAAAACGATATCATTATTTTAATCCAATAACTTGAAAACTTTATGTGTCTCAATATTATAAGGAAACATAGTTTGACTAGATCTGATTTTATTCGTATAGATCTATTTTTTAGAATTCTGATAGTTTATCATCTCAAGTTCCTAGTACTTCAAATCTCTCTTCTCATGTTTTTACCCCGTTATCTTTACATTCTACTCGACCAATTCATACTGATAATTATACAGGTATTGACACTTTACTCTTTGTTACACCTGAATATCTTTTTTCTTCTATGGCCCCTCAAGTTCTATCTGAGATTATAGATCACCTTTATGTCAATCCATACGCATTTATAAGTCCACAAAGTTACCAGATTTTGTTTATTCTTGTTATTCTTCATCTTTTACCTTATTTTTAGCTTCTATTCATTGTCTCTCTGAGCCCTCTTTCTATAAAGAGGTGATTCTCGTTTTTTTCCTTGTTAGCAAGCTATAGATGAGAAACTTTCAGCTTTGCATAAGACAGATACTTAAGATTTGGTTTCTCTACCTCCTGGTAAGACTGTTGTTGGTTGTCATTGAGTGTGTAAAATTAAGACTACTTCTGATGAATCTATTGAGTGATACAAAGATAAGTTGGTTGCAAAAGGATACTCTCATCAGTGGTATGAATTATGATGAGACATTTGTTCATGTTACAAAAATAACTATTATTTGTACTCTCATTGCATTAGCTTTGGTTCATCAATGACATATCTCTCAACTTGATGTTAAAAGTGTCTTCTTGAATGAAGATTTTCAAGAAAAAATTTATATGGCGCCCCCTCTTGGTGTTTCACATGATTTTGGATATGTTTGCAAGCTCAAGAAAGCATTATACAATCTCAAACAAGCACTTCGTGCTTGGTTTAAGAAATTTTTTGTTGTAATCTCTTTTTTTAAATTTATTTTTAATAGTTATGATTCTATTCTTTTTATTAAATACATCAATGCAAGTCTAAATTCCTCCAAGGTTCTATATTGATATCCATTGATAAATAGATCGATGGGGAGCTCTTTGCTTTCACGACCTGTCCTGCTGACACAGATGTTTACATCTTCGTAAAAGAAAATAAAAAAAGAAGGGGCGGAAAGGAAATAGAAACAAGTCAAAGTTTGAACGGTCCAAATTATGTGACTCACGTTTTCCTTTATATTTATGATCATCATCTGTTGGCTCATAGCCTTGCGTCTGGGAAGGACAGTCCATGTTCTTTCCTCCACCTCCAAGAAACTATAGCTCAAAAACAACTGTGAGGTATATTAATTGCTTCTTGCAATAGGAATCACATTCCTTAATTATTTTTCAATCTCAAGCATAAACGGGGATTAGTCCCACATTGTGAGCTTGAAATGATACCAAACTAAGCTAACTATCCACAAACGAAAATAATGTATAAATAAACTCTTAATTCTAAATTATTTGATGTGGTAATCTATGAGTAGCTAGTAAAGTGAGTTTTATGAATTTTAATTAATTGATTGATTGGTTTGCTATGAAAAAAGCAACCGCAGCCTATATTTATATAAAAAGTTTGTTTATATAGTATTGAATGAAATAATATTGCATATTATATAATTAAATGAAAACAACTATCGCAATAATTGAACAGAGAAAGTGAGAACGGAGGAAAATGAATGAACAGCACAATCACGACACAAACAGTCAAAACTCTCAATTTTCAAGCTTTTAGAGGAAAGAAAAGGCAAAAGGTTGGTTGCATTCATCCGCATCATATGTATCAAGCGAATGGAACATTCCTACAGCATACAAACGACGAGAAAAATGTGGAGATTATGATAAACATGAATACAAAAACCACTTAGGAAGAATGGTAACTTACATGCACGGAGGATGGAAAATTTCAGACCGGATCTATCTTGTAGGACACGATCAGATTTCTAGACTGAATCGAACGTATTGGTCAGAATAAGTTATCATATTATATATATATATATATCCTTCCCATCCCCAGTCCAATCCCATGAAAATGAGGTTTGTTCAAACGTAATGACTCCTCTAATTCTGATTGGAGGGAAGGCGTGAGAATTAAGACAAGGCCGAGAAGAACAGGAAATAAAAGGTGGCTGGTGGTTTTCATGTCATGTGGGCATGGTTACTGAAATGATGGCCTACAGACATGTCGTCTGACAACTGGGGAAGCTGTTCACTTTAGTTGATTGGGCAGGGTTGTTCTGTATCTCATCGCTGTTGCCTGTTGGGGGCGTTATCAGTCTTCGGTGATTTTAGAAATTCACTCTGGTACGCGTCTCATCCTTTTTGGAGATTTTGTAGCGTGGTTCTTAAACCGCTTCAGGTTGAACCGGTAAAATTTTTTTTAAAAAAATGATTATCTGATAAAAAATTTGGGTTGATTTGATGATTTGGTTAACCTGATAATACTTGGTTAAAAACTTGATTATAACTCATTGACTATTTATTTTTTAATAAAAAAAATATCATTTTGATGTATAAAAAAAATATTGTTGATCTGGGTGACCCAGTTAAAAATCTGTGACCTGAATCTTAAATCGAGTCAACTACCGAGTTGAATTTAAAAACTATATCCTGTTTTTGTGCTGTCATATTTGTTTCTTTACCCTTTGTTAGCACCATTAAAAAAAAAAAACTCACATTGCATTTGTCCTTCATTACAACAAATAAATGATCTTTTCATGAGATAAATTGATTCATTTGATATTATGAAATCAAAAAAGAAAAAAAAAAACTAAACCCCACCATTCTTTAACTGCAGGGCAAGACATGTTGTAGTGTGGATTACAACAATAATATCTTTACCCTTCATTACAACAAATAAATGATCTTTATACGTGGGTAAGATGATCTTTTCTAGGATTCATTTTATATTATAAAATTAATTGAGGATATAATGATCTATTAACCTATTTCACACAATTAAATTAAATAAATACCCTTAACATGTTAACAAAAAAAATTAAGGATGAGAGGGCTTTTTGCATCATTTTTTATTTTAAAAAAAGAAAACAAATACTTTATTGTCCCTCCAGTAAAAAAAAATAAATAAAGAAAGGGTGAAAGGATGTTTTAGTATTTTTATCATGGTTTCTTGTTATAATTTATTTGAATTATGAGCAAATCAATCTTTTAAATATATATTAAAAAAAAGTGATCAGGGTGTGCGTAATATGCTCTATCGAATGGTTACTGCCCATACCTTTTAGACGACACATGTAACGTCTTTCGGCAGCCAAAAAGATCCAACCGCTGTGTCATTCAAAGCGTCCAGTGGTGGCAAGACTGATGGAGTGACGCATGTAGTCCAATTCACGGTGGTTCGACGCTGAGGGCCCCCCTTGTCTCCTTGAAATTTATGTTGAGTCCATCAAATTGTAGAGTTGTCCTCCCATTTGGTTTTTCTTTCAATTATGGTCCTTCTTTTGATTGATCTTTATTTGTTTTTGATTTTTTTTTGAAATTTTGTTTTAAATTTCATCTCTTTTCATTTGGTTTTATTTAATTTTTATATCAAACATGATACTCATCCATTTTATTATTGTTTTTTTAATCCTTTTCTTGATTTATTTATTTTTTCAGTTCTGATCCTCATTCTTTTAGTCTTTTCTTAGTATTTTTTTTTAATTTTATCCCTTAACATTTAATTTAACTTAGTTTTTTTATCCAATTTTGGTCCTCGTTCATTTAG
>Ga0307517_10014969_pt1 | contig 10348 bp, 8 predicted proteins | sample 23_EM_MG_FD_194515 | JGI IMG/M metagenome (GOLD analysis project Ga0307517, IMG submission 194515) | Populus trichocarpa ectomycorrhiza microbial communities from riparian zone in the Pacific Northwest, United States - 23_EM | ecosystem: Host-associated > Plants > Roots > Unclassified | place...
TATGTTGTATATTTCATTCTATGTAGTTTCTAGTATAGGGGAGGTGCTGCTGAATTTTTTAAAAAAAAATCAAAATTGATTATGCAAATATTCATCAAATTTGTGTAAATGCATAGGGGAAAATCAACTGGACGTTGTGAGCACATGATTGTTGCTAGTTCTTCTGTAACGACCCAGCTTTTTCAAGGCCAAAATCGCTGGAACTTTTTTTTTCATTCAGTTTCTGGATGTTTTTCACTATATCATTCTTCAGATTTATCATTGCATTCTGTTCATTAACAAGGCACAATCTATGTAGGATAACGTAAATCAACATTCCCATAGAACAGATTCTCAATACACGTGCCCATAATATTATTTTTCCATACTCATAGGTTTACATTACATCATATCGACATACTCATAAATTCACATTCTTGTTCTAATCTCGTTATCATCACGAGTTCATACAAGAGTGTCGAACAACAAGTTACACAACTAGTACTTTTGTTATCCTGACCGCATGTAATTTTCACAACACGACATCCTCATTAGATTAATACCTCATATGAATATTCATACATATCATATCAACTTGTTTGTACATTCACATCCGTGTTCCATTTCAATTTTTCATTACTAGTCTTTACAAAAGAGGTCGGACGACTAATTGAGTGATTAACATGTTCGTTCATGTAGAACTCATATCACCCATAACATGTGAATATATAGTTCTTTTCAAAATGTGTGAGCCGCGAAACGAACTTCCTTACGCACCATGTTGGTATGATGTCCCTGTTAAAGCACAAGGTAATTTCAAGCATTACAGACAATTTAAGAAAAACATAATAAAACAATATTAATAATTCGTTCATTGACCAAAAGAGCATAATTCTTTCATTTCTCCTTACTTATGTAAATACCACCGTTAATAATTCGTCAATTACCGAGGCTAATCACAATACTCAAACCCGATCATTCATCTCGAATACTGTTAACCGAACTAATGTTATTCTCTATTTAAAGCATAACAATCGTAGTTCTTTCATATACTTAGTATATACAAAACGTAGTATACATGAACGCATCAGTTCTTAAAATTAACTCATAACACTCAAATCCGACTATGCTCTTAGGATGCCATTAGCTGAAGCCAATCATTTATTCATCCAGGTTATCCACTTAGGATGCTATTGGCCAAAGCTAGTCATTTACTCAAACTGGTCATCCAATTAAGGTGCCATTAGCCGTAGCTAATCATTTGTTCATCCTGATCATCCACTTAGGATGCTATTAGCCGAAACTAGTCATTTATTCATCTCGATTATCCATTTAGAATGCTATTTACCGAAGCTAATCATTTATTCATTCTGGTCATCCCCTTAGGATGCCATTAGCCGAAGCTAATCAATCACTTGTCCCGGTCATCCATTCGAATGCCATTAGCCAAAGCTAATCATTTATTCATCCTGGTCATCCACTTTGGATGTCATTAGCCAGAGCTAATCAATCATCTATCCCGATCATCCATTCAAATGCCATTAGCCGAAGCTAATTAATCATTTGTCCCGGTCATTCATTTGAATGCCATTAGCCGAAGCTAATCATTTGTTCATCCCAGTCATTCGCTTTGGATGGCATTAGCCGGAGCTAATCAATCATTTGTCCCGGTCATCCATTCGGATGCCATTAGCCGAAGCTAATCATTTATCCATCTGATCATCCACTTAGGATGCCATTAGCCGAAACTAATCATTTGTTCATGCCGATCATCCACTTAGGATGCCATTAGCCGAAGCTAATCATATATGAATCCCGATCATCCACTTAGGATGTCATTAGCCGAAGATAATCATTTATAAGGCCCGGTCATCCACTTGGGATGCCATTAGCCGAAGTTAATCATTTGTCAGTCCTGGTCATCCACTTAGAATGCCATTAGCCAAAGCTAATCATTTATGAATCCCGGTCATCCACTTAGGATGTCATTAGCCGAAGCTAATCATTTGTGAGTCCCGACCATCCACTTAGGATCACTACCAGAAAATTAGCGAAAACCGATGGAATTACCAACGGACTTTTTTTGTCAGTAATTTTTACCGACAGAAATAATTCTGTCTCTACTTCTGTCGGTATATACCGACCGTATCACTGACGGATTATATAGTTTTTTTTTTTTGAAAAGTTGCAATGGTGTGATGATGTGGATTTTTTTCAGACAATTTTACCGACGGAATGACCAAGGGATTCAAACCTGGATCTCCGTATAGTGACGTGGCACAATCACCGGCGGACTCACCAACGGAAGCGTTCCGTCGGTGATTCCATCGGTAAAAGCCAATATATACCCACTCTGCCGACACTCTCTTCCTCTATTTCTCCTTCTTCCCCTTCTTCCCCTTCTTCTTCAACATCCCAACTCTCCCTTCCCAAACTGTAGCCAAACACCCATCCCAACTCTCCTCATCTTCTCAACACAAGCACTCAAGTTTCTTATACTTTTGTACGTGGTCACAACATCCATTCTCCGAGCAATTTATTGTGGATTTTATCATTTTTTGTAAGTAAATCTATCTTTTTTAGTTTTAACATTTAAATGTCAATTTTATTATTTTTTATTGTTTTTTTAGTATATGTATTTTGTTAATGTATGTACTTGTTTGATTGTTATTTGTCAAAGAAACTTGTAGTATGAATGTATAATTAAGTTTATTACGCATACACCATTTCCTTTAGAAAGGACCGATCAAGACTTGATTGGTTATCCGTTTTAAAAACCAAACCCAGGGGCCGTGTTGAGGTTGCTCAAGATGAGAACGAAGACACAAGTGTGATAGATGAAGCCTTTCAAGCTAGTGAGTTGGTTGAACCATACCGAGTTGCTCCTTCGATTGACTTAGAAGAAAATTTGAATTTTAGTGTTTTCGATGATAGTCTTGTTGATGTTGATGCAGAGGAGTTGAATGTTGTTTTAAGCTCTAGTGAACTAGAGAATGTTGATGAAGAAGATGATAACCACATTGAAGAGTGTGATGAAGCTGATAAGAATTCAATTAAGGACGAAGACGAAAATTATGACTAAATATGCTGTAAAGCCTTTTTTTTATAATGTAATATTATGGATGATATTTTGGAACATGAAATATTTATTTTATAATTGTTTGCTCTTGTTATTGTGCTATGCGTGCTGTAAGATTGCAATTTAAGCATTTGTGCAGGAGGATAGACAGGCAATACAAACAAAACATGCAAAAGCTTGACAAAAACACCGACAGCAAGACCAACGGATTGTGTACCGTCGGTATTTTACAGAGAGTTGCAAAACAATTACAGGAATGTGCCACATTCACCGACGGCATTACCGACAGCATATGTCCTGTCGGTATTCTACCGAGAGTTGCAAAAAAATTACAGCCCCTGCCATAATCACCGACGGATTTTCCGACGCCATCACCGACGGAGGGTGCATATTCCAAGGCGTGCGACTATCAGACTGCCTGGTCGGTCGGCACAGTTGTCGACAAAATCACCGACGGACACGGCAAATCCAATGCGCGCGTGATCTGACACACAATTACCGATGAATTTGCCGACAGACTTTGAAAAATTTGGAGGGATTTTCAAAATTTTGGTGCGAAAATCAATTAAATATCAACAGACATTACCGACTGGAATTTAATGCCACCGCCCAAAAAAATATTATTCTATTTTCCGTCGGTATTTCCGTCGAAAAAATTGTAGTATAAAACCCATCCCCCCCCCTCCGTGATTTATTTTTTCTCCGTTCCTCATTTCATCTTCTCTTCTCCTCTCCATTTGTGTTTTGTTTTTGCAAGAATTGGTGCGAATTTTTATTGTTTTGATCGTAGTTTTCAACATATTAAAAGTTATGTATTCTCCTTTCTTTATCTTTGTATTTTTTTACTTTTTTATTTTAATTATGATTATTTTTGTGGTGTTCTTTGTTTTGTGTATTGTTTGTAGATAAAATCTTGAAATCAACACACTATTAAAGTAAACATTTTTCATTCCTAAAGTCTTTAGTTTTTTCTTTTTATTTGTTAAATTTGTTATATTGTTTGTATTTCCATAATAATTGAAACTTTTGTTAAATTTGAATTGTTATTGTTGAATTTACCTTTAAAATGTTAATTGAAATATAGAATTAAATTTAATTAGTTTATCTTAATTTTATTATATTATTGTTTGTTATGTTTTTTATTATTTCGATTAGTTTTAATTGTTATTTATGAATTTGTATAGATGTTAGTTGAAAATATATAGATGTTGAATTTCTATAGATGTTAGGTTGTATAGAGTTGATTTTGCAATATTTGTGTAATTATCAATATTTATAGGTATAAAAATTGTGGGTAGTAGAATATAGGGGAGGTGCTGGCGAATTTTTTTTAAGTGATTGAATTTAATTATTTAATTATTCGTATAAATTTGTGTAGATGTGTTGAATGAAAATTTAATTATTTTATTGTTTGTATTGTAATAATTATTTGATAATTTAGTCTCTTTTAATTTTTATTGTTGAATTTTCCATGGAAATGGTGATTGGAAATGAAGAATTAAATTTCATTGTTTTATCTCAATTTTATACTATTATTGATTGTTATGTTTTTTATTATTTCCATTAATTTAAATTGTCATTTATGCATTTCTATAGATGATAGTTGAAAATATATAGATGTTGAATTTCTATAGATGTTAGGTTGTCTATAAGATTTTCCAATGGAGTCAATTGGTTTGTGATTATTGTAAAGATTTGCAGGTTTGAAAACTGTGGGTATTCTCCAGTATAGGGGAGGTGCTGCCGAATGTTTTTTAAATAATCGAAATTAATTATGTAATTATTCGTATAAATTTGTGTAGATGCGTAGAATGAAATCTACAGCACGTCGTCAGCAGACGGTTGCAGCTAGTTCTTCTAGCAGCGAGGAGGACTTATCCTTAGATGCTGATCACGGCGAGGCATCTGCGCCAACTTGTGATGCTGCCTCTTCTAGCACGGTTTCACAGCGCAGAGGCAGTGTGCCTTCACAGCGGGGTCAATTCACCCGCAAGTACCAGGCATAATGGAAGGATGACCTTTCAATGTCAGTTTGTTTAGGTTTTAGTTTTTTATATCTATACTTATAACATAATTCATGAACAACTAATTAATATTTTATTAATTTTATTTAATTTCAGATTCACAAACATTGAGGTTGCCCGGACAATAACATCAGCGTTTAAATCGTCGATGGAGATTCCATTGTTTCAATGGAGTCAGGTTTCCAGACATCCTAAGTGGAGACCTAATATCGATGCATGGTTTCGACGATTTCAGGTAGGTGTTAACTTTTAATTTCCAGCTTATTTTTAATAAATTATTTTTATAATTTTATATCTTGTACTATTTTTATTTTAAATGAATTATTTATATACACAGCATAAATCTGAGTGGGATAGCGCGGACAATAATGTTGTGAGGAGGGTATGGGAGAATCATGCGGCAACTAGGTAACATCGAAAATAATATTTATTTTTTGTTTTATAATTTTATGTTCTAAATTCTAATTTGTTCTATGGAAGTAGGTTGCGTGATTTTTGGTATGACATATAAAAAAAGCAAAAAGATATGCGAGAGATAACGATCTTGAAGGATGGAATGAGGTGGCGGTTTGGCGGGAATTCAAACCGCCATTCATCTCGGGGGATATATGGACGGCATATATTGAGCACGTAACGTCTGAGCGGTTCACACGGCACTCATAGTCCGGTGCCGACAACCAGAACTAGCAAATTAATGGTTCGGTGACCACACACATCAGCAGCTCCGTCCCATTCAGTGCACATGCGAAGCGGATGGTAAGATTAATTTAAATGAAATATATCGTTAATTAATTTGTTGTTGCTTATAAATATATTTAACTTGCAACCTTTTTTTTCCTTACAGGCTACGTCTCTTGGACGTGAGCCGAACCCAATGAAGCTGTTTGTAGAGACACACACTTAAGACCGCCAAAAGGGGGTGCAACAGTTCGTGGACAACCATGCTCAACACTTCGTGGTATGTTCGTTCAATCATTTTATTTCGTAAGTTATTATTTTCTTGAAATGAATATGATGATTTAAAAAAAAAAAATTCAGGAGACCTATAATAACCGGTTGAGGGAGAGATATGGGGACGATCCTTCGACCCATCCAGATTTCGATCCGGATTTGTGGATGGAGGTAGGATCGTCTGGTGGACCCGATAAAAATCGGGTCTATGGGCTCTCCAACACTACGGCCGAAAACTTGCGGTCAACCCGTAGTGTCTCAACCGTTGGGAGCTCTCCATCAGTATCGAGCACCCAGTCTGAGGAGTTCATGTCCTTGAAACAACAATATGAACGACTCTCGACGGATTATGATCAGCTCCGTCAAATGGTCATGAAGATTAGATCAAGGATGGGTGATGATACATACGGTCCCGGGAACAACCAGCCTCCTCCTCCTCTTCCAGCTCTGCCGTTATTCTAGTTTAATTTTTTAAAACAAAAACACATTAAATTTGTAATGAATATTTGGATGATTATATTTAACATTATTTTTATATTTTTAATGTTTAATACAATTTTATTTGGTTATTTATTTGGTTAATTAGTTTTTTGTACTATTAATAAATAATTTTAAAAAAAATATTTTAAATAAATACCAACGGCCTTACAGACGGAACCATTCCGTCTGTATTTTACCGAGAGTTGCAAAACAATTACCACCCATGCCACAATCACTGACGGATATATTTCGTCGGTCTTTACCGTCGCTATTACTGACGGACTATATTCATCGGTATTTGATAGAGAGTTCTGAAATATTTACCGCCCATGCCACAATCACCGACGGCCATTCCGTCGGTGATTACCGTTGAAAATACAGATGGAATTATTCCATCGATAAAATTCTTGCGGGAATTTTTTTTTTTTTGCACGCTTCGTCGTCTGTAAGACAGTCAATGTTTGGTTTTTTTTATTTCCAACAAAATTAGCGATGGAATGGGAAATTACTGACGATAAATATTCCGACGAACGGATTCCATCGGTGAGGCCGTCGGTAAAAATTTTACCGACAAATTGCATTCCTTACACCGACGGAATGAATCCGTGTGTAAAACTGTTTAATGGTGTAGTGGATGTCATTAACCGAAGCTAATCATTAACCCATCAATCATTCCAGAGGTAGTTCATGTAATCATTATAACAAGATATTATATCATTAGTAATACACCAACAAACATTCCATAACAGTTTAGCATTTAGTACAACACAACAATAGACCCTTCATATTTTTCATCCAACCATTTATGACGATTAATGTTCAATACAATACAACAATAGATCTCTCGTAATACGCATACAACCATTCGTGATAATTAACAATTAGTATAATACAACGGTAGATCTTTCGTAATACTCATACAACCATTCATGACAATTTTATCCAATATAATACAACGGTAGATCCTTCATAATACATTCGTCACAATTACATTCAATAATATGAAACGGTAGATCCTTTGTAATACTAATACAACCATTCGTCACAATTACATTCAATAAAAATACAACAGTAGATCCTTTGTAATACTCATACTACCATTCATCAGCAACCCAAATTCATAATAGCTCAATCAACATCTCATATTCGGTTTAATATTCATCACAACACAATAATATATCCACCTCAAATGGGTCATTTTAGAACACTAACATTTTCGTCATTGTTTCAACATTCATCAAGAACTCGATCGACATTTCATAATCGTTTCGACAATCATCAAGAATTCAATCAAACACTTCATCGTCGTTTCATCATTCAACAAGGATTTAATAAAATATCATCATAAGTAAATCATTTCAAAACATAAACATCATACAAGAAAAATGTGGAAACCACCTACCTGCTCCACTTGTGGGTTGTCCTCATCCTGGCGATGGTCCGATCCTGGCCACACCACCTAAGACATCAATGGCCACAAATCAGTACATTTGCATCTTTATATCACATTCATCACCATAGTTATTTTAAGAGTCCATATGTTCACATTCAAGTGTTCCTCATTTTACACCATCATACAATGAAATTGTTACAAGCATTCAAGTCATTTCTGCCCCCCCTGTCTATTGAAGAAAATCGACAGCGAAACTGATTCGCTGCTGGCCACACAATTCAGTAGCAAAAACTGATTCGTTGTAGGTCGTACAGTTCAGTAGCGAAAACTAGTTCACTGCAGGCCGCACACTTCGGCAGCGAAAACTGGTTCGCTGCCGGCCGCACAATTTGGCAGCGAAAACTGTTTCGTTGCAGGCACCATAATTTCGACAGCAAATGCTACTTCGCTGCAGCCAACACGCTTTTGGCAGCGAATCCTGATTCGCTGCAGGCAACTCGATTTCGGCAGCGAATCACACTTCTGCTGCAGACAACACGACTTCAGCAGCGATTGCAGATTCGCTGCAGACAACACAACTTCGACTGCAAAACCTGATTCGCTGCGGACAACATAATTTGACAGTGAAAACCTGATTCACTGCGGACAACATAAGTTCAGCAACGAACACCTGATTCACTGCGGAATACACAATTCAGCAGCGAACACTTGATTCGCTGCAGACAACACAATTTGACAGTGAACACCTGACCTGATTCATTGCGGACAACATAGATTCGGCAGCGAACACTTGATTCGCTGCGGACAACACAATTCAGCAGAAAATACCTGATTCGCTACAGACAACACAAATTCGGCAGCGAACACCTGATTCGCTGTGGAATACATAATTTGACAGCGAACACCTGATTCGCTGCGGACAACACAAGTTCGATAGCGAACACCTGATTCACTGCGGAATACATAATTCGGCAGCGAACACTTGATTCGCTGCGGACAACACAATTCGGCAGCGAAAACCTTATTCTCTCCTAGGATAGGTCAGTCCAACACCAATTTTTTTGTTAGGTTTTACAGTGTTGCTGCCAATTCAGAAATCGGCAGCCACAAACTGTGTCGCTGCCTATTCAAAAATTGGCAGCGAGAACTACGCCGCTGCCTATTCAAAAATTGGCAGCGAGAACTACGCCACTGCCGATTCATAAATCGGTAGCAAGAACTACGCCGCTGCTGATTCATAAATCATCAACCAACTATGCTGCTGCCGATTTCGAAATCGGCAGCCAAAAACTTTGCCGCTGCCGATTCAGAAATCGGCAGTCAAAAACTGTGTCGCTGTCGATTCAACAATCGACCATAAACTGCGTTGCTGCCGATTCAGAAATCGACAGTCAAAAACTTTGCCGTTGCCGATTCAGAAATCGACAGCCAAACTGTGGCACTGCCGATTCAGAAATCGGTAGCTAAAAACTGTGCCGCTATCGATTCAGAAATTGACAACCACAAATGTCGTCACTACCGATTCAGAAATCAGGCAGCCAGAAACTGTGGCGCTGCCGATTCAAAAATCAACAGCCATAAACTTTGCCGCTGTCAATTCAGAAATCGGCAGCCAAACTGCGGTGTTGCCAATTTAGAAATCAGCAGCCAAAAACTGTCGCTGCCAATTCAGAAATCTGCAGCGAGGGTGGAGTCATTTCGGTTTTACTTCTCTTTTTTTTAAAATCTTCTGGCAGTGATGATGACAACAACGTGTCATTGGGTGCCGACCAAGAAAAGGCACCAATGTCGACTCACGACGCTGCATTTTCGAGTATGGTTTAACAATATAGAGGTGGTGTCCCTTCACAGCATGATTCATACACCAACAAGTATGAGGCGCATTGGAAGGATGACCTTTCAATGTAAGTTTGTTTTGCTTTAAGTTGGTTTATGTTTAACAATTTATGAACAAATAATATTTCATTAAATTTATCGATATTCAGGTTCACAAACATTGAGACTGTCCGGGTAATAACATCGGCATTTAAATCATCGATGGAAATTCTATTATTTCAATAGAGTCAGGTTTCCAAACATCCTGATTGAAAACCTTATGTCGATGCATGGTTTAAAAGATTTAAGGTTAGTGTTAACTTAAAATTTTAACTATTTTTTATGTTAATTCCTTTACTTTTTTGAAATTATTGATTTATTTTGTATAAATTTTTAATGCAAGACTAAATTTGAGTGGGATGGAGCAAATGATAATATTGCAAGTAGAATTTGAGAGAATCACGCTGCAACTAGGTAACATCGAAAACAATATGATAATTTTTTTTAATTTTAAATATTAAAATTTTATTTGTCATTAACTCATATAGAATATGTTTGTATCATGTAGGTTGCGTGATTTTTTGTAGGAGTTGCAAAAAAATCTAAAAAATATGTCAGAGAAAACGC
>Ga0307517_10014970_pt1 | contig 10348 bp, 7 predicted proteins | sample 23_EM_MG_FD_194515 | JGI IMG/M metagenome (GOLD analysis project Ga0307517, IMG submission 194515) | Populus trichocarpa ectomycorrhiza microbial communities from riparian zone in the Pacific Northwest, United States - 23_EM | ecosystem: Host-associated > Plants > Roots > Unclassified | place...
GTCGAGGACGGAGGCGGGGCGCCGGGCGGAGCCCGGCACGGGGAGGACGCCTGCGGCGTGAAGCTCGGCGGGGGCGATGGGCTCGGCGTCGTCGGCCCGCGCGGCAAGCGCCCTGCGGTGGGCGGTGAGGCCGTCGAGGAGGGCGACGACGGTGACGAGCTCAAGGAGCTCGGACGTCCGGGAGCGCGGCCAGCCCGGAGAGCCCGGCGCGAAGCGCCGCTCGCACCAGGGTTGGAGGGCGGGCCAGGCGGAGACGGGGACGGGGGAGACGACGCCGGTGCCGAGGTGGAGGGCCTGTTCGTCGGGGTCGTAGTCGAGGGAAGCCGGAAGGGCGGGGATCGGGGCCCGGACGTAGGGCCGTTGGCCGCCCGGCATCCGCGGTGGCGAGCCGGTGCCGCAGCGCGAGCCGTACGTGTGGAGCCACAGGACCTGGCGGCCGAGGGCCACACCCTCCGCCCACAGCGCGGCATCCGCCGTCAGGACGACATCAGGGGCGCCGAAGACGGCCGTCCAGGCCAGCACGTCCTCCGGAGCCACGGGCACGCCGAGCCGTTGGCAGAGGTGATCGAGCAGGCCGGGGGCGAGATTGGGGTCGAGGCCGCCCGGCCGGCGGTAGAGGGGCCGGATCCGCCCGGGGAGCCCGGCAGGGAGAAGCGCGGTGTAGGCGAGGCCCTCGGGATGCTCGATCGCGTAGAGCTGCCGGGTGTCGTCGGCGACACGCCAGAGCTCGGGGCGGGCCGCGTCGATCAGGCGGGGGTCGGGTATGAGCCACTGCCGGTCGAAGGGCCCGCCGGCGGCGACCCGTACGGGCTCGGGGCAGGGCCCGGACTCCGACAGGAGCCGGCCGTCGGGGGCGGGGTGGCCGGGGAGCTGGGCGACCGCGCTGCGCAGGGAGCGCGAACGGGTCGGCTCGAAGAGCGCTTCGCGCTCGTCGGGTTCGGCGCGGACGAGCCGGTCCCAGCGGGCGCGGAGCGTGACGGCTTCGGGGGCGACGATCCAGCCGCGCCCGAGCCGGAGCGGCGGGACGGCCCACGGCATGATGTCGGCAAGGCTCAGCGGCGGCGATGACGGGTTCCCCACCAGCCGCATGTTAGCCGGGCGCTTCCATCGTGACCGTGAAGGAGAAGCGGTCACCGCGGTAGCGGATCCGGGCCACGTCCACCACCCGCCCCGACTCGTCGTGGACGATGCCCGTGTAGTGCAGGATCGGGCTCAGCAGCGGAACCCGCAGCAGGGCGGCGGTCTCCGGCTGGGCGAGCCGGGCCTCTACGGTGTCGGTGATGCGGCTGATCCGTACGCCGAGGCGGTCCCGCAGGACCTTCACCATCGGCCAGGACTCCAGGTCGGTGACGTCGATCCGGTCGGCCAGCTCCAGGAGGACGTGGTTGTCCGCCCAGTTGACCGGCTCGCCGGCCTCGTCGAAGCGCAGCCGCCGGTAGCGGACGACCTCGGCGGTGCCGGGGAAGTACTCGGCCAGCTCGGCGGGAACGGGGACCAGGGCGGGCCCGGGGCCGAGCAGGGTGGCTCGTTCGCCGGACTGCTGGGCGACGATCGCGTCGACGGAGCCGAGCAGCCGTACCGGGGCGCCGCGCAGGGCGGCCGGTTCGATGAAGGTGCCGTGCCGCCGGTGCCGGCTGATCAGGCCCTCGGTCTCCAGCTCCTTGAGGGCCTGGCGCATGGTCAGGACGCTGACCCCGTAGTGCCCGGCGAGGGTGTCCTCGGTGGGCAGCCGCAGGGGCGCGTCGGTGGGACGGCCGAGTATGGAGGCGCGCAGGGACTGCGAGACCTGGTACCACAGCGGCAGTTTGCGGTTCAGGACCAGCGAGTCAGGGGCGAAAGAGCCGCTCAAGGCCACTCCATACGTCGTCGTATCCGGGTTGAAGGTGGGCGGCGCCCATCGCGTGGGCGGTCGGGACGATGGGCCAGCGCGTCTCGAACATGAACGCCAGCCCGTCGTCGATCTTCTGCGGCCGCAGTTCGGCGGCGCTGGCCGCCTCGAAGGTGGTCCGGTCGGGCCCGTGGGCCGACATCATGTTGTGCAGGGAGGCGCCGCCCGGGACGAAGCCCCCTTCGCCGGAGGCCTTCGCGTCGTAGGCGCCCTCGATGAGGCCCATGAACTCGCTCATCACGTTGCGGTGGAAGTACGGCGGCCGGAAGGTGTCCTCGCCGACCAGCCAGCGCGGGGCGAAGACGGCGAAGTCGACGTCGGGCGCGGTCAGCACGGTGAAGATCGACGGGTCCGGGTGGTCGTGGCTGATCGTGCCGAGCACATTGAAGCGGCGCAGGTCGTAGACGTACGGGACGTGCGTGCCGTGCCAGGCGACGACATCGAGCGGCGAGTGGTCGTAGGTGGCCGCCCACAGGTTGCCGCCGAACTTGTTGATCACCTCGACGGGCTCGCCGTCCCGGTCCTCGTACGCGGCGACCGGGGCCAGGAAGTCCCGGGGGCTTGCGAGGCCGTTGGCGCCGATGGTGCCCAGCTCGGGCAGGCGCAGGGGCGGGCCGTAGTTCTCGCAGACGTAGCCACGGGCGGTGTCCTGGCGCAGCTCGACGCGCATGCGCATGCCGCGTGGGACGAGGGCGATGTGCCCGGGCTCGACGTCGAGCAGGCCGAGCTCGGTGCGCAGCAGCAGCGCGCCGTGCTCGGGGACGATGAGGAGTTCGCCGTCGGCGCTGGAGAAGACCCGGTCGTCCATGGAGCGGTTGGCGGCGTAGCAGTGGATGCCGATTCCCTGCCTGCGCATGACGTCCCCGTTGCCGCCGATCGTCGTCAGCCCCTGCACGAAGTCGGTGGGGGCGTCCGGCAGCGGGGCGGGGCCCCAGCGCAGCCGGTTGGGATCGGGTTCGAGGTCCTGGAAAGGCGCGCTGCGCAGCGCGCCGTTCCCGATGCGGCGGAAGGGCGGGTGCGCGGCGGAGGGGCGGATCCGGTAGAGCCAGGTGCGGCGGTTGAGGTGCCGGGGCTCGGTGAAGGCGGTGCCGCTGAACTGCTCGGCGTACAGGCCCATGGGTGGGCGCTGCGGCGAGTTCCGGCCGGTGGGGAGGGCGCCCGGGACGGCCTCGCTGAGGTGTTCGTTGCCGAAGCCGGGGGAGTAGGGGAGTTCCTTGGGCATCGCGGGCTCCCTGGGTCGCCGGGCCGGTTGCTGCTCATTCCTATGCTCGACCATAGGAATGAGCGGGGCAGGCGTCAATACGGACGTCAATATGATGGGGCGGTGCCAGCCACCACCGGACTCCGCCGTGCCCCTGTCCAGCGACGCAGTGCCGAGCGCCTCGGCCGTATCCTCGACGCAGCCGCCGAACTCCTCGACGAAGCCGGATACGAGGAGCTGAGCACCCGCACCGTAGCCGTTCGCGCGGGTGTTCCCATCGGCTCCGTCTACCGCTTCTTCTCCAACAAACGCGCCATGGCCGACGCCCTGGCCAGCCGCAATCTCGACGAATACGTCCGCAGGGTCTCCATCCGGCTCGCCGTCGCCCGCGGCTTCGGCTGGCGGCCGGCCATCGCGCTGCTCGTCGACGAGTACGCCGCCATGAAGCGCACCGTCCCCGGCTTCGCCCTGGTCGACTTCGGCATCCCCGTCCCCGGCGCCCGGGGCGCCGCCAACCACCTCGTCGCCGAGCGTCTGCACATCCTGATCGCCCGCCACCTCTCCCTCGACCCCGACGACCAGCGGCTCGCCCTGACCTTCGTGGTCGGCGTCGAGGCCGCCGACGCCCTGCTCCAGCTCGCCTTCCGCACGAACCCGGCGGGGGACCCGCTGGTCATCGCCGAGACCAAGGAACTGCTGAACGCCTATCTCGCCCGGATCCTGGACGCCTGACAGCATCCGTACCGGTCGGTATGGTGGGCCTTACGACGCCGAGGTCGCCGCTCCCCAGGAGAGCCGATGAGCCACACCGCCCTGCGTATCTGCCCCCTGTGCGAGGCCACCTGCGGTCTCACCCTGACCATCGAGGACGGCGGCCGGGTCACCCGCGCCCGAGGTGACCGCGAGGACGTCTTCAGCAAGGGCTTCATCTGCCCCAAGGGCGCCACCTTCGGCGAGCTGGACTCCGACCCCGACCGCCTCACCGGCCCCCTGGTCCGCCGCGCCGGCAAGCTGGTCGAGGCGACCTGGGCGGAGGCGTACGCGGCCGTGGCGGCCGGCCTCGGCGGGGTGATCCGGGAGCACGGCGGGGAATCGGTCGCCGTCTACCTCGGCAATCCCAACGTCCACACGATCGCCGGCGGCCTCTACCCGTCGCTGATCATCAAGGCGCTGGGCACCCGCAACATCTTCGCCGCCAGCACGCTGGACCAGATGCCCAAGCAGGTCGCCTGCGGCTACATGTTCGGCCACGCCTTCGCGATCCCCGTCCCCGACCTGGACCGCACCGACCACCTGGTCATCATCGGCGCCAACCCCCTGGTCTCCAACGGCAGCCTGGCCACCGCCGCCGACTTCCCCGGCAAGCTCAAGGCCCTGCGCAAGCGCGGCGGCCGGCTCACCGTCATCGACCCCAAGCGCACCCGCACCGCCGAACTGGCCGACCGCCACATCGCGCCCCGGCCGGGCACGGACGGGGCGCTGCTCTTCGCGATCGTGCAGGTGCTGTTCGCGGAGAACCTGGTGGACCTGGGCGGCCTGGCGGAGCATGTCACCGGCGTAGACGAGGTCCGCGCCCTGGCCGCCGGATTCAGCCCCGAAGCGGTCGCCGCCCACTGCGACGTACCCGCCGACGACATCCGGGCCCTCGCCCGCGAGATCGCCGCCGCGCCGTCGGCCGCCGTCTACGGCCGCATCGGCAGCACGACCGTCGAGTTCGGCACCCTCAGCAGCTGGCTCATCGACGTCATCAACACCCTCACCGGCAACCTGGACCGGCCCGGCGGCGTGATGTTCCCGCTGGCGCCCACCGCCCGGGCGCCCCGGCCCCCGGGGCCCGGCCGGGGCTTCGTCACCGGCCGCTGGCGCAGCCGGGTCTCCGGCTACCCCGAGACCGCCTCCGAGCTGCCCACCGCGGCGCTGGCCGAGGAGATCGACACCCCGGGTCCCGGCCGGGTCCGCGCCCTGCTCACCATCGCGGGCAACCCGGTGCTGTCCGCCCCCGACGGGGAACGCCTGTCCCGCGCGCTCGAAGACATCGACTTCATGGTCAGCGTCGACCCCTACCTCAACGAGACCTCCCGGCACGCCGACGTCGTCCTCCCGCCGCCCCCGCCCTCCCAGGGCGCCCACTTCGACTTCGCCTTCGGCAACTTCTCCGTACGCGACAACGCCCGCTACTCCCCGCCCGCCGTCCCCCTGCCCGACGGCCGCCCCGGCGAGCCCGAGATCCTCGCGCGGCTGGTGATGACGCTCTACGGCGCCGGACCCGACGCCGACCCGGCCATGGTCGACGAGCAGGTCATCTCCGCCACCCTCGCCAAGGAGACCGCCGACCCCGGCTCCCCGGTCGCCGGGCGCGAGCCCTCCGAGCTGGCCGCGCTGATCACCGGCGACACCGGCTACGAGCGACGCCTGGACCTGATGCTCCGCCTCGGCCCGTACGGCGACGCCTTCGGCGCTAACCCGGACGGCCTCACCCTCACGAGCCTCAAGGCCGCCCCGCACGGCATCGACCTGGGCGCCCTCAAGCCCCGCATCCCCGAAGCCCTGCGCACCGCCTCCGGCAAGGTCGAGCTCGCCCCGGCCCCGGTCACCGCCGACGTCCCGCGCCTGCTGCGCTCCCTCGGCCGCACCGTGGACGGCTTCGTCCTCATCGGCCGCCGCCATCTGCGGTCCAACAACAGCTGGATGCACAACGTCCCCGCCCTCACTGGCGGTACCAACACCTGCACCCTCCAGATCCACCCCGCCGACGCCTCCCGCCTCGGCCTCGCCGACTCCGCGCTGGCCCGCGTCAAGGGCGACGGCGGCGAGGTCGAAGTGCCCGTCGAGATCACCGACTCCGTCCGCCCCGGCGTCGTCTCCCTCCCGCACGGCTGGGGCCACGGCCAGTCAGGCACCCGCCTCGGCGTGGCCTCCCGCACCCCCGGCGTCAACGTCAACCAGCTGCTCGACGGGACCCGCCTCGACCCCCTGTCGGGGACGGCCGTGCTGAACGGCTTCCCGGTTCAGATCGCCGCCGCGAGGTAGGTCAAAAGGGCGCGCTGTACCCGCGAGTACGGTGAGGATGGCAGGGACATGCTCAACACTGTCCCGCCGTCCCCCCACCGAAGGACTCCCCCATGCCCTTCCCCTCCTCAGGACCTCGCCGACGCCTCAGAGCCGCCGCCGTCCTCGCGGCCGCCCTCGCCGCCGTACTCGCGTCCCCCGGCGCGGCGCACGCCCAGCCCAGCACCTGGTCCAGCGCCTTCAACAACCTGACCGCGCAGACCCGCACCGACTGGATGGGCCAGGTGCCCGCCGCGACCAGCCTCGGCGCGATGTCGCTGCCCGGCACCCACGACACCCTCGCCATCCACGGCGGCAGCCTGCTGCCCGCGTCCTACGAGACGCAGGAGAACCAGGGCGACAGCGCGGCCACCCTCACCACCCAACTCGGCGCCGGCATAAGGGCGATCGACATCCGGGTGCGGGTCAGCAGCGGCGCCTTCGTCATCCACCACACCAACATCTACCAGAACGCCAACTTCGACGACGTACTCACCAAGGCGCAGAGCTTCCTCACCGCGCACCCCACCGAGACCATCGCGATGGACCTGCACAGCGAGTGCGACGCCAACTCCTCCGAGGGCGGCAGCGGCAGCTCCTCCATCGGCCACTGCGCCGACGACCCCGCGACCATCACCCAGGCCGACCGCATCGCCATCTTCAAGACCTACCTCGCCAAATACCCCGGCCTCTTCTACGCCCCCACCGTCACCGGCACGACCACCGCCGCCATGCCCACCCTCGGCCAGGCCCGCGGCCACATCGTCCTCACCGACTTCACCGGCCCCTTCGGCGGCATCTACACCGGCTACGGCCTCACCCAGATGACGACCGGAAACTGGTCCCAGTACGTCGAGAACGACTACTCCCAGTGCAACCTCGCCACCAAGTGGAGCGAGATCCAGACCAACCTCGTCAACGCCAACAACGACACCTCCGGCGCCCTCTACACCTCCTACCTCTCCGCCAACTGCTCCCCCTTCGGCGCGAACCCCGGCGACATGGCCGGCGGCTACTCCGGTGGCACCGGCGAGAACCAGCGCCTCCTGGACTACCTCAACGCCGGCAACGCCCCGCGCACCGGCATCGTCAAGATGGACTTCCCCGGCTACGCGGTGGTCACCGCCGTCATCAACCGCAACCCCGGCGTCACCTTCACCGGCGTCATCAGGTCCGGCATCGCCGGCAAGTGCCTCGACGCCTACAACAACGGCAACACCAACGGCACCGTCGTCGACCTCTACACCTGCAACGGCAGCGCCGCCCAGATCTGGACCCCCGAACCCGACGGCACCCTGCGCATCAACGGCCTCTGCCTCGACGTCGCGGGCGCCGCCACCGCCACGGGCACCAAGGTCCAGCTCTGGACCTGCAACGGCGGCGCCAACCAGCGCTGGACCGCCGTGGAGTCCGGCGCCCTCATCGGCGCCCAGTCGGGGCTCTGCCTCGACGACCCGAACTCCACCACGACCGATCTCACCCAGCTCCAGATCTGGACCTGCAACAACACAGCCGCCCAGGTGTGGCCGCTGCCCTGACCGGGCGGCCCTGACCGGTGCGGGAAAACTACCGGTGCTAGTTTGGGGGTGCGGATCCCGCACCCGCACCCCCATCCGCCCTCCGGGAGGACGACGTGAAGCCCCACGACGGCATGTACATCGACCGCGCCTGGCGCCCCGCCACCACGCCCGACCGCATCGAGGTCGTGAACCCGGCCGACGAGCAGCCGATCGGCACGGTCCCCGCCGGGGCGCGCGAGGACGTGGACGCCGCCGTGCACGCGGCCCGCGCCGCCTTCCCGGGCTGGGCCGCGACCGCGCCCGCCGAGCGCGCCGCCCGGATCTCCGGCCTCCGCGACGCGCTCGCCGCCCGCCGTGACGAGATCGCGGAGACCGTCACGGCGGAACTCGGCGCACCACTGCCGTTCAGCCAGGCCGTGCACGCCGACCTGCCGATCACCGTGGCGGGCTCGTACGCCGACCTGCTCGGCACCTACGCCTTCGAGGAGAAGGTCGGCAACTCGACCGTCTACCTGGAGCCCGTCGGCGTCGTCGGGGCGATCACGCCCTGGAACTACCCGCTGCACCAGATCGTGGCCAAGGCCGTCCCGGCCCTCGCCGCCGGCTGCACGGTCGTCCTCAAGCCCGCCGAGGACACCCCGCTGGTCGCCCAGCTCTTCGCCGAGGCCGTCCACGAGGCGGGCTTCCCGCCCGGGGTGTTCAACCTCGTCACCGGCCTCGGCCCGGTCGCCGGGCAGGCACTGGTGGAGCACCCGGGGATCGACATGCTGTCCTTCACCGGCTCCACCGCCGTGGGAAGGCTCATCGCGGCGACCGTCGGCGCGGCGGTGAAGCGGGTGGCGCTTGAGCTGGGCGGGAAGTCGGCCAACGTCATCCTGCCCAGCGCCGATCTCGGCCGGGCCGTCAACGTCGGCGTCGCCAACGTCATGTCCAACTCCGGCCAGACGTGCAGCGCGTGGACCCGGATGCTCGTCCACCAGGACCAGTACGAGGAGGCGGTGGCCCTCGCCGCGACCGCCGCCGCGAAGTACGTACCCGGCGAGCGGGTCGGACCGCTGGTCAGCGCCAAGCAGCGGGACCGCGTACGCGGCTACATCGAGCAGGGCGTGAAAGAGGGCGCCCGCATCGTCGCGGGCGGCGCGGAAGCACCCCTGGACCAGGGCTACTACGTCAGCCCGACCGTCTTCGCCGACGTCACGCCCCACATGACCATCGCCCAGGAGGAGATCTTCGGCCCCGTGCTCTCGATCCTCTCCTACGAGGACGAGGCCGACGCCCTCCGGATCGCCAACGGCACGGTGTACGGGCTGGCGGGGGCGGTCTGGGCCGGCGACACCGACGAGGCGGTCGCCTTCGCCCGGCACATGGACACCGGCCAGGTCGACATCAACGGAGGCCGCTTCAACCCGCTGGCGCCCTTCGGCGGCTACAAGCAGTCGGGGGTCGGCCGCGAGCTCGGTGCGCACGGGCTGGCCGAGTACCTTCACACCAAATCGCTCCAGTTCTGACTCCGACTCCGAGAGGGATCCCCGACGTGACCCGCGCCGCCGTACTGACCGCCGTCAACGCCCCGCTCGTCGTCACCGACATCGACCTCCCCGACCCCGGCCCCGGCCAGGTCAGGGTCCGCCTCGCCGCGGCCGGTGTCTGCCACTCCGACCTCTCCCTCGCCACCGGCACCCTCCGCCAGCCCGTCCCCGCCGTCCTCGGCCACGAGGGCGCCGGCACGGTGGTCGCCGTGGGCGACGCGGTCACCGGCGTCGCCGTCGGCGACCGCGTCGTCCTCAACTGGGCGCCCTCCTGCGGCGACTGCCACTTCTGCGGCCTCGCCGAGCCCTGGCTCTGCGCGAACGCCGGCGCCGCCGCCGTCGCCCCCTACGCCCGGCTCGCCTCCGACGGCACCGAGCTCTACCCCGGCCTCGGCACGGCCGCCTTCGCCCAGGAGACCGTCGTTCCCGCCACTGCCGTCCTCCCCCTCCCCGAAGGCGTCCCCCTTGCCGAGGCCGCCCTCCTCGGCTGCGCCGTCCTCACCGGCTACGGCGCCGTCCACCACGCGGCGGCCGTACGGCCCGGCGAGTCCGTCGCCGTCTTCGGCGTCGGCGGCGTCGGCCTCTCGGTCCTGCAGTCCGCCCGGATCGCCGGCGCGGGCGCGATTGTCGCGGTCGACGTCTCCCCGGCGAAGGAGGAGCTCGCCCGTGCGGCCGGGGCGACCGATTTCGTTCTCGCCTCCGGCGATACCGCGAAGCACATCCGCAAACTGACGGGTGGCTACGGCGCCGACGTCGCCATCGAGTGCGTCGGCCGCGCCGACACCATCCGCACCGCCTGGTCCGCCACCCGCCGCGGCGGCCGCACCACCGTCGTCGGCATCGGCGGCAAGGACGACCAGGTCGCCTTCTCCGCCCTCGAGATCTTCTACTTCGGCCGCACGCTCTCGGGGTGCGTCTACGGCAACTCCGACCCCGCGAAGGACCTGCCGGTCCTGGCCGAGCACGTCCGTGCCGGGCGCTTGGACCTGTCCGCGATGGTCACCGACCGGATCGGGCTGGACGGGATCCCCGGGGCGTTTGACGCGATGCGTGCGGGGCGGGGCGGCCGGGCTCTGGTTGTTTTCTAGCGGTGCCGTCTCTCGTGGCCGAGGGTTCCGTCCTCAAGCGCCGGACGGGCTGGTTGGCCTGGGGGTCGGGGCCA
>Ga0307517_10014971_pt1 | contig 10348 bp, 10 predicted proteins | sample 23_EM_MG_FD_194515 | JGI IMG/M metagenome (GOLD analysis project Ga0307517, IMG submission 194515) | Populus trichocarpa ectomycorrhiza microbial communities from riparian zone in the Pacific Northwest, United States - 23_EM | ecosystem: Host-associated > Plants > Roots > Unclassified | place...
GTCAGTATGCCGCGAGCGCGGCTCGCGAGGGTGGGTCTGCCAGACCCAGGAAAAGGCGAACGACCGTGATGCCGTACACAGGGTCCAGGATCGGTTGCACCACAGCCGGTCACGGAAGGACAGCGACATGAAGGCCGTTCAGATCATGGGTTTCGGTACGGCGGACGTTCTGCGGATCAACGACGTGGACCGTCCCGCTCCCGGCGCGGGTGAGGTACTGGTGTCGGTCGAGGCGTCCAGCGTGAACGGACACGATGTGATCGTCCGGGCCGGGGAGTTGAAGATGGTGTCGGGACGCCGGTTCCCGATCGGTGTGGGACTGGACTTCGCGGGCACCGTCGCCGCAACCGGCGCCGGTGTCGAGAGTTACCGGGTCGGGGACCGGGTGTGGGGCATGGTGCATCCCCGTCAGCGGCACACCACCGCTGGTGCGGCCGAGTACGTGGTGGTCTCCGCGGACCGGATCGCGCACGCCCCGGCGGACCTCTCGTCGGTCGAGGCGGCCTCCCTGGTCGTCGCGGGTTCCACGGCGCTGATCGCGCTGCGCGACAGCGTCCGCCTCAAGAGCGGGGAACGGGTCCTGGTCCGAGGCGCGGCCGGCGGAGTCGGCACGGCCGCCGTCCAACTGGCGCACGCCATGGGCGGCCATGTGACCGCGCTGGCCCGCGACCGCCACGCCGAGCTCCTCACCGACCTCGGCGCCGACGAGGTCCTGGACTACGGCTCCACCACCTCGGACCGGATCGGGCCGTTCGACGTCATCGTCGACACGGTCGGCTCGGAACTGCACTGCTACCGAAGCCGGTTGGCCAAGGGCGGCCGGATGGTCACCGTAGGACTGTCCGCGTCGGCCATTGCCGCGATCGCGGCGTCGAGCGTGCACGGTTCCCGCCGCATCCGCACCTTCAGCGCCAACCCCGAGACCCCCGTACTGCGCGATGTGGCCGGCCATGTCACCTCGGGCGCGCTGCGCCCGGTGATCGACAGCGTGTATCCGCTCGCGGACATCGCCGCGGCACATGAGGCGTTCGAGCGTGGCGGCGTCGTGGGCAAGCACGTGGTGACGGTGCCGCGTAGCTCCGTCTGACGGAGTCCGGTCAGTGGGGTGCGGTCAGTGGGGTGCGGTGCGCAGGTCGATGCCACGGACCTGGGCGTCCGCGGTCACGATTCGGGTCGCCATCCGTGACAGCCGCTTCCGGTCGGTTTCGGGCAGCGGCTCGACACACCTCTCGATCTGCTCGGCGAACTGAGCGGCGACCTGCTCGACGAGCTGCCGGCCCGCGTCGGTGATCGACACCTGGAACGAGCGGCGGTCGACGGCGCTGGCCGTGCGGGTGACCAGGCCGCGGCGCTGTGCACGGTCGACCAGGCCGGTGATCGAGGACTTGTCGAGGCCGAGGTGGCGGCCCAGCTGGTTCATCGTCGGCTCCCGGTCCCGGAGTATCCCGAGCATCCGGGTCTGGACGACCGACAGGTCGTACTGCCCGGCGATCTCGGCCAGGGCGCTCTGCACCAGGAACGACAGCTGGGCAAGGGCGTCGACCAGCCCGAAATCCTCGTCTGCGCGCGACGGTACGGGCGGGGGTGGCATGTCGTGGGATGACGTCATGTCCCGATTCTACTTGCAAAGGTACGTGGCACCTACTAATTTAATTCGTGTCACGAACTAAATCCTTCGTGTCACCTACTAAATCCTTCGTCCCGCGTACCAAACCCGAGGAGAGCAGCCATGGACATCCACGCCGCGGTGGTCCACTCGTTCGACAACCCGCCCCGCTACGAGCCCTTCGACCTGCCCGCTCCCTCCGACGAGGACCAGGAACTTGTCGACGTCCTCGCGGTGGGCCTGCACCCGAGGGTGCGTACCGGCGCGTCGGGCAGCCACTACACCAGCACCGGGAAGCTGCCGCTGGTGCCCGGTGTCGACGGGGTCGGCCGGCGCGAGGACGGCCGGTTGGTGTACTTCGTCGCGGACGACGAACTAGTCGGCCCGATGGCCACCCGGACCGTCATCGACAGCCGCCACAGCATCCCGCTGCCCGACGGCGCGGACGTGGTGAAGATCGCCGCGGCGATGAACCCGGCCATGTCGTCCTGGGTGGCGCTGCGCCGCCGCGTCCCGATCGAGGCCGGGCAGTCGGTGCTGATCCTCGGCGCGACCGGTAACGCCGGCCAGATGGCCGTCCAGGTCGCCAAGCGCCTCGGCGCCGGCCGGGTCGTCGGCGCCGGCCGCGACCAGTCCCGTCTGGCGACCCTGCCCGGGATCGGCGCGGACGCGACCGTCGCACTCACCGACGACGCCGACATCACTGCGGCGGCCCTGGCCGAGGAGGCCGCCGAGGTCGACCTGGTCATCGACTACCTGTGGGGCAAGCCCGCCGGGGACGCGATCATGGCGGTGCTCCAGGCCCGCTCCGACCGTAGCCGCGCCCTGAACTGGATCCAGATCGGCGCCATGGCCGGACCGACCATCGAACTCCCGTCAGTGGCACTGCGTTCGGCGAACTTCCGGCTCCAGGGCAACGGCCAGGGAGCGGTCTCGACCAGGACGTACCTGGAGGAACTGCCGTCCCTCGTCGACGAGATCGAGGCCGGAGGTCTCGCTGTCACCGCCAAGGCGGTACCGCTCGCAGACGTCGAAACCGCGTGGAACGCACCCGAGGTCCCTGGTGTGCGCACCGTCCTGATGCCCTGAACCCGGCAAGGCCGCCATACATCTCGTCCTGGAATACCGAAGGAGCACTGAGCCATGTCACACACCACCGGCACAGACGTGATCATCTGCGGGACCGGCGCGGCCGGGCTGACCCTCGCCATCGACCTCGCCCGCAGGAACGTCGCCTTCCTGCTGATCGACAAGGCGCCGCAGCCGTTCGTCGGCTCCCGCGGCAAGGGCATCCAGCCCCGCAGCCAAGAGGTGTTCGAGGACCTCGGCGTGATCGACCGGATCGTCGCCTCCGGTGGCGAGTACCCCGTCCAGCGCATCTACACCGACGACGGACCCATCGACCAGGTCGGTGTGGAGATGTCGGAGCCGACGCCGGAGGAGCCGTACCAAATACCTTTGCTCGTCCCGCAGTTCCTCACCGAGCGCCGGCTGCGCGAGCGACTGGCCGAACTCGGGCACGCCCCGCACTACGGCCATGAACTCGTCGGCTTCGACCAGGACGCCGACGGCGTGACCGCCCGGATCGCCACTCCGGACGGTGAACAGGCCGTACGGGCCGCCTACTTGATCGGCGCCGACGGCGGTTCGAGTTTCGTCCGCAAGACCCTCGGTATCGGTTTCCCCGGCAAGACCCTCGGCGTGCGGGCGATCGTGGCCGACGTGTACGTGGACGGCGTGTCGTCCGACGCCTGGCACCGCTGGGGCGAGGACACCGCCGGGCAGGTGTCGATGTGCCCGCTCTACGGCACCGACATGTTCCAGCTCCAGGCACCCGTCCCCTTCGACGTCGACCTGGACCTCTCGGCCGAGGGGCTCACCACGTTCTTCCGCGAACGCACCGGCCGCGACGACGTTGTCATCCGCTCTGTGTCCTGGGCGTCCGCGTTCGAGATGAACGCCAGGCTGGCCGACACCTACCGGCGCGGGCGGGTGTTCCTGACCGGGGACGCGGCGCACTGCCACCCGCCGACCGGCGGGCAGGGCCTGAACACCAGTGTCCAGGACGCCTACAATCTCGGCTGGAAACTCGCCGCCGTACTCGACGGCGCCCCGGAATCCCTGCTGGAGACGTACGAGCAGGAACGCCGGCCGATCGCCGAGGCCGTCCTCGGCCTGTCCGAGAGGCTGCTCGAAGCGGCCAGGAACCGCGACATCCACCGGGGCCGCGAGGTCAGCCAACTCGACCTCGGCTACCCGGACTCGCCCCTGTCGCTGCACACCCCGCAGCGCGACAAGGGCGTACTGGCCGGCGACCGCGCGCCCGACGCGCCCGTGACCGGCGCGGGCGGCCTCCCCACCCGGCTGTTCAGCCTCTTCCAAGGGCCCCACTGGACCCTGCTCGGCCACGACGTCGACGACGCCTCGGCCCCGGCGCCGCGTGCCGGGCTGCACATCCACACCATCGGCAGCCGAGGCGACATCGCCGACACCGGCGACCGGGTGCGCAGCGCCTATGGGCTGTCTGCCGAGCAGTGGGTGCTCATCCGGCCGGACGGATACCTCGCGGCCGTGGTCGACACCGCCGACCTCGCCGGCATCGAAACCTATCTCGACACCGTCGGCGTCCGCCCCCTCGCGGCGACGCGACCGACCACCACCGAATCGAGCACCGGCATGCCCACCGAGCCCCCTTCCGACAGCACCGGCACTCCCCGCACCCGACGCGAACACCGGCAGGCCCGCACCGCCGCCGAGCAGCGACTCACCACCGCCCAACGCGAGCTCCACCAACTCTCGCGCCAGGTCCAGCGCGACCTGCGCAGCGTCCGCCGGCACGGCGAGACCACCGCCATCGTCGCCCGCTCCAACTTCGCCGAACTCGCGGTCCGAAGCATCAACCGGCTGACGGCCAACCTCCGCACCGACCGCACCGACCGCACCAACCAGTAAGCGCTCAGCTCTTACAGGGGTCTCCAGCGACACCTCACGGCCTCGGCGGCCGCCGAAAGGTCAGCCTGTCTGGGATTTCAACACTTGAATCGTCCAACTCTGCCTGGCCGATGTCTGTACCCACCGAGGTACATCCACCGCGTTGATCATTCAGACCGAGGAGAGGTAGCCCGGCACTCGTCGAGCCGGCGCCAAGTAGGACCATCGTGCAGCTCCACAAGATCGAAGTCAGCAGCAAGCATGAGGCATTTTTGGTTCGTGCGAATCACGTCTGACAGCCGGTGGCGCCAGCCCAAGCATCTTGCGGGCTAAGTATACGGCGAGTATGGTCGTCTATATGGCATCAAAGAAGGTGACAGTGACCATCCCCGAGGATCTCCTTGAGGAGATCCGTGCGGAAGCAGACGAACGCGGCATCTCGGCCTACGTCACCGAGGCGCTGCGCTCGAAGCGGGACCGGGACAAGCTCCAGGAACTCGTGCACTGGCTCGAAGAGGAGCACGGACCGGTCACCGATCCCGAGCGTTCGGCGGCGTACGACGCGTTGGAAGACCTCGATGCCGAGCACAAGCGCCGCCAGACCGCCGGTGCCAAGCGCGCCGGCGAGGCCGCGTGACCAAGAAGCGCGCCGGCGAGGCGAAGCCACTTCGCGTCTTCGTCCTGGACTGCGAGGCGCTGTCTCTCGCCGTCCGTGGTGATCGCTCGATGATCGCCTGGCTCGACCTCGCTGCGCGCGGGGAAGCCGAGGTGGTGACCTCTCCCATGACACTGGTTGAGGCTTACGACGGAAGAACGACAGAACAGCGCTGGGATTGGGTCCTCTCCCGTGTCAACGTGGCCGACCTGGGCAAGGAGGAAGCCAGGCGGGCGCGCAGACTGCTGGCCGGCACCAACCTGCACGGTCACAAGTACGCAATCGACGCCATGCTCGCCGTCGTCGCCCTCTCGCAAAAGGGCCAAGTCACCGTCTTCACCTCCGACGTGGACGACCTGGAGAAGCTTCTTCCAAGCCGAATCGTTGTCAGAAAAGTCTGACTCCGCTGCTGCCGCTCCGTCTCAGCAGGTCCGGGCGCAGTTGCAGTTCCAGTTGCATTCGCCCCCGTTCAGGACCGTCCGACGCCTGGGGGGCAGGCCCCTCCGCCGTAGGTTGGGACGCCCATGGTCGCCCCCGAACGCCCGGGCGGAGACTTGGAAAGCGTGTTGGGGGCAACCCCTCACGAGTTCGAATCTCTTATCCTCCGCACCCGCCCGCCAGGGCAAATGAGAGCCCCGACCGGATCCCGGTCGGGGCTCTCGTGATTGCGGGCCGCGCCGCCTGGCTCCCAGCCTATGATCGCGTCCACCACGACATCGGGGACGCCGAGGAGGAGAAGGACGGTCTCGGCGGTGGCCTTGTCCTCCCACAGCTCTCCCGCTTCCTGCCGCTACCGCTCCTGCTCCTCCTGGTGCTTGCGGAGCAACTTGGCCAGCCCGATCCGCAGGAAGCGTGCGGACCCCGATCTCTCACCCCAAGGGCCAGACCTCAAGCTCTCTCCGCACCACCCGCGCTGTTGGGTACCGCACCGCGTGCACCGGGGCATTGATGGTCTGTGTCGGGTGGGGTCAGTGGGTCGAGACCTGGAAGCAGGCCACGTCGTACTGGAAGACCGAGTGGGGGTCGCCGGAGTGTCCGGGGCTTCCTGAAGGGGCACATGGATCTCAACGATGCTGTCCATGCGGGGCATTGTCCCTGGCCAAGACTCGGCCACATGCTCCGCTCCCGGGGACATCGCGAGGCGCGGTAAACCAATGCGAACCGGACGGCATCTGACTACGCCGAAGCCCTGGCCTCTGTGTCGCTGTCGGCATCTTCCCCTGCACGCGCCTCCACAATACCGCTGAACAATGGATCTATGCAGGTGGCACATAGGCATCATCGACGGGATCTCCCCGCACAATGATGTGCATCACTAATCCTTGAAGATATCTATCAGGAAAAAATTCATACCCTTCTTCATCTGTCATTTTCCATAACACTTGAGAGCTTCCCGCAAGATAATGCGCTCTCATTGGGACGCTAATATCAACAAACTCCCCGGGGGGAGTGTAATCAATACTGACGCGCCCCGCAGATCGAGGCAGTCCATGCGCTACCGGTGGCCCGATTCGGGAAAGAAATCTAGAATCCCAGGGAACCGTTCCGGAGTTTTTTATGCGCCAGGTCTTAATGAATTTCTCCCCCGGGCGCACTAGAGTCCCATCCGGGATGCTGATGTCTGCAATGAATTCGGAGGCATCGCCATCGATGGGATATCGGGCTGGGTTCTTAGTCACGGGAGGGTCTGGGCGGGACACACGTGCGGCAGTGTAAGCCGACCAGAGAACCCCGTCCGCGCCAAATGTCTCTTCATAGAAGGTGATCAGTTCAACCCCTGGGCGATCCCTGCCCTTCTCGGCGCTGGATACCTGCCCGGGACTGCGGCTGGCCTGCCTGGCCGCCTCTCGCAACGACATCCCAGACGTACGGCGAAGGCTCTTCATCAGCGCACCCACTGCAATCCAGGCAGCTTCTTGTCCCATGGGGCCAGTGTCCGGTGTTCGCCAAACACCGTCTAGTGCCTCTTACATAGTGGCAGAGCTACCGAGGACCCCGGTAGCAGCGACGAGGAGCAAACGATGCGATCAACTATGCGACGGCTACTGACAAGCCTGCTGGATCCCAGCACGCCGTCGGGGGCGATCATGTCCGCTGTAGTCAGCGGGCTGATCATAGTGGCTCTTCTGACAGGTCTGCAGCATATGTTTCGGTGATCAATAATCCCCCGGCAAGGCGCCAGCTACTGAAGTTGGACGGGGGTATCACCTCGAGTCGAAGCTCAACGTCCAGCGGTCTCCCCAACTGTCGATCACGCACCATCGCGTGGGTGCAAGACCGTCGAGCAGACACTCGGATGTCCCCGGCGCAGGGCCGGTGCACGGCAATAGTCCTGAGCCGACTCTGGCGTACCAACAGTGACCGTCAACAACCCCTGTACCGCCTCTGAACTGCCCAGATGACCTCAGCAACCACTGTGCCCGAGATTCGGGACGAAGAGACGGGTTCAAATCCCGCCACCCCGAGTTCGTGAAACGCAGATCAGAGCCGGTTCTCCTTCGCGGGAGACCGGCCCTGACTCGTTGCGCGTGACCAAGCGCCCGACTTAGGCTCCGGGTGCCTCTTGATCAGCCGCCGCCCATCGCTTCGGTCACCCGCCCCTTGTCGGCGATCCACGCCAGGAGGAAGATCCCCTGGAACACTTCCGAGGGGGGCTCATGCTGCAGGCTGTACGGCACGGCGACTACGGTCCGCTGATCTTCTATGTCCTGGCGGCCATCTTCTGCCTGGGTCTCGTTCTTGACGTAGGGAAGTTCAACTCCCGTCTCGAAACGCGACTCAAGGACGGACCGCTGGGAGCTTTGTACAGGCCGGTCCCCACTTGGTGCTTCCGGTACGGCCCACTCGGAGGTCTGGCTCTGATCACGGTGGGTCTTTTCGTGCTCAGTTGACGAAGGAAGGCGAATCGCTGGGGCCGCCACGGGGCCGTGCGAGTAAAACCGGCGCTGACAAAACGATGACAGCTGGTCACCACGTCGGCCACGTCACGGGAGCTTCCTCATCGCTCGCAGTCCGACCGAGTAAGCGAGGATTGCAACCGCGAAGCTGACGAGCGCCGCGACTGTGTGGGCGTGGTCCGGGATCAGCTGCTTCGTCGTTTCAAGAGCTGGCGGATTAGTGAAGAAGAAGCCGGTTGTGGCGGCCAGGGTGGCTCCAGCCCTGTTCTTGGTCCACCGCACTCGGCATCCGAGGCCAGCGTGTCCAACCGATGTGAGCCAGGCGTGTGTGTGCCCGTGGCGTGCTCGTAGCGAGGGCACGCCACGGGGAACAGCGGGGAACGCCACCGGCTTCGCACATGCGGACTGGAACGAGCGCATGGAAGCGGCGTTGCGAGCCAAATGAGCCGCGAACGACAGTCCAGCGGAAGCCAGCACGGAAGCGGGATCATCGGTTGAATCACCAAGCCGTGTCCGTCTCATTCAGCGCCGTTCACGGCCGTTCAGAGGAGACCGCACGCCGGGCGCGACCTACGGAAAGCGTGTTGGGGGCAACCCCTCACGAGTTCGGATCCGTTGGCCTCCGCCATGACCCGACTGTCATCAGCAGCGCCGCACTCTGCTCGCAACGCGGTGTCGGTGCTCGCCGCTATGTTCGGTGCCGTGGCCAACTCCTACACCGTGCTGTGGACCAATGACCTGTGCCGTGAGCTCATACGCGGCGGCTTTACGGGGCAACGCCCGACCGTGCTGTTCGGCGGCCCTCACCGGTCGCGTCCGAGCTTTCAGCGTGCCGGCGTCGTGGCCGGTGATCGGGTCTTCGCCGTCCGGGCTTGGCGGACTGCGCTGTACCCGGTCTGCTCGATGGAGGTTCAGCGGATCGTCGACTACGACAAGGCCGGCCTGGAGCTGGCCGATGAGGACTATCCCAAAGTGATCCACTGGCGCCCGCTGAAGAGCGGCTGCGTCTCCGAAGTTGTGCTGGGTCCGCCTGGCAGTCCGATCCGGTTCGACGCTCCGCTGCCCGGCGAGTGGCTGGAACACCTCAGCTTCTCCTCGCGCCGGGGCGAGCGGAAGCTCAAGTACGTAGAAGAAGGCCGGCTCTTGCGGGCGCTGAGCCTGCAAGGGATCTACCGGCTGGCTCCGGAGTCTGCGGATGTCATCGCCCGTCATCTCGCCCGCGGGGAGGCAGTCGCGTGAGCAGCCTGTCCTCGGAGCTTGTGTTGCAAGTGCGCGAGCGTACCGAGCGAGAGACGGCGACCCTTCCCTCGTGCGTCGGGGAGGAGGACGTCGCAGACGCCGAGTGTGTGCTTGGTTTCAGTCTGCCGCCGCTGCTCAGCCTGCTGTACCGCCAGGTTGCCAACGGTGGTTTCGGTCCTGAGTACACCTTTCTGCCGCTCATCGGCGATGGACGAACAGCCGTGGCCGAGTACGGGCCGCTCCGGAGCAGTCGCTCGGAGTACTGGCCGCGCGGCGTGCTGCCGATCCTGGATTGGGGTTGCGGTATGTACGCCGCCGTCGACTGCCTCGATCCCGACGCGCCCGTGCTCCTCTTCGAGCCGAACGCCGGCCCTGACGACTGGGCCGACGCGTGGTTCCTGGACTCGCCGTCGCTGTCCCAGTGGCTGACTTCCTGGCTGGACGGGACTGGCTGGTGGGAGGAGGACGTGATGATGGCCGAGGACGCGCAGGAACCGAAGCCCTGGCCCGACGCCGCACGGCGCCTGGCGGCGGACGGCCGGACAAGTCGTACGGGGCGTTGACAGCAAGAAGACCGAGAACCGAGAGAGGGCACTGAGGCCGGTGACAACAACGCAGCTGCGGCTCTTCGCGGACTACTTCCAACTGCACGTGATGGATGAGAACGCGGAAGACGATCTGAGCGATGCGTGGACCGACGAGGCGGTGTTGGACGCCCTCGCCGTTTCGAAGCAGACGCTTGGCATCGGCACCGAGGTCAACATGGATGTCGATGTGATGGTCGAGCTGCTCGATGGTCGGCCGGGTGATGACATCGACGTCTTCGACCATGTGGTGGAGGCAAGCATCGAGGTGCCGTCCGGCCGTATAGCGATCCTCGGCTGTACCGACTACTTGCCTGATGCCGTGCGCTTCGATGTCCCTGAGGGTTTCGTGCGCATCCGTGCGTCACGCGCGAACCTGGCCAACGTCCGTCAACCAGGTGAAGAGGGTTTCGACGCCCCCGATGCCATGGAGCAG
>Ga0307517_10014975_pt1 | contig 10347 bp, 13 predicted proteins | sample 23_EM_MG_FD_194515 | JGI IMG/M metagenome (GOLD analysis project Ga0307517, IMG submission 194515) | Populus trichocarpa ectomycorrhiza microbial communities from riparian zone in the Pacific Northwest, United States - 23_EM | ecosystem: Host-associated > Plants > Roots > Unclassified | place...
TTCTAGGATGACGGTATTTCCAACTTTGATTCGTGAATTATGTGAAGGAATGACGACAAAAGCATCTTGTGGTGTGACCATACTGGACTGGGAAGCAGGACGGGACGGACGGAAAGTGGTCACGTTGAGAAGGTAGAAGTTAGAGGAAGAATAGATATCGGGTTGTATTTCTTGAAGAGTCGCGAGTGCGGTGGCGAGGGGTGAAGGATGGTATAGATGAGCATTAAAGGAAGGATAAAATGCCTTGGTTGCGTTCGGGGAACAGAGGGTGCCTCTGAGGTCTTGGAGGGAAGATCAGAATGAGAAGAATGAAACAATCTCTGACGAACCAAGGACCGAAAGCAACGGAAACTTGTCTAGATCACCAAACACTCGGTTGGTGATCTGTCTGCAGTTCCTCAACGCAAGAATTCGGAGGGGCCAAGGCCCGGTATGTTTTCTTCCTGAGGTATCGCCGTCCTCTTCGTTGAGAAAGAGAGTGGCCGCCAAGGTCTGGATGGCATAGTCTGACAAAGACGTGTTCGAAGCGTCGAACGCGGACAGAGTGTGGAGAGTCTTCAGGTGATGGATGGTGGCATCTGTAAGATGGACACAACCAGGGAGGAAAAGAACGGTGATAAGAGAGAAGTTGGACGTGGAAGGAATAGCCTGGAGGAGATGCTGGTGGGTGTGGAGGAGGGGCAATGTGTGGGACGCGAAGGCTGGTGGGAGGGGCGCGTCGAAGACCTGGACGATGGTTGCCCAGAGGCGGGGGTCGAGGCGAAGGTGATCCGGAACGAGTTGGTCGATGAGGAGGCGGCTGCGGAGACGGAGACGGACGGGGAGAGCGTACGCTTGGTCGACGTATGGGGCGAGAGCATTGACACAGAGCGCGACGAGCGAGGGGACAGGCATTCAAGTAGTTAGGGTGAGCGATGTTCCCACGCATCTTTCTCTTCTTCCACACACACTCCCTTGTACCCTGCCTCTCCTTCCCTATGCCCCCGGCTCAGGGCTTTTCAAGGCCCAACTACCCCTTCGCTCAGCAGTCTCAACAGCCCTACAATCCTTCCTTTCCCATTCCACGCCGTGACGATGAAGTAGACTCGGATGCCGGCGACCACTATTCCATGAACTCGAGCACAACAAGGCTCGCAGGCGCACCCGCCTTTTATGAGCAATCATCAGGTGGGTTATATCCTTCATTGTTTCCCTCACCGCCTAACCATTCCTTCCCCCAGGCGATGCGGGCTCTGAAATATATGGTCGTCGCTATGACCCTTCTGTAGACTCCCACTCAAGTATACCCAGCATATCCCCCTTTGCGGACCCTGGCCTTGCCGCCTCAGAACATTACCCAGCGTGGTCTGCTGACCGTCAGATACCCATGTCCACCGAGGAGATAGAGGACATCTTCCTTGACCTCACGCAGAAGTTTGGCTTTCAGAGGGATTCGATGCGGAATATGGTGTGCTTCCTCCCTTTTCTCTCTCTTCCTTTCTCTAATGCTCTTCGAGTTCGACTTTACTATGCACCTCCTCGATTCTCGCGCCTCCCGTATGACACCGAATCAAGCCCTTCTCACACTCCACGCCGATTACATTGGCGGTCAACATGCCAACTACCGCAAGTGGTACTTTGCCGCCCAACTCAACCTTGACGACGCTGTTGGTCAATCACAGAACCCGGGTCTCCAGCGTCTCAAAAGTGTCAAGGGTGGTGCCAAGAATGTCGGTTCGAAATCGCTCGACACTGCCCTCAACCGCTGGCGGAATGCAATGAACAACATGAGCCAGTACGACCGTCTGCGTCAAATCGCTCTGTACCTCTTATGCTGGGGTGAGGCCGGAAACGTCCGTTTCATCCCTGAATGTCTCTGCTTCATTTTCAAATGCGCCGACGACTACTACCGCAGCCCTGAATGCCAGAACAAGATGGATCCCGTCCCAGAAGGCCTCTATCTTGAAACCATCGTCAAGCCTCTCTACCGCTTCATACGCGACCAGGGATATGAGGTCGTTGATGGCAAGTTTGTTCGCAAGGAAAAGGACCATGCTCAAATTATCGGTTATGATGACATCAACCAACTGTTCTGGTATCCTGAAGGCCTCGCGAAAATTGTAATTAGGGGTGGACAACGACTGGTCGATATCCCTCCTGCTCAACGCTTCATGAAGCTCAGTCAAATTGAGTGGGACCGTGTTTTCTTCAAGACTTATTTCGAGAAACGGTCCACGGCCCATCTCCTCGTCAATTTCAATCGGATCTGGATCCTTCACATATCAGTCTTCTACTTTTACACAGCTTTTAACTCCCCTAAAGTCTACGCCCCACGCCTTAAAAGTACGCCTTCTCCTCAGATGACCTGGTCCGCCGTTGCCCTTGGGGGCGCCGTCTCCACAGCCATTATGATTCTAGCCACAATCGCCGAATTCTCATACATTCCTACCACATGGAACAACGCATCACATCTTACCACCCGGCTTATCTTCCTTGTCGTTATTCTTGCAATTACCGCTGGACCCACTTTCTACATCGCCATGGTAGACGACCTTCCAAACCAAACTCAAGTCCCCCTCATCATTGGAATTGTCCAATTTTTCATTTCTGTTGTCGTTACCATCGCCTTCGGCATTATTCCTTCTGGAAGGATGTTCGGTGATCGTGTCGCCGGAAAGTCGCGCAAATATATGGCCTCACAGACGTTCACGGCCTCGTACCCCGCTTTGTCCCGCACAGCACGCAGTGCATCCATCTCCCTCTGGCTTCTCATTTTTGCGTGCAAGTTCGTAGAATCCTACTTTTTCTTGACATCTTCCTTCAGCAGCCCTATTGCTGTGATGGCAAGAACCAAAGTCCAAGGGTGTAACGACAAGCTCTTCGGTAATGCTCTTTGCACAAACCAGGTGCCTTTCACCCTCGCCATCATGTATGTCATGGACCTCGTGCTCTTCTTCTTGGACACGTACCTCTGGTACATTATTTGGATCGTTATCTTCAGTATTGGACGTTCGTTTTCCTTGGGCCTTTCCATCTGGACGCCTTGGAAGGACATTTATACCCGCCTGCCAAAGAGGATTTACGCAAAGCTCTTAGCTACGGCGGAAATGGAGGTCAAATATAAACCCAAGGTCCTCGTATCACAGATCTGGAACGCCGTCATTATATCCATGTACCGCGAACATCTACTTTCCATCGACCACGTCCAACGCCTCCTGTACCACCAAGTTGACGGACCAGACGGTCGGAGAACTCTGCGCGCTCCTCCTTTCTTCACAAACCAGGAAGGTGCCGGGTTTAAGGGCAACTTTTTCCCTGCTGGGGGAGAAGCTGAGCGTCGTATATCCTTCTTTGCATCTTCATTGACCACGTCTCTCCCTGAACCTCTTCCCGTTGATGCCATGCCGACGTTCACCGTTTTGGTTCCACACTATTCGGAGAAGATCTTACTCAGCTTACGCGAGATTATTCGAGAGGAGGATCAAAATACCCGGGTTACCCTTTTGGAATATCTCAAGCAGCTACACCCGGTTGAGTGGGATAACTTTGTCAAGGACACCAAGATTCTCGCTGAAGAAACTGATGGCTCGGACGGCACTTCGACATCACACAACGAAAAGTCCAGCAAGACGGACGATCTTCCTTTCTATTGCATTGGTTTCAAAACTTCGTCTCCTGAATACACCCTTCGCACGCGTATTTGGGCATCTCTCCGCGCACAGACCCTGTATCGCACCGTTTCAGGCATGATGAATTATTCCAAGGCCATCAAACTTCTCTATCGTGTGGAGAACCCGGACATTGTGCATAGGTTTGGTGGAAACACAGAACGACTGGAGCGCGAACTCGAGAGGATGGCACGGCGCAAATTCAAGGTTACAATATCCATGCAGCGATTCTCCAAGTTTAACAAGGAGGAACAAGAAAATGCCGAGTTCCTTTTGCGCGCATACCCGGATTTGCAGATTGCGTACCTAGACGAAGAGCCCAGTTTGAAGAAAGGCGGTGAAGCACGGCTATTCTCGGCACTTATTGATGGCCACTCGGAGCTAGATGAAAAGACAGGCAAGAGAAAACCCAAATTCCGCATCGAGTTACCAGGCAATCCTATTCTTGGCGATGGAAAGTCGGACAACCAAAACCATGCCATGGTTTTCTACCGCGGCGAATACCTCCAACTCATCGACGCCAATCAGGACAACTACCTTGAAGAATGTCTCAAGATCCGCAATATCCTTGGAGAGTTTGAAGAGTTCTCGATGTCAAGCCAGAGTCCTTATGCGCAATGGGGTCACAAGGAATTCCAGAAATCACCAGTTGCCATCGTCGGTACTCGGGAGTACATTTTTTCGGAGAACATTGGTGTTCTGGGCGATATCGCTGCAGGAAAGGAACAAACCTTTGGAACGTTGACCGCTCGTGCCCTCGCCTGGATTGGTGGCAAGCTGCATTACGGACACCCCGATTTCCTGAACGCAACCTTCATGAACACCCGCGGTGGTGTTTCCAAAGCACAAAAAGGCCTGCACCTGAACGAGGACATCTTTGCCGGTATGAATGCCTTTGGACGCGGAGGCAGAATCAAACACTCTGAATACTATCAGTGCGGAAAGGGTCGAGATCTTGGATTTGGCACAATCTTGAACTTCCAGACAAAGATTGGCACTGGAATGGGAGAACAGTTCTTGAGTCGCGAGTACTACTACCTCGGCACGCAACTTCCTATCGACCGCTTCTTGACATTCTATTATGGACATCCTGGATTCCAGATAAACAATATTTTGGTTATTTATTCGATTCAAGTGTTTATGGTTACCTGTACGTGCTCCCTTCTCTCCCCGTACTTGGATCCATGCTGACCTCTCTTCATTTTGCTCGTCAATTAGTGCTTTACATCGGCACTCTCAACAAACAGCTGGCTATTTGCCGAGTGAACAGTCAGGGCACTGTCATTGGTGGACAACCAGGGTGTTACAACCTTATCCCAGTTTTCGATTGGATTAGGCGTTGCATTATCTCCATCTTCTTAGTATTCATCATTTCTTTCTTGCCTCTTTTCTTGACAGGTTTGTTGCCCATTGTATCCCCGTTCAGAACATCACTCACCTGGTTTGTTTCTTAGAACTTGTGGAAAGAGGGACCGGGAAAGCGCTGCTCCGTTTGGCCAAACATTTCTTATCTCTTTCGCCCCTGTTCGAGGTATTCTCCACCCAAATTTACTCAAACGCTGTTTTGAGCAATTTGACCTTTGGTGGTGCACGATATATCGCCACCGGTCGAGGTTTCGCAACAACTCGCATCTCCTTCAGCATCCTCTATTCCCGCTTTGCTGGCCCTAGTATCTATATGGGCATGCGCAACCTCCTCATTTTGCTCTACGCCACCATGTCAGTGTGGATCCCGCACTTGATTTACTTCTGGCTATCTGTTCTCTCCCTGTGCATAGCGCCATTCCTCTTCAACCCTCATCAATTCTCCTATGCCGATTTCATTATTGACTACCGAGAATTCTTGCGCTGGATGTCGCGCGGTAACTCCAGAACGAAAGCAAGCAGCTGGTATGGATATTGTCGGTTGTCGCGGACGATGATTACAGGTTACAAGAAGAAGAAGCTTGGTCACCCCTCAGAGAAGCTTTCTGGTGATGTTCCCCGAGCTACATGGCGAACAGTCATCTTTTCTGAGATCATCTCGCCCATCTGCGTCTCAGCAGTTTTTGTCATCGCGTACATGTTTGTCAAATCGTTCCCTGACAGGGATGGTAACCAGCATCCGAGTCCCCTCATTCGCATTGGTGTCGTCGCTATCGGTCCTGTGGTGTGGAATGCAGCCATTCTGATCACTTTGTTCTTCGTTTCCCTCTTCTTGGGACCGATGATGGAGTCGTGGGCGAAGTTTGGATCCGTCATGGCCTCTTTGGCACATATATGCAGTCTTGTTGGCCTTATTGGATTCTTCGAGTTCTTCGTAAGTTGATCATAATTCCTATTATCATCGACTTGACTAACAGAATTGTAGTGGTTCCTTGAACTCTGGGATGCATCACACGCAGTTCTGGGAGTCATTGCCATCATAGCCATTCAACGAACAATCCAGAAGTTCCTCATTGCCGTGTTCCTGACACGAGAATTCAAGCACGACGAAACAAATCGCGCCTGGTGGACAGGCAAATGGTACGGTCGTGGCCTCGGCAACTCTGCGATGTCACAGCCTGCTCGAGAGTTTATTGTCAAGATTGTGGAGATGTCCCTCTGGGGCTCCGACTTCCTACTGGGCCACTTTCTCCTCATCATTCTGACACCCCCGATCTTAATACCATATGCGAATACCTTGCATTCAACGATGCTCTGTAAGTCTCTTTTTCATATTTATCACGGAATCAATCACTGAATCATCATTCATCATTAGTCTGGCTTCGTCCCTCGAAGCAGATCCGCCCACCATTGTTTTCAACGAAACAGAAGCGCCAGCGACGATGGATCGTCGTGAAGTACACCGTAGTCTACATATTCATGGTTGCCTTACTCGCATCGTTGATTGTCCTGCGTATGTCTTATCTCTTGTTGATATATAAGCCTGATCATTCATCACTAACCATGCCCTCTCAGCTGCTCTATTTCGGGATCACATCACGTTTGATTGTGCCATTTGTCGGAATATATAACAATATAACCACCCTAACGCTTATACCAGACGACATAACACTCCAAAACGCTACGCTCATTATCCATCATCTGCACACCTACCAGGGTTCTTCATCTTTCTTGTATCATCATCACTAGCGTATCCCTACGTAGTTCTTCTCTTGGGCATGGAAGATTCATTAATGAAAATGCCTGTCTATCCTTCATACATACGGCTTGTTTGATCCGCAAACTCCTTTACCTTTCTTTATTGTAGAATGTGGCGCACAGTAATTGGAATTAGGGTCGTTCATATGCCTCCGCGGGTCCTGTCACGTGGTATGAGGTGAAAGGTTGATGGTGAATGGTGAATTGAATTTTGAACAAACGGCCAAGATGCCTTACAGATACCTCCCCTCAACCTTTAGATTATACACACCGGCACTGGCCAGAAGAATAGCCTGCAAGACTCCTCGTGCGCGTCTTTTCACCACAGCATCAACCTCGCGCCCATACACATTCCACCTCGGCGCGAGCTGGGCAGGCAAGCCGGAGGACCCTGCCCTCGAAGCCAAGATTCCATTCCCTCCAGATACCCTCATTGGTGCATGGAGGGACAGGACGCTCATGCACCCCAAGAGTGTGAAGAGCGTCGATGCCGGGGAGGACTTCTTTTTTGTCCAACAAGTGCGTTTTTTGGAGCTGCAGTTTGTGGCCTTTTTTGCAATATATCCATTGACACATTGCGAGGGAGCCACTTACTTACGAGTCACTTCTCTCTGATTTTAGATGCGGAACCAATCAGTAGGTGTTTGCTGGCCTTCAACGTACCGTTCCACCTTTGCTTACGCGTTTCCTGTTTTTGGTTCTTGAGGGCGTGTCATTTGGTGTTGCAGATGGAGTTGGAGGCTGGATTGAGAGTGGCGTTGATCCCGCCCTCTTCTCCCAGGCGCTCATGTACCATGCCCATCGATACTCGCGGAATGCCTGGGCAGGAGAACCCGAGATAGACCCGACAATGGATTACGAGGAAAGAGAGCAAATTGAGGGCTGGGAAATGACGCCATATGAATGCCTTGACTTGGCCTATGGTGGCGTTCTGCGAGAAAAATACGTCCAAGCGGGTGTGTCTCAAATCCAATCAAGTTATCTCAAAACCTCAAAACCCTATATTTAAGGTTCAAGTACAGCGTGCATTATTAGCCTTAATGCATCTTCTGGTGTTCTGCGGTCAGCAAAGTAAAACAATGCATCCTATTCAACGCTCTCTCGAATAATCTGCTGAACATAACTCACAGTCTCGGAGATAGTGGGTTCTCAATAATTCGCCAAACAACTATAATTCATCGCCAAAACCCCCAAACCCACTTTTTCAACTGTCCGAAGTTAGTCTCTTCGCATCCTTGTCGGGTTTGATCTCTCGGTTAAGTGCCGTCACCCTCAGGCAATTGACAAAGCTCCCCACAAATGCCGGGCGCAAGTTTGCACGCGCGTGCGTTGATTCACCCAGTGAAGCAGACATCTACGAGGCAAAGCTACGTGACGGCGACATTGTTATTGCCTACGTGTGTTTCTTGTGGCCAAACAGAGGATTTTTTTTTTTCTAAAGTCGCTTCTACAGACAGATGGTTTCTCGGACAATGTGTTTCCTTCTGAGATGGTGACGATTTGTTCGCTTGTAGCTCGTGGCGGAAGGACGGAAGATGAACAAGTTCAGGATATGGCGGACCGGATGGTTGAATATTCTCGACTGTGTATGAAGAGCAAAACAAGAGTTAGCCCCTTTGAGAGTATGTCATTTTTTCCCCTCCCTCCTGATATTCCCAATCCTCATTTCTTGTTTTCAGGGGAAGCTTCTAGAGAGGGCATGTATTTCCGAGGAGGGGTGCGATGTTTAATCTTTTTGTTGATCTACAGATTACTGATGCTCTTTTTATAATAATGCACAGAAACCAGACGAGTGCGTTATTGTTATTTCTTGCTCCTAAGGCCTGATTGTCCAAAGCTTATGGCCTTTGTTTTCAGTGTGACGGTAATTGTTGGCCTCATCCGCGAGACGTAACTATTCACAAATATTATACGGAATGGCCTATCGAACCCTGTCAACATTATCATTGACTTAGAACCCCCATCATAATCACACTCATCGGAAAATAATCTTATTGATTCCTTACCGCCTAAGTGATCCACATATTTAACACTAGTATTCAAGGCTACATAGAGATGAAGGGATATATTGAGTACATTGCCATACGCAAGGAATTACAGCTTGCGCTCAAGGAAACTCTCGATTACCCCTGCAGGTGTAAGTGGGTACTCTTTCAATGTAACACTTCCATCCTTCAAGAAAGTGTTAGGCTGGACAAATATCTTACGAGGCTATAAAAAGAACATAAGAGATGCCAAAGTCAACATGTTGGCTACAGTGATTGCACTGGGACGCACCAGCTTCTTCTTGAGAACCAAATTCCGAATCTCCCCCTCCCAGCCTGCGATAGGCTTAGTGAGGTTTGTATAGAATTCCCGGGAACCTATGGCATCTGCGGTACTCTTGCGGACCTGTAGTTCGATTAAGAGCTTGCCAACTGCTTCTCTGCCCCTCGACAAAACTAAGGAACGGTCAACCTGAACAGAAATTGGGTCAGCGATCGATTATCGAGAAGGATAGTACACATCTTACCCGGACGTAGAGATTTTCAAGTGTGCCATTCGCATCCCGAACCTCCTCCAGGCTTGCAATACCCGAATGGATGAGGTGCTGAGTGATACCAAGCCTAGCCAAGGTAAATTAATAGGCAGCCCGATGCAGGCTGATAGGTCCATACCGAGCTTGCATGTGAGCTTGACCATGCTTTTGAGTGGCAGGGTCATAGAATTCAAGGGCCCTCAAGCCAGCTCGTGCCATGAGCAAGAAAGTGATATACTGGATCTCCTCTATCTCCTTTTCTTCCACGTACTTTGAAGAGCAGAAATAAGATCAGTCGAATCATGAGGAGATGTTTCAAAAAATTAACAGACGTTGAAAATCTTGAGTATGTCAAGGTTGCTAACCACTGAGGAGAGACATGGCCAGCATGAGCGCATCTCCCGATTATGTGGCATCCATTTAAGTCGAACGACTCACGATACAATGCTACCGCCTCTGCACGGCATTCCTCCATTGATGACGACACCTCGCCGAGGACTGAGCCAGGCGTCTGGCCTGGTTTGTACCATGAGGTGCTATGCCAAAGATTAAGCACAAATCTGAAGGGCATTGTCAGGCGACTAACATCTTTTTGCCCGTGAGAGGGCTGAGAATCTGTGCATCGTAGTGGATCATCTGGAATATCCTGTCAAAAATGCCTCCGAGGACTCTTACCTCAGGGTCAAAGTTCTTCTCTCCATTTGCATATTCCTCAAATAATTTCCCAGATCCATGACCAAGAAGTTCATGATTGGCCACCTGAAGTTCGAAAGCCCTGCTGTCCCAGGCATTGTAAAGGTTGACATCATCGGGATGAATGAATGTCAGTTCCTCATCTAAGACGTCAATTAATAATACTTCTGGAAAGATGATTTGATGGCATACTGGGAGCCTTGGCCGCCAGGATATTCTGAGAGTACCAATGTAAATTCTGAGCAAAAGACAGTGTTGGAGAAATCTCACTGCCAACGAAACATTTTTGAAGCCGTTTGCCTCCCGAATATCATAATAGTTCTGAAATACAAAAGCAAATTAATACTTCTAACAGGTTCAGTACCC
>Ga0307517_10014977_pt1 | contig 10346 bp, 12 predicted proteins | sample 23_EM_MG_FD_194515 | JGI IMG/M metagenome (GOLD analysis project Ga0307517, IMG submission 194515) | Populus trichocarpa ectomycorrhiza microbial communities from riparian zone in the Pacific Northwest, United States - 23_EM | ecosystem: Host-associated > Plants > Roots > Unclassified | place...
CCTCTACAGCTTCGACTCACCGGCCTTGACTCAGGGAGTTACATCATTGAACCAACACCATTCCCCAGAGTCACCAGGGATCTTCAGTGCAGCCGCCCTATCGCCATTTCATTCAGCAACATCCGAGCTTCCAACAACCCGTCCTGAATCGTGCACTAGCCGCCCACTTAGAAATAAAATACACCTACAATTATACTTGGCGGATACTGATTTTCATTCTCTCAGTCAAAGTCGTCGCGATGTCGATCCCTCATCTTCGTCAATCACTTGATCACAACTCAGTACTCGGTACTCATCGATACTCATCCCCCGTCTATCACTCACCCATCTCAGCATCCAATGGTTCCTGCACGAGTACTCATTCGTTGGGCAACAGGATCAATATACATCTCACTCAACATTCTTCGTCGATTCCAGGCCCTGTTCTCTGCCCCCCCCCCCGTCCCTCTCACTCTTCAAAATAAATCTGGACCCCAACGGAGCAAACTAATGAACGAACGAGGCGACCACCAATCCGTCATCAGCCTGCAGTCCGCCTAATGTCATCCTCGGAATGCGACCACCCCGTCATGCTTGCGAGGTGCCCTTCGGCGAACTAGACTCATTATATTTTATCCTCCGTGGACGACATAGAGGCGGTACTTCGGATTCTCGGCGTTCGACTCTTCACGCCTTGGCACTCTTTGGCGACAACAAGAGATCGCGAACAGTTTTTGTTTCTTAACAGCGGTGATATTGAGATGTCATTGGGTGACCTTGGCTCAGTAGTCATCATTTCCAACGTCAATTCAAATATTCATATTTTACATGCCTCTCTTCAAGATTTCCTTCTTGATCTAGCTTGTTCAAAGGAATTTTATACCGATCTGTCAAGTATTTACACTACTTATATGCACCCTTGCTTCCGATATACCGAACATAGTACGTTGTCGTATTTTCCTTTCAAAAGAAGTTGCCCCATACTCACAATTGATGAACCCAGTTTCCAATTCTCACAGCGCTATCATCTATGCTGTCAACAACTTACTATAGCACTGCGACTCTACGAAAATACCCCGCTATCAGCATCTTCGCAGCTCTGAGAAACAATGAACTTTCCCTTATTTTTCAGCCAACGCTTCTGCAGTTTCTCAAGCTCCTGTTAGGTCCTATATTTTCATTTGGTGAAGCGTGTAGGGAAGAGACTCGCAGAATTCGATCCAACTCTCTGTGCCCCGCGGCCCCTGCCACGGAAGTTAGTATTACGTCCAGACATGTATCAAACACATCTCCTCTGCCTTCAAGTTCCACAATGTTCTAATTTTGTTTATTACATTATCTGCATTTTTGAACGTATGTCCTACATATATATCGGGATTTCGAAATTCATGCCCATTTATATGCGTGAGATCGGCGTTACGAACGACCCCTGCATGATGTTGACCACTAGTACTGTAGAAGTTTCTCTGTCGAGGTTTCAAGGTCTCTTGCATGGGGCCCCAGGGTGGTGTCAGACAGATGAGGAAGTCATTTCTGTCTGCAAATCTCAGCTTGTATTGCTTCGATACACAGTGGAGGAGAACCCACCTGCTCCTTTCCACCAAAGCGGGAAAGATAGCGTTCAACTTCTACCCCCGCCTTCTTGGAAAAGAGTGACATCAGTCCGGGATACCGATATGACCACATCTTCGCCAATGCAGTAAGCTCCTCCGATCTGGTGGCCTTGTTGAGGAGATAGGGAAGATATTTGACAGCAAGAACGAGCGCCCAGAAAGGTTCGAGCTTCTTGTTACATCGTATGTATTCCTTCTGCCGCCACCTGAATTCTCTCAGGGTGTTGGCTATCACGCCTTTCGGCTTCCGCCACTTCCACAGCCATGGCCTGCGTTTAGATTTGCTTGCCCAATGGTGTATTCCAGGAAAATGTGTGAGCCGACGATTGAGAATATATGAAAAACAGCACTCGGTAATAGAGTTGTGTGTTCGATGGTCCACTGCATGATGCTGCGAACGTTGGGGGTTCGACAAGAAATCTAGCAGGGTGTCAGCCTCGAGTACAATAAGCGAGCCAATGAATGAACGGAGGGTCTTCTGCTGAATATCGTCACAGATGAAACGGAAGATAAGTCCATGCACAACCAGAGCATTCGTTCCAGTTAGGATCCACTGTATGACATGGGGATGACGGATGGCAAGAGCACCACTCAAACGTAAGACCATGAAGGTGCCAATCGCAAATGGTGGACATAAGTTTAGGGTGAAAATGAGGGCCTCATCAATTTCAGAAAGATAGCGGGTAGAAATGAGATCTGAGTGTTCGATATCCTTCGTAAAGCCAGCAATTTAAAACCAGCTCAAAGCATCATCAGTTCAAAGGGTACATACCAGCGATGAGAGAATTCTTGCGAAATGCATGAGAGACGAAGTAAGCCTGAAATCCGGCCACGGATTCCGTGACAAAGCTCGTCTCACTGGGAAGTGGCGGATTTCGGTTTTGAGATCAGGGGTCAATTCTGCTTTAGAACAGTGGTATTCTAAATTATGATCATATAGATCAGTCCATTGGGTACCTGAGAGTAGGTCTTAGTATGACACAGAAGGTGGCAGCAGATAAAGCGCTTACCAACATCAGGCCCCAGGTAATGGCCCAGGATCCCTTGCGCGATCTTGGTGTGAATTAACCGACGATCGATATATAGTTCTTGAGAGCGTGACTCGTCGAACAAAAAATCGCCAAGGCTTGCATGTAGAATCTTCAAGAAGTCGTTCCCACATTCCACGAGGGATCCAAGATCGATTAGATGGAGCTTGATGTCGCGGGGCGAGAGATCGAGAATGTCAGACAACTTAGCTAGGCTCGCTCTATACCTAAGAGTTAGAGCGGTTGCAACAATCTGAACAGTTGTGGTGGTCTCCTCGACAGAGGAGAGAACATGCCTATACAGCGCATCTAGCTCAGCAAACGGGAGGTCTTTACCCTTGGGCCTGAGATCAAGAACGATTTCCAGGCGGTGGTCGGGCCCATGTCGACGCGAAGAGACAAATTTGACAATGGTGGATGCATAAATAAACTGACCAGAAGACTTATACACCAGGGTGTCAATGTCTTCGTTTGATGGCCAAGATGAAGGCAGGTCGGATCGTATTGGATGGGTGAGGCGAATTTCGTCAAATTTATCCTGCAAGAAACGTCTGATATCATGGCGTGAGGTGATATCAGCATCCAAAGGAAGGCGAGTGAGACCCTCTCGAATTTTACCATAGCCCATAGCAGCGGATATTTCTAGCTCGGGACGACTGGCGACAAGGAAGTTGAATGGGAATTTGGAACGTTTACCAACAGCAAATATCATGTCGACGATCTGAACCTGTGTGCCATCCATGCATTCGTCAAGGCCGTCGATGATGATTAATTTTGGTAGATCCATGTGTTCTCCAACAGAGGTTTCGAAAAGGTGCTCCAAGGGATCGACGATAAGCGCCGTGAACTGTGTTATAAGTGATCGGGAAAGGAGGTGAGGGTCATTGTCGATCGCAGCTTCCATAAGTCCTCGAACATCTGGGATTACAACGGCGACCTGGTAGGCGATGGTAGCAACGAGTTGCTTGGAATTGCTACGCAATGAGTCGGCGCGGAAGAAGAAGAAGCTAGCAAGGAGCAACATATGTTCCTCACAGAGCTCTGCGATAGTTTGCGCAATGGCGGACTTCCCCGCCCCAGCGGCACCATAGAGCCACATAATGAAACTGTCCGTGTCGATCTTCCTCTTGACCCAGTCCATGATCTTGTCCAAGATGGCTTCGCGGGTGTGTTTGTGGCATTTCGGTGGATCATTGCGTTCTAGAGAATTATGAAATGCGCCGGGAACTGCTCCTTCCGTCAGACGGTCCAAACCTGTGTTGTAGGTAGCAAGGTTCAGTCATGATGAAGCGCCGCCGGTAGAGCTGGTCATGGACATACCTCGACGGCCGTGGACAATATTGAAGTTTCCACCTGTAATAACGGCCTGGCTTTTGTGAAACATCTTCAGTATCAACTTTCTGGAACACACGAAGGCGGGAAATAGCCAAAGCTGTAAGTCATCCCCACAATCGATGAGGTTTGGAGCAAAAGATGTTGATGTCGACGCTGTTATGTAAAGGGTATGAGGCTGTGCTTGCTAAAAACCTCTAAAAACGGAAAGGCCCTAGAACCGCTGGATTCACCGACATGAAGTAAGGGTATTCATCGTACGCAGTATTTGTTATTCAAGTATGTCCGAGTCCTTTACTATATTCAAAATTCAGGCCAAGGGGTCTACGTAGAACGAAACAAACTCTCCAAAAGGCAGCATGCACGCCCATCCTATCCTTCTTTGTCGTCAATGTTTTCCTCCTGTACGACCGAGAACCCCATATTGACGATCTGGGTAGGGATGGTGGGGGGGAGGTGTCGCCTGCGATTGAGAGGATGCAGCAGGAGTTGTCTGTGGTCTATGTGGAGTAATATAGCAATATGAGCGTTTCGAAAAATGAACATGGAATGGAATACACACCGCTTGTCGAGTACTTGTGCAGACGAACTCGATGGGTTCGTTGAGCATGCTCAGGATATCACCGTAATCTTCTTGATGGTGAATCGATTTTGCGTTGGTTGATCGCGGACGCTGGGCGTCATCGGTGCTGAAGGGGTCAAAGCAGCGATTTTTGTTGTTTTAGAAGGGAACTCACTAGATCACAGAGCGTATTTTCGTCATTATCCCCGTCAGCTTTCCGGGAAGTCGCGTTTCGCTCACCCAACCCGCTTAGGCTGACCAATCCCGTCGTTGCTTCTGGTCTTACATTCGACCTTCCAGAGTCTAGTTGCTGCTTCTCTAAAGCTAATCTTGCAGCCAAAGTGGTGATACTTGCCCCGTTGGCACGAGCAGTGGACAACACGGAAAGTCGCAAGTAATCGCGTGCCAGGGCACGGAGTGGAAAGTCGCTTATTATCCTAGGGAGAGTTGAGTGTGTTCCAGCACGGGATGTTAGGCGTTCAGGTTTTTTTGCGTTTAAAATCTGTGATTAGCCACTATATGCAAATCCTATGAGATTTCAACATAGCAGACTCGCATATAAAGACTCACTGATATGTTGGTTTGCGATTGGTGGAATCGTGGAGCATGGTGAATAACGACGATGAGAAGTCGAACAGACGGCCAGCGTCGTCATGGTGGAAGTTGAGCCGACGCCGCCAACCAGTCAGGCCGTTTGTACTTTGTTGACACCTCTTTGGGCGATCGAAGGACATGACCTCGTCCACCCGCAAGTAAAAATTACCTGCGCATTGAATCTGGTTAGGGTTAGAGCATCGACAACATGACCAGAGCCACTTCATGGTAACAATGCCGAAGGGAACAGGAGCATGGGACAATGCCCCCCTGGTATGCAAAGTATACAGATTCTATCCCACAACCTCCATCTTCGTCCTCCGAGCTTGACACGCCCTCATCGTTACCACTCCCCAGGTCGCTGGAAGTAGCTGGAGTAAAGCCAGATAACAATTTCGAAGCTCTTGTGCCAGATGCAAGCCAGATGTCGCAGATGCACCCTTCTGGGCCTGCTTTGCATGACTTTGAAAGACGTAGAATTTGATTCGGGCTCAACGTTCGTAAATATGAGGTCCCAGTCTGAAAAAAAAAGATGAGCAAAGGATCAATGTAAGAAATAGAGGACAGCAAGTAAAGGGTGGTGACAAACCTTGGACAAACCTTGGACCATCTGGCCTGCTTCTTGGTTACGATCGGCATCATTCCTTCCACCTTCTTCACATCCTCCGACGAACCGTTATTCTGCTTGAAAGTCTTCCACACTTCCAGCTGGGCAACACGCTAATGAAAGAGGAAAGCGTCAAAGGTTGATAACACATTAAATAGCCCACGTATCAAAAACGTACCTCGCTCTTTAGGTGCTTGCTCTTCAGATCCTTATAACCCATCTCGAACACCTGCCGAGCAAGTGTCGGTTCTCCGGGGACCATCTTGGCTTCCTTCTCATCCTTGTCTTCTTCTTCTCGCTCCGCCCTCGGAAGTGGGATAGCCTCTGTCTCAACTAGCGCATACGATATCCACACCTTCACACACCCACTAAGTGCAATCAGGCATTCGTACAGTACCCTGGTAATCGCATGTTCACCCTCCTGCACCTCAAAGCCGATGTACGCCTTCCACAAGATCTCAGGCATGGATAACGGCGATTGCGAGCTCACATATGGCGCGAGTGCGGGCAAAGTCTTGGAGCTGAGAGCCCGAGACTCGAGCTCGGGAAATTTGATCCATGCGGGTGAATTTGAGGGTTCGACCTGCGATATACGCATAACGCGTTAGCTTTGAAGATTTTGTGCCTAAAAGGGCCTTACCCGAAGGTATTTCTCGTACAATGTTCATGCACGATCTAATTCGCGTAGCTGTCCTTGATCAATAAGTTTGAGTATGCTAAATAAAAAAAGATACAAACATATGTACCTCAGCGGGTTAAGCCGCACGGAATATCGAGATTGCTATCTGGACGAGACTAGCGGAGTGGACGTTGCCGCCCAATGGCAGTCCCGTTCGGTAGGCCAGTCTTGTTTGCCCTTAATGGGATTGTGCGGTATGTGGGGCACGTAGTTAGCAGATAGGGTGGATTTGAAGAGGCAACCACTGACCATGCATTGAACGAATCCCATTAGTTGTTCACCAACCAAGGGCCTTTGTTAACCTCCCGTCTGCTCCTCCCCACTCGGCGTTCTCGTGGTAACTTTAACACGGCGGAGTGGATGTTTAAGAGTGAAACAACGGGGTGATTGGGGATGGGTGGAAAGGACTTTGGTAAATAGAAGGACAAGGTCCCTTCTATCGGCGAAGTCTCTGTCTGGGATCCAAGGGGTAGGCGTCGCCGCTGTTGAAGGTGTGAGGGCCGACTACGGCGACGAAGAGAATGACCAGGTAAATACCCCTCGTGATCGGAGCTCCTTTTGCTGAACCATCCCTCTTGCCATGTCCCACACCGTCTGCCAATAAATTCTTTGCGGGAAGGCTAGAAATGGCGGTGGCAAATAACGGTCGTCTTCGGTAAAATGTATACGAATGGAAGAAGGGGAGAGGGCGTGTAGAGTGCGATGAGGAGCAAAACATGAGTTATCCGGGAAGAAGAGCCGCTATCATGGGGACGGTGGTCGTAAAGACTGTCTTCAACGCGTGCCGCTAATTGCGAGCGAAGCGAGCAATCATTCTCTAAGGGCTGAAGGCTGGAACAAACAAAGCCAAACTTTCCGGTGCAAAGCGAAAAACAGGGAGTTGTTGAGTTTCCGCCTCGAACTTTAATCCGAAAAAGGAAGAAATTTATTTTTAGAAACCTTTTCCACGCCTTTGTTTGTTTCCGAGGAAGCGCGCCGCCTACGGCGGAGGGCACTCGGAACAAGTTCCTCGTGAGTTTAATGTTGAAGTCCTTAGAGGTGGCAATCAAGTGGCAACGCAAATAGGCTTTCTCGAATAGATAAAAAATAAGAACATTACAAGAATTATGGATGAGTAAGTACTGGCGGGAGCAAGGCGGGAGGTCAGGTGTCTAGTAGTACCTACCATCATCCATGGCGGCATCGGGTCAGTGGTTGTGGATGGCGTGGTGAGGTTCGTTCATGGGCTTCACCATAGCAGTGTCGGGATGTTTTTGCACTCGTGGGGTTTGGTATGACAGTAGCAGGATTCATGGTCGTGGGGCTCGCAACGTTGGGGTTGTGCTGGATTCGAATTGGTAATGTGGGCGTTGGGCGGGTTTCACAGTTGCGGGTTTTTCAAGGTCCGCGTTGAGCTGGATTCGCAGTCGTGTGGCATTGGGCTGATTTCGTGTGCATCGCGTCATGAGGTTTTGTTGGTGAGGAGATGCTGAGGTCGCGAGGCGGTGGTGGAAAGCAGGGGTAGTCAAACGGGCGGGTGCCATAAACCGCCATTTGGGACGACATGATACGGAGGTTGGTGCAGAGGGTGAGGTCGAAAACACACAAAGCGTTTGAACAAACAAAGGCGCAGCAAGGTGTTTCTAAAAATAAATTTCTTCCTTTTTCGGATTAAAGTTCGAGGCGGAAACTCAACAGTGCTGTTCCTGTTCATATCTAAAGTTGCAGGAGTGAGACATTTTTGGCGAGGTTGACTATTCTCCGCCGATTTGGTTACTGCACAGCCACTGTCCCAAAGTAACGGTTATAGGTGGCCGGCAGGTAAGTCTACCTCCGCGTTAATTGCAGTTGAATAACTCCCGTCACCCCTTTGGGAGGTGGCCTCAAGCGCTCCGGAGCATGTAAAGTTTCCCTGGAGCGCTCCGCAGTGCTTTAGACCGGGAAGCAGGATTTGCTGATGTGTATCTTATGGCATTCCAGAATTCCAGGAATTTGTGAACGATGACTTTGACGGTCCTTCCTTACAGATCAATAATATGTATACAGTCGAACCCCTCATAACTCATACCTCTGGTAACCCGTACAGCCCCATAACCCATAGGTTTGGGCCGCCACAGAATTCAGATTTTACACCCAAATCGACCTTTCAAAACCGATAACCTCCCATAACCCATAGCGTGGGCCGTTCACCGAGGGGTATAGGTTATGATGGGGTTCGGCTGTATTACATTCGGTCCCGTCTTTTGTGAGAAAACGACCCAAGAGGGGCTAGCTGTTAAATTTCCGTGCGGTTGCGGATAAAATGGATGACCGTCTTCTCAGACCACCCCGCAAAATGGAGGGAGGATGCAGAGCATCTCTCTAATCCCAACCTGGTAGATCTGACTTTTTGTAACAGATATTTTCCCAATTTCGATTCCCCCCGTGTTCACGTAGATCTCTTGCATCCAACTTTGGCTATTAGGCAGGAATCCCTTACGTTATTTAATGTGAATTTTGGGGGTTGATCATACAGGTTAGGTAGTACTCGAGGCGGCCGAGTATGACACGGGGGAGTCTAAGGGCACTGGTTACTCCTAGTAGTTGGTTGGATCTGCCAGGTGGGCGGAGGGTGTTTGTTGCGTGTTGTTGATATGTACGTATCAAACAGGAACACAGATGAGTTGACACAGAAAGGGAGTTACAAATAGAAGGGGTTTTTTTTGCATTTTAAGTTCCCACCATCACCGAATGTCGAGATATGGGGATCATTAGTGTGGCCTGCTGATCAAAATAAAAGGACGACTCGCATGTACAACGTGCGCGGGAAATGCTTCTATCAACTAGAAATGAGTGACGGATGGTAAGTAGCAGTGTTCAGGACTCACAGTAATCGTCTGAACGGCATCGGTTGGACCTGAGGTGCTGCTGAAGGTAGACGGATACACCGTTAGCACCTACGAACATCGGATCTTCGTAAGTAGCATAAGCGCCCATGGTATTGGGATGGTGGGAAACGAGTACCGACTGGGCACTGAGCTCGGAGTGCTAGGCCGAGACGACTGATCAACTTGGTAGATTCCGCCAGCTATGGTTCGAGCTGGCTGCTGCTGAGGATTGGTGCGTTAGGGCCAAGGGGTGACATCGCCCTGCGTATCCTGAGCTGATTGAGAAGGTCATCCGTTTGTTGGTCAAGTACACGTGCCACATCTCCGTAACGAATGGAATTTACAGTGGCACGACATCAATGAATAGCTGGTTCAACCCCTCACGAATTCCGTACCCTACTCGTAACTCAGGCTCTGCTTGACTCGAATACCATGTGAGACACAGAATAACCCGGGGCGGACCCAAATTTCAGAGGTGACCGTCTTAAAGCAAAGTACATATACACCTCTGAATCCACAGTCATGAAATTCGAATAAAATTATTTAACGGCTGGCTTGAAGAATGGAAGATTGGGCCACTGCTTCCATTCTATCCTTCACCCACTTCGTGTTGACAGCGTTCATGTCCTTGGTTGAGGTGCACAAATAAATCACGAAAGTGCATGACCAGATTGTCATTCCTACCATGGATGGCTCGGGCTTCTCGCCTTCCTTCCATCACATATCGAAGCCCATGTCCAGGGTGCATGAAAATGACAAGTGAATAACGGGTCACTTGCGGAGAGGTGCGGAGAGGTTCGAAGTCGTGAGGATGTGGGTTGCTATGAACCTGATGACCAGCATCACGGCCAAGCTACCTGATTTGGCTTAGTAGAAAGTTTGCAGAGACACATGAATACTGGAGATGCGAGTGGATCTATCAATTACGGCCAATGACGTTGGCAAAATGATAGCGAATTTTTGGTTCAACTATTCTTGCAGTAATGGCTCGTACGTACGTTGTACGTATGAGGGGAGCTTTTAAGCTCCGGAAACAAATTAAGCCAACTAGAATAGACGTGGGGGTAAAATTCCCCATTATGTTGCAAACGGCTGTACTACATTCT
>Ga0307517_10014978_pt1 | contig 10345 bp, 10 predicted proteins | sample 23_EM_MG_FD_194515 | JGI IMG/M metagenome (GOLD analysis project Ga0307517, IMG submission 194515) | Populus trichocarpa ectomycorrhiza microbial communities from riparian zone in the Pacific Northwest, United States - 23_EM | ecosystem: Host-associated > Plants > Roots > Unclassified | place...
GGACAACTCGACGCCGCGGAAGAAGCTGCATCCCGTGCGATTGACCTTCTCCCGGAGAAACACGAACACCTGGCCTGCCAATGTCATCGCGTTCTTGGCAAGATATACCGTTCCAAGGGTGATAAAGAGAAGGCCATTCACCATCTCGAGGCAGCCCTCAGAATTGTATCCTCTTTGAACTCGCACCGCGAGCCATTTTGGATTCATCGCTCCCTGGTGGAGCTGTTTTCTGAGGAAGGGAAGTTCGATGATGCTTATGCTCACATTGAACATGCCAGGTTGCACGCGGGCAACGATGCATACTACCTCGCTCAAGCGACGCGGCTGCAAGCTAAGTTCCGGTATCGGCAAGGGGACCTCGAAGAGGCGAAAATCGAGGCGTTGTGCGCTGTTGATGCGTTCGAGAAGGTTGGGGCCACAAAGTCTGCGAAGGACAGTGAAAGGCTCCTCAAACAGATCGAGAGAGCGATAAAGAAGGGTGAGTCCCTGGAAGTTGCGCTACTTTCCACACGTATTGACTTTCTATTTAGATAAAGAGAATGAACGGTAGCGTCGGTGGTCACATCGGGTTCTTCATTCACGTTCTTTCCCAAGTCACCAACCTCGTCCCCTCACCCCGTTTCCTGTTGTGTTCTTTGATACCATCATCATCCGTCTGCTCCCTCCTTTTCGCTTTCTTCGAGAACGTTCGCTCCTTTATCCGTCTCCGTTTACACCCATCACTCCATACTCACTATCCCATCATTTATCGTTGATCTGCATCTCGTCAATGGCGGCGGCTTGTGTGACGTTTCCTTGTCAGACATAATGTCACATCCGTTATACATACTATTCGTATCTCACAGGTTGTTATGATCTACGTGTAGACCCCAATTGAGGGCGGGCAGCCCGATTAGAACACAGTTGTCTCAAGCGAGGGACCTCCCCACGCCATCGACGAGCGACGGCGGCCGTTCAAGTTGTTGCTGCCTAGTGGCAAAATGTCCCAAACGACCCCCAATTTGTAATAGCGAGTTGGTTCGCAGTTGGTTCGCAATATATGCACTTTCGCGTCTCTCCGGGCAGGTGAGCGGGCCCAAGCCTGGGGGGTTCCCATCCGACCCTTTCGGTCACTGGTACCTGTGCCAAATAATATGCAACGTTTTTGCATTATCCCTACCATTGCGTTTCTATGACCTATACTGTGATTTACAGGTCAAACTTTCACATCAGATACGGCTTTGTAAATACGGGAGCGTGGAAGGTGACCTACGATTAGTCTCCGCCCTCTGCTCCACATATCTGTGCGTGGGCTGAATCCATTCGTTGGAGCATCGAGGAGAAAATGCCGCGAGTCGAAATCAACAACTCATCCCCGGGCGACGACGATTGGGGGATCCCGGGTATAATCCGAGTTGGCATCCATCGTTCGGTGAGCTCGGATCGAACACTGTCCGGCAAGGGTTACCCAGTAAGTTCGCGGGTAGTCGGCTAGTTAGCATCAAACCTGACATAGAGGATCGTGGGCGAAGCATTTCTTCAGGACATTTCGAACGGGAGGTGGGGGAGTGGACAAAGATTCCGGGTGGTGGGCCGCCTGATTGGCACGTGCACCTAAGTTCAAACTCTACTGTAACTGTCGCGAATATTACAATTCACCTCACCGGACTGAGGTGGGTCTGCCTGCACGAGGCATGTGATGACACGATAACCGCTCATATTTATTAAGATTCAGATGCTTCCTCACAGCCCGCACGCAGCACCGCTTTCTCTCAGTCGCCTTGCACTTCGACTATGGCAGCCAGGTCTCAGCAGCCGAGAGGGCGGGGTGGTCATCTCTCCTCGTTGAATGGAGCAATCGAGGCCGTCAATCACGCGAAGGGGGTCTCGAGCATTACACCAGCCAAGACTGTATTTGGGTCCGCCAGTGTTATTCTTACTATGATCAAAGTAGGTTTCCTCGTCCGCGTCGGTCGGCCGCCTGAAGCTCACGCATACAGGATACCATGATCAACGAAGCGGACTACGTCGACCTCGGGCTGGCCTGCGCTGACGTATGCAGAGCTCTCGACCAAGCGACAAAGGGAAAACAAGCAAGTGACCTCAGTCAGTCCGCCTTCGAGGCGATTGGACAATTGACGGTGTGAGTGAAACAAGCGGAGACGCATCTTGTGTATGAGTTGTTTACCATCCCTCCAACGATCACAGTACTTTGGCGGAGATTCAGAGGAAGATCGTCAAGCGGGGTAAACGGAGTACGATCTCTCAACTTCTCCACGCGAAGAAGGATAAAGAGATGACCACTGCCTGGAAATTGGACCTCAATAAGTTCCTTCATCTCTTTAACGTGCTTTCAGCTGTTCATCGATATCTATGGCCGTTGCTAACCTTTTCCCAGACCAAACTTGGGACAAACACACATACAACCATTCCCGGCATTCGTCATGACGTTGCGAATACCCACACCGTTGTTTCCGACGTCCATTGCAACGCTTCAAACACCAATACCACCGTTTCCGAGGTCCGAAATGGCATTACGAACACCCGCACCATTGGTTATGGCGCCCATCGCCACATGTTGAAAAGCTGTGAGGATACAGACAGCCGAAACCGCCTGGTGAGTACTACCCGTACTCTACCGCCAACTGACGGCTTACCATTGCCTAGACTCACGCTAGGTCAGCGACCTCAACTACAAATGAATTCAATGTCTAATATTAGCATTCAGTGCACCTGGGGAATTACCGGGAAATTCGCGCGGAACCACTCCCGATGTTCGCTACGACGTTAAAACTCGTTCCATCGTTTCCGAGGTTCATCGCGGTCTTGCTAACACTCACACAATGATTTTCGATATCCATCGTAACATGCTGAAAGGTCAGGAAGAGAATGGCAGTCAACATCGGTCGGTGAGTATCACTCGCACTCCGCCCGTCACCAAATACACGCTTATGGTTTCCAGACCAAGAATAGGTCAGCATCCTCAACTACCGAGGGATCCAGTGTCTTACGTTTGCATCTAGCCTATCTGGGGAATCCCCTCCCCCGCCGCCGAGGGTCTTCTTTGGACGTGACGAATTGATTGAGAAGGTTGTCGGTTTCGCAGAAAGTCTTACACCAATCGCTCTAATTGGTGCCGGCGGAATTGGCAAGACATCCATCGCTCTAACCGTCCTCCACAACGATCGGATCAAACTGCGGTTTGGCGATGACCGTCGGTTTATCTGTTACGGCCAATCCCCCACCTCACTCGCCCATTTCCTCCAGAGGCTCTCCAAGGCCATCGGTGCGGGGATCGAAAACCCCGAGGATCTGGCTCCCCTCCGACCATTCTTATCTTCAAAGGAGATGTTCATAGTCCTCGATGGCGCCGAATCCGTACTCGATCCACGGGGGATGGATGGCAAAGAGATATACGCCGTGGTAGAGGAGTTCAGCCAGTTCAGTAATATCTGCCTTTGCATTACGTCCCGCATCTCCGTTGTCCCTCCTTACTGCAAGTGGGTGGACATTCCAACACTACCCATGGAGTCGGCATGTGACACCTTCTACCGAATCTACAACCACGGTGGGCGGTCTGAGCAGATCGACGACATCTTAGAACAACTCGACTTCCATCCATTATCGATCACCTTACTCGCCACGGTCGCGCAACAAAATAAGTGGGGCACTGATCGATTGGCGAGTGAGTGGGATGAGAACCGCACAGATATGCTCCAGACAGAACATGACAAAAGCCTCGCGGCCACCATTGGGTCGTCACTCTCGTCCCCAATGTTTCAAGGTCTTGGCCCTGAGGCCCGCGACCTCCTTCAATCCATCGCTTTCTTCCCTCACGGGGTCAATGAGAACAACCTCGACTGGCTATTTCCCACAATTTCTACCAAGGACATGTTTGATAAGTTTTGCATTCTTTCCCTAACGCATCGAAACGATGGCTTCCTCACAATGTCGGCGCCACTTCGCAACCACCTCTGCTCCAAATATCTAAAATCAGTTCTGCTCCTACCCGCGACTAAGGATGGCGATTTCCTCAGCGGAGGCTTGGAAGAAGAATCGGATTCGGTTGCGGTTGGTGGTCCTCCCGAGACGGAGTTGCGTTACTACCGTACGTCCCTCCGCCCACACCCCTCCTTGAGATTCCTTGAGTGCTTAGCGGGAACGTTCTGTAGTCATACTGTTTTTCTCATCATTTATGAACCAAATGCCGGTGGTGCACCCGTATATATGGACCATGAGCCAAACACCACCGCTTCTCGTTGAGGCGATGCAGGCGTGCGGTGCCCTCTACGCGAAGACGCGCGTAGCAAGCACCTTCATCACTTCAACTTTGGCTCGGGCACGAGACCCGTTGGTGGCCCAATTCGTACGCGTGGACAGTCCTATTCCCAGAATGAACTTCTCACCCCTACTTTTACAGGGGAAGGAAACGGCCACTCTGAGCGATCGAATATACGCAATCTTGGCCGTAGTTTTGCTACAGGCTCTGGGCCTCTTCCATCAGCACCCAGAACAGCGTTCAGATGCCGTGGTCTATCACTCTATACTAGTATCTGCAAGTTTCCCGTCGTTTCGTGGCCTACCTACGCTGATACCCCCGCTCAGATGATAAGGAGGAGCGGGATCATGTCAGAAATCGCAGCCTGGAAGATACCGGATATAGATAATTTGACCGGCGCCGGAATTGAAGAAGCGTGGAGGGATTGGGCAGTTATCGAGATGGGTAAAAGGTGTGTACGGTGTCACCGCGGCCTGGGGTATCCCTGATGCCCGGAGGTTAGAGCACTTTGTTTGGCGTTCCTCCATGATTGCTCGCGTTGCATCTACTTCGCTGTCAAGGTCGGCGTGCTTGGACTTGATTCATTCGCACCCTGGCTAACGGAAATCGTAGCCAACAATCTTCCCTTCAGAGTTCTATGTCCCTCTTCCTTGTGATGATTCCCTGTGGACCGCAAAGACCTCCAAGGACTGGCTCAAGTCTCTCAACTCGCCTTCGCTCTATGGTACTAGGATCGATCGCCTGCGGGGACGCACTATGGGTGAATCTCGTCACGTATTCAAGGGCGCTAGGATCCAATTCCACATGAGTCCTTTCGCCCATTTCGTATTGATCCATGCGATCACCGTCGAAATTCACCTTCTCGGCGTCCCAAAGGCTAACTCTCCCCATACGAACGCGCCCACTGACATGGCACAGGTTATCGCCAGTTGCAAGGAGGTCAGGGATAGGGTCATGTACATCCAGAAAGCGTTGGAGATGTGGTTGAAGTCCTGGTGTCTCTGTCCTGAGGTGATAGAGTACAGGGACCCAGACCGAATCCCGTTCCTGCACAGCTCGATGCCATTCTACTGGGTCGGACAAGTGGCCTTGATGGCGTTCGTCAAGGGATTCCCACCGTTCGGACTTTCATCGCCGTTGAAAGGGGACGAGAAATACCGCCTCATGAAGGAATGGATCAAGATGATTAAAGTATTCATGGGGAACGGTCAGCAGGATGCGGCGGTCTTTTTGGACGAGTTGATGAAAATCAGGTTGAGAAACTGGCAGGCTGAGATGCAGGGCAGTGCAACCACTGATGACCGTGGTGGCTTCCTTGGGTTCTTTCCTGGGTTCTAATCTCCCCCCTCCCCCACCATTCTTCCTTTACACCCGCTCCTCTTCGTCCGTCGTGCTTGATACGCGTTGCCCACGATTTTCCTCGTCTCCTTCTGTACTGCACCTCGTGTATAGTAATGAGTCTAATCGACCGACACGTGGTCCGTCTTTCGTGTTTTCGGGAGAATCGAGAGATGCAAACGCTGGTGACCCACCCAATTTTGTCGACACCTTCCAAGGGGCTACTAGCTACTTTTCACTCTGCGCCAAGCATCTCCCCGGCGAGCAGCTTTGTCGATTGGTAGACAAATACTACATCAAAGGACGAATGCGCTCATTCACTTGTTTTTGAAGCTCCTATGGCCAGAGAAGTACGAGCGAATTTACAGAGTGAAATCTAGGAAGAAACGTCCACGAATTCGCCTTCATCTTCATTCCAGCCCAGAGTGCTGGGATCAATCCCCATTTTCCTCAACATCACTGACATGGTGTCCTCGGGGACAGGGGGTTCATCGTCTTCCGACAGTATCTCACCTTCTCCGTTCGGCGTCTCTGCACCCACCGCCCCACCCTCCCTCCCTTCGTCCGCCCACCCCCAGCTGTTCCGAAACACTCCAGGACCGCCGCCCAGTTTCGAAACATCCTGCACGTTGTCTTTCACGACACTCCAAACCTCCCACGCAACTTCCCTTGCAACATCGGTCCACTTCTTTGCCAGCCTTTCTAGCTTCTCCCCTTCTCCGTCGTTTCTTATCTTGACGGCACGTTTTAAGGTCTGGAGACGCAATTGAAGGGCCTGGACGTTCGGAGACGCACTCACGACACGCCTCTTGTTCCCGGCACCGGAAGCAGCGACTGCCGAGAGTGGAGACTTGAACTGCCCAGACGCTCTGGGAGTGCGGACCCTGGTCATGAAGTCTTTCCCGGACTTATAGGGTGGGCTCCTTTCAACAGCCACGTTATTCTGGGCAGGCGGGTTGGGGGAGGAAGTTGGGTCGGCTTCAGAACCATGAGACGAGTCTTTATATCGAGGGCAATCCTTCGTTACGGCTGTCACAGGTGATCGAAATGGCGTCTTGAGCTTTATATATTCCCGATATTGGGAAAGATGGGTGCCCCGCATCGGCTGAGGAGAGTCGTGCGTATCCAGCTTCTAGAAGAAGCGTGAGTACCATAAATTGAGTACCGCGCACGAATCTCACTCTTTTCTTCCCAGTTCCCTCACCGCGATCGGCGGCAGAGGCTGTTGTCGTGTTTGGACTCCGAGGTCTCTTCAACGAATTGGAATCCGCAGTTGAGAGGACAACTGTGGGTTTTTCCCTTGGGGCAGGTGATGTTGGAGGACTTTTGTACAAGGCACAGCGAGTAGGGGACGACATGAAGAAGTTTGGCGGGCTGGAGCTTGGCACAGGAGAGGATGGTAAAGGAAACGGAGGGATAGGAGTATCATCCGAGCATTCCATAGAGTAGTCGTTGATAGGACCAGGAGAGCTAGGAGGAAGAGGCGATATAGGACGAACGAAGGTGACAGAAACAGGCTCAGTGGATAGCGACCAGGACAGCGGCGAGTTTGGCGGCTCGAAAGAGCCATCAGCACAGGGAACAGGAAGAACAGTTTGGCTAGGGGACGATGGATGGGGGACCTGGGAACAAGTACTATTCGGAGTAACGAGCGATGAAGCATAACGAGGGCGAGAGAGGTGTGAGAAAGCAGCGACATAAAGCAGGTGAGAGAGAAATTCCGTAACAGTAGGAGGGGTAGCATAGAAACCACAGCTAGAGTCCGTTTCAACGTCAATGTGCACGGGGGCGTTGTCATGTTGGGTACCAATTGGCGAGCCAAGAACAGAGACACCAGAGGCATGGTCGTTATCCACAAACGCAAGAGGTGTCGCTGTGGCGTCCAGAGAGGCGGAAGGCCGGATATATGCGTCTCCATGGACATCAGGAGAAGCCAGACACCAGTTTAAGTTTCCAATGGCAGAGTCCGGAACGTCTCGAGTAACAGTTGGGTCATCCACCTGCGTAGATGTATCGTCTTTCGCCGACCCCGCCACCTAAGACGCGGGTGTGAACAAAACGGGGTATCCTAAGGTAGCGCACGCACAAAGGTGGTGCCATGAGAGGTAACATCCGCATTGCTGATGGCTATTGGCTCAAAAACCGTCCCCTCCGGTTCCACGGGCTGGATATATGCGTCGTTATCAGATTGCTAGGCTGGGAAAGAGGAGAGAACGAGGCGACCACTGAAGACACATACCTTGGGAGATGGTAAACATTCTTGACGCGTAGTGACACAACCCACTGATGTAGATCGCGGCGTCAGCGGTGGGTAAGGCTAGAGGGATGGCAGTCAGTTAATCGCTAAACATCTAGTCATCGCAGGATAGCATAGGAAGACCGAATTACCTGCGGAGGGTATGTCATCACAGCTGATAATACGGACGGGAGTATGAGGGAAGAGGATGTCAGGGAGAAAGCCAGGGGCCCAGAGAAATAGCCTACCTGCCAGAGGTTGAACATTCCCACGCGCTGAAATTCCGAAATATCAAACTCGCCCCAGACTCTGAACCCGAGGCCTGATTCCTCCTGTACGAATCGCGCATCTAGGAACTCGTGCTGAAATTGCGAGGGTGGTTTCGTTTGGAGGGTGTCAACTCCGGGACACCCGCTTGAGGTCGAGTTTGTCGCTGGCCCTACCAAATGCTGCCGGCAGCGGTTACGAGGTAACCGAAGGCCGGTCGCCGTAGCAGCGGTCATAGCCGTAGATGCAGCCATAGCCATAGATGTAGCCATGGCCGTAGCCGCAACCAAGCGAACTGCCAGCATATGGCCATAAAGCTGTGGGTCCCCTGATCGCCGCCCAGAGCCATAGTTGTCGATTCAAGAACTGGTTACAGCATTTGCCTCGGATACATGAAGTAGAAACTGCTCCAAATCGATTGCATCATGTGCCGACATTTCATACCCTCGAGAGTCGCAGTCCCTTTAGAAACCGTCAACGGAGCGAATCACGACTTACTGCTTCCAAACCTAATATGTCATGCCGTGCCAACGCTTCGCCTTAGGTACCCATAACGGATAATAAAAACATGGCATGCCTCACGTTAGAGTTGTTGTGAAAGATAAAAGAACCACGTGCGATGGATACCATCGGAATCAAGACGAAGATATCATGGTTCAATCGGACAGCGCGGTTACGACAACCGTCGTTCTGAGGGAACCACTCCAAGGGGTGGCGCGTGACGGGGCATAATTACGTCTTGTGTCTGAATCGGAGAGTATCCTGGGGAACGATGGTGCGAAGGAAGCGCATCCGCCGGCCAGGCCAGGTCGACCGAAATGCATGAAATCACCTTGTCTATGAAGGTGTCACAAATTAGTCAACTGGCCTGAAACGAATCCCGAAAGTCACTAGTGTCAACTCACAATCCTTCAAGGCACAAAGCGCGTCGCTTAGTATCACGCCAGACACGAGTCCCCGACATCATCGTCCGGGCGCTGTTTATGAAACCTTTCCCTTGATAGTCTGTCACTTGACCTCCTCAAAGAGGTCGGAAACGAGGAAAGTAGAGACGAGCCAGGCCAAGAGGCCCTTCAAACGAATATCTATTTCCAAATCCCATATCTGCCGACACCCCCAACTTCCTGACAGCGGTCGCGACCAAGCTACCAAGAGGTTAGCGTAAAGAAAAACGTAAAGCGTTTCTGAGTTCCGTTGCGCTTGTATCACGCAGAGATTAGATAGAAGCATCCAGGGAAGATGGTGCTTTCGAAGAGTCCCAGGAGGAGCACCGTGGCGACAAGTCCGGAGACCGTCCTGACGGTGCCTTGTTGGTCCAAATAGAAACATGCAAAGCGAGACTGAAGCGGTCGCGAGAAGGCTGTTAGGTACACGGATGACAAGAAGGGACAGGCGTGCGCCAGATGTACGGTCGGAACCTTTTCGGGAGACAATTCAGGGGTATCCCGAAGGTGACGTACGATAAAAAGCTGGGGCAATATCGTCAGCTCGTACCGGCAAGTAGGCAACGAGGGGGAGCAATGTTAAAGGTTCCGCGACAAGTTTCAGCCCCTCATTCACGCAATAAACCATAGCACTGGTGATATTGACCCTGTACATCGCATTCAATACAGCCCTAGTCGTTTACCAGTTGATCAATGACGCACCCACCAAGGAAAACTAAGATATAGGTGAACATAGTAGAACGGGAACGGCCCGGAGGCCGACCTGCATCATGACTAGTGACTCCCCGCCCGCCCGCGCTGGGAAAGGGCGTTCGATAGCCCTTGGCGGACGACGAGCACTCGGCTGGGTATACGATGTAAGGATCTGCTTTTCTGGTTTCCAAACACACGTACCCCTTCACCCATCCACGGCTTTCCTGCCACAGTCCAGTCAAGGCACTTCCACTTACTCGTTGTATTCATTCCGCAGCTCCGCAAGATAAAAATAGCAAACAACTTATAGACCCACTGCATCACTCCTCGCGTGATCAACAGAAGCGGCAGAAGGAACTCACAGGGATGACGAGGGCACATTCAAATTTGAAAGCGGGGAGTGTACCGCTGATCGACCCCACTTCTCTCAACGTTGGCGACAACGTCAGCGTCGAGACCCGTCCCCGGATCGATGGCAAGACCATCCCTCCTTCCACCCCTTCTAACATCAATCCCACCATCAACGTGAGTACCGGTACCGAAATAAGTACCAGCACCGGCTCCGATTCCCATCCTAACGAAGGGTCGACCTTAAATCAGTTGCTGTTC
>Ga0307517_10014979_pt1 | contig 10345 bp, 5 predicted proteins | sample 23_EM_MG_FD_194515 | JGI IMG/M metagenome (GOLD analysis project Ga0307517, IMG submission 194515) | Populus trichocarpa ectomycorrhiza microbial communities from riparian zone in the Pacific Northwest, United States - 23_EM | ecosystem: Host-associated > Plants > Roots > Unclassified | place...
ACGGGAATTTTTTTTTTTTCGATAATAATAATCTAAAAAAATGTACACTGAAAAATGAAAAAGTTAAAAATGGATTTTTTGGCAGACTTTAAGAGGTATGAGCGGTTTAAATTCGGTTTAAATTCAAAGCATGCCCTTCGATCTGTTTATATTTACGATTTAAACGGCTTGTTGTTGACGAGCTAGATGTCAAGAGAGGGCAGGAAGGAGATTTCAATCAGAAATCCTAAAGATAACTTTTTATGCAGGGTAAATTGTTGAAAAATACTTATTTATCTATATTATGTTGGTAATGAATTTTTAAAGTATTGTTGTGGTTGTTTTTTAAATAATTTTTTAATAATAGTATATTAAAATGATTTAAAAATACTAAAAATATATTAATTTAAAGTTATTAAAAAAATAAAAAAATCTTAAATGTTTTTAAAAGTATTTTAAAATAAACAAACAAACAAATATAGTGTATGGATCAATAATTTAACACTAAAAGCATTTTTTCTTCTTCTTTTTTCTTTTTCATCCTCTAAAAATTACACGTCTAAACTTTATTTTTTTTTTAAACAACTTTTAAATTTGTTTTTTTTTAATTTAATTTTTATTTATTTTATTTAAAATTATTTATAAAATTATTTTTTTCCTGCAAAATATTCTCCTATATTTCTTTCATATGTCATTTTGGTTAACTAAAGTCACCATGCCATTTTAGCCTGCTGATCATCAATATGCATATGTTCTCTTCTTGCATGCAGGTCCGCATGAATACTAGGCCTAAGGTTGATGAAAGCATGGAGCAAAATCAGTGACAGTTGGGCAAAAGCTGAGAATGCATCGCCTCCTATGATCAGATTAATGTATATTATAGCCAGTGATCTTACCAACTGCTTTATGCATGGCGAATACTTAAAATAGCATGCACTTCTACGAAAACATATACAGTCGAGGCTGATTTTGAAGTGGTGAAATGTTTTCCATACGAATGGCTGTTCAGTTAAAGCCACCCTTAACCACACAACCCAGTACAGGCAAGCACATCGATAATCAATGATCAATGGCAGGTGCACATTTCAAAATTATGAAGAAATAAAACCAAAAAAAGAAGAAGAGAGAATGATCAGATAGAGCTAATACAATGATGCCATCATTGCGGCAAAATCAAACCAATAGGGAAACACATAATCATCATTTCATTCTCTTTAACAGCTTTGCAAACACATCAGCTCCCTTTTGAAATCGAAATAAACCCTAAACCCTAGATAATCATAGAGAAATAAACCCTAGAGAAGAGAGTCATAGAGCGGAGGAGAAGGCGGCGAGATTTTAGTCTTTCACCATGCGAAGGGTCGTGGATTGAAAACCCTAAACCCTGGAGAGACATTTATAGGGAGAGATCACTGGCGGTGATGAGAAAGGGTATATGTTTAAGCTCAAAACTCACGAGCACTTAAGGCCCACGCTAACTAAGCCCATTTGATAATTATATTGAGTGACCATAATAACCTCCTATCTGTAGCATAATATCAAAATTAAACTTCTCTTCAAAAAACCAGAATAATCTGCTGAGCTTCCGTTCGCCTTCCACGTCTGCCCCTGCTGCTCGCTGAGCTCAATCCGAATAACTCTCGCCGCCGCAATGTAGTTGCTATAATCAGCAGCTAATCAAATGCCACGCGTCCCTGTCAAGCTGCCTCCATCATGCCCTGACCACCACCACCACCACACAGCCGCCCCCGCCGCCGCAATTCATCTCCACCTGAAAGCCTCTCTCAGAAAGAACAGAAAACCAGTACCTAAAACGCCTCTTCCACGACATGTGTAAGTTACGCTTTGAATTCCGTTTCCTTTTTTTTCCAGATTATTATAACTTCCAACTTTTTTAGTAATTTTTCATTTTTTTTTTTAGTATTTCATCTATTACAGATTGTAGCTAAAATATAATAAATAAGCAAGAAACATGCAGGAAGTTCCTGTACGGTGTTATAAACAGGAGCCAATAAAAAAGTCCAAATCAGAAAAATTAACTCAAAAATCTTCTTCAAAGACTGATAATAATAATAATAAAAAAAATGGAGCTGCACTCAACAATTACAGCTCTGGTGATGATGATTTGACTGATAATAAGTTGAAATTAGAGCTTGCTTGGCTTATTTTCTGAGGGATAATCTACTGTTATATCAGGCCTCTTTCTCTGTTTTTTTTCCCGGTAAGAAAGCTGTTGTGGTGAACCTAATTGATCCTACAGGGATTTAGGTTAAGGTTGGTGGGTCATTCTCTTGGAGCTTCTGTAGCTTCGTTACTAGCAATCATGCTCCGTAAAAAGTCAATTAAGGAACTTGGTTTTATCCCTGACATCGTTACTGATGTTGGCTATGCAACTCTGCCCTGTGTCTCCAGAGAACTGGCTGAAAGTTGCTCTCATTTTGTTACAACCATAGTAATGCAGGTGGCCTGATGCACTCAATTCTCTTCTTCATTCTCATTCGTTGGTGTTCTTCACATGAAAGCTATTTTTTTTTCTTCTCCTAGAAAAAGGATAAAATAATCTTTCAATGCCGTGCTCTTATTACTGTTCCATTGCTTCTCAATTTCCTTTTGTTTTTTGGCAGGATGACATTATACATAGATTAAGTGCAGCTTCTCTGGCAAGACTGAGAAATGAAATTCTTCAAACTGATTGGTGAGTATGCCTATGCTGACAACCTGAAGGATAACAAGCTGTAAATTCATGCCACTAGATGGACTAGCAAGTTTGAGGAAAACAAAATTCTAAATATTAGAAGGACAAGAAATCAACTTGATTTAATAATGCGTGTGCAGCAAGTACTCAACTATTTGCTCAGAGTATCAGTTATTTGGGTTGTGAACTTTTCATGCTTGTTTATTTAAGTCTGGAAAATTGGAAATTAAGATTGTTGACTTTGGGAACATTTTGGGAACTTTGAATGCATTAGCAAGTTCCATCGTTGTACTCTTCAGGTTTGATGAAATGATGATTTTTACGCGTCCCTTTTGTTTGAACTATGTTAACTTTCTTGTCAATTTTATGATGAACTATGTTAATTTTCCATCGTTATGTTAACTTTCTAGAATTCACTTTTATGATCTTTCCCATGTATGGATTGTTGATTTGCTGAACTTCACAGATGCTTGAATTGGCTGTGTATCATTTGCAAACAATTTTTACCTTAATCTGTAATCTAGCGTACACCATATGAGAATTTTGACAGAGCAAAGAGAAGTGAGAGTTGTCAACTATTGGCTGTAAAGTGGATCCAGAATTCTTACACCTGTGTCAGGGTATGAATAAACAATCTGATTAGCCAGTTCATACCAAACAAGGTGATTCTTGGGAGTGCTGAGAATTTAGATTTGTTTTCTTGATATCTAGCAATGGATGCAGAAAAATATAGAAGTGTAACGAGGTTATGAGGGATTAACTTACTTGAATGCTCCAAACTGATGGTAGTTTAGAAGATGAGTACAAATAAACTATTGCTGTTCTGGTTGATATTTTTTTTCTCACTTCCCTTACCAGCTTTTTATTGCTTGTTGGTGTGCAAGGTAAGTTAGTACAAGTTACATGCATAAGTAATGGGTTCCTTGGGAGGTGGAAAATGGGCAAGCTTTTCTAGTCTCTGTTTCATTTCATTTTCCATCCGTGGTGTTTCTTAATGAACTCGTAAAACTTCTGAACATGTAAATTAGTTCATTGGTTCCAATTTAGAAGAAAATTGATAGCCTATGAATGAATTATTTTTAGCAACATCACTTGATTCGTGTAGTTTTTTTTAAAAGTTGAAATTCCTTTAAGGCAACAATTTTGCATCCACTTTATTCTTTGCTATTTGTATAGGATGAGTGTGGTCGAGAAGGAGGACTGGAAAAGTGTGATAGGTTTGGTCACAAATGCAAAGCAGGTCATCTCTTCTGTGCAGGATGCTGCTCAGAAACTTGTTGATTATGCCAGGTTTGGTAGCAAGAAAATTCTTCTGGTAACACCATCCTGCTGTGTCCTGATTCCGGATGGCTGGAAAATGTTTTATTTCTTGAACGATATCTGTTGTATTTTTAGGTTGGCTATCAAAAGACCTGACACCAGACAGGCTTAATTTGGATTTAGCATCTAGTAAAACTTTAAAAGAATGGTGTAGATGTCTGTAGAATTTTTTGTTTTTTGGGGTAATAAATTGGGATGCAGATAGACTACCCCAGACTTCCGACGAAGCAAATGCCCATCTCCATAGTATTTACTCACAAATGTAGGAACTTCACCACTGCACCTTTGTTATGGCTGAAGATCAGGGTATCTCCATGAATGGGCCACAGGGCATGGAGTTGGCTCTAACCTTTGGTCATGGAATTCTCGAACCCCGAGCATTGAGCAAAGATATCAAAGGCCTTTATCATTGAACCAAGCAGTTTTTGGTGGTGTGTAAGAATTCCTGTCAGCAATGGGGTTAGGTGTTTGGAAGGCTATTTGAGCGGGGGGTTTTATGCCAAGACCAAAAGATTATGTTGTTATTGAGGATTAGTAATGGTGAAGCAGTGTTGCAATATTTGGAGTCGGATAATGTGAGAAAAGAGGGTTTGGAGGCTGCCTGGGTGCCGTGAAGTGTGAACATTGAGTACCAAGAGGTACTGTATCAGCTGAATTCGGGTTTATTCGGAGACACTTGTGGAAGAAGTAAGGGATGGTGTCTTGAGAAGAAGTCACAACAGTTTCCAAATGAAACAGAAGGTTTTGTAGAAAAGTGCAAGGGGAGATGTGGGGAGGGGAGCTTAATAAGAGAAATTATTTCAAACCAAGATGTCAGAGTGATGCTAGGTTGGATGTTTTACTTAAGAATTACAATCATATTTGTAGGTTCCAGTTGATAGTAGTCTTATGGAAGGTAATGTGTGAATTGTGATGTTGGAGAAGCCATGTAGCAGTCCAATATTCATGGACTGGCTGATACTAAATCGTTAACTCTTGCAAATAGAATTGGCAACCATTTGCCTGTCATAATTCCCTGAGCTACCGGGTGCTTCTCTGATTCCTGCACTTTGTCTTTGCCTTTTCTTTCTATAATTTTGTTGCGAGTAACCATTGTTACAGGTGAAAATCTTAATGGGCCGCAGCAAATGTTGCTTCAGTTCATAATTCGTTCAATGCAAACGACCACCATTTATCAAGGGTGGTGGTTTTCTTTCCTTCTCTGAACAAACTCTTTCTTTACAGATTCTCGATACCGAGGGCTAATTAGCAACGACAGGAAAATCTCCATAAAGCTCCCGGAGAGGCATCGGTGCACTTTGAAATCTTAGAGGTTGAGGTATTCAACTCCAAATTTCCCCACATTAAAAATATGAAAAGGGAGGGGGGGATTGATTGTCTTCTCTGCAATCAGGTTTATGCGGATAAGCATCATGAAAAGAAAAGAAAAGGTCTTTGCCATTAAGAATATAGTAAATATTTGAGCTTACCCATATAACTGTAAATAATGGGAGTAAGCTTCCCCACCATTACCTACCTTAAAAAGTAATGGCTAAGCAAGAATTGGCCGTATCTATTGCCACTTCTAGGCCACCCTACCCTAGGGTTCATAGCATCCAAGAAAAAGTAGAAAACCAATGCTTAACACGCATTAAACACACCGACTGCTAATGCTTAGCCAATTAAAAATTGTATGCCTCATGAACACGCTTTCCTTGACTTAATTTTGCACACAAAGCTGTACCGAACTAAATTTTGATGTTGTAATTCTGGACTCAACTTTTGAAAGTGTTCCTATTCGTGCATGATTGTGGAAACAAAAAAATAATATTATATCTTGCTTCAATTAATTGTGCTCGATCTGTTCAAGAATTTTGCCCCGTCCAAACACTAAACGGCCATATCCAAAATACTAGACTGCCAGGTATTTCACACTAAAAAATCTTCCATAAAATCACGCAAGTTGCCCTAGGCTGTAGAGATGAAGAAATGAGTGGTTGCTTGCTCCATCTCTTATTGATTTGGGCTACACTTGCCCTAGAGAAGAAAACTGAGGCGCCACTGCTTGGCCTGGACGAAAATCATGTGCTTCAAAAGGTTACTGTCCAATACTCATACTGTATTCGAAGCATAAAGAACAATTCTATTAATAATTTGATAATTTTGAAAAAAAAAAAAAAGGGGGGGTGGAATGGGACCGGATTTAATGTGTAATCAGATCATGCACAGTACTGTAAAATATAGAATTTGTGATGGACTGCACTACTAAACGTAGAATATAGAATTGCAAACAAAGTATGTGCTCTTTTGTGGCTGGGAAGAGAAAAGTAGTGTACAAGTTTTTTTTTGGTCGGGAGAAAGCAATGTACTTCAAAAGTAGATTAAGAATGTTAAGACAACTCGTAAATTGTCTACAAATGTGTATGTGCAGGTATGTGACAAGAGAGTTTTTTTTCCTTAATTTTCCCTCTTCGCTAGGGTTCTTGTGGGGTTTCCATGGCTCGAGAGTCAAGTCCATATGGATTCCAAGCTTTGAATGAGCTAAGCTTCTTCACTCAACTATATTGTGACAAACTTTGTAGGACCATACAAGCCACATTTCTACAGGTTAACTCCTCTCTTGGTCAAAGAATCCTTCGAATGAAGCTACCTTGTGTCACAAACTCTACCCTCAGTTCCTCCCACGTTGTCTCCACCTGTGATTTAGATTTCTTACATATAAAGTATAAACTGGTCTAAGTCATAGAAAACCCCTATTGATCACTAGTTATTTTACAAGATAAAAACAAAATAATCAATAATAATCCTCTATCGACTCAATTGAAATGACATCCCCATTGTCCTTGTGTGTTACAACTTGGAGTTTACTCAATCCCTAGATCGGGGTTTGGACTTTGAAAAATTGCCCCCCATTCAAAATACATCCAAAATTTATATTAATGTGTTGATTAGCAACATCATTTAAACTATATAATACATACAAGATTATATATTATATAATTAATTACAAGGTTTTAATATAAGTTTGAAAATGAAGCTTTCTAGCGATGTTTCTCAATCATTAAGCAATAACATTTTCGTCGCCAATCTTATTGTCGGGATCGAAATTGATGTTTGAACGCCTAAACAGTATTACTTACAAGCATGGTCTTGACAGGGACTTGACCTTATTCAGTTTAGGATTTTCAAATTTACAGAAAACGTCGATGCATGATGTATTTCCCCATGTTTTGTGAGAGATCCCTTCCAAGTTCTACACAATTATTGCATTGTGATCTAGGGCTGAGATGGGTTGGATTAAGACATTGTAATCATGCCTGATACCTCAGAGAATTTGCGTGACTAAATCAATTAAACAATGAATGTAAGTTTTAGTATTCGAGCTAGATTGAGAGCAAGAAATTCATGGAAACAATAAAGAAAACCCTTAGATAATCTTGCAATCATCCACACACGTGCAATGGCCCCATATGCAACTTGGGTGTCGGCTTGACTGGTCTTCGAGGGACACATTTCAGCATCAATTTTCCAGCTCCATCTTTGTCCATAGTCACCATATAATGTTCTCCTTGAAGCTACAAGAAGCCATTAGTTTTTAATGTGTGAGCTAAGCTAATTAAGAAATACCTCGCGTGGCTTTGCACTTGTAGATTCTTAGGGTTTTTATTTCTTTTTATTTTGTCTACTTCTACCCAATTCTTTGCTTTAATAATTAAGTTAAATTATAGAGATTAGCAAGAGGCATATATATATATATATATATATATATATTCCCTAACATTGTAGCTTATACGTTTTCCTTTACTTAAATAACTTACATATGCATGTATATATATTCCCTAACATTGTAGCTTATACGTTTTCCTTTACTTAAATAACTTACATATGCATGTGGTAGAATGTGATAAGAATTTACAATGCAAATTACTGCATGTGTATATAGTAAGATTTGTGAGCAAAGTAATATTGGGAGTTTTTATCTATTTAGATGCATGTTAGCACCTCTCATTCGTAAGGATTGTTTTTTAATCATTCGACCACAATCACCATTAAAATTTTACATATTACTAATGGATTGTTCCGTTGATATTTAAAAATTAATTTTGTTAAAAAAACATTTACCAACAAACTCTTGAACGGTTACTGTTCATCGAAAGACTTATCGTCAATGACTTCTATTATATCGGTCAATTCGTTGATAATATAAACACTGGTCGATTTACAGACTAAAAAAGCACGATGAACAAAAAAAATTTACCGTTATCATCCCATCGGTAATCCTATTGGTGAGCATGTCATATCACTGATAAAGAAAACTATTTATAATTCCATCAATGATTTATTTTATATTATCGACAGGTTGAAACTGTTAGTAATTGACATATTGTCAGTAACAAAGTCGTGTAATTTCCTTTTAAACTCTCTGAAACTCTATGAGAGATTTAGTCATTCGATGATTCTGTTTATAATAATGCATGTCATTTCATGTAGTTTTTTATTCAACTCTTTGGAATTTTTTGACAGACTTACTCCGTCGATAATTATGTCCACAATTTCTTTAATATTTGTTTTAAATCAAATAATAATTGCTGTGCTAATTAATATATATCTCACGAGAACCCTTCATCTATTCTACTATCAATATATAATTTTAACCATCCAAAGTCAAGTTAAGGCTTCCAAGCGCAATTAATTAAGAAAAAATAATTAACGAAAAGGACATAATTGGTTTGAGTAATTAAAATCTGCATGTGCAAAGATTATTTGACCAGTCTTGGAACTTTCGTTTCATTCATGTCTTGTAATCTTCTTACTTAGTTCTCGAGTTGATCTCTCGATTTGATTTCTTTTATGCATAATTGTCGGTCCAAAATTAATTATATAACGCTAGCTGTCCTACCAAACTTGCCGGTGTGTTTTTGGGTGACCTTTACTTTATCGTTTTGCAGCATCCTCTACTCAAATTTCATAAGCTACTATATATTGCTCCTATTTGGTAAACTTCATCTCTACATATTCCACCCTTATTTTTATACTAGATTGGTGACCGTGCAACGATGATAGCTAGAAAAAAAAATTATGAGACTATTATGGTTTGTTAAGAAGTAATTTTTTTTTAATAATCAAGTTAAATCTTGATTAATTTAATAATACAATAAAAAATAAGATAACAACAACAAATAAAAAAATATTGCATCGGGCAAAGTTAGGCTAACACGTGAAACTCGCGACCCGAACATGAAATATGTCTAGATTACATGTTTATCGTGCGTTCTAAATCATAGGGTTGAGATAATTCAACATAAAAAGAAATTGATGATAAATAAAAAAAATTAAGAAACAAATATAGATTAAGATATTCAATATCGCAACACAGATTATTTACTGATTAACGCATCTGTTTGGCTTGCCTAGCTATACGTAGGTTGAATAATTATTTTTTCTAGCGCAAAATAATTAATGTGTAGGTGTTATTAATGTGTTTTTTGACATCATGTAAAAAATATAATTGTAAATAAAAAATTTGATGCTTACATATAATAAAGATCATAGGTGTTAATAAAGATACGTAAGATCTCAAACTAATTTTAAAGTAATAAAAAATAAAATAATATTGCAATTGTTACAGTTAAATACTATCTCCTTAATCTTTATATAGTAATTTTTTAAGGAAAAAAATGTAAAGAAAAGAATTTTTTTAAAAGAAAATAGATTACAAAAAATTGAAGATAAAAACAAAAAGAATGGTGTAAATAGGTTAAATAAAGAGTGATAAATATTCCAAGCGTAAAGAATAAAAAATAATATTTTTTCCCAAAAAATTGTAAAAAAAGAAGGAAAAACTAAAACAATATTACAAAAAATAAAAATAAAAATAATAATTAATATACCATGTGTAAAATGGTAAAAAGCAGATAAAACTTCATCTCTCTCCATTTTTTTTTCCATTTGTTTCTGTGTGTTTTCTCATTTTATCTTTGTCAAATTACCTTTAAATGTGATAATATAAAATTTAAAATGTGTTCTTGATGGATTATTATGTATTATTTTTACCCAAATTCTCTATATCACATGGATTTGTTTAGACTTCATCGGTTCTCATCGTCATATTTCATAAAAATATTTATGAAAAGAGTAAAATTCAAACATTTTGAAACTATAGGAGTAAAATTAAATACTTGCAAAACCATGGTGATAGAAATGGAACACTGGTGAATTACGGGGACAAATATACAATTATTTATTTATATATATATATATATATATATATATATATATATATATAAAGAATAAAAATAACCACTCGTGCGGCGTGTCAGCATCAGGATCAAGGGATGGATGGCATCAGTGAATGCGTGTATATTCTACGGG
>Ga0307517_10014981_pt1 | contig 10344 bp, 15 predicted proteins | sample 23_EM_MG_FD_194515 | JGI IMG/M metagenome (GOLD analysis project Ga0307517, IMG submission 194515) | Populus trichocarpa ectomycorrhiza microbial communities from riparian zone in the Pacific Northwest, United States - 23_EM | ecosystem: Host-associated > Plants > Roots > Unclassified | place...
GTCCTGAGGATGAGGATGACTGTGAAGCGAAGTTTTCGAACTTGACTGGAACGAGTTCCCAAATCCTGCACGATTCGGGCTTGCTGTTGTACATGACTTGGACCTAATTCAAGGTGGCGTATCAGATGTGATCCACTCATAAGTATAGAAGATTCCTGACCTTTGTCCCATCGCGTTCAGATCCCCACTGCGCTAGATCCCATACCATTTCGGTCGAGCCCCAGGAGATGCTTGGATCACGGGGTTAGTGCTGCAGGCTACGGCCGAAGACGCCGGACCATACCGAACGTATTCAAACCCACGGTATTTCTCATCATACACGCGCTCGATCTTCCAGGCAACAGGAAGATCGGAAACCGAGACGGCACACCCGTTCGCTATTCCGTTCAACATGATACAGAACTGATCAGGTTGTGAAGAGGCAGGAAGTCCAGCCTACTGAAATTGTCTAGCAGCCGTGCGGTAAGTACGTGTGATGGAGTTGACAACCACCTTTCGAATCGTATACCCTGGACCGGATGGCCGGATCTCCCACTATTTTGGTTGTCAGCTACATCAGCGATTAGCCACGCAGTGGTCCCTTACCCGGCCTTCTCCCTGCTCTAGACACGTGGATGGTCGTCCACATAGCTCGCGAAGGTCGTCTTTAGTGTCGACATAGGTTTTGGACACGATGTTCTTTATTTTGTAAGTCCCGGGCCTGAGCCGTCCGTCCTGGAAGATGGAAGAGCTAGTGTTGCGTTTCATCGTGACCGCTGGGGTGGTGGTAGACCGTAAGGAGGGAATGGTATTGGTACGTACTGTACCATATATACCCGCGACCCCACGCGCTACAACCCCGCCACACTTTCTCGGGCCGCCGACACCGTGCGGTCCGACAAAACTGTGCCGGATATGACGCGTGACGGTTGGAACCTCCAAACGATGCACCGGCAGATTTGTAACGGCACTCCACAGAGATCTTCCGAATATCCCCAGCGGTACCGGCATGGATGGTTGGTGCCGCCCAATACGACACATCGCGTCAAGTCTTTCCAATCCCAGGTCTCCACGTTATCACCTGGTCAGGTCTTTCCTTTGGCATTCGATTGGGTATGTTTCCCCGGAACTCTGCCCGATAATCCGGTTTCGAAGTCGATTCGCGTGACGTCACGTCTGCCGCAGCTCGGCCGAGGCACGTTCGCACCTTCACAGTCATCATCCGAAACCCTTGGTTTGGATTCCCTCCCTTCTTACGATGGGGACGCGACTGGACAGTCCGAGGATGATGAAGTCAGCACGATAGTGAACGAGGTCACTGTTGTCACCAGTACTGTCACCACTCGTGGAAGATGCCAAGTCGAAGACGCTTGAGGAGCTTGTGTTTGTTCTGTCGGACCTTATCTTTCTCATGTCTCCTAATGTCGATATTTTTTCCTATGGTGATTATGTTAGCTACTCTACCGTACACCCACAGGGCGAAAGTATCGTACGATGTTAGCATCGCTCGTGTCACACCATTGTCACGCTTGCTCTGCCAGCCATGACCTTGAGCTCGACCAGCGACTCCTCTTCCATCTTCAAAGACCGCTGTCCTCGACCTGATCAAGGGGAACTCTGCTTGACCCGTTCAAACAACCCACCGGCATCGCCTCTCTTGCGTCGCGACAGTGAGCTCGATGACCGCCGTTCCGAACCCGCCATCGCCCGTTTCTGTGAGCTGGTGAGAATAAATACAACGCTGGTTTCCCGATTGCCGCCATATGGCGGAAGTGAACCCGGTCCTGTCGTCGGAACAGAGGTCGCTTTTGGTACCAGTTGAGGTCCAGTGTCAAAGCTCACTGAAATCAACCTCCAAGTTCTGCGCGGATTGTCGTCGTCGAGATGCGACTATGTTGTGAGTATCTCAGCGGTGACCCACAACTGTTGCGGGATGATGGCTGACTTGTAGATGATCTTTGTCGGGTTCATGGTCTGCGAGGTACCTGTTCTCATTGACCGCCTGCACCCTCCAAACTGCAGGCTTTGTTATTTCGCTCAGTACTCCGAAATCGAAGCGAAACGTGATTCGACACACCCTGCGTATCGTCCATCCAGATCCGGAAGGGTAAATTTCCCACTGAAGATAGTCAATCATGCCTATGCGAGGAGGGGACGAGGGCATAATCCGCTGGTTCTTTCCCATTCTAGAGGACTATAATGGGCTGATAGCACAGCTGTTTGGGATTGACCCGTATTCCAGGGTGTGTCTGACCTACGGTATTCTGAATCTCGGACACCCCTGGCTTGATTCTACAGCCTTGGAATATGGACGTAGAGTCGTTTATCGAAGTTGGGGTCATGTTATTTGACCGAGAACTCTAGAAGCACGGGGGGCGCCGGATGCCAACCGCTGTACGTACTGTACACCTTTACTACACCTTTACATAAGAGGTTCATGTTATCACAAGGGTTTTCGTTCTGCCCGCAAACTGCAAAAAGTGTGGCGGGCGCACGTTACCGGCGTCTGCGATAACGCATAGCACCACGACCTCCCCGCGTTCTCCACGCTGCCTCACTTGTTCTGACCATGATCTTCGAAAACGGAAAACTGAAGGCAGGGACCTACAAGATCCAGAACCTTCACACCGGGGGCTACGTTGATATCCATGAACACTCGAGGGAAATGTGTTGTCGTCCTGCTCAAGAACTCCAGGAGGGAAGGGGGATCGTACGTCGGTGTCCCTTATCTATGGTTCGTGTCTGACGACTGGAAGTGGGAAATCAAACCCTTTGGAGCCGGATATACGATACAGAGGGTAAAGCATGCCGTCACCATTCGTCGCAATCTCTGCCACCATATGCTGAATAACGTGAAACGTAGGTTGGACCGGGGGAACCGGGACAGTTTTGCGCGCCGATGGCCGGACTGCAAAACGACTGCGTACTCTCCGTCGTCGCTTACCCTGTAGCCTGGAGAGTTGAAGTCGTCAACGACGAAATCCATCGTGGCTTTGAATATGTCCGGTCGGAACGGCTTGTTACTTGTTCAAGCAGAACAGCTCACGCAACACATTAGCCTTTACTGGGGAACCACGAAGATTATTTGGGACATAGAAGGGGACAAAGGGAATCACATCGCAAAGGTCAGATATTGAACGATACCGAGGGACTATCGCTAAATGGTTTCACCACCCAGGTCCAGCTCTGGAAGGATACGGACAAACCCTACACCTGGTGGATCTGGAAGCTGATTCCAGTGAAGAGCGAAGGGATGTTCACACCCCCGCTGCCATCTGGTTCGGACTCCCTCCCTTCATATAGCAGAGACACAACCGGGCAGCCCTTCACTCGTGCTCAGCATACGGAGTCCGAGCGTGATGATTTCGGTACAATAGTGACCGAGGTCACTACCGTCACCACTCGCAAGAGATATCGGGTTGTAGATGCTTGAGGAACTTCTGTTGGGAGTTCTGTCCGTGTATTATATTTGTTCAATTAGCGATCCCCTTTCGTCGACTCGGCGCACTGGACAGGAGGCCCTTCGGTTGAAATAACCAACGTACTAAGGTCTATAGTGTATGACATGTATTACCCGCCCTTTCCGAGGAATATCCAGTTTAGTGGTTCGAGCATCTTGTACCGAGATCCCGAGGTGGACGACCTATGAAGCCGAAACTGGCAGGTACCTGTGGCGATCGGTTGAACGGGTAACCTCCATCCTCTCAAGCCATTCCAAAGTGTCAAACAGTCAAGTTGATATTTGTTGATACTACGAAGGAACATGAACAAGTGGAACAGGAAGCCATCTTATATATAACCGGACCAGCGTTCAGAACCTCTTCCTAACCATCAAGCCGATATTTCCTTCGGGTGGTGACGGTAGTGACCTCAACGACGGTCGTGTTCCGTAGTGACGTGGGAGCAGGTGCAACAATCGCTCCCCGAGTTCTGCTCATAAGGGGGGGTGGGGGTGGAACCTCCTGCGGGTATGGAGTACGAGGATGGGTGTGAAGTGAAGTTTTTGACCTTGACCGGGACGAGTTCCCAAATCCTGCACTGCTCGGCCCAGGTGCTGTTCATTACTTGAATCTGATTTAAGCAGATGTGGTCCGCTCATAGGTTGTGAAGATTCCTGATCCTTGTCCCATGGCATTGGTGCGTACCGTAGCATGTGGCTTGTTCGACGGCAGAGACGGAGTCTCGCGAAGCTCGATCCCCGCAGCGATCGGATCAGAGTTTTATCCGCCAAAGGTTTGGCCAGCCATGTTCTGGATGTGTACGGTCCCAGCTCTCCAATTTCCAAGAATGAAGAACTCGAGAAGACATCTTCACCGAACGTAATCGCGTCCGTGATAATCCTTCCCATTAACCATCTCGATTCTCCGCACTCGGTGTATGGTATACCTCGGCCCGGAAGGGAGAATTTTCCCCCGAAGATAATCGACCAACATGTCAAGAGTCCTAGTCAGGAGAATAATGGGTACGTGAGTCCACCAGTCCTGTTCCCTCGAGGATCCCGCTGGTCGACAACATAGTTCCCTGGTATGTCCTACAACGTTCAGGCCTTCGGCCTTCCGTCTTTGAGTACGGATAGGGTTATTACGTTCGCCGGGAGCTGAAGAAATGTGGAAGGCACAGATGGTAGCCGTCGTACTCCACACTCACCGGGCGAAGGTGTAGCGGACGCGTGCCGATATGACAATGGGATACTGACTCGCCCGCGTTCCCCACGCTGCCGTACTTGCTCCGCCAGCCATGACCCTGAAATCTGCCAGCGACTCCTTTTCCATCTCAAAGACGGCTGTCCTCAGCCCGAAAAATGTTCGGAGAACTCTGCTTAACCCGTTCAAACAACCCGCCGGCACCGCCACTCTTGCGTCGCGACGGTGAACTCGACGACCGCCGTTCCGAACCCGCCATCGCCCGCTTCCGTGAGCTGGTGAGAAGAAATACAACCCCAGTTTCCCGACTGCCGCCACATGGGGGAAGTTAATTCGGTAATGTTCCTACTCCCATTGACCACCTGCACCCTCCAAGTGACGGGCTTTGTTATTTCGTTCAGTATACCGAAATCGAAGCGAAACGTGATTCGACACACCCTGCGTATTGTCCATCCAGGTCCGGAAGGGTGAATTTCCCACTGAAAAAAGGTAACCGTGTCTATGCGAGGAGAGGACTGCAATGGGCTGACAGCATAGCTGTTTGGGATTGACCGGCATTCCGGGGTGTGTTTGACCTACGGTATTCTGAATCTCGGACATTCCTGGCTTGATTCTACAACCTTGGAATATGGACGTAGAATCGTTTATCGAAGTTGTGGCCATGTTATTTGGCCGAGAACTGAAAAACGGGGGGCATCGGACGCCAGCCGCTTTGCATACTACATACCCCTACATAAGAGCCTCGTATTAATCAAGGTTTTCGTTCTGCCCGCAAACGGCAAAAAGTGTGGCGGGCGCACATCACCGGCGTCTGCGATAACGTATAGCATCACGACCTGCCCGTGCCCTCCACGCTGCCTCGCTTGTTCTGACCATGATCTTCGAAAACGGAAAACTAAAGGCAGGGATCTACAAGATCCAGAACCTTTACACCCAGGGCTACGTTGATATCCATGAACACTCAAGGGAGGTGTGTTGCCGTCCTGTCCAAGAACTTCAGGAGGGAAGGGGGATGGTACGTCGGCGCCCCTTACCTGTGGTTTGTGTCTGACGATTCGAAGTGGGAAATCAAACCCCTTGGAGCCGGATATACGATGCAGAGGGTAAGTGTGCCGTCACCATTTGCAGCAATCTTTGCCATAATATGCTGAACAACGCGAAACGTAGGTTGAACCGGGAAGACCTGCACAGTTTTGCGCGCCGATGGCCGGAGTGGGAAACGGCTCCGTACTCTCCGTCGCCGCTTATCCTATACCTTGGAGAGTTGAAGTCGTAAACGATGATATACACCCGAGCGACTTTGAATATGTCCGGTCAGAGCGAATCGTTACCCCAAGCGGAACAGCTCACATATGCGACACAATAGCCTTTACTGGGGAATCACGAAGATGCTCTGGGACATACTAGAAAAAACAAATGTCACCTCAAAGGTTGGATATTGAGCAGTACCAAGGGACTATCATTGAATGGTTTCACCATCTAGGTCGTGCTCTGGGAATACTCACCTCCCACCTGGGTGATATGGAAGCTGATCCCAGTGGAGACAGGAAGCACGCCCACAACCCCGCAGCCACCCGTTCCGGACTCCCCCCCTTTATACGGCGGGGACACAGCTGGGCAGCCCTACGCTTGTACACAGCATACTAGGGAGTCCGAGCGTGATGATCTTGGTACAATAGTGACCGAGGTCACTACCACTACCGTTACCACCCGTAAGAGATATCGAGTTGAAGACGCTTGAGGAACTTCTGTCGGGAGTCCTGTCCGTGTATCGTATTTGTCTAGTTAGCGATCCCCTTTCGTCGACTCGGCGCACTGGACAGGAGGCCCTTCGGAAATAACCAATGTACCAAGGTCTATAGTGTATGACATGTATCACCTGCCATTTCCGAGGAATATCCTGTTTTGTGGCTCGAGCATCTTGTACCGAGATCCCGGGGTGGGTGACCTATAAAGCCGAAGCCAAGTACCCGTGGCGATCGGTTGAACGGGTATCAGGTTCGTCCGCTCAAGCCATTCCAAAGTGTCAAACGATTCAAGTTGATATTTTGTTGATACTACAAAGGAACATGAACAAGCGAAACAGGAAACCATCGTATATCAACGTTCCTCGATAACCGGAACAGCGTTCAGAACCTCTTCCTAATCATCGAGCCAATATTTCCTTCGGGTGGTGACGGTAGTGAACTCAACGACGGTCGTACCATAACCATCATCACCGGGTTCTGTAGCGACGTGGGAGCAGGTGCAACAACTGCTCCCCGGGTTCTGCTCATAAGGGGGGGTGGGGGTGGAAGCCCCCGCGGGTCCGGAGGACGGGGATGGCTGTGAGGTAAGGTTTTCGACCTTGACCGGAACGAGTTCCCAAATCCTGCACTGCTCGGCCCAGGTATTGTTCATTAATTGAATCTAGTTTAAGGTGGCATATCAGATGTGGTCCGCTCATAGGTTGTGCTTCGAAGATTCCTGACCCTTGTCACCGTGGCTGATCGGCAACATAGTTCCCTGGTATGTCCTACAACGTTCGGGCCTTCGGCCTTCCGTCTTTGAATACGGAAACAAAATCGTTATTGCTTTCGTCAGGAGCTGAAGAAATGTAGGAGGCACAGATGGTAGCCATCGTACTCCACACTCGCCGGGCGAAGGTGGCGGACGCGTGCCGGTGTGACAATAGCATAGTGGCTTGCCCGCATTCCCCACGTTGTCGTACTTGCCCCGCCAGCCATAACCCTGAACTCGACCAGCGACTCCTTCCATCTTCAAAGACTGCTGCCCTCAGCCCGATCAAAAGTTCGAGGAACTCCGCTTGGCCCGTTGGAACTACCCACCGGCATCGCCTCTCTTGCGTCGCGACGGTGAGCTCGACGACCGCCGTTCCGAACCCGCCATCGCCCGTTTCCGTGAGCTGGTGAGAACGAATACAACGCCGGTTTCCCGACTGCCGTCATATGGTGGAAGTGAACCCGACCCTGCCATCAGAATAGAAGTAACTTCTGGTGCCAGTTGAGGTCCAGTGTCAAACCCCACTGAAACCAACCCCCTGGTTCTACGCGGATCATCGTCGCCGAGATGCGGCCACATTGTGAGTATTTCGGCGGTGACCCACAACTGTTGCGGGATGATGGCCAACTTGTGGACGATCTTTGTCAGGCTCATGGTCTACGAATTCCCTGGTCTCATCGACAGTCCGCACCCTCCAGGCAACGAGCCTTGTCATTTCGTTCAGTACGCCGAAATCGAAACGAAACATGGTTTGACACACCTTGTGTATCGTCCATCCAGGTCCAGAAGGGTGAATTTCCCACTGAAGTTAGCTAACCACGTCTATGCGAGGAGAGGGTTACAACTTGTGGGCTGACAGCGTAGCTGTTTGGGACTGACCCGCATTCCGGGGTGTGTTTGACCTACGGTATTCTGAACCTCGGACATTCCTGGCTTGATTCTACAGCCTTGGAATATGGAAGTAGAATCGTTTATCGAGGTTGTGGCCATGTTATTTGACCGAGGACTGAAAAACGGGGGGCGTCGGACGTCAGCCGCTTTGCATACTACATACCCCTACATAAGAGGCTCATATTAATCAAGGTGTTCGTTCTGCCCGCAAACGGCAAAAAGTGTGGCGGGCGCACATCACCGGCGTCTGCGATAACATATAGCATCACGACCTGCCCGCGTTCTCCACGCTGCCTCGCTTGTTCTGACCATGATCTTCGAAAACGGAAAACTAAAGGCAGGGATCTACAAGATCCAGAACCTTTACACCCAGGGCTACGTTGACGTCCATGAACACTCAAGGGAGATGTGTTGTCGTCCTGTCCAAGAACTTCAGGAGGGAAGGGGGATCGTACGTCGGTATCCCTTACCTGTGGTTCGTGTCTGACGATTGGAAGTGGGAAATCAAACCCCTTGGAGCCGGATATACGATACAGAGGGTAAGCATCCATTCGCCATTCGCCGTAACCTCTGCCACCGTGTGGTGAATGACGTGAGACGTAGGTTGAACCGGGGAGACCTGCACAGTTTTGCGCGCCGATGGCCGGAATGGGAAACGGCTCTGTACTCTCCGTCGCCGCTTATCCTATACCTTGGAGAGTTGAAGTCGTCAACAATGATGTGCATCCGAGTGACTTTGAATATGTCTGGTCAGAGCGAATCGTTACCCCAAGCGGAACAACTCACATATACGACACATTAGTTTTTACTGGGGAATCACGAAGATGACTTGGGACATACCGGACAAAACGGGTGCCACCACAAAGGTTGGATATTGAGCGGTACCAAGGGACTATCATTAAATGGTTTCACCATCTAGGTCGTGTTCTGGGAACACCACCAACCTGCCACCTGCGTGATGTGGAAGTTGATCCCAGTGGAGACCGGAGGCACGCCCACAACCCCGCAGCCACCCGTTCCGGACTCCCCCCCTTTATACGGCGGGGACACAGCTGGGCAGCCCTACGCTTGTACACAGCATACTAGGGAGTCCGAGCGTGATGATCTTGGTACAATAGTGACCGAGGTCACTACCACTACCGTTACCACCCGTAAGAGATATCGAGTTGAAGACGCTTGAGGAACTTCTGTCGGGAGTCCTGTCCGTGTATCGTATTTGTCTAGTTAGCGATCCCCTTTCGTCGACTCGGCGCACTGGACAGGAGGCCCTTCGGAAATAACCAATGTACCAAGGTCTATAGTGTATGACATGTATCACCTGCCATTTCCGAGGAATATCCTGTTTTGTGGCTCGAGCATCTTGTACCGAGATCCCGGGGTGGGTGACCTATAAAGCCGAAGCCAAGTACCCGTGGCGATCGGTTGAACGGGTAACAGGTTCGTCCGCTCAAGCCATTCCAAAGTGTCAAACGATCAAGTTGATATTTTGTTGATACTACAAAGGAACACGAACAAGCGAAACAGGAAGCCATCTTATATCAACATTCCTCGATAACCGGAACAGCGTTCAGAACCGCTTCCTAATCATCAAGCCGATATTGCCTTCGGGTGGTGACGGTAGTGACCTCAACGACGGTCGTGCCATAACCATCATCACCGGGTTCTGTAGCGACGTGGGAGCAGGTGCAACAACCGCTCCCTGGGTTCTGCTCATAAGGGGGGGTGGGGGTGGAATCCCCCACAGGTCCAGAGGACGAGGATGGCTGTGAGGCAAGGTTTTCGACCTTGACCGGAACGAGTTCCCAAATCCTGCACGGTATGAGACCAGCGTTGTTCATTACTTGAACCTGGTTTAAGGCGGCATGTCAGATGTGGTCCGCTCGGGTTTCGAAGATTCCTCACCCTTGTCCCATCACGGTCACATCCCCATTGCGCTAGGTCCCATACCATGTTAGTCGAGCCCCAGGAGATGCTTGGATCACAGCGTTAGTGGTTCAGGGCTATAGTTGAAGATCCTGGACCATACCGAACATATTCAAACCCACGGTATTGCTCGTCAACCACACGTTGGATCTTCCAGGCCACAGGAAGATCTGAAACCGAGACGGCATATCCGTTCCCTATCCCATCCAACATGATGCAGAATTGATCGGGCTTCATAGAGACAGAAGGCCCCGCCTATTGAAGTTGTCCAGCAGCCGTGCGGTGAGTATGTAGAATGGAGTTGACAACCACCTTTCGAATCGTATACCCTGCGCCAAGTGGCCGGATGTCCCACTGTTTATGTTTTTAGCTGCATCGAGGATAGGTCATATAGGGGCCTTACCTC
>Ga0307517_10014982_pt1 | contig 10344 bp, 14 predicted proteins | sample 23_EM_MG_FD_194515 | JGI IMG/M metagenome (GOLD analysis project Ga0307517, IMG submission 194515) | Populus trichocarpa ectomycorrhiza microbial communities from riparian zone in the Pacific Northwest, United States - 23_EM | ecosystem: Host-associated > Plants > Roots > Unclassified | place...
TAGACCTTAAGGTCATCCATCCTGAATGAGCGATCCTGACTGACTGTGATCTAGCCCGGTCGATACCGAAGCCCGGATCGCTCACGCTCAGCCGGGCTCGCTTCCGCTCGCCCGACTTCTCACTGGGATTGAAGCATTGAGGCATCGCAAAACCACACCGCGGATCGTCATAGACAACCTACGAGGCATGCTCATGTACAACAGATATAATACGGAAGACATCATTGGATGTGAAACATTGGTGAACGTTTGGACAACAGATGCGAAGAGATGCGTAAATAGAGAAGGTAGGAACGCTGGAAGAAGACGCCACGGAGAGGAAGAAGATAGTAACGAGGAGACAAGGTGTTGGTGGCTGGCGGAAGGATACATCCCAGCGAAGTCGAGACAATAGGAAGTGCCCTCATTCGGTTCCCTGAGCTGATAATGCGAAGTCAGTACGCGTCAGAAGCAACACCATTTCCGGGGGCTTACCTTTGTTCATTGCTGCTTCAATCTGTCGGAGGAGCTCTCTGGCGCCCGCCAAACGCTTCGTAACCCCGAGCCTCTCAAATACATCAACAGCGCGCAGTGCCTCAGCTTTTGCCTCTTCAAACCTACCTTGCTTGTACCAAATGCGGGCCTGTAGGTCCACTGCACGACCCAAGGAGTGTGGGTCATTGATCGTGTGCGACTTGGCGCGTTCAATGTGAGCGTTTGCATCATCGAAACTGCCTTCATCAGAAAACAAGTCGGCCAGGAAGTAATTAGCCCAAAACAACGCATTGTGGTGGTTGAGAGCGGACGCAATTCGGAGGGACACCTCGAAATGGCGAATGGCCTTCTCTCTCTCGCCCTTGGATTGAAATATCTTGCCAAGAATGTCGTGAAGATCGGAGGCCAGAAATTGATCATCTTTCTCCGGAAAGAGGTCGATTGCGCGAGATGCAGCTTCTTCAGCAGCGTCAAGTTGGTTGTCCGCCCACAACAGCCAAGCAAGATACCTCAAACAATCTGCTTGTCCCGCTATGTCCCCAAGCTGCTCGCAAATTTTCAAAGCTTTTTCCGCCTGTTGCATCCCTTCCTTTCGGAGGCCCAGCAGCCTATTTACATCGGATAGGTCCATCAATGTTCGAGAGACCCAAAAGTCATTCCCTCTCCAGAGCTCTAAAGTGTGCGTGAGGAGACGTCTACGTTCCACCCGATTTCCGACCATATCGAACAACCGTGAGAGCCGGAACAAGCATAGTGGCTTGTGTGGATGGTCATCTGGGAGCGCCTCGATCCTCGGTCCCAACACCATGAGCCGTGGTTTGTGCCAATAGAGGTGGTCCATAAAATACCAACAAGCGCGCCAGACATTGGGTGAGCCTGCGTCAACTGTTGTGAAGACATCGAGCAGGTGCTCGGCATTCACATCCTCCGACATGATCCACCGCGTTTCTCCAAAATCAGGTCTGTCAGGATCAAGATCAACCGACAACCGATCAAAGTAACGGTCCTTGGTCGTGAGCAGGAGAAGAGATGACTTTGGGTCTTTGGGCCGAAGGTGGTCCCGGAGTGGTGCCAGCATCGTGTGAAAGCCGTCGCTTCGATACACCAGAGAAAGAACACGGAACTTGTCCAATATGTTCTTCCTCCCCGGAATTGTGGAAAATAACCAATCAATATTCTTCTCGTCAACCCCTTGAGGGAAGAAGGCGATCACCCCGAGGAGGTCCCGGGCCTCAGGCCCCAGTTCTTGAAACATTGCGGAGGAGAGCGAGAGCTCGATGGCGGCGGCGAGGCTCTTGTTGTGATCCGTCTGAAGCACATCCGTCCGGCGCTCGTCCCACTCGCTGGCCAGCCGAGCAGTGTCCCACTCATTGTGATGCGCAACCGTGGCGAGGAGGGTGATTGACAGTGGGTGGAAGTCGAGTTGTTCCAGGATGTTGTTGATCACAGCGGATCGCTCGTCGTGCTTATAGATCCGGTAGAAGGTGTCACATGCGGCCTCCACCGACAGGGTCGGAATGTTGATCCGCTCGCAGCAGGGAGGGATGGTAGAGATTCGGGACGTGATGCACAGGCAGATGTTGTTGAGCTGACTAAGCTCCTCCACCACGTCGTATATTCCCTGGGCATCCGTTCCCTGCGGATCGAGTATGGACTCTGCATTGTCGAGGACTATGAGTGTTTCTTTGGAGGAAAGGAATGGTCGTAGGGGGGTCAGATCCTCGGGATTCTCGATGCCTGCGCCGATGACCTTGGAGAGCCGGCGGAGGAAATGAGCCAGCGAGGCGGGGAACTTGTCACAACGAATGAACCGGCGGTTGTCGCCAAACCGTTGCTTGATCCGGTCGTTGTGGAGGACAGTTAGAGCGATGGACGTCTTGCCGATTCCGCCGGGACCGATTAGAACGGTCGGTGTGAGGTCTTCCGTGAAACTGACAATCTTTTCGATTAACCCGTCACGTCCAAAGAAGAACCTTGGTGCTGGAGGTGGTGATTCCCCGGATGCGCTAGATGTGAATATGAGACACTGGATCCCCCGGTAGTCGAGGTTACTAACCTGTTCTGAGTCTAGGTGGTGGTAAGTGCTTGTTCAGTAATCCCAGAGAATAAGTGTGTCACTTACTGCCCGATTTTGACCGTCAGTATCCTCGCGAATCTTCAACACGTTCTGGTGCATGTCTGCGACAATGGTATGAGTATTTACGGCCAGCTCAGTCTGAAGAGGAGACGATTAGTGATGACTATGCGAGGGAGCACATTGAGCGTACGTTGAAGACAACCAGAATTCTGTTGAGGTCTGACTTCCAGGCGGTGATCGTATCCTTGTCATTCCTCGCATGAAAAAATCGCGAGACTGTGTTACGCCCGCTCTGTTTTATGATCTTCCCTTGCATTTCCGCAACAGTCCTGCGATCGAGACCATGGTAGGTGGAAGGATTCGAGAAGTACATCGGTGGTCCCACTCACGTTGTCAATTGATTTATCGCGTCGCACACGGACCGACTGACATCGTCCAATTTCTTTCCCCCCATTCCCCGATCGAGGGCCCTACAGATATCTGCGCAGAATAGCCCAAGTTCGACGTAATCCAGTTCGTTAACCATCGAATCCTGACGACGTGAGCCTGGGTATCCCATCGCGGAAGAGGAGACGTACTCGGATCATTGTGAGAAGGATGCTGACGGAGCCAAAGGCAACGGTGGCCGGTGTGACGCTCGAGGCCTCCTTCGCGAGATTTACGACGTCGATAGCCACATTCAACGAGGAGATGACCCCCTCCTGCTTCTTGGGTTGTTGCGATTCAGTCGCCATGGTCGAAATGCGAGGTGGTTGTGAGGAAACGGTGGTGAACGCAGGCTGTGAGGAAGAACCCGAACCCGAACCCTAATAGGGATGGGCGGCCGTTTTGTGATGACATGCCTCGTGCAAACGGACCCATTTGGTGAAGTGTTGGTCGTAACATCCCAAGGTGCATCCGATCGATTGATCACCGAACATATGTCTGCTCCCCCGCCTCCCGTTCAAAATGCCATGAGGAATGCTTCACCTACTAGTTGTCGATGCATGAGGGTCCGTGCCCCATCAACCCTGTCTTACCTTTGGCTCAGCCTTAGTGGTTGCTACGTCGGAAGCGCGTTTTCGAAACACCCGTTCCGAGTCATGGAGTCCGCCCTCTCCCTAATCATCAACTCTCCATCAATCTCCCATGTCAGCCTTCAGTATTTCTACGACCGATGGCGATCCGGTCAATGTCCTTTATTACTCTCCCATCACCCGTGCGTCGCCGAACCTCCGGCGCACTTTCTGTCCCCTTGAGGTCAGACCGGACTCTACCCACTCACCAAACCTCGTTTCGGTCCCCGTGGGGTACTGCTCTTCATCCGACGAGTGTTGTTGCACCGAATCTTCCTCGGGTACCCTTTTCAGCTGCACACTACCTACCAGCCGGCCAGCAACAAGTGCTACTTGATGGACGCGTTTCACTCTTCCGTGTCGCGCTACAGACCCCAAGGATTAAAGGGAACTGTCAATGGAAATATATTTATCTCGGTAGGTGTGGACGTGTGAACGGGATATGTTATCACGATGGTCTACTCGGGCGGTAGGTTGGAACAATTCTTTCCGGGTGTTGGATCCACACCCACACTGGTTCGGGGCTGTATTACACGCTGCCGATCAAGGATGCCCTTTGGTACCCTTGATCCCAATTGACACCCCCGACTTGGACACGATGCTTGCCATGAGTGTGACATTGACCAGCGAACCTGGAGCTGGATCTCGGATCCCAGAGTGACGTACGTCCTTGTTATCCTCAAAGCCCCTTCCGAAACTGACGATCTGGTGAGACTACCTCCAGTATCGATAATTCCATAGAAACCCATCAGGTATCGAAGACTGACTTTGCGTGAGGAACTGAGGGGAAGTGATGGTCCGAATTGGTAAAAACAAACAAACAATGCGATATCTATGTGAGGGCAATAGATCCAAGCACGGGATTCGTCGCCGCATGAGAAATGCTTGAATTTGTATAGATACCAAGCAATGAGATGCCAAGCTCAAGGAAATAAAATAGGACAGAGCATGCAACAAGAACAGGAAGGGAGTGGCGTGAACGCTGGAGGGAGACGCCCGCAGGCCGTTCGATGGTTGGAGGACTCCCCCCAACAACAACCCGCCGCCGGAACTGCTCGTGAAACCCGGTGTCACAGCAGACGGAAAACGTCCTCATGGTCTCCTTGACGATTTGAGCGTTGAATACACTGAAGGTGTATCGTTGAACCAAGAATCAGCGCCCCTTTGCCCAGCGCCCTTGTATCGAGTCTGTGTGGAGAAGACCTAAGGAGGGCTGAATATGTACTGGGGGTGGTACCCATGACCCCCGTGGTGAGTGTGAGGAGGAGGGCCAGGGATATCGACACCGGTGAGCTGGGCATTCAGGTTGGTACTCCTGGGGGGCATTTGTGAAGGCGATGCATCAGCAACCAGACCTTATCGCTTTTTCGGCAAAAAGACGATTGACCTCGATCTCGAGTCGAAGCGTTGAGTTCTCCAGACAAAATCTTATACCCGATTCGGTTACTCGCCAGACAGATTGCTGATGCTGGTGTGATGACAAGGAGGAAGATGGCAGCTTTCGCAAATGTGACGAAAGAGATGGGTCTCGTGAAGGTAATCAAGGTGACTGGTCGTAAGAAGTCGCCGTGCTCGAGGATGAGTAGGGGTGGGTCGAAGGGGAGAGTGCCCGCACTGTAGCCTGGGTGTTGGATAGGGGACTTCGTGTCCCCAATGCCCCGTGGAGGACACCGGGTCGCCCGTGCCATGCAGACGGGTGATTCGTCGCAGCCTGGACGAACTTCTGGTGATGGAGGAAAAGATGGAGATTGAGTGCAGCGTTCACGATCAAGAGTCTGGCTTGGTGTCCGAACCCCCGAATGACACAGTGGTTTGCACAAGAAAGTAGGCTCTACAATCTGCAGGAGACTGAGACACGAAGCCGCACTTCAACACCGCTTCGATGGCGATGATCAGGGAGGAAGATAATTCTCGAGGTTAGCGAATGACTGATCCAAGCGGGTACCGGCCAACGAAGAGTAGGTGATATCGATAATACACCCGGGACCGGCAATCAGCCGGGGGTTTATCAAACTCTACGGCTGGATTCGCTAGGCTGGAATCCAATTATCCAACTTCAAAGTGAGGGCAAGTCGGCAGATCATCCGAGCTGCCGAAACTCCGGTGCGGGGAAAACATTCTTCACTCAGGTGGGACCCACCTCCGATCCCGTGGCTGGCGATCACCGAACGACGACTTCGACAGACGACAAGCTTAGGGAGCAATGATCGAGCCAGTATATACTATGACGATCGCACCCGCCGGAAACAAAATCGCACCGGCATACCCTACCAATGCTTTGGTATGTAGCACTGAAACAGGTGCGCGGAGAGGCGAGATGTCTGATCTGGTCGGGACGGCAATCATATGGCATTCCTTGAGACCCGATGGCTTGCCGATGGGACTCGGAGAGCTATAAAAACCTGAGACCTGAAGGCACAGTTCCCCAATCCTTCAGCCGTTGTGCGACTGAACACCCCCTTCTCCTTTACGAGTCTTCTTTCGGCCTGGTGCCACTCCCCTCTGCACTCTTACCCTGATCAAAGTCTTCACGACCGTCATGCAATTCGAACTCATCGCTCTCTTGACCCTTCTCGCCGTCTCCGTCAACGGTCATCGCCTCGACCAGGGTGGTGAGTTTCGGTGCATGCACCCTCTACTGGTCCAGACGATTCTAATACTCTATTTCAGTGAAAAACTGCAATTGTGTAGGCAGAAGGCACCCCGCGTCCTCGATGATTCTCGCTTATGGTGGCGGGGGGAACTATAACACTCCCGTCGACACATTCCCTGGCTGCACCAGTAACTTAAAGGGGTACACTCTCGGTGGTTCTGACGTTGCTGTATTCACTGGGTGCGTGATCCCTGTCTCTCATTAATGGCCTCAGCCCTCATTCCTTCCCAGGGACAGATTCTGCGGTTGCATCACCGCGAGTCAGAGTGGTCCTCCCATTAAGTGCGCGACTTATTAGGGTAACTGTGGATCAGAATAGCATGTGTAGATGAACGTGACTCGTTCTCGGGCTCTTATCTTTCTGTGATCGCCTAAATGAATGTTTTAGTGTCTCTTGAGTCGAGCCCCGCCTTGAACTTGAGATGTCACTTGCCGCTCACATTGCCGACCACCTCTTGAACCAGGTGTCTTCGAACTACTTTCCTCGTGGAATCGTCCGCCAATTCAAATCGCAACCGAAGAAGTAAGCCATGGTGCCAGCCGCGGAAGGAACTAGTCGCGGTTAACCCATCTGCCAACATCCAGGCTGAAAACTGGGACTCCACCGCACGCCCGTGGCCCGAGACGATTGGTGAGTGGTTAATTGCAGGTTTTTCTTCCTGATGTGGCCTTGTGCAGTCCCGCTGATATCGGATGAATCCGACGTCAGTAAGGAGGTCATATTAGTGTGGCGCCAGAACGTTTTCTGTGCGGAGGGTGATTATGAGTTGCAGACACGTTCATCAGCAAAATCTAGAGTTGAAGTTTATGTGATTGTGTATAATCGACGCGTATCAGTGGATCTGTTGCACGCTCCAGCTGCTTCCGGGCTCCGGAGCGACTCCACCACGGCACTTTTCATCCGCAAATCGACCCCCTCGCTAGTTCGGCAAGAAGGTGATTGACCCTGATATTGAATCAATTTTGAGTCGAAACGCCGATTTCTCCACTCGAAATCTTCTACTCAACTCGGTCACTCACCAGACAGATCGTTGATGACATTCATAAAAAGGCTCGGTACACGGAAGCACTTCGATGTACTCCCCTAAAGTTTTTGCAGTGTATCGTCGAACAAACTAGCGCTTACCTCGAGCACGAGCGTCGTCCATTCCACCTAGGTCCGGTGCCCACAGAACGGGTTGAGCGAGGAAAATAAAATACTCGGCCGCAATCTTACAAGCCTCGACGCGACTGGAATTGATTGTCGATACCAGAAGCGTTTCGAAGCGGTCCTAGGCATTTACAATTTCGTAGAAGCTGACCCGGCATTTTCCTGGTGCTTGAGAGGACAATCTGAGTCTTCGGTAGTTTCCGGGGCGGCGGGCGTTATGACTGTACCCGTCTCGCGTGAAGCAATGTCCGGAGCTGACAAGCACGCGCTCGCCCTTTGCCCCCTTCTGTCATGGGACGATATCCGTGGGCGGAGGTTATTCTCTTCGAGGTTCTCCACATCATCGTTTTCTACCCAACACATCAGCATGCCTATCGGGTGGTTGTACTCGCCGCCATGATCTACATCGCAGCCCAAATCTACCGAACGCCAGAGGTCACCGACCCACTCACGGTGACATACACTGTGGGCTGTACGATTGTGTTCCACTTCGGGTTCACGCTGTACCTTCTGTTTGCAGAAGGCTCCTTCCCCAATCACTGGAGACGCGTTCGTGACGAAGTCCATGCGAAGGATGGTGCGGGTGATTTCCGTGGCACACCATCGAATTTCCCCTCGACAAAGAAACTCTGGTGGATGGTTGACATCGCGTACAGTGTCCGTATGGTCGGGTGGGTCCAGGAACCACGAAACTGTTTGCCACCACACCCACCACCTTCACGTTCAACGTTCATCTGGAAAACCTTCTTGAAACTCGTTATCAATACCGTCATCATCGATTTCACGAGCTCCGTGTTTGCTCTAAGCCCAGCATTCGACTCTCGTCTGCACGATCCCACCGATGGCCCGGAAACCTACCTCGCCGCGGTCCCGCTGTTGCGTCGCGTCCCCTATATCCTAGCATATGGCGTTATGATGCATGCTGGGCTCGGCGCTTTTCACAATGTCATTGCCTTGGCATGTGTTGGCGTGTGTGGATCGAGTCCCACGTTATGGCCGGACATCTGGGGCCGCTGGGGAGATGCATACACTGTACGCAAACTTTGGGGGTGCGTACGTTGACGAACATTTCATCCCTCTACCCACTAACCAGAGGCGTTTCAGGCAAACGTGGCACCAACGCATGCGGCTGGTAAGAACACGCATTCTGTTTTCATGTAAATGTTATTCTGAAGACCCAACGTTAATTAGTTGTTCGTGGGGTTGGGAAGGCTCGTCGCGAACAAGTTTTTGGGGTTCCCTCGCGGTACCAATCGGTCGTCTTACACCCAACTCTACATCGCTTTCTTCCTCTCGGGAATTTTCCACTTCACTGGTGACTTCATGATATTTGAAGGAAGGCTGGTATACCACTCGTTCAATTTCTTCCTCCTCCAAGCTGTCGCCATAACCTTTGAAGATTTCGTCATTTACGTCGCAAAATGCTCACTTCGTCAGAGAGGAGTCGAATTTAAACCGGGGAAGGATGATGAATCGTGGGCAGAAGCGGTTGTGAGGGTTATTGGTTATTGTTGGGTGACCCTATGGTTTTGTTTGACGTTACCGGTATGGCTAGACAAACCCAATTCTGTCGGGTTTGGTAGCATCGATAGAGGTCCCATCACTCAGTTTTTATTGGATATTTGGAAGTGATGGGCTTGATGTATACATGTAACCTGTGGTACTTAATTTTATGTATAGTGCCGCGCTCCTGTTTGTCCAGAGCAACGGGTGCACGATGGCGGGTCATTGGATTCGAACTCAAGTGCCCCTGCCGATGCCATGAGCGGGAATGCGTCCACCACCCAGCGGCAGAACCCCACATGTAGAACCCTTGCTCTAACAACCAGCTTCATCCCGGTGCGTTGCGAGAGTCGCAACAAGGCTTGATCCGTAGGCTCCCACGCGGTCCTCCCGTCGATCTTCCGGAAAAGTTGTTGGAAGCGCGCAATATCTACAACCAAGACAAACCTGGAGAATACAGGTGAGTTGATGGTGTTGACGATTGTTGCCAACCACAACACGAGGTCACGAAAGACGTAGGGTGAGAGCTCGAAGCGAATCTCGAAGATTCTGAGGTGATAACAAGCTGACAGGTCAAACCTGAGCATCGTGCCATCTATAGGGGATCAGCTGTCTTTATCGGTCACACTTCAGGTCAGAAACTCACAAGTGTAGAACACATACATCAAAACCTGTAGGGTAGAAGCGCACTCCCGTATTATGATATCTGGGTTAATGCTTGTACAATGAAGGAACTCGACCGATCGAAAGCGAAGTCCAGAGGGAAGTCGGGTAAGACGTTCCAAAGAATTGGTCCTCCAGCCGTTCGTGGTCGTGACTTGCAGGGTACCTCCCAAGGTGGGCGAACTCCGAATGGATGATATATTGTACTCTTTCGAAGGCTCCAGGTTGTGTTGCGGGAATGGGTTGAACCCCAGGTCGTCGAGGTTCGGAAACTGAGAGATGAAATACATCAAATCGTCCTGGGGACCTGGTGGGTATATGAATTCCAGCGACTGTATTTGCTGCGTCAGGTGTCCGAAGTATTGTTCGAAGGCGGGAAGGAAAGGGGTTGGGTTGAATTCGCAGAGTGTGAGAGAGGTCAACCACGCGAACATTTGGTATTGTAAGAGATATGGGCGGAGGTTCCCCGGTGTAAACTCCTCCCCGACTTTGATTGTGAGTTCCCGAGTGTAACGAGCCAGACCACGTCTGGCTACCATCGAAAACTTGCAAAGCCGAGAACGGTTTGCAGCTACGTGTCGACGTTGTTCTCGTTCATCCGAAGTGGCAACTTTTCTTGGGCCAACCACATAAAGTCGTCGATGAATTATACGCCTTGCGGAACGGAACAGCCCTTTACATGTGAGAGAGCATGCTCTGAGCGTCCTCCGGTCATCCTTCAGGTACTCGAGTATTTCGTCCACGATTTCCTGGGGTAGACCCCCAAAAC
>Ga0307517_10014983_pt1 | contig 10344 bp, 6 predicted proteins | sample 23_EM_MG_FD_194515 | JGI IMG/M metagenome (GOLD analysis project Ga0307517, IMG submission 194515) | Populus trichocarpa ectomycorrhiza microbial communities from riparian zone in the Pacific Northwest, United States - 23_EM | ecosystem: Host-associated > Plants > Roots > Unclassified | place...
TGTAGACTAGTTTTATAACATTTTTATCTGAATTTCAGGCCATGTTAAGATGCCCTCTACCAATACCCTGCAGTGCATTCAATAACGACGGCTCGATTTTTGCATACTCGGTATGCACCGTTTTCTGGTTTCTATAACCTGTGATTATATTCCTTCCAATGATCACTGTCTCTTTGAAGAGGGACAATAATTACTAGAGGTCTTATTAACTGCATTGAATAGATTCTCTAAGCATTACGCATAATAACACCGATTCTTCATTCAACTTTCTGTAGGTGTGTTATGATTGGAGCAAGGGTGCTGAAAATCACAACCCAGCGACAGCTAAGACCTACATCTATCTGCATTTACCACAGGTACAAGTGAATTAATTTGAGTTCGAGTCTTGTATTACTTTTACTTGAGCATTCCCATAGTAAACGGGCATCATGCAATGCAATGGTGTTTTTTAAACTACAGGAATCTGAAGTCAAAGGAAAGCCAAGGGCTGGAGGGACGACTAGAAGGTGAAGTGTCTCAGAAAGGCCGGGCAGAGAAAAAATGGCCCTTTTTTTTATTATTATTATTAACCGAGACACGAGTTGTCAATAGAGTTTGGATTAGTGACAAGAGTTCATGTAGATGAATGATTTTCCTAGCTTTAGGTCCCATATAGCGGTCCTGTTATATAGTAGTGCATGCCATGTTTGTTGACATTTTTTTTTTTTTTTGGTGGGTACGTAGTTTTGTTTTGGTATTTAACCAAATTAGATAAATCTTTATAGTCATTGACAGAAGGTTTATGATGGAAATCTTCTTACATTTCCTCATGGGGAGAAAATCAACAGCAAATCTTTCGTGATCTGTCCTGTTAAACAGTACACAGAAATGTAGTAAAGTCTTGTATGACTGGAGAGCTTCACGATGGTCAAATTTGAAGTGCTGAATTGCAGGCTACAAAGATCTCTGGATCCCGACAGCGATTCTGGAATGAGATTTTTGAAGATGAGGAGCGTTGCTAATTTTGTTTCTATATCGAAGCTTGGATTTCTTTTTACATTAAATACAACAATTAATTTCATGGGAATGGGACAAATTGATATGAACATCAGGGATAATGCAAATTGATACGCATGCAAATAAATTATTATGATAAGATTTCATGCAAGCAGTCATGACAAGCGATAAGCGGTGGATTCTAACCTCCATACGTATATATCAAATGACTGATTAAATATAAAGATGATTGCTTAAATATTTTAAAAAAAAAAAACAATTGTTGTTGAAGAACAAAAACAATGTCATGAGTGAGATTTGAATTTGTGAAAGTTTTGACACTAAAGAAGAGTTAATAACAACAAAAACAATGTCATGAGTGGGCAAAACAAGCTCAATGTTGGAGTGTAATATTGCAGTGGGGATGGGCCCACTGATCCTCCATCAAGCTTTCTGTGAAGGCTTGGAATTGCATGCAAGATTACAATTCAAGTGCATGACAGCAGTCTTGTTCATTGCTTGAGTAAATGTCAAGAAAGGAACATATAAATTATAATGCCATGTATACAAAAGACAGAGCTGTTCCCTACATAGAAAATATCACCTTTATTTTTTTTTTCCCTCCTGTTTTTTGGACTTGTGTATGATTATCACAGCACGCGTTATCTTTACTTTTTCTCCAAGTCGCGAACGGGGCTCCTTTTCAAGCTTGCTGCCTTGTAAAATCCCAAGTCTTTAGGTGGACATGTTCTGCTATAGATGTTGAAATTTTTACCATACTTGTTCCGTCTCTTTCTTTTGTAGATTTGCATGTTGGAATGTTTAATTCTTGTTCCAAAAGCTTGCAACAAAAAGAGATCACCTTGATCACGTACGCCAATCGCCCTTCAGAGAGTGGTTGGAAACAATTTTCTTCATGGGATTTCTCCGTTGTTGTTGATTTCTATATATGCTTTACCAGCTCGCATACAGACAGACACTCCAGATCATGAAGATCTGGAGGCCTAGCTATCGTTTTCTATTATGCTTTGTGAGAACCCTCTATATATATTGTGTCCAGTAAGGGCTTCTCTTCAACATCTTCAATGAAGCCACGCGGTTTTTAGTTTATAATACTTTACACACCAGGCCTTGTATGTATATATGGATATTTGACTATCACACCTTGCTAGCTAGCATCCATGATTCATGACTTGTGTTCCAGATAATGGTCAATGATCAAACTTCTCAACCAATCAATGCGTATGCTATTATGATCAGAATGTTGTCTTCAAATATCTTGGATGTTACCTAATAATTTAATTTTTAGAGTTGAATTGGTTCTTTGATATGTATCACCAAGCAATTATAAGTTTGAATCTTATCATTTCTATTTATTTGATAAAAATTAAATACAAACAAGTACGAGTCTGTGCAAGTTTCAGACTCATAAAACTTTTACTCGAGGGATATGTTAAAAAATAATATAAATCATATATTGAGATTGATAACTTAAGCTTTTGAATTGAATTAATTCTTTAACAAACAAAAACTTCAATAATAGGTAGAGAGAGGGATTGGATTAATCTTGAATTAAAAAATCAAGGATGCAATTACATTTTCTAAGATCATAAATCAAAATCACAGGGACTTCTTGAACCAAGCGTACAGTACGCCCTTCTATATTGCATTTATGTGGGAATTAATTGGCTTACGGAATCCACTTTTGGCCTTTTCGATTCAATACATAATAAATAAATTCAAAGTATATGAATCGATCGATAGACATTACGCACGTAGTAGCAAATCATTTCCCCCGAATCTATGCAAAATCGTCCATCATCTTGTGAAAAGTTCCAAGAAATATGATGTAAGGTATCATCTCAGCTCCATATTTGATCTCCAACGCAGGAGCTCCTTTTCCTTTGGGCAATCTAAGTGGTAGTTGCACAACAAAAATAGCATCTGCATGTGGGTGTGACCTAACAACACATCGTGAGTGAAGCATGCAGATGGGCAGACGATTGACGTCTAAATCGATCTTATATGTTTCGCCTCACTTGGATTGCCTAATGCAGCAAAATCATTACGGTCAAAAATAGCAGCTGCTAGCCTACAAGCCTGAGAGAGAGACAGGGCATGGGCTTGAACAATACATCAGACATGGTTTCTGTCTTCACCTAACTAATGTATGGCAGATCTTGGGTGGTTGTGAGTTATAGTCATCGTGGTAAGTGTATTTTATTTAAAAATATATTAAAATAATATATATTTTATTTTAAAAAATTATTTTTTAATATAGCACATTAAAACTATTTGAAAAATATAAAAATATAATTTTAAATTAAAAAAATTAAATTTTTAAAAAATACCGTCCCTCAAACTACCCCATTAAAAACAGACATCTGGGTGGTGTAGATTTTGAGGTGAAATATGCTGATTGTGAAGAGACCTGGGAGTAAAGAAAGGCAGGCACGTATACTGTTGCTCCACTGACCTCTTTAATGGAAGATACAGTCACCTGAATTGTGCTCGGGAAATTTATGCCTTGGGAGGTCTAGAAGTATCAAAATAGATGCTATTAATTTACTAAGCTAAAAAAAACAAGCCGTATTGTTATTATTGTTCAATGTGAAGGTCCGTGCCCACATAATTAATCTGTCATTGAAAGCACATATTCATACAGGTTCTAGCAATGTGCACGATAGAATAACATAATTCCAGGCTCGTGCTAATTATGGGTTTCTGTTTGCTGTATGATTTTGTGGGTTCTGAAATTCGCCTGGAAAGCTACCAAAAAGGGCTGGCAAAAACTCTTTTTACCCATGGGATGATGATTTTTTAAGGGTTTAATTACATTTATTTGACCCCTAAATTATTGAGACTGTGAAAGAATAAGACATGCACTATCAATTTTGTGTATTGTATCCTCGAACACTTATTTGTTGTGTCACTCATAGTATATTCTTGAATTTCACGGATAGCTTAAATGTTGTAGTGTTGATGTCATTTCGGGAAAAAAATTGATTGTGATATAAATAAAAAATAATTAAAAAAATAGATGACACATAATTCGGTGTTGTTGTTTTAACAACTCAAACTGATATAAGAGAAAATTTGTAAATCAATGTTGTCTTTCTAAACAATATTAAAGTAGTGTTTGGTATGCTGAATAACCACTAAAAGAGGTAAGAGAAGCTTGTTCAATTCTCTGCGTAAGGGTTAATCTAGTTGACCCAGGTCAACACAATAATAAAAATAATTGTTATTATAATTTTAAAACTCGACTAGGAGCTAACCCGGAGCTAGACTCGAGTCACGAGCTAGGTTGACCATTGACCAGGGTCAACATAAAGATAAGAAAAGTTATTATCATCGTTTTAGAACCTGACTCATTGGTTAAATTGGGGTCAAGCGCGAGTCACGGGTCGGGTTGACCATTGATCTGAGTCAATATAAGGATAACAATAATTATTGGATCGGGTTGATCATTGACATAGGTCAACGTAAGGATAAAATTGGTTATTGTCATAATTTTAAAACTCGACTTGGGGTTAACCCGGAGCTAGGATTGGGTCATGGGTCAGGATGACCATTAACCTGAGTCAACGTAAGGATAAAAATAGTTGTTATCATAGTTTTAAAACTTGATTTAGGGGTGTACGCGGGACCAGACTCGGGTTACAGGTTGAGTTGACCATTAAACAGAATCAATATAAAGATAAAAATGGTTATTATCATAGTTTTAAAATCTTACCCGGGAGTCGACTTGGGGTAAAGCTCGAGTCCCGGCTTGGAAGGGCCAACCTAAGTTGACCCAAATTAAAAAAAAATTAAAACAACCTTATTTTGACCAGGAAACATAAAAAAGATTCAATGAATTTTTTATCCGTGGTTTATCCTGGGACGACCAGGTTGCAGGTTGACTTGAGTCTTTGATCGAGTCAGGTCAGATCAATCCTTCTTTTATTTTTTTAAACTCGGAATGATCTAGATTTTGGATCAGCCGAGTCTCGTCTAATGTCTAGCAAATACTAAATAAAATAAATTATTCAGTCCAATCCAGTCCAATCCAAAACACACAGGACAAAACAATTATTTATCCAGTAGTGCCCACTCTAATATGATGCATCATTAAATGTTTTTTTTTTCTATATTTTTATCTGTAAAATAACAGTCCTTAATTTACTTAATAGATGATAATATGAGGACAAAATAGACCAAATTAGTAAGTGAAGTCTTATCTTACCACAACCTCAATGATTCAGGTGTGAAAATGTTATGGAACCTGATTTTAACCAGAAGAGAAGGAAAGACCGAAAGGGTGGCAGTGACCCTCATGGGCCCACCAGCTAATTTATGGCCGCAAAGGGCCCTTATATAAACCTCCATGACTCTGCCACTCTCAATCTCAATCCCTCTCCTCATACGCTCTTACAAGCTTCTTTTAGAACATTTCACACTCATCAGACTTCTAAATCATTTGAACGTTTCTTATCTCAAGCACCATGACTAGACCACAACAGCGATATCGTGGCGTCCGTCAAAGGCACTGGGGTTCTTGGGTTTCAGAAATTCGCCATCCTCTCCTGTAATTCCACTTTCTTGAGACGTTTCTAGCTCTTTCTTTCATCAAAAGAAAGGTTTCTTTACAATTCCAAAAGAAAACTTTAAGAAACGTTTTTTTTACAGGAACACACACGAATCCCAGATCTTTTATGTTGTTTTTCTGCACTAATGAGAGTCTTGAGCGAGTTTCGAACTGTTTTAATTCTTGTACTAAGATGAAACGTTTCGTGTTTCTTTTGGGCTGCAGGAAGACTAGAATATGGTTAGGCACATTCGAAACGGCCGAGGACGCGGCACGGGCATACGACGAGGCGGCAAGGCTAATGTGCGGGCCAAAAGCACGTACAAATTTCCCTCACAACCCCAACGAACCCCAATCATCATCGTCAAAGCTTCTCTCAGCTACCTTGGCAGCCAAGCTACATAAATGTCACATGACTTCTCTACAAGCAACCAAGAAAAATGTAACAAAACAGTCACATGATGCACAATGCACCAGTTTTGGCACTAGCCATGGCATTGCCGGAAAAACTGTCGAAAACGGCTCGAAATGGCAGGAGGGGAATTGGGTTGGGGGGGGGAGTCAAGCGGGGAACGATGACCATCAAGAACATTTTAAGTCACTTGAAGATCACCATATAGAGCAAATGATAGAGGAGTTGCTAGATAGAGGATCCATGGAGTTCTGTTATGTAGATTCAACATGAGAGTTCTGCTGAAATTAAAGAAACATCAAAATGCAGCAGCAGCAGTTTCTATTTGCTAATTCTACTTAATTAATCACCTTCTTGATTATTTTTCCCAATCTAATCATATACATAATCTAAAGTAGTGTGAGTGGAGATGAATATCATCCATCCACGTTGTCTATGATCCAAGGCATAAGCTAATGATGCCATATGTGCACAGCACAGCAAAAGAGGAAAGAAAGATTTTGCACATATCATGACATGAATATTTGGCATCATATGAAAGATATCGATTCCTTCTCTCTTTCCCTTTTATGAGTTTCGTCTGATCAGGTAAAGAATCCAAATCTCAAAGGTTCCAAAAGCGAGAGATTAGAAGTTTCGAAACACTTTCACTTTATTATCACTCCATTATCGTTGTTTTTTGAAACCTTGGGATCTGGAAGTGCATTTTGCTTTCATGCAAGACCCCATGTGCAGAAAAAGATGAAGGGATTAAGTTTTGATACAGTCTAACCCGTAAATTATTACCATATCAGTTGTTTTTTGAATTGTTTTTTTATTTAAAAATAAATTAAATTAATATTTTTTAACATTAACAAATCAAAATAATTCAAAAAATTTTACAGAACTAATTAACGGTGACTAATGTGTGAAGGATGCTTTCAGAAACAAACAAATTTCAAATTAATCAAGGATCCTTTCAGACGCCATTTTCTTGTACTTTCTATGGTATTGAATTGTTTGTCCAAGGAATATTTAGTCTGTGTGAACATATGCTGGAAAAAGACTCGGAGCCCAATGAGACAAGTGCATATTTAGTCTGTCACTCAACAAACAAATTCCTATTTTTTCTTGCTTTTTCTAAGATGATAAGAGACCTGACTGCTTTAATTTGCCATCCTTCTAGCTTAGATCCTTTGATTTCTGCTAAAGCATCACTTTTTGACCCATACAAGCATTCTCACTTGCTCACTATTTTTCTTAAAGAACATGCTTTTGTCTGACGATCAACATCTTGTTTTATTAAATATTAATTAGAGATCTTTAGACCCCTCCTCGTCTAATCTAATCTAAACATGTATGTGGATAGTAATGATTGTTTTTTAAAATATTTTTCAATAAAAAATATATAATTTTTTTTTAAATATATAAAATTATAATTTTAAATGAAAAAACATTGTTTGTTTAGGCCTCATTCCGAATAACGCAAAAGTTAATGGATTAACAATTAAAAATTCTAAAATTAATTTTTACCTAGTGAAATTAATTGCATTTTTTTGTGTTGAATATTTTAACATGGTATGAAAGAGCCTGATTTTGAAAGTCTTTACATGCAGGGGCGGAACCAGGGCCGAGCTCCTGGAAAACATTTTAAATTTTTATATTATTTTTATATGTATATACAGGGAATACACTTTGTCCGTAATTTGTGACTGCTCATAAAGTAATATTATTAAATATGATCGATCGGCTAGAATTAGCCTAGGATATAGACATTTCAGAACTTGATCCGGTTTGAATTTTTAAAAAACTAGGTGAAAAATAATTTTATTAAACTCAAGCAACTCGATCAAAATTCATTTTGATTTTATATATTTTTAAATAATATTTATTTTTAATTTTTAAAATGATATTATTTTAAATCTAAACTAAATATAATTTAATAACTTTGTGTAAATTCACGAAACTTATACTGCAGCAATTGGAATCTATCAATTCATGCTTTTAGTCACGGTCTTGCATGTCACTTCACTGAGCCATCGTACTTTTGCGGTGAAAATCACACATTCACATAGATTTTTTTTTTTGATTTACGTGGGGTGTCCGGGCCAGCTTACGCGCACCACGACTATTCCCCACGGCCCACTGGACATCCTGCAAGCCCAGGAGCAGGTAAGGCACCGCGGGGGTGACAGGCGTGCACATAGAGGGTCGAACCCGGGACGGGGGCGGAACAAGTCACACGATTGACCACAGCAACTAGACCCTCAAGTGCACATAGATCAATTTTAGTAGCTCCATTTAGGTGGTTATCCTACAATAAAAACTTGAGATCAAGAGGTTTGTTTCTTCTGTGATCTCAGGTTCGAACCCTGTGATTGCTTATATAATAACCACTAGAGATTTATATGGTCGTTAACTTCAGGACCCGTGGGATTAGTCGAGATGCGCGCAAGCTGGTCCGAACACCTACGTTAAACTAAAAAAACAAAAAAAAAAAACGTAGTCCCTCCAATGGCCTTGAATTTTTGTGCACAAAAGCTAATATGTGCCATTGGTCCACACATAGACTTGTCAATACACAATACAATAATTAATACATGACTTCCGTGTGAAGGTATTTTTAGCTTATTTATGACTTTTTCACGAATCATTGGTTCGAATTAGCATATTGAAAAATCAAGATTAGCACAAGTTATTTACAATAGTTTCTTGTCGCTGTGTATATTGTACATTAAATATAACTCTGGTACTTACTAGATATATAGGTGGCTCGTTCTACGCTGCAGACCGAGTTAATTTTTCTATGATATAAAAAAAAGATATTAAGGTAATGTTTGCCTTTAAAAAAACAAGAAAATATATGATTCGGGTAATTAATTTGACTAGATTCAATTAGTTTGATTTAATTTAATAATATAATTAAAGACATTAACAACAAATAAAACAGAAAAAAATTGAATATGATTTAATGCAAAAGAAAAACAGAGAACAGATTGAATAAAATCACAAAACTTAATTTTAAAACAAACAAAGTGTTGAAGGGGAGAACTTGTAAAAAAATAAAACTTTTAAAAAAATCAATGCCAAAAAAGGTCCGAGTCATTCCTGGTAAACCCGTTGAACCAATGACCCGGACATGAGATTGAGATAAATCTATAGAAAGAAAAGTGAAAAAAATAATGGATATAAATCCCAACAAACACAATGTTGAAAAAAAATCAATTTTAAAAAATTAACTTAAAAAAGACCGAATCCAACCCGATATAATCTTTTAAACTCATGACATAGCTTATAAAGTCAGATTGAACCATAAAAGACAAATTTGAAAAAATCACGAAGCCAAACTATCAACCAACCAGATAATGAAGGGTAAAATTGACCAATAAAAGATCCACAAAAAGGATAGAAAAGAGAATTGAAATGAATGAAGACTAAAATTGATAAAAATAAAATAAAATAAAATTTTGAAGAATGAAATTGAAAAAAAAATTCAATTAAGAAAAGTGTAAGGAAAAAACAAATAACATTTAAAAGAACATGTATGAAATTTGATATAAAAATCAAATATCAATAAATAAAATTAAAAATAAATAAATCAAATTTGATACAATTAAACCACTGAGGATCAAATAATGTAAAATCAACAAATAACCACCTTTTTCTTATTTTTTACAAAGCCAACATATTTTTCGAGATCGAGGAGAGAGAAAAGATGAAAGAGGAGAAAACAAATAATGAAAGGTAAATTTGACAAAAAAAAGGATAAAAAAGAATTAAAAAGAATGAATACCAAAATTGATATAAAAAGAAAATAAAATCAAATGTTGAGAGATAAAAAAAACAATTTCAATCAAGAAAAAATATAAGGAAAAAACAAACTACAATCAAAAGAATAAGTACTTGATTTGATTTAAAAATCAAATGCCAAGGGGCGAAGTTGAAAAAAAAATCAAATTTGATATAAAGGACTAAATATGATACAATCAATAAATGACCACATGTTTTTGAATTTTTTAAGGCTAGCATGTTTTTCAATGTTGAGAAGAGAGAAAAGACGGTGAGGAGAAAAAACACAGTCGGAGCTTCACCATAAAAAGGGTGGCGAGATGCATTGAATTCTCCCCTTGAATGCGGTGCTTGCCCACCATGAGGTTCCTCACATGTTGCTCGAAGAGTATAGACGTCTCTTACACGCTGACGCATCAACAATGTTTTATTTTAAATAATATTTTAGTTTATTAAAAGACCTAGATGCCCCTAAAACAACTTGTCAATTGCAAAAAAAAAAAGGTATATAAAATTACAAAAACACCCTTGATAGTGACATTAAGAAAAATTAAGTTTAGGGGTGATTTGAAGATTTTACAGTGCAAAAAAATTGAAGTGTCTGAAAAGCCTCTCATCT
>Ga0307517_10014984_pt1 | contig 10343 bp, 8 predicted proteins | sample 23_EM_MG_FD_194515 | JGI IMG/M metagenome (GOLD analysis project Ga0307517, IMG submission 194515) | Populus trichocarpa ectomycorrhiza microbial communities from riparian zone in the Pacific Northwest, United States - 23_EM | ecosystem: Host-associated > Plants > Roots > Unclassified | place...
TTTCTATTTGTTTTTCCAGTAAAAACTGTGATTTACAAAATTTTGATTTTTTTATGTTTAAAATTAAATTTTTATTGCTTTGATTTGTTGATATGAAAATAAAATTTTTAAAAAATATATTATTTTCATGTATTTTCAAGTAAAAAATAATCATTACTTAAATGTCAAATACTACATTGATCCAAAATAAATTTTAAATTAAATAAGGTTAGAATTGATTTAGATAAATTAACTTATGATCTGCAAAATCTATTTAAAATTTAATTTGATTTTAAAAAAAATTAAAATTATATTATTTTAATATTTTAAAAAAATAAAAATAAAAATTAATTTGATTTAATTGATTCACTCGAGTTAACTAAAATATTTTTTTAATTAAGTTATAGAGAGATCATTTTCTTTTACAATAATTGCATTTGTTTGGTCAAGTGAAGTGTCTTGTTTTACCAACCCCACCTGGCCGGAGTCATAAGTGAATGGATCAATTTATAGATCGGCAGGTTAACTTAAATTTATTTATTTATTTTGGATAAAAAAAAATTAAAAAAAAATATTTATTGAATAAATCTCACCAGATCCTCACAGATCTGTGAGATCAACTCCCTAATTAATTAAAAAAACAATCATGACCTAGGCCAGGCTCGGTTTTACAACCAAGTTTATTTCTTACGCCCTGATTTTGAAGGCTTAAACATCATGCACCTTCCTGCTGTCACACTCCACAGTCTACACCCACCTATGGATGCTAACTTTCAAAGAAAGGTCTCGACAAAGAAATTGTAGAAAACAAGATAAATTTAGGAATATTCACATCATAAAAATACAGCCTGCCATCGATATACCAATAAATTCTTTGTTTTTTCCTCCTCTTGTTTTGATTTACTGTAAACTGCTAATCTCTAACAAAACCTGCAAATGCCCTAAAGATCGAATGATCTATGACACCTCCATTCCACTTTCGTAAAATTTGTCACAATCCATCGATCCTATGAAGCCCACTTGGGCACAGCCCTCCTTGAGGACAGCAAGGAACTCTGTGCATCAGAAATTCAAGGCCAATTTGTCATTCTTACAGCTGATATCACCATCAAGAAGCGCTTCAATCAGCTCTGATACTAAGTCTCTGATAAGGTTCTGCTTTCGTCAGCGCATGCACAAGAAGCTTGTGCATTTCAATACTTCATAAAAATGGAGTGTTACTTGGCGAAAAAGGGATCACTTTTCAAGCAACTTCAGCTATTTGATTGGCCATTCTTCTGACACTACTCTTCCCATATGCCTACAACAGAATGCTTCAAACCCAAATGATGAAGATATCATATTGCATGTTTAAAATGGCTTGTTTGATCCGTCCCCTATATGGCTATGTCTGACAACAAGGTTCAAGCTTTGCCTCGTAATCCAATATTTTTAAAGCAACACTGCATTCTTCTGTCAACTGATAGTTACCTATTCGAATTTGCATAACCACGGGTTTTCAGCATATTGAGTGGTTGACCTACACGGCACAACTCAATTGCGTGAAAGGTCATCTCCTGTGCTTAATCCACATGGTTACTCATCAAGACCAGAACAGCTTTCCTTTCCTTGGTGCAATGTCAACATTCCACAAATCTATCTAAACAGTGGCAGGGGTTGTGTGTACTGAAAGTTGGCCAAAACCGACACTGCTCATGTCCAAGCTTGAGCTAGAAGATCGTTTATAGCTAAACAATAGGAGTAACCAATTCAACACAGAAAGAGGAGTCCATTCTCTGCCATTAATAAAATGGCTTACACAATAATTATACACCCTCTAGCCTCATCACAAAAAGGAGTACAAGCCAGGAGGACAAAGATTACAATAAAAAATCTCCCATCTACCTTGTTTACGGACTAATTAGAGTGTGCATGAGGCACATAAACAGAAGCAGGAGAACCTCAAAGTTCTCAAGATCTATTTATAAGTCTGTCCTACTCAGGATTAAACTCCTCCATGAATCACTATCAACCTGTTATTTCAATGCTGTTGGCCTAGGCATCTGTTCTTGGACGTTTTGCAGGCTGCAAACTTGAATCAGTATTGTATGGCTCAGAATTTTCAGGAGTTTCAGATGGCGATACCTTGTGCTTTCTATTCAGATCCTGTGATCCTCCTTCTAGTGCAGGGTTGGCATAAATTGTGTCAGTTGGTGTCTTGCCACAGTCTACCTGGGCGGTTTCCAAATCATTTTTGGCAGGGGAGTCCTGGATTGCATCTGAGGACAGAGTAGAGGGATTTTCCAAAGCAGATGAAGCTGCCTTCAACTTGTCAACGTCAATACCTGATTTGCATTGTTTCTCAAACATCATTTGAAGGTGCCTCCCCTGTTCTTCTATTCGTAACTGTAAATTTCGTTGGATCTGCCAGAAAGATTATAGAATTATAAATGATGAACTGTAAATCATACACACAACCTGAATCATGTCTTCATGTGCGCATGACATGATTTATACAGTAACAATCATATCTACTGATGTGCAGACTGCATATAGCACTACAATAAACCGAACCAGTTACCATGCCACACATTATGCAGTCCATGGTCCTAAACCACTATGCAATGAGTACATTCTATATTAGACAAGTTCACAGCATAGCATCTGTAGGTTGTATAAGTGAGCGATAACGTAAAGCCAAATCCTAAAACATTTCTAACCAAGGAAAAATCATTTTTTTAGCTCTCAGTATTATATACTTTGCTGCATTATAGAAAAAGTGAGTGCTTTATAAACAAATTAATTCTTTAAGGAAACAATGCATATGTACAAATCTTAAATGCAGGTAACAACAAAAGAGAACTTCATGGAGCTTCTTTGCATCATTGAAGTCTTGATACCAAGGAGAATGTATGGATAATTGTAAACATTTTCATGGTCTAGGCAATTGAAAAGTTGCAGACATTTATTACTTCTATGACGTAAATGCATAATGCAACTTCTATGCAGCAAAGTTAACATGCAGCAAAGATCCTGCACTTGACCAGAAACTTCTAGTGGAATATCTCTCTCACTCGATCAACATGGAATGAATCCCTCCATTTTCAGATCCTTGCTCCTTTTTTTACAAGTAGTGCCTTCATGACGATGATTTGGTTTTTCAAACAGAATATAGAAGAAAATCAAGACAACCGATTTTCATCATAAAGCAAAAGAACCCTTGTTATAAGCTGCCAAATCAGGTCACGGAACCTAATTTTTTGAGGTTCCAGAGTCAAAGCCACTAATCAAATCCAAACATAGATCCATTTTCATGGAAAATGTATACCTCAAGCTGTTCATGCAGTCGTTTCTGAACTTCCATCTGTAATCGTAGAGCTTCAGTGATTTCAATGCCTCTGTTGTCCAACATAAAATAGAAAGAGTTTAGCAGGATAACTCAAAATGAAATAGAACACAGATTGAATAATTTAAATATGCAGCTCTTTTCCCAAAATATAAATCCTTCAAGAGGCATTTCTAGGTTATAATCATACCATGGTGCCAGCCAATTTTCAATCTGAGACGCCATATGTAGATTGAAAGGGCATTAAACAAGTTTTTAACCTAACCAAGTTTCTTCTGGAACTACCTGAATCTCCCAGGAAGTCAAATAACGTACTGAATACCTTCCAAGTTAATTTTGTTGCTAGGTCTTTTCATCAATAAATGACAACCCGTGGTCATTATCAGTAGAGTGATTACAGAAAATGAGACTGTAAACAAAAATTCAACAGATATAGTTTAAAATCCAATCCTTGTATGGTAGGGGAACCACGCTCCTCAGTCAACCTACTTTAAAGGGAGGTAAAGCAGCAAAGGGAAAAACAAGAGAATTATAGTTGTAGCATAATCCATAAGCAAGTTTTGTTATCATGCGGAAAGTTATTCTCCTTACTTTCCACATGCATAAATCTTTAAGAAGAAACTGGGAAGCAGGCTAGTAATATAAAATTCACAACTTTAGCATTCCTGCCAAATTCTATTACTGAGGGACAAAGAATGCGTCTTGCAGAGTGAAGCCTAACAAAAAGATCACATTCATCTGTTTCTACTCAAGTCAACAAGTCAAGAGTTATTTTTTTCCAGACTTGTTGGAAATTCTGGAAATCAGCAGGTCAAGGTTTCTATTTTAAATTTTAGGTTCTCTAAATGATTGAATGATGTTGAAATTCTTTTGTAATTACATGAATAGTTCTGTTCTTATTTACAAGTCTAGATCCTCATTTAAGTAATGATAACAAGAACTCTGTGTATAGCCCTGTAATCTTTCAATGAGAAGGCATTATTAATTTCAGAAAACAATGATGATTTTTGATGTATGAATTCAAACCTTTGAAAGCGTGATGCTTTCTTCTCTCTAGATTTAATTCTATAAACTTACAGGTAAGATGCTATTCGTCTCTCTCTCTCTCTCTCTCTCTCTCTCTCTCTCATTAAATTTTAATAAAGGAAGAGGACAAAATGGAGGATAAGACACCCTCCTATCTCTTTGCTTGTCTGCTAAAGTGATGTCTCTACATGTATCAGTTGTAGAACACCAAAGCGAAGCTAGAAAAACTATTTTATCCAAAAGCAACAGGAATAGTAGATGCATATCCTGAAATATCCTAAACTCTGCTCGTTCCAAAAGTACAGAAGTAAAGCAAGAATAGCACATTGCCACAATACCTTGCCACCTTGAAAGCTGGTAGTCTCTTATTTCTCAATTATGTGTGTAGACTTTTACAATTAGCCTAATTTTGAAACCATAGAATTTCTTCTCTTTCTTGTCCTTTGTCAAGTTCACAGTTGCTCAAAGCCAAAGAATAAATAACAGCTGATGAAGCAGTAACAAGAGAATCAAAATTAATAAATGGTGTAGACTTACGTTTTCAGGTCAAGAGATGATATTTCATCAATAGATGTCAATCTTTTCTCAGAGGATCCTGCAAGCAAAATAGAACAGCTCGTTAAAAAATATATAAATAGGAAATTCCTCATACATGTTTTGATCCATGCAGTAAAATAAAGCAAAGAAATCTCGAGCAGCTACAAAAAAACTGAGGGAGAAAAAAGATGGTCACAGGAAATTTAGGTCATAGTACAACGACAGTTAGGAGTGATCGGAAAATGGTATTAAAATAGGCAGATAGAAAATTGTAGCAGCGGCTCCATGCATAAATATAATGTGGTGAAGTTAATTTAGAGAGCTTACATTAAGACAACTCAACTGAAGCCTTGAAAAAAAGTATACTTGAGCCGCAAAAAATAGCAGAAAAATGTCTTTTTCATAGATAGGGCAATTGACTTAAATCACAGAAAGGATTGAATAAACAACATAGCATGCAGATCATAATCATGCTTTTGTGGAAAGACTAGATCGAGGTTGATTCAAATGAAAAGGAGATATTGAACAGGGGTATGTGTCATAAATTAATACATTGTCACAAGTTTGCACAGTGCAGCTTAAGACTCAAGTTCATGAGTGAAGATAAGCAATTCAACAAGTTAAAATGCAATCTCATCCTCTCATTCAGGTTAAAATTCTAAGGTGGAAGAGCAACACAAAATTCAGGGATATGTTAAAGTCTTGGAGTCACTGATTAGTTATTACATACCCTCTGATGACTCTGGTCTGTATCTGGCTGTTCGGTATTTCTGAAATTCAACAAAGAATATTCTCCAATTAAAAACAAAAATAAGAATCCGAAACCATGCCACACAAGAAATGATGCTGACGCATAAAACCAGCCTCGCTTTTAAAGAAACAAAGGTGCATACCTGCAAGTGGCTTTTTACATGATAAATAGTCAAGCTGTCAACTTTCATCAGCTTCAGCACACCTTTTGGAGTAGCTCCTGCACGTAAGAAAAAGGAAATCAATTGAAGCAGAAGCCTGGGAATTTTTGGCTAGCAATCAGTTAAGGCAAAGATAGTTCCACACTTTCACTACCACCAAGGTTGTTGACAGCCTCCACAAAAGCTTCATGAAGTTCTGGTGTCCAACGCATGCGTGGCTTCGTTGGTGCACTGTTTGCTGAGGAAGTGGGGGTGAGAACTGGGCGAATTTCTGCAGATGGGGATGGAAGCTGCAGGTGACCTTGGGAGTGTTGAACTGGAATGTTTGAAGATGGTTTGGAGACCTGGTATGCCATCTGAAGCAACGAGATGAGAACAGGAGAAAGCATAAAGGAATATTTCACCATACTTTTGCAAGGGTATCTTATTTGTTGTGTGTTGTGAGAAGATACCAACCTTTGGTTCCATGTCCACAATGCTGGTGTCAGCCAGAAGCTCATTCCAATTAGTTGTCAAAGCATCATCATCAGTAATTAGCTGGTCTGCCCATTCCTGCCAATCATTTCGTTTACCAAATTCTTCTGATGCCATGACACCAGCACAACTATTGCTTTCTATCTGATTATTTTGAACAGTAGTGTTAGTGGGAAAGTCAAGAAAACCCGGCGGTGATTCTGGACACCATGAAGCACTGTTTTCATTTATATAATGACTAGTTGTTGTTGACTGAAGTAATGCTGATGGAGAAGATTGTGACATCAGCAAAGCTCCTGCATTTGCTGATGACTGGGAAATAAATGGAGTATTTCTTGAATGTTTCTCCCGGGGTGTGACAGAAGAGTACTGAAGGTCTGTTGAGAAGCTCGCAGAAGAAGAAAATAAGTGTCCAACTACTCCATTGTTAGAGGGCAAATGACTTGCATGCACAAGGGGCCTGGTCATAAGCTCCCTTTCCATGGAAACCTGTTGACAGCCTGGTAACTTGGGGTATGTCTCTTCTAGAGGTGTTGGAACCACTGGTAAAGATGAAGACAGTGTTCCAGACACCCCAAGGTTGCCAAGCTGCTTTGCAACTGCTCTCTGAATGCTAAAAGCTGGGCGTCCCTCCATTGCTATGCTTCAATCAGCACAAAAATAGGGTGTCGGTTATTCAATCAATTCACAGCAGTTTCCCATTTTGACAACCAAGTGAATACCTTCTGAAAGCACCCTTCTTATTGGTTCACAATAGTGGGACACTGGAAAGGTCATCAATTAAAACATCTGTCAACAGGAATGAATACATAAATACACGATGTCACCAATAGGGAATATAGAGATACTCATAGCAATGATCACCCTCCTTTCTAAACCTCATAAGTTCACCTATAAACACCGCAATTTTTTGGTTTTTCTCAGAAGAAAGTTCTAGCCACCCATATCATTTCCAAAACTCCCTATTTCTAAATCATTTATCCCACTTGTAATGACCAGCTCCTCAAGGCATCAGTCCATCTCCAAACTCAACACTACATTCAGTTACAGGCATGAAATGTTTCTACCAGAGCAGAGTTGAAATGCTCATACTAGGAAAATAGTCAAAAGCATGAAAGCTACAGTGAAACATAATGACTTAAATGTTAATAGCAGGCAGCAAGAACATGTGAGGTTGGTTTTCAGCAAATTCCACAGTCCCTAGACAGTTATCCAAAAATTGAAACAAACAAAAAGAAAAGGCAAGCCTTGCAATAAGAGGACTAATAATAATGATTCAAATTCTCATTCCCAATTCTCATAAAAACTTCGTATTGGATAATAGACGCAGGACAGCCATTGTCTAGCATAATACTAAATTCTTGTAATTGCAACAAAGAGTCAATAGGTTGTCATGTTGAAATTATTGACAGGCTCAATTGTTCAAGGCGTGAGAGCATTTAGTTCATGCAAAACTGTTGAAGGGTAGAGCGAGTATGATTATAACAAACCATCAGAAGCAAATTCTCCCCTTGTTGGCCATTACAAATATTCATAGCAAGTACAAGGATTCTTTAAGTCTAAGGCTCTGCCTATCAGTGCGCCATCCCCATCCCTGACCAGTGGGTACTCCTTCCAATTGGTATGGAGATGTGAACATTAACTAAGATGAAGAGTTGTTTAGCAAACCATAATTATAATATAGCGAACCCGTTTGCAGAATGTGTTTTTTCTTCAATACCAATTGGTTCCACGAAATTCATATTTTCAGTGTTCAAATAAATTCTCCTCAGCATCTCAAGGCATACCAACTGCATCAAAAAATCTTCCTGACCACTAACACAAAACCCTAAACAAGCTAGATGCTACATATCATTACTCCCAATCATTAACTATCATGAGCTATGCATTGCGCATGGATCCTGACACCCTCGTCACCGGGACGTCTAAAAACCGTATGCTTGTCCTTGGTCAGTTAACTCTAGCTAACTTCATTCCATTGATAAATTATTTATTCAACATCCAAGTTCCAACCTTTCAAAGTCCATGTCCTTAGCTTCAATTCAATTGTATCTGGGACCCCCTACTAAACTAATTTCTTCTCCCCATTTCACAGAGAACTCATGAATTCAGAAATATTAAGCTCAAAAAACCAAAAAAAAAAAATCCAAGCGAAAAAAAAAAAAAAGGACATGCACCCTACGGTGCAAACCAATTATCATTCAAGACCAACTAAACCAAGTCCGATCACCGACGACGCAATTCAAGAAAAGCTCCAAAAATTCAATCAATCAAGTAATTATTACAATCAAAACAACAAAATTAGCTTCAGATTCCATCAAAACAAAACAAAATTACCAAAACGGGGGAACATATAAATTTCTCACCTACGACTTCACATAACCTCGCAGTATTGAAGGCCCTAAATGGCTAGAAATCAAGTCTTTAGGCACAGAAACAATTCTCTAAAGGTGTTATGGAAAATTCGGTCACCGGCGTGTCACCCCGAAGAAGTGAACGGTGACAGAGAGTGCGCTTTGCTCTCTTTAGCCCCTCTCTCTTTTTTGGCTCTGTTAATAAGGAACAGTGAATTCCTCCAAGCCTTAAATATAGCGCGTGTGGAATAAACTCCAGAGAGATGGTGGGGTAACAGTGCGTATCGTGTGGGTGTGTGGGACCAGGTTTGCTATTGGTGAGTAGTGTAATATCTGATGGGGTGCACGTGGGGATTGTGATTAGCATATTACGGCCCTGTTTTGTACAATTGCGATTTTGAAATTTTTTATTTTAAATTAATTTTTTTTATATTTTTAAAATGTTTTATGCGCTAAAATTAAAAATAAATAAAATATTATTTTAATTTAATTTTAAATAAAAAATACTTTGAAAAAAAAAAATTACCACACTTCCAAGACTCTACTAAATAATTTTGGAAATTTATGTTTTATAATTAAAACAGATATTTATATTAAAATCTATAATTTAAATTTCCTTGGAAAAAAATATTTTATTAAACAAACTACTCATTTTTTATTCTATGTATTTTCTATTAATAACATGTTTTTTGAATTAAAAATAAAGGCAATTCAAATAAATTTTCATGAAAACTTTAATAAAAAATTAATCTAAACTATTATTTCTTATTAATGCATTTTTCTATTGTTTTCATTAAAATATGTTTATTTTATCAGAATCATTGTTTTTTAAATAAAAGAAATATCATAGTATAAAAGGCAAGTTTTAATTAAAAAAACATTAAAAATCATGTCTCTAAATTTTGTATGTAATTGAAGAAAAAAATGAATAATTAATATGAAGAAATTATGTAAAATAATTGATAATAAAAAAATATAAATTTTATTTTTATTGAATAGTCATTATTAGAGACAATTCATTTGTTTAGTTACTTTCATGAAAAGCCATTAATATTATTATCAGGCTTTTTGTTGCTGGATTATTTACTTTTACCACCAAGCTACACGTAATAGAGACAATTCATTTGTTTAGTTACTTTCATGAAAAGCACTTGCTTTAATTGAGGAGAAACTATTCATTGTTGAAAGGTATAAGAAAAAATTAGTTCAAGATTAGATTATAATATTAAAATAGTTAGGGATCAAAATAAAAAAAAATTAAAAGTTTAAGGATTAAAATGACGAGAATTAGTGTTTGAAAAGGTATTTCAAACTTTGTCGCCAAATATATAGATTTGAGTGTCGATTATACAAGCAAATATTTGGTTTAAGATATTGTTTGTTTTTACTGTTGCAGTTGGAGAGTTTTTTTAAAAAAAAAATATTAAGTATTTATTTTATTTAAAATAAAACTAAGATTTCATTAATTCTCGCATTAATTGTTTTTTAAAGTATTTTTTATTTAAAAATATATTAAAATAATATTTTTTTTATTTTTTAAAATTAATTTTTAACATCAACCTATTAAAATAATCTGAAAATATTAAAAAAATTAATTTTAAATAAAATAAATAAATAAAAATATTTTTAAAACGTAAATAAAATCAAAATTCTGAACTATATTGGGTAAAAGCCTAGACGTTATGTTGGATTCTAAAATTAGTTTATTCATATTCTTTCGTTTAAAAGTCAAGAAAT
>Ga0307517_10014985_pt1 | contig 10343 bp, 2 predicted proteins | sample 23_EM_MG_FD_194515 | JGI IMG/M metagenome (GOLD analysis project Ga0307517, IMG submission 194515) | Populus trichocarpa ectomycorrhiza microbial communities from riparian zone in the Pacific Northwest, United States - 23_EM | ecosystem: Host-associated > Plants > Roots > Unclassified | place...
ATCCAGGCAAACAGATTACTTCTGACGACATTTTCTGTCCAGAAAATGACCCAAACAGCACCTTCATCAAAAGCATCTGACTCTTCGGACTGATTTCCGCAATTCAAAGGTCCTCTCTCTGATTGTACCACCAACAACTTCTGACTGCATTTACCATGAGTGTCATTGCCACCTTCATCCATGTCTTGATTTTTGAATAGTTCTCTTTGGGCTTGAAATTAAATCTGAAAACAAGATTGATAGCAATATGAATAACACTCGTGTTGTTAGGAGTAGAAGTAGTATAAGAACCAAACAATTTCCGAACAAGCAACTAACATGGCTCTATATTCATGATCAATCAAGGATTTGGAAACTCAATCATGTTTCTTACTTTTCATAGATATCAAGGAATCACTAAAAAACATACACCAACTCGTGACAGAGTCACGTGTATCAAGATATCCTGCTCAATCAGCATCACTAAAGGCAATAAGGCAAATGTAAAAACTATCTAGGACTAAAAGAACCAAATAAATATCAAATGATGTGGTAAATAACTACCAAATGTCATTGCATGAATTGACTGACTTACTGAACTGCAAAAGGCCGAGTAATATTGAAATAATTCAAACTGGCGACTAATTATTGAAATAGAGTATGACCAGGAAAAAGACCCCCCTCTCGATGTCAAAACTTAACATTCATCTCCAGAGAAGTATCTATTGGAGAAGAGTCTTAAAGACCAGCTAAAGAAATCAAATCCTGAGTATATTTATGTTGATGCAAAAACTCCCCAGAAAAAGTATAATGAACTAAGGTCTTTCATATGAAAACAATCCTAAAGATGTTGTTGAAGGTTCTTAATCAATAAAGAATCAGTTCTCACAATAACAATGTCATCCATATAAATAAATAGGAGAAAAAAACTAGTAGATGACTTGTAAAGAAATAACAGGATATTTGCTTTGCATAAAAGAGAAGCGAAGCAAAGTAGATTAGAACTTGTTAAACCATACTAGGGGAGCCTGTTTTAAACAATACAATGACCTTTTCAAGTTACACACAACTGATGTAAGGGGAAGAACAAACCAAATAGAGGTTCCATATAAATATTTTTTTGAGATCACTATAAAGAAAAGCATTTTTTATGTTCATTTGATGAATGGGCCAACCTTGAGAAGTAACTATGACAATAATGGTACGCATTGTAATCATTTTCACAACGGGAGCAAAAGTCTCCTCGTAGTCCACTCCATACTCCTGTTTATTCTCAAGAGCAACTATTTATGCTTTAAATTGATCTAGAGTTCTATTAGAGAGAAACTTAATTGAGTACATTTATTTACACCTAATGGGCTTAACAATTGGAGGACAAGAAATAATTTCCCATGTATGGTTATCCTGAAGAGCCAGAAGTTCCTCCTGCAGTGCTTTTTGTCAACACTCATGCTTAACAATTTATGAGTAATATGATGGAACATTAATAGTGGACAAAATAATTGAAAAACCATACTGATTAGAGGGATGAGATACTCTAATAAGCACAAAAAAGTAGACTTAAAAGGAGGAGACACATAAGCAGTCTTAAGAGCAATCTTAGATAGTGGAGCAACTCTAAGAAAAAGTAAAGTTGGTCAACATCTTTCATACACATTTTGTGGCTTGAATCGTTAAAAAGATGATAAATCCTTAAAATTAGGAAGAATTGGAGCAACAAAGAAAGGTTCAACATAAGTAGAGAAGAAATATTGATTGCCAAAGAAAACAACATTTCTAAAAATATAAAATTTGTTACAGCTCAAATCATAATAAACAGAACCTTTATAAGAAACACTATAACAAAAAAAAAAATACATTTAATAGACTAAGTAGAAAGTTTGTGTTGTTTATGAGAATGACAAATAGACAAAACAAACATAACCAAAAGTATGAAAATCATTATAGCTAGGAAATTTATTGTAAATATGATAGTACGAGGAATTAAAATTTAACACCTGAGATGACATTTTATTTATTAAATAAACTATAGTAGCAAAGCTTCAACCCATAATTTAGATGGTACAAAAGACTTAATCAATAAGGTCTTAGTGATATCTAAAAGATGACGGTTCGCAAGCTTAACAACCCTATTTTATTGTGGTGTATAAGGACATGGGAGATGTGAGACAACACCTTTTTTATATAAGAAATCATGAAGTTCATAAGACATATATTTCCCACCCGAATAAGATCTCAATATCTTAATACAAGTAGAAAATTGAGACACACCAAGATAAACCGACTATAATCATTAATAAATATCACAACGTACTTGTAATAAGCATGAGGAATAATTGGTGTAATTGTAAATCCCCGGTTATAATTTTTTTGGGTTATTAAAATATGAGAAATTTAACCAATAGTAAAATTGGTTAAATTAAATTAAATTAAAAAAAACCTAAATCAAGATAAAAATGATGAAATTAATGAAATAAAAAGTGAATATAACACTAAATTGTTAGAAAGAAAAATTTTGTGGGGACAAAATGAATACGTAAAACCAAGAGGGTTCAATGTTCAAATAACAAAAGGTTAGGGGTTTATGTACAAATGATAAGAAGGGATGAGGGTAAAGGTGCAATTAACAAGAAGATAGCACTATAAATACCATTCTATTTTCTCTCTTGTGGTGACTTGCAAGAGCAAGAGAGGGGCTAGGGTTCTTTGATCTTTTCTTGTCATTCCTTGATGAAACCTACACCAAAATGTTAATCTAGAGTGATTAAAAAGAGTCAATAAGTGATAAAAAAAAGAAGATATTTGGGTGGTTTAAAGACTTTAGAGAGAGGCTGGAGAGAAGACATATTGATGGTAGAAACTCCGACGGCTATAACTCCAACTTCCACCATTGGATCAGAACGATATTTGGATATGTTGTTCTCCTCCATGTCTTGTACATTCACACCAGAGGGATCTTCTATATCAGTCTCCGTTTGAGAGATATCATGGGAGGACAAGTTCTGGGAAAAACACACTTCTAGAAAGTCTTAGTCGCCGACCTTTTTCTCCTCCGTCCACCGTTGGATCGAGCTATAATTTGGCTACATGGTTTGTCCAGATGCTATCTAGATTCTAAACGGTGGAGAACAGAAGAAAACACTCCGAATAGAAGTTGTGCTTCTTACACAGCAGGTCTACAATGTTTAGGTCAGTTTAGTTAAACCCAAGTTTCTGGAAATTTCACTGTTGGATGAAGTTGATATTTAGATATGTTATACTTATAATAATGAATTACAGCTTGGCCGTATGGATTGTTTGAAATATTATTCGTTTGTTATTTATGGTTGTTTGAAAATTCTTTCTGTGACAGCCCTGGAAGTCTATGTTGGGGGGGTAAATACCACTCTAATGCTTTATTTCCTTTGGGGGTTTTTTCGGTTCACACGACCAATTTTGGCAGTACTTTCAAACAACCATAAATAACAAAAAAATAATATTCTAGACAATCCATACAGTCAAGTTGTAGTTCATTATTATAAGTATAACATATCCAAATATCAATTTCATCCAACAGTGAAATTTTCAGAAACTTGGGTTTAATCGAACTAACATAAACATTGCAGACCTACTGTGCAATAAGCATAACTTCTGTTTAGAGTGTTTGTTTATGATCCCCACCGTTCCAAAGCTAGATAGCATCTGGACGAACAACATATCCAAATTATAGCTTGATCCAACGGTGGACGAAGGGAGAAAACGGTCGACGACTGAGACTGTCCAGAAGTGTATTTTTCTTAGAAACATTCCTCCCATGATGTGTGTCAAACCGAGACTGATATAGAAGATCCCTCTGGTGCGAATCTACAAGACATGGAGGAGAACAACATATCCAAATATTGTTATGATCTAACGGTGGAAGGTAGATTTATAGTCGTCAGAGTTTATGCCATCAATATATCTTCTTTCCAGCCTCTCTCTAAACTCTCTAAACCACCAAAATATCTCTCTTTTATCACTTATTGACTCTTTTTAATCACTCTAAGTTAACATTTTGGTGTAGATTTTATCAAGGAATGGGAAGAAAAGATCAAAGAACCCTAACCCCTCTATTGATTTATGTTTTATTGGATTTGGTTGTAAACCGATGTTTTAAGTTATTATTTTTTTGAGAACTCAATTCTGTATTCGTATACATTTATGTTATTCCCTTTTATCAATCCATTTATATAATAGACTAATATTTAAGAAAAGTCGATGTGCTTATTATGTGTGAATGCAATATATGGAAGGATTGAATGGTGTGTGTGATGGATTAATGGAATGTTTGGCCAACTGAGAAGTAGGGATGTTACAGTAATATCCCAAACATCGCTATGAATAATATTAAAGCTCATTATAGCACGGCTACCAAGAGAAGTGAATGGAAGGGTTTTATTCTTCCCTAATTTACATGTAGAACAATCAAATAGAACATTATGAGAAGAAAATTGATCTTTATTTCCTAAAAAACCAAAGTTTAACAAACAAGACAAAACAATAAAATTTGGATGGCCTAAACATTTATGTCACACTTCACCTTTATTTTTAACAGTATTATAAGCAAAAGATAGAAAATGAGAAATTGAAAAATATAGTGGAAATAGTCTTTCAACTTTAAGCCTCTTCATGATCACTGTCCCTAACACTTAATCCTACACAAAATAACCATCACGAGAAAAATGCACATTACAAAAATTCTCCACCAATTGACAAACCAAAATATGTCTGGCTGACAACTTTGGTAATACAAACACATTCTTAAAAGTTGGATTGATATACCTAACCTTAGTAATATGTATATGACCTCTATTAGCAATCTGAATTTGTGATAAACCATGATACGTACGCATATTTTTAAGCATACTAGATGAATTGGTCATATGATTTGAAGTAGCATAATTAACAAGCCGAAATTGATAATTAATATTATTACCTTATAGATTTAAGGCTGAAAAAGATGAAGCAATCATTTGTTGTACCATTTTTAGAGTAATAATACCAGATTCAACTATTATGGATGGGTTGTCATATGCTATAACTAGAAAAGCATTGATTTCATGATTTTGAGGACGAGGGGGGCACTTCTTGATAATATGTCCTTGGTATTTGCAATAATTCCATAACTTCTTTCTACAATTGTTACAATGTTTTCATATTCTTTGCAACTATAATACTGTATATTGCTCATATTCCTGCCCTTCCCTTTTCTTTGAGTCATAAAGGCAACTGTAACATAATTTGTTTACGTGAAAATGCCTTATGTAAGGAGACGTTGCTCTTTGCAAAGTAATTCTCTAAAACAAACATATAAGAAGAGCAAAGATTTCGGTTCATTAAGTTTGAGTGAATAATCTCAAATTCAAATTATATTTTCATTAAAAATTGATCACGCTTGCTTTAGACATGAACTTGTTGAACAATAGAGAGAGATTTAACGGGCACTTTGACATAACCTATATTAGTATATTTTGCCTATAAACTCTGAAAGCCAAAGTTGTAATCCCTGATGAAAAGGCTGCCTTCAAAATAATTAGAAATTTCATTTTATAATTAATAACATCTAGCACTGTTTTCTTGATAGCAAACCTTTTTTAGGTACTCCTACATGGCTTGTGCTATCATACATGGTCTTAGATCAAGAACAATATTAGGGTTAGCAAACTCTAAAATCCAACACATTACCTTAACATCTTTGGCTTTCTATTGAAGTAACTTTATATAATCATTGGGAGCTGGATCACTCCCATCCACATGACCCCATAATTCTTTTCCCATGACAAGTACTTAAAACTAGAATTTCCAAGTTGAATAATTTTTTCTAGTGATTCGACACTAAGCAACCCAAAATTGTTTGATGTTATCTTCTCAATAAACACAACAAAACTATAACAAATAACCAAGACTAAAAGAAAATCCAAGATCCAAGAGCCCTAGGTATCTAGGACAAATTATCCAGTTAAGAAAACAAAAGAAAACCACAACATAACAAAAACAAATAGCCAAGAATAAAAGAAAATCCAAGACCCAAGAGTCATGGGTATCTAAGACTGATTAGCCAGTCAAAAAAACCAAAGAAAAACCAAAACAAGATAATAAAATACAAATTCATAAGTGAAACTCTAATACTATGTCAAATTGGCTAAATGACTTTTCTCTATGAGAGTTTCTTTAATTAAATAGAAATAATTCAGATTTACATCCCACAAAATAAGATACTATTAATTATAATATCACTATAATTATAGAAAGGTATTTACACTATAATTACATAAATATTGACGATAATTAGATAATACTAACTATAAGGAAAAAAGAGAGCCATAATAAAAAAGGGCAAAAAGAAAGCCCAGGTGCTCGTGCCTATTGCCCAGTATGCTTGGGGAATTGCAAGGAAAAGCCCAGTCATATAGGTGGATCAGACCTTCAAGCCCAGACCCGTGTGTATGGGTTTGTTTTTACTTTTTTTAAAAATAAAATAAATACATAGATGATATTTCATCGGCGAGTCGAGATTCTAGCCATCATTATGGTGGCTAGAAAAACTGGGTAGTGTATCTTTTACCATAAAAATCCAATTTTTAAGCCAATCCAACCCTCGTCAACACCCTTGTAGCACCTATTAACAAACCTATCAACCTAAAAAATCCCAAAAAAGATTATAAAAAAACCCATCCATTTTGGTGGTTGGCAATGACTTGAACGACGACTTTCTCTCTCATCGTTGAACTCTAGCAACCCCTATCTCTCCTCTCCTTAACCAAGGACTGAAAAATAATACAAATAAACTTTTGTATCAAAAGTGGTTTTTTGGAATTTAAAGAGACCTAAATTGTATATATTATGTTGTTTTTAAAGATTGAGGACCTAAGTGTATTTTTCATGAAATCCTTGGCACACTACCAATGTTTGATGCCTTTTTCATTTCGGTCCCTTTTCTTCAAATTTCACTATTGCTTAAGAAATCAAAAGTAATTGTCCTTCAATTAGGATCAAATCTCCCAAAATAAAACTTTGAAGACCACAATAAATTATTCAAAATGAACAATAAGTCCATAGTGTTTTGTGAGTGTGTGAATGATACCCATCTATAGTAAAAAATACCCATACCTTTTAGTGTTTTCTATAATAGTTTATATGAAAACTATTGATTCTAATAAGAAGGTCCACGCTAACAGTGCCTTTGTTTCAATTTTTGAAAGTCGGCAACTTGTTTGACTAAATAGGTAACTTTAGCAGTATATGTTAAACATACACTGTATCGGACATGTCACAATGAAGCTTGGTTACAGATTATCCACGCCTAAGCTCTTTATAAGACCCATAAGCAATATATATTTTTGGCTTTATATCTAGTTTCAAAGAGCCCTTAGGCAATCAGATAGCAAGGTTAAGAGGTCTATTAAGAGGATACGTATGCTCCTTAAAGGGAAAACATCAGGTAAATTTAGCATCATGTCATGGCAAACTATCATCGAATGCATTGGATGAGGGCCAATCTTTCAGCTTCAGTATCCGAGACCACATATTTCTATCAAACCAATTGATGAAGTCCTAAAAAATACAAGTAGCTCAGTAACAAGACTTATGTGTTGGATAATCAGTTAATCTCTTGATTTTAGCAATATGATCCATTCTCCATAGCCAAGGTAGCTCATAGCTTATGTCTGGTAGGCCAAGGTGTCTGGTACCTGTAAAAGGTTTGTTTTTATAGATTTAAAGACTCTTAGATGTTTAAATATTTTTTTAGATAGAGAAAATGCAACAATATTTTAAAGAGATAGACTCTGAAAATATGCATGCTAAAAATATTGAGAATGAAAAGATTGTCAACCTGAAGCTTGAAGGATTCATAAGGTATTTATAGCTCATGAGTCTTATTTTTTTTATGGAGATGAGGGGATTTCAGTCCTATGATATTTTGAGTTGTATTCCATTTAAAATAAAATGTATAAAATATTAAGGGATCTATGTGGAGGTCTTGAAAAATTACTGAAAGAGTATTGGACTCAGATGAGTTGTCTGAACTTATTAGGAGCAAAAAATGAACGATTAGAGCTTTTTAGCCCGTTAAATATGAGATCATCACTGACCATCTTTGTTTTTGAAGGTGGGCATTAATATCCACCTCTTACCAATCCAAATATTTTAAAAAAATTTAAATTTTTATTTTATTTTTTTCTTTGTTTCAGATTAATATATTTTTAGTGTTTTTAGATTATTTTGACGTACTGATATAAAAAATAATATTTTTTTTAAAAAATTATTTTAAAACATTTTAAAACAAAAAAATATTTAAAAAAACAACTACTACTATAGTTCTAAATAACCCTTAAAATAGGGATCCGACAAACACTTTGAACAATGCATGTGATAGTCCAAAATAGAAGCTCTACAATTATCACAAAACATACTCTCATCTGCCACCGAGCCTCTTGCTTTAGGGGTGATTATTTTTTGTTTTGTTTGGTTTTTATCAAAAAAAATAATTAAACTGGTTTTTTTATAAAAAACCAAAACCGATTCAAACCGACTGGTTTCGGTTCGGTTATTTTAGGACAAAAACCGGTTCAAACCGACCAGTTTCAGTTCGGTTCGGTTATTTTATATTAAAAACCAAAAACTATATTGTCTTTTGGGGTTATTTTTGTAATTTCTAATGGGTTTGGTTTTGGTTTGGCTCGGTTTTTTTTCATTTTTTTTTGGTTTGGATTCGGTTCAGTTTTTTCTGTTTCAGGCTTATAAAATCAAAACCGAACCGAACCGATCGGTTTTTTAAAAATTCTAATAAGTTTAATCGGTTTTTTTAATTTTTTTTAATTTTTTCAATTTAATCAGTTTTTCAATTTTTTTGAGCCCAATCTCTCTCTGTCTTTCTCTCTGTAACATTTGCTCTTCATCCAACTGTTACAAAAATGGAACGAGAGCACGAATACTTGGCGTGCCATAGTTCTTCTTCCTTGCTTTTTCACTGTTAATTTAACTATACATTTCATATAATGTACCCGTTTAAAATGTAACTGCACACGAAATCACTCTAATTTCATACATTCATACCCGCCACAGTAGTAAGATAAAATTTATTTTTTTAATTATTTTATCACTTTTTTAATTAAAATTTTTATCAGATTTAAAGTGGTAAAATAAAAATATATCTTTTATTATAATTTCTTAAAGTTTAATCCATTAAACTTTTTCAAGTTTCTCACCATACATAAAAAAAAATAATGGTAGAATTCTCACAACTGAAATATTTTTGCCGAAACAATATTGGTTAGAACAACCAAATCTTAAATAGTAGAAAACATGATATAATCCAAAAAAATAACCAATAATATTCTAAATAAATATTTAAGCTCTATAATAAGCAAGTAATAAAATAAAACTTGTAAAAGAGCAACTTTTTAAAATAAAAATATTTAAATTATGTAAGATAAAATCATCAATTATTTCACTTATGAACTGTATTGTATATAAAAATAGTATCGTGTAAATAATATTTTCACCATATAAGTTTCAAAGAAATATTAAAAAGGTCACAAACAATACTGTTTAAAACTTAATTTTCTTAAACAGAACTTTCTAGAATGTATTTAATCACCGCATCAACTTGTTGTATATTTGAACAAAACTAACCTAAAATCTTTGATGCCAATCTTATATAGTATAAGGAAGATATCATGAATTATCATAAACAAACCAATGATTCACTTATTGAAAAAAATATATCAATAAGATTTATGATATGCATCAAATCATCCAAATAGCATGAAAAATAATTTTAGAAGATAAATTATAAATTTATAAAAAAAATATATTGTAACCTTCTAAAAATTTTAAAAAAATCATAACATACCAAAAGATTATATATGAAAGCTTATAAAATTAAAATTAAATCTATATGTCAGAAAGTTAAACTATGACTTAAATTTTAAAGAAGTTAAAATCTATTTAATAATTAATCTATATAATTTTTTTTCACATTATAAACTAAACAAATCCAATATAAAGAATAAAGCCTTAATAATTATAGATCAAATATTTGTAAATATGTAAATATTAGACTAGTGAGTAATAATGTTTAGTTTATTAGAGCATCTCCAATGCAAAATGCTAAATTGAAGAGCCAAATTGATAAAATAACTTTTTGAATAGTATAAATATAGCTTTTCTGATTATGTGCATTCCAACGGTAAAACAATCTTTAGAAAAGCCAATAATATTTTAATATATTTCATGTTAAATTAATTTTAATATAATTATATAACTAATTTAGATATTTTATATATAATATAATTATGATGTTATTAATTATATAATTAATATGAGTAATTTATAAAAGTAAT
>Ga0307517_10014989_pt1 | contig 10341 bp, 14 predicted proteins | sample 23_EM_MG_FD_194515 | JGI IMG/M metagenome (GOLD analysis project Ga0307517, IMG submission 194515) | Populus trichocarpa ectomycorrhiza microbial communities from riparian zone in the Pacific Northwest, United States - 23_EM | ecosystem: Host-associated > Plants > Roots > Unclassified | place...
GGGAGAAGGAGGAGCAAGTTCCGCCCCTGCATTGACCTACACAACGGACAGGTCAAACAAATCGTTGGAGGTACGTTGTCAGACGACGATCCAAATAGCCTGAAAACGAACTTCGTGGCGAGGTGCATTCCCTTCCCCCGGTCCCCGACCCGATTCATCCTCCAGCTGTTTGACGGTTGTTGGACAGCGAATCCCCTGCTTACTACGCTCTGTTGTACCGAAAACATGGGCTAGAAGGTGGACATGTAATCAAACTGGGAAAGGGTAACGACGGAACCGCGAGAGAGGCACTCAATACCTGGCCAGGGGGACTCCAGATCGGTGGTGGCATCACCGAAGCGAACGCGCAGGAGTGGTTGGACGCAGGTGCTTCCAAAGTATGTACTTGGAGTTTCTAATTTATCGTAACCGACCGAAATCGTCTCAGGATTTTATGGGCAGATTATCGTGACGTCTTACTTGTTCCCTGACGCAAAGTTTTCGTTGGAGAGATTACAAAGGGTCTCGTCTGTTGCAGGAAAAGACCGGTTGGTGGTCGATGTCAGGTGTGTGCCATGAAAAAACCCGCGACGGTAGGTTCTGATTATCTTGTAGCTGCAGGAAGGTGGGAAATAGGTGGTTCGTCGCAATGAATAAATGGCAGGATATCACGGACATGGAGGTTTCGCGGGGTGAAGCCAGTTTGGAAGAGCAGCGAATTACTCGCTAATGACTATCTCTGCCACAGATTCCCTGGACCTCCTCTCGCAACACTGTAGTGAATTTTTGGTTCACGCTGCGGACGTGGAAGGACTGTGTCAAGGGATCGATGAGGATCTCGTCGCCAGTTCGTTGATCCATCTTTTGTGTTACGGATCTTCTGTCCTTACGTCCGGGATAGGGCTGGGAGAATGGGTCAAGGTGCCGACGACATATGCCGGGGGTGCAAAAGGTCAACTATTATTGGCTACCTGGGGTTGTGTGGTACGGCTGACCGACCCGTTATCCGTAGATGTATCAGACCTTGATCTCGTCGATCGACTGTCAGATGGTCGTGTTGATCTCACGTATGGAAGGTGAGTCTATCTCTCTTTCCATTCTATGACCCAAAGTGATGAGGCTTTACAGTTCGTTGGACATTTTCGGTGGATCGTTGGTGAAGTTTGACGAGCTCGTAGCTAAAAGTCTTTCGGCTGTGAAGTCAGTAGGGTTAGCCGAGGAATAACCAAAACATTTCTTGTGGCAGTGACGTCTTGGGCGAAGTGGCATGACGCGCTTGGCCTGGCGACCGCTACCCGCTCATCGACATTCTGTCCTCTCCCCAGATTCCTCTGCTACCCATCGCTCAGCAAGTCCTCGACAACCCAAGCGTCGGCGGCGCCTACGTGGCCAAGACAAATAGCCGACAGCGCCCCACGAGGTTTCCGTTCGCCTACCACACCATCCAGAATCACAAGCTACCGCTCAGCTTACGATTCCGAGTACACTCAGCATCGAGGTCGCCTGGTGTTTCTTTCCGACTGCAAGCCTCTCCACCGAAATCGCCTGAAAGTTCCCGACAAAACCTACCACTGACTCGTGCCCTCTTCGGCCTCAGTAGTTCCGCGACACAGCGCAATCTCCGCAGGCCACATAACTCCAATTTATCATCCATAATCTCTTGACGGTCTATCGGCCATGGTGAGTAGATAGATTGTGCATTGTGTATTGCAGATAGGAACGTCAGGGGGAATTGTTGTTGATGCTGTCGTTCTTGCCGTTGATGATACGTGAAGGGAAGCTTCCCCCTAGTAGACTAGAGGGCTGTATACCGTCGGCCATGACTTCTCCCCGACTTCCTCCTTCCCTTCCACCTTGATTATGCCTTCTTTCACTCGGTTGAAACGGCCCCTGATTTCTAACAAACCCCAGCAAAAACCCACAGATGTCCGCTCGTCCCCTGAAGTTCCCAGCCCGGAAAAGAAGCTGCGGCCATCCGAACCTCACCCGATACCCAGCAACAACCCCGCCAGCCAGTATACGCTCCTAGAGAAACTCGGCACCGGTAGTTTTGGCACTGTGTACAAGGCCATACATAACGAGACCAAGCAGATCGTCGCAGTCAAGCAAATAGGTAATCGTCCACTCGATACTTTTCGCCCGTGCGAGTCTGACATCAGCCCCCTCCCCTCATTGCAGATCTCGAGGACTCTGACGACGATATCTCAGAGATCCAGCAGGAAATCGCCAACCTCGCTCAATGCGACTCGGAGTACGTGACGCGGTACTATGGATCATTCGTGGTCGACTACAAGTTGTGGATTATCATGGAATTCCTCGAGGGCGGTTCTTGCCTTGATCTCCTCAAAGCTGGCATCTTTTCTGAAGCCCACATTGCCATCGTATGCCGCGAACTACTCCTTGGTCTCGACTACCTCCATAGCAAGGGTACCATCCACCGTGACATCAAAGCCGCCAACGTTCTGCTTTCCGCTTCCGGGAAAGTCAAGCTCGCCGACTTCGGTGTCGCCGCCCAGCTCACGACGACTCTGAGGCATACCTTCGTCGGAACTCCGTTCTGGATGGCCCCAGAGGTTATCCGTCAGGCCGGGTACGACGCAAGGGCAGACATCTGGAGTCTGGGTATCACCGCTATTGAAATGGCGAAAGGAGAACCTCCGTTGGCCGAGTACCATCCTATGCGTGTCCTCTTCCTGATTCCCAAGGCCAAACCACCCGTATTAGAGGGCGATTTTTCTCCACTGTTCAAGGAGTTCATATCACTTTGTTTGACCAAAGACCCTTCGGCTGTGCGTTATCTATTCAAACGCCAAGTTTATTGCAATTGATCTGATCGCATGGTTTATATAGCGTGCGACTACGAAAGAATTACTCCAACATCGGTTTATCCGGGGGGCTCGGAAGACTGCCTACCTCACTGAGCTCGTTGAACGCTACCGGCAACACACACCTGGGCGGCCGCCCCAGATGTACCAGCCTACGGTTCGGAACAGGGACACTGCAAGATCTATGCAGAGCGAATGGATGTTCGACACGGCCAGGTCCGCCGCGGCGATGGGGACTTACCGGAGCATGGAGAAGGATCTCATAACTCACCATGGGTCCGACCCGTCCGACCATGACGACGATTCCATGTACGGTGTGCCACAACAGGGTTCGTTCAACACTGGTGGTGCCACGAGAGGAAGCGATCCGGTGGGTTTGGGAATGCATCTGCCTGATGCGGCTCATTCGACGGTCGTTATCAAGCCGCTTCCTGACGAGAAGGATATTCCTGTGCTGCTGCTTGCGGATGGGGTGTCATCGGAGAATGCAGATAGTGCTGAAGGGCCTTCCACCCCACCATCTCAGGAGCCTCCTCCGGCTTACACGGGCTCGGTCCGATCGTCTAGGAGATCATCCTATGCGACGAGAAGCATGAGGGACGGACGAGGAACGGTGTTGAAAGAAGCGGACTTGGGGAGTGGAGTGGATACGATTCGTCCAGTGAAGAAGGTGGATACGGTCGGCTCGTTACGGTTGTCGCGCGAGTTCGTTGGGTCTCAGAGGGATGGTAGCTCTGGTTCATCTCCAACCTCTCCCGTTACACCCAAGTCGCCCCACAAGAGAGCGCTGAGCGACTCTATGAAGGCTGGCAAATCGATCGTGGATGATATCATCTTGCCGATCTGCGAAAGGGTGAGTCGTGACCTTCATACCTCTCCCCGGTCTATTCAGTCTGGCTGATCGCGTGATTTAATTGCAAGACAATACGCGACGATATGGACGCCCGGGAGATTGAGTCGCTCAGCATGATTTCACGTGGTTTCTCTGAGCTCAGGGACGTGAATCCAGACCTCGCATACAACTTGATCGTCGATATCCTTGGAGGCGTGAATGAGTGAGCTTGTTTCGATCACGAGATTATCCACGCGTTTTCTAATGCGGGGTTCCGGTAGGAATAACGCCGTGAGGCAGCATATTAATACTTCGCGGGTCCTGTTCCCGCACAAGCGGGTTATCAGGAAGAGCGAGATTACTTCAAAGGGACTCGTGGTGACGGAAGAACAAGAGATCAGCGGATTGCCTTCGACGTCGGATCCGTTGGTCGCGGAAGCCGAGCCCGTACGAAGGTCTCCCATCGCAGAGTTGCTGTATATGCGTTGGCTAGAGGGTTTGAAACTCAAGTGGCCGAGCATCCTATAGACTCCCTCCGGCGCCTTTCCCCAGGATCACACAACAGACGCACGTAGCAGTGCGTGGCCGAAACTCGTCTCGTTTTTAGATGTTCGTGATCTCCTTTTTTCCTACTCACACGTTCTTCTGTATGTGTTCCTTCCTGCTTCCCATTGCCCTATCGATCTTTTCGCGGACCACATTCTCTTACATCCTACTTGTACCCGACCACCTATTGGACAATCTCTCGCTGACGACCATCACGTACCCTCGACGATTTGTAACTTTGTAAGAACCCCCCCCCCTTTGGTTTTGACCCCGAGTTGCGTCTCCCACTAATGTTAAAGCCGTCCACTGTTTATCATACGGCCACTCTCGTTTGTTGTCTGTTGCGTGTTTTACTTGTTGTGTTTCTCAGTGTACACGTCGACATAAATACTACACATTCTCACGACCACCGTCGTCCCTCTGTAAGGATTTGATGTGGATGACATCGGCGGTTCTCACAGGTTGTGCCTTCAGTTGACCGTCGGTTCTGTTCGGTTGTCGGTTTGTCGACGAAGAGGTCCGGATCGGTACGTCTACATGGGATCCCCCCCTGACGCCGCAGTGCCAGACTTTTCGGGCTTCACTGATCCGCCCTAGGCCCCACGTTTACTCTTCTCGCCAGGGGCGGGCAAGTCCGACTCTTGGGCTTGGCAGTGAAGCTTTGAAGGATGGAAACTCTCCCAAAAAAAAAATGCTTACGTTTTACTGTGGGCTGCCTGTTCACCGCGATCACCGGAGCGGGGGAAACGAGTTGTGGAAACTTGTGTATCCTGCAAACATTTTCTAAAATAAAGTTCGACACAGAGTGTATCCCCACTATTTGATCCTGTCAGAAACCGAAGAATGCCAGCTGTCGCTTTGTTGCCGTTGTTTTGTTTTGTTTTTTTTTCACCCGGTTATGGCCGCTCTCATTTGTTGTTGTGACCGCCCACTGTCCCGCCTTTCTTTGAAGTTGTTTCCTCGGCCGCTGAACGTTGAACGGTAAAAGTACACTCCCCACAACAGGCAAACCACTTTGTAGAGTTGGAGTTCAAAACTACAATACAATGTGTATTTTTGTCCCCACAACGAGGCTATACGCATTCTCAATTCACTCCGTAAGTACCTGAGAGAGAGAGAGAGAGAACTCCCACTGAACAATCAAAAAACGTTGAAGGTGACATTCCAGCGGGGGTAGGGTCGCAGCCACCCCGCAACAGCGGAGACAATACTGTCCTACCCCAATGGACCAAAGGGCTTCCCTGACAGTGGGAATGCAGATTCTGGTTAGCGCGGATTTGGGGAGGATGAGACACCCCTTTTTCCCCCTTTCTTTAGAACGGACAGTGTAACAGCCCCGGCGCCTTGAGTGCAGTGTGCCTCAGGGTTTAGATCAACACGCAGACGGGCCGCCCCCCCACGACCGTCGGCCAAGGGATTCTTCGAGGGCTTCTAACACCCTCACAGCCGATATTTCATATGGAATTAAATCGCTTTGCAGCGTCCGCGCTCTTCCATGAGGTCCCAGGCCCAGGCAAATCACTCAATCTGATTGATCTCCGTCTTAAAACCACTGCTATCCACTCGCAACAAAGATAACAAAGGGATCGAATCGAGAACAGATTACAGCACCAGATGCAACCGACGTTACTTATCTGCTTGTCGTAAAATTCCATCAGGTCCAAGGAACGGAAACGGAGACACTTTGTCCTTCTGTTTTTTTTTTTTTAAAGAAATGTCCTGAAAGGGTGAACAGGATCCTACTTTTATCTATACAATGGGCTCGGTGCGTCGTTAAAGCTCATGTATTAAAAAAAGGCATCATGTTCGTATCATCGGGGGGAGGGGGGGGGGAGGTGTAGATGCAAGAATGGGGAATGGCAAGAATACTGGGGTGTACCAAGAATTACAATACCGTCCAAAAAAACAAGCAGTCCGTTGGTGTGAAAGGGTAATACTAATGTGATATGCGGGTCCGTTGTGAAGTGAAAGGGGGCGGATAATGTCTGGTGTTCGAGAGAGAGAGAGAGAACGTTGGGTAGCCCGGCGCAGTGCAAATGGCGCCGTGTGTTGGTAAACCTCCCATGTTCACCAAGCGTAGAATACGACCGTCAAAAATATGGCACCAAAGACACCAGCAAATTTCGACATGGTAGACTGTATCGATCCGTTACCAGATTGCGACGTGTTGGAACCAGTGTTGCCGCTACTACTGGTGTTCGGTTGACTGGCCGTATTGGTGGAGTCGGCAGGCGTAGAGGAAGAAGCACTGGTCGAGGTCGGCAAAGAGTATGTTTGACCGAGAACCCCGTTAGCTCGTGCGACTGGCGAGGTACCGTCCTTCGAGTTCTGATAGGCACCACTGCTAGTAATGTCTGCAACACTCTCCAATTTCCATCCAGTCGAGACCATGACGGGATGAGCATCGACAAAGGCCTCAACACAATCGTTGTCCAAATCATGCTCGAGGATCATCAGACCTGGAGTCTTCGGGCCGTTGAGCCACTTTGTCATAGAGGCGTTAATTGCCTGGAGCGAAGTCTTTCCGGTGGCCATAGTCCAATCATTCGTGCTAAAAATAGACGCATGTAGATGAGCTCGTGCATCATCCCATTAAAAAAAAAACACCCCTCACTCTTGGTTCCAAAAGACGGTTTGCAGGCCAAAAATCTCCTTTGCAATGGCCCTTACGCGGTTATCGGCATCACCATATGGGGGTCGCCAGTACCTCGGCAGCCGGCCGCCCTGGGAATCAAGGCGTCAAGAGAGAGAACAGTGATCAGAAAACGCCAAATGACACTCACCGTGGAATTCTTGATGATTTCCATCGACCAACCGAATTCCGCAACAATCTCCAGGTTTGACAGCGTCGTCATGGGACGATGGGACCAGGTGTGAATCGCAATGTCCAGATCGAGCTCTGCGAACGCCCGGGTGAATAACGCGGGGTTTTGCTTGATATTGTAGCCGATCATGAACTGCGTCGAAGGCGTCTTAGTCTCCGATAGGTAATCATACAGCTTGGCAGATCCCTGTGTTTCGGAAAAAGAACGGTACATGAGCCAACATAGAATCATCCAGGATAGACAGGGCTGCGCAAGCGCTTACAGCAGCCGGGCCATCGTCGAACGAGATGGCTAGCACGCCATCAGGTGCGTCCCAGATATCGTTTGGATTCCTACACCCTGTCGCTCCCGAACAAACTTCTGGGCTGCTAGCGTCCACGCCCGAGGGATAAACCGGGTTTCCTCCCGAGAGTCTCGCCAACGTAATGTTTGGGATCTTGCCGGCAGTCACGGCCGTGTTCAGGGCATCGACCCACTCCTTAGGCAGCGCACCCACGTTGGGGCGGAGGTCTGGAAAACCCGCAGACCATTCTGAACTGCCAACCGGTACATATGTGACGCCATCGCTGGGGTTGTCCCCGTTTTGCCTCTTGAAGAGTCGCTCGACTGGGTGTCCTGGTTCGTGATACCACCTAGATGGCAGAGCGCGCTCTACTGAGGAGCAGTCTGAGCCATCTGGGTGGGGGGTCGGGTGGGCGAACACGAAGAGGGGGAGGAGCAAGAGGACAGGGAGGACCGAGAGAACCATCGCGAGGTCTTGAGGGGAGGGGGGGTCTAGGGTGGGGGGGAGGAGGGGAGGACAGGGGCAAACTCGTCCTCTCTCTCTCGCTTTTTAGCTCGTCCCATTCTTCTCGCAACTTCAACGGAATTTGGTTTGTCTCAGATCTGTCAACTCTCTTTCTTCCCCGGACTCTCGGCACGTCTCTCGGCAATCATTAAAACAAATTTTATAAAATATGAAATTCTACAAAATATAAAAAACAAAAATAGCGTAACAGTGTGGTCACTTATACTGGTTCCTCAGCACGAGCACGCCTCCCTTCAGCTGGGCGACCTCCTTGATTAGCGAAGTAAACTTAACCTTCTTGGCCTCGTCTGTGAGATAGGGGGTGAAATGTTGGATACAGTCCCGCGTGGAGGCGCTAGGAGCGTTTCGCAACCAATCGATGACCATGCTGTCCTCAAGCTCCCCATCGACGGTAGCCTTTCTTCGCTTCTTGGGCGCCGTCCCACCAGTCATTCCGTTCGCGTTGCTTGGCGACCCGGCCTCCTCGGCTTTTCGTTTGTGGGAGTTGACCTTCGTCGCGCTCGTGGGACTCCCCGGAGTCGTGGATGTCTGCGCCAGAGGGCTGACGGCACGTCCGGTCTTCGGCTGATCCCGAGGAACTTTCGGACTCGTCGCTCGTTTCGCAACCAGCGAATGTCCGCTCTGTGTCGGCACAGGTGAGGTCGGTCGCGACCCTGAACCCCCCGGTAATGATGTCTTTACCTGAGCGTTCGGCTGGCTGGTGCCGTTGTTCGACGTAGTTGGTTGCTGTGACCCCGGCCGAGGCGGTGGGGCTTGGATCGCAGGTCCCGTATACGTTTGAGACGGATCAGGCTCCTCCTCTTCCTCCTCCTATTCACATACAGGTAAGTACCTCCGAAGAATGCAAAGCTTGACCTATAACAGACCGAGCTGGCATACGGATTCTTGTCTTCGTCACTGTCGTCGTACTGCCCGCTCTTGTCGTTCTTCTTCAGCATCTTTCGCATCTGCTTACCGGCCCCAGAGAGCTTCTGCTCGTCTTCGTCGTCGGTATCTTCGAGGTCACCGTTCACGACCGCCTTCGCTTTGCGGTACTCCTTCTTTATCCGTTCCTACATTCTTGCCGTCAGCAACCATAAACCACAGCGGTCAAGAGAAATCACCTCCAACTCCTTGGCCTCTTCATCGTCCTGATTATCTTCCGGGTACTTTTCGTCATCGTCTGCAAAGTCCTCCTCGAAATCCAGCTCGTCGGCATCTCCCTCACCACCGAGCTCCCTCTCTCTTCGTCGGTTCGCGTATTTCGATTCCTCGTCATCATCATCATCTCCAAACAATGAGCCCTTGTTGACGGCTCGTAGCTGACGTCCACCTGGACCCGCACTCTGGCCAGATTCGTAGACGAGCGACGCAGTCTGGATGATATGTGGATTCGCATTCTCCTCAACCTTCACAGCAGACGAGTTCGGGTCTTGGGAACCTGGCGTTCCCCGCCCAGTGCGAGCAGCCAGCCATTGCCCAGGATTCCGGTGTTTTTGGTATGCAGCCATCTGATAGATAGCGTTAGAGTAACCCCCGAAAGACAATGCGTGGATGCACTCACCAACTTCTCTGCCTCTTCCAAACTGAGAATTTTGTGGTTTGGTCTCTTCTGGAACCTGTACCACCGATGTGGAGGGACGAACTTGAACACGTTGTCTGCCGTAGGCAAAAACATCGCGTTAGTCTCCGCCTTGCGCACATCGTCCAACATCCCAGTCCACGTCTGCGAGCCAATAGCGTCCTCCATGACCCACGGGTACCTCTCCTCCCTCCTCAACTGCCTCGTCGCCTCGGGCACCAAAAACACCTGCTTCGTTTTCTTCTGGAACTTCTTTCTCCCTGGGCCCTTTTCCTTCGGTTTCGCGGCGGCGGCTCCAGAGGCGCGTTCGCCATGTATCGGTTTTCCCTCCGCATCCACCATAACAATCTTCCCATCCGCCCCTATTACCGGCTTCCCATCCTGGCCCAACATCTGCTCAACAGCAACAGGCAAGCCCACCCCAGGTCCATCCCTCGATTCGGGCTCGCGTTTGAGATCCTTTCGGTTGAGCTTGATCGGGTGCTGCCACGTCTCAAGATCCACCGACCGTCGAGACTCGAACTTCATCACGTTGTATCTCCACCCGTTGAGGTTCGAAGACATGAGCCTGAACTCCTGGAACTCGCCGCTGAACGGGTCCTCTTCCTCCTTGACTTTGGTGGGTGGCGCCGGCCTGCGCGGTCTGGGTGTGGCGTTGGGTGAGGGTCTTGGACCGTCCGTACCGTTCGGATGGGGTGGAGAGGGCGTAGATGTGGAAGTAGGGGTAGCGGAGCGCTTTAGAAACCGGTCTTTGTCCTTTTTTCGATTATGGAACAAAGGGGCGTTTGAGAACCTGGCCGGAATCGGTGGTTGACTGGTCTTTTGCGGAACGGGGGGCGTACCGTTCGGGGGCGTGCCGTTCGGTTTTGATTTGTTTACAGTCGAGGTTTCCGCTGGGGATTGAGAGTCCATGGCTGACAAATAACGAGTGGAAGGAGACGATGGGAGTTGAGACCAAGGAGGAT
>Ga0307517_10014990_pt1 | contig 10340 bp, 5 predicted proteins | sample 23_EM_MG_FD_194515 | JGI IMG/M metagenome (GOLD analysis project Ga0307517, IMG submission 194515) | Populus trichocarpa ectomycorrhiza microbial communities from riparian zone in the Pacific Northwest, United States - 23_EM | ecosystem: Host-associated > Plants > Roots > Unclassified | place...
GAATGACATAATCGGAGAAGTAGTCACTTCGGAAGGTTCCTCTTTCGGTTTCATCAAAGGCAATACTTCGCTCATTGAGCTTGATAACCAGCTGGAGTAACTTTCGTTCTTGTGGCCACAACTCTTGATGATTGTCGATGTCTAGTTCATTCATGCGTTTGGTGGTTATTCTGGTGGAAGGGGAAAAATCGGGGGGAAGGTATGGCAAAGTGGGAAGGTTCTTGAGGGGGTCTTCTGGGAAATGGCGCTGTGGCTTCTGATGTTCGGGAATGTTGATACGGACGGGATGGACTTTCTGGCTGACCTTCTTGTATTTGTAGACAGCTTTGGGTAGATCGGGGGATGCATTATTGGGTGAGTCTGGTGTTAACCAAACCAACCTCTTCTGGCTTTTTGCCTTCATGGTTCTAAGAGAAATGTGTGTGCAGGTTTTTAAAACTGTACCACAAGTCCCACCACAAAGCGAAACAAAAAAGAAAAGGAAAAGAAAAAAAAAGAACAAACCCGGAAAAGAAAGGGGAGAAATACACCTGCAACGAGGGAGGGAGGGAGAAAAAAAAAAAAAAAAAAAAAAAAAAAAAAAAAAAAAACTGGGAAATCTCTTTAGAGAAAACCGGAAAGGAAAATATAAGGAGGAGAATTTAATCTGAGGCTGGATTTATGATGACTTAAGGAGAGAAGAGAATGATCGAGTCGAGAGGAGAAAATGATTTCGAGGGAGGAATGGAGAGATGTGATCGCGAGCGTAAACGCGAGGTGAGGAAGATTAAACCGGCGCGGCCAATCGAAGTGATTGAGGCGCGTCGATCACAAATATAATGCAAAAAGATCGAAAGAAAGATTAATGCTGAAAGATCCAACTGGAACGGGCGTCCGCGGGGAACTTTTTATCGTGAAGGACGTAACAGAGAGAACGTACAGGGAAATTCGAGAGTTTTGAAAGAAACAAGGGGAAAGATCAAACGTGGGGGAGGAATGTTCAAGGAGGGGAAAACGATCAAGACTTTTCTGAAGCAGAGAGACTGAAATGCGGCGGAAATGAGATGATAAGATTAGACTGAGGAGAATGATTCCGAGGCGATCGGAGGATAAATCGTGCGGATAAGAAACTGGACGAGAGGAAAAGATATGAGGGGATAAAGAACGCGGGGAACTTTTGAGGAAAGATGCGGGTATTTGTGAGAGGCTCACGATTTTTGAGTTGCTGTGGTCGAGGTGACGCAGCGTGCGGTCGATATCAGTTAATCGTGCGCCCTGGTTTCAAGGGGAAGGACTTCGCGATACTTCTAAATTTGCAGAGATAAGATCGCGGATCCAACGTTTGAAGATTTCGTCGTTCGATATTTTGAGTTTCCGGGGCACGCGCGTAGGGGCTTGAGACGTTCGAACTAAAACTTACCTTGGTTAGAGAGACCAGGAAGAGGGGGGGGACAGGTTCGAGGAAACAAGATCAGATATTACTACGCGTGAGCAGGTACAAAGTATCGACCACGGGGGGTACACGGGGCTACTATAACGGTCAAACGAGGGGGGTAGGGAAAAGACGAGGTACCTCAAGGGTACTACAACAAGAAGAGGGGGGGGGAATACGAGCCAAGAAATAGTAACGCGCAAACAGACAATGCGTGTGATACGGACGGGGTACGGTCAAGGGGGAGTACAGCGTATGCAATTTGCATGAAAATGCGCGCGTATCGACGGGTGGTACGGTCGTGGTGAGTACAGGGTGCAGGAAACGATGGTGCAGACGTGGGGTCTACGAGGAGGATCGAAAGCGGTGGTCGCGGTGATGTCGAGTGTGACGGCGTTACAGGTGCACGCACTGTCAAACGAGGTGGGTGGGCGAACGAGCTGTAGTGGGATAAGGGCGAGAAAGTGGGACTGGGGTATGTGGTGATACCGGCACAGTACAGGGTGTGGAGACAAAGGGTTTGTCTTTTCTAGCCCGAGATCTATATCGTTCGAAAGTAGGAGGTGCTGTTAGTAATATTAAACAACTAAGGGGATGGAAAAGGGAAATGTCGAGGCAGGGGAGAGGGGAAAGGGTATGGAGCTGGGGACTTAGACGAAAATTCAAGACAATGAGACTTAGCGCTTTGTCCAAAATCCAATCTGTCCCTCAACCGGTTTTTTCTGGCTTTTGGCTATACGTGGGGTCCTGATGGGGAACTCGTTCGAGAGAGGGAAATCTGGTCGAGAGAATGGACTGAGAGAGGGGAAGAAAAAGAGAAAAGGAGGGCGAGAAATCTAAGTTTGAAGACAGGCTTCGGGTTTGATGGGCGCGGGGAGACTGGCGCGTCAAGCGTCGACGGCGTCCGTTTTGAGAGAGGGAGGGTCACTGATGACCGCGGGGAACGTTTTGAGGGCAGAGAGTCGTAGTAGGGATGGGGAGAACAAGACAGAGTTCGATTTTACGATAATCGAGAACGAGGATAAGGTAGGGGAGGGTAAGGATGAGCACGGGGAAAGTGTAAGGTACGACGGAAGAGACTGACTGATTTGGGAACCGGGGAAGTCCGGAGATCAGGGGGGATAAGAGATCCGATCTCGGGCCGAGAGTGTTTAGAAGGCTGTGACCTTTGGCTGATTGGGGTTCGCGGCGTTCGAGAAGAATTGGGTGTAGGCGGTATACGCGTCGTTGGTGGTGGTCTGATGGACGTAAAGTAGCTGGGTAGCGATCTGACGGAGTTGCATAAATCGATTGTTGAGGGAGGAAATCTCGGCCGCTTGTTGCTTGAATCGTCCTTCCATCTGAGACGTGCCGTTTAGTCTGATATCGGAGACTTCCGATAGAAGCATGCTGTAATGATCAGTCTGTGCCTTGCGCTGTTCTTCGACTTTACGTGATAGTTCTTCAAAGCGTGGGCCAAGCTCGAGGACCTGAGCCATCTTCTCTTGGATCGCTCTCACCTCTTTCTTCGTCTCTCCTATCTTCGCTTCAAGTGTCCGGATCCTCTTCGTCAACTCTCCGATGGATTTGTGGATATCCGCGAGCTTGCGGTCTGGATGATCCTTCGAATAACGGGTGGGGTATCGGTGCGACGGTGCGTTTTCCTTTTCACTGCGTTTGTTCTTCCTCCAAGATGACTTTACAGCTTCCTCGTCTTTCTTCAGATCAGCGACCTCCCACTTCAACTGCGTCAAATAATTTCCATCCGTGAATGAAGTATTTTCGAGGTCCCGGATTCTGTCTCTCAAGCCGTTCGTAGACATCGCAACTTCACTCTCCAAGTTCGCAAGTCTTTCTTTCACATCTTCCAACTCGTAGCGGATCGGCGATCGCGGCGCGTAAGGGGGTTCGTCGAGGATCATATCATTTGGGTCCGGTGAGTTCGGCACATACGGGGGAACATCGACGTCGGGATACCATTCGGGTGGAGTGGGGGGAGCGTGTACTGGGATTGGGATGGGCTTGGTCGGGGATTCGGGGGGCGTATAGTATGGGACTCGGGGTGGGGTCGAGGGTTCCGGGTGCGTAATCATTTCCACATCTCTCTCCTCGTCGGAAGGGTTTAACTTTTGAGTATAGAGGGCCACCGCCGTGTTCTGCTTGGCTCGCAAGACGTCAACAATCGTTTTCTTCCACAAGTCCACTTTGATTTCGCGGCAGTCCGCCTTCGCCTTCGCCAGGTCGTACGTTACCTGCAATAGGCCCAGTTCTTCTAGCATCGCCATCAAAGCTCTCTTCTCTTCACCAACTGCTCTTCCAAGATGTCCGCTCAAGATATCCAGGTTTCGATAAACCACGTCCACCGGCGATTCTTTCGTCATCTCAACCTTCTCTACTTTTGCTGGCCTTTCCAAGTCTCCTTCCATGTTGATCGCCGCGAGGCTCGGGAGCACTCCTTCAACACCTTCGGATCTACGCTGGTTTCCGTCCATAGGGTCGTCAACATCAAGGTTCTTTGACGATCCTTCAGAGTCTGGATACTGCAAGTCAGGAGGGGGTCCATCGATAGGGTGGGACGCGGTGTCCGGCCTCGGCTGGGTGTATGTCGGGCCGCTGGGGGTACGCTCGTCTTCGCTGCAAGGCTGATAGGGTCGTCCTCGTCGTAGGATGGTCCGAAACCACCGTCCGTGTTCGTCTCTAGGGGGTTCTTCTCTAATTTCTCCAGGCTCCAGATCTGGGGTCGCGGGCCTTCGAAACCGAAAGTATTGGGGCGAGTCATCTGAATCGGATTCTTCCAGATCCACTAACTTCCTTTCCTTTCCGCCGTCTGATTCGCTAACCACTCCAGTCTTTAAAGCACGAAGTCCGTCGATCGCGTCTTGCCTCGACATCTCATCGCCATTCTGATTGACGACACTAACTTCTTTAGGTACGAAGGGGGTTGCCAGGGGGTTCATCGCGGATGTCTCGAGGCTCTGAGGTATGTTGGTACTGATTTCCGGTTGTTCGGGCGTGGAAGCGTTCGATCGAGGATATCGAATGAGTCGAATCCGCAGGCGTCGCGATCTATCGTCGGGGTCGTGGAGGTACTCGCTGTCCGAGCTTGAGCTGTAGAGTCGGACCAGTGCATGACCCTGCTGGGCGAAGGGTTGGCCGTCGACCCCTTGGAACTCGACAGTAGCGTTGTACGCGAAGTATAAGTTCGGTCCTGGGTCTCCAGGCTCGTCGGTTAGTCGGATGATGTGAGGAGCTGTTAGGGATCCCTGGGATCGGTCGCAATCCGTTGGTACGCTGATGACCGTCTCCTGTTCTAACGTAGGTTCGCTGGACGCTGATTGTGGCTCGCAGAGTCTGATCTCCGCTCTGTCGAGAGTTTGTCGGGCGACGACTCGCTCTGGCTGGAATACGTTCGGGTTTGAGCAAGGGCACATTGAACATCTACAGGAACACTGACCATTGTTAGATGAAGCCGTGGTTGTAGACGTCTGACCACTGGTTTCGAGGGGAGGTGAGTTTTTGGTCTGTGCCGGCTCTTTCTCTTTTATAAGTTTCTCGCTGCTCCTTTCTAATTCCTGACCTAATTCTTCTTTTGTCTGGCAGGTATCACATGCTTCTCCGTTATCCGTGCGGTCTGAAGTCTGTGTATTGCGTGCAGGGGTCGGGTATTGCGAACCGGCTCCATCCTCCTTGCGCGTCAACTGATCGGGCGTCAATTGATGGGGATTGGACCTTCCTTTTTCGGTAAGTCTGCTCGCGTCCTTGTTCGTCGGTTCCGTCTCGTCTATTAACTGATCTTTGTCCCTCCTCTTTAGGTTCTGGTCGCGTGCAACATGGACAACGGGGGCCTTGCTTCCATCTCCTTTAACGAATCCTTGCTGGATTATAATTATTCCGTCGGGGTTTCTGCTCATAGTGTAAGCTCGCATTACTTCTTCTTCATCGAATGGGTTTGCTTTTAACTCGTCAAACATTGTTTCTAGTTCTTCTGACTCCAGGTTGTACCAAGAAGCAACATGTCCAGCTGGGGTTATAGTCTGAGGGGGTTGTTCGTCTGGTGGGGGCGGATGTTCTCTTTCATATCGCGCTGGCCAAAATAGTCGCTCGCGCATCTCGTTCGTCCGATCGCGCCGCGGTACTTTCATGACTTTGACAGCGGGTGGCCTTTTAATTCGGATCAAGGCGTCGCCATGGAAAAAGACTGGATTTCCGTCCCGGTCTTCCGTCGATAGTGTTGTTCCGTACGTCTTGAAGGTATACTCGCCGCGTTCGGCGTTGCAAGTATAGGGGAGGATTTCGATGGCGGCCAGTAATGCTGTGGGGACGTATAATGATTCAGGTACGTCGTCATCTTCGGGCGGGAGATATTCTTCCTGCTGACTTCCTTCTAGTCGTCGCGCATATTCTTCACCTCCTTCTCCGCATTCGGACGTACAATCGTCGGACGGATCGTGCGTGCAAAACGGTATAATTTCCGATTCTCCTGACAAAGTTTCTTCCTCACTTCTGACTTCATTATCGCAGACATCCAACATTCCATCCTCCGACTCGTGTTCGGACTCCTGATCCTGTGCTTGCCCTTCAAATATCCTTGTGGCCCTGTCATCGTTTGACAGCGGACGTGCTTCTTCTTTGTTACTGACTTCTGGCGCCAGGACTTCCGCGCGGTCCCTAATGATCGCTTCTCCCGTGATCGGGTCCAGACCTTCAGGAACTTCTTTTGATTGAAAGGTGAGTGGGGGATCAGCTTCCTTGCGCGCCTCTGAACAAGGCTGATGCTCGACAGGGACTTGGTCATCGCGGTCCGGACTCCGTCCGTTCTCCTCCTTCGTGTGGCATTTCATTCCTGGTTCGCGGGTCTCGCCGTCGTGTTGACTACCAATGGAGGGGCTTTTATCACATGTAAGTGGGTTTCTGATGTCATCGGATGACGTTGCGCGTGCTAATTCTTCTCCGGCAGTCGTCTTCTCTGCCTGGTCGTCTTGACCGGGAATCGCGTCACTTTGTAGGGAATGGAAAGACTCGTCTTCTGAGGGGCTGTCGTAGAATAGGGGGTTCGGGACGTTGGCCGAGTCGGATGTTAAGGTGAGTGGATTGCTTTCCGGATTAGTGGGATCATTCTGAAGATATTGATTTTGATCTTGCAGATTTCCTCCACATCGTTCGAGATCGGTGTTGCTAGGGTCGTACGGTTCTGGTGCGCCGTCATCGTCATCTTTGAAGGTTCCTGGCAAGACGTTGGCCAGACAGGCATAAAGGTCAGTGCTGTCGATTGCTTGGCCTTTTCCTTGCACGGACGTTCGCCACTGACACTCTGAACGTTGATAGGACCTGATGAAATTCTGGTATTCGTCACCTTTGGCTTTTTCGGTGAGTCTGCGAACGCGCTTTGTTCGCCTGGCTGTCGTGATGACTGATCGATGATCGGCCTTGCTTTCTAGCTTCCTCTTTCGATTCGATGAACTGGGTGGAGTTTGGAGGGTTTGAGAGGGTTCGTGCGTAGATGATGGGGAGGGGGTTATGCTCTTGGGCTGTGAGGGGTCTTCGTAGATTGTAGGGTAGTGCTCGAAGTCTTCTTCCATATCATCGGCATTCTTCATCTGTACCCATCGTTTCTTGTTCTTCTTCAATTTCCTTTCTTCCTCAACACAAAATGCCTTCCATTCGTCGTTACTTGCTCCATTTTGAACCATTTTAATGTAATCCTCGTGCAACGACTCGTTCAATTCGCATGTTTCTCTGCTCGGCTGCTTCGCGGGAGGCTTGGCGTCTGTATCCGGACCAGATTCCGAACGTGTGGGTGACGCGTTATCGTCCGGGCCTGATTCCGCGCGCGGGGTTGGCACGTTTGGTCGGTCATCCGATTCCTGGTCCTCCTCACTTGCTCTTTCTTCCAAACTCTCGTGTCTTCGTTGCGCGGGTGTCGGAAAATCGTCGTCAATCGATACCGGTGAGTATTCAAAGTCGGCCTCGCGTTCCTTTATTTCCGGAGTACTAACTTCTGGCTTCATGCTCGCGTTTGTGGGTCCCTCGTATATTTCTTCACTATCGGGCGCTTCTTCGTCAATGTCCGCGTCTTTTGCGATCGCGGCCGCGAACATTTCGGCCTCGTTGTCGGTAATTTCTTCGTCGGTAAATTCGTCGTCGGAATATTCGGTTCGCACCGGTCCTGGTGGACTTCCATCTGAAGGACAAACATTCCTAAACTGCCTCTCCCCTTGTACATCCAGCCAACTCAAAATTGTTCCTTCGGGTTTCTCCTCGAGGCTAGACACGTTTGCGGTACTCCAAGTTCGACCGAGTAAAAGATCGAATCCTGTATTCTTCTTGACGTGTAATTCTCCAAAGGTAGGTCGTTTATTTTCTGCCATAAACATGAGTGCCTGAGGGATTTTTCCTTCACAAACTGACACAGTTTTATCAACTGATATCAGCCTGAGTTGGTTATCTCTGTCAGTAAGCCAGGGTAGACCTGCTTGTCTTGCCATGTTTTCGCTGATGAGGTTAACTTGGGACCCGCTGTCGTAGATTCCTGTCATTGTTGCATTGCCGATTGTTACCGGTAACTTGATTAGCGCATCTCTTGCTGCTGCTGGTCCTAAAGTCAATAAAGCAGGCGCAAGACACCATGGCTCCTCTTCGTCGTCTGAATCGTCGTAAGGCACTAATCCGCTCACAAGGCCGGTTTTCTCCTGAGTTGGGGCGGGGGCCTCGCGCACTTGTTTCGTTGCGCTCGAAAGCTCTCGTCGCAAAATGGGGGAGATTCCAATTATATCCCGTATCTTTAGGGTAAATTGTCCATCTAAAATTTCGTTGGCCATGGTGACACTATCCTTTCCTGATGTAGGCCCTGGATCGGAGACCTTGGGGATGTGGGTCCTGTTCTGGTGAGGAGGTTTCTTCCGAAGGTTGTTGGTAGGTTGGCCAGAGACTTGCTTGTCGACATCCATTGGAAGGAATTGGTCGTCTGCTTGACCTTTAAATTCGTCTTGGTCAGGATCTACAGGGATAGGCCTTCGGGAGTCCCTTGCATGGTTGCTGTCAAAGTGGACATTTTTAGGGATGGGGGTTTGTTGCCTACTCGAACCCTGCTCTTTCCTACGCTCGGGGAGTTTCTTCATCCTCTTGGGGACATCAGGTGGGCTTAACTGAACCTTCCTTCGAGTCTCTTTGCTAATCCGCTCTGCTCTTTCAACTCCAAAAGTGTGACGGTCAGCTACCTCCCCAGAGGTCCAGCCTAACTCTGCCTGTTCGTCTGTACTAGCGTCGTCTGATTCCCTCATTACTCCTGTGTAGTTGTAGACTGATTCTGAATCTTGATAATCCTTTCCTACTTGGATGAAGTTTGCTTGTTTGACATTCTTGATGGCATGGGCCCATGGTTCATTATACTCCCTGACGATTCTTGAACCATCTGGCCACTGCAACTTTCCTGTCATCTGGTTCTTCACAACTCGTCCTGTTCTGATAAGACCATTGAGTTCTTCACAGTATCTCATGCTATGTCCATCCTTTCCTCCACATCCAAAACAGGTGGTGTCTGGAGTAGCTGGGTTGGAAATTGGGATATTATTGGGATTCTGATGTGGTGGAATTTCTCGGGTAAATCGGTTGGGAAACTGTTGAGGAGGTGGAGGGGGTCTGTTAGGGAATTGCTGAGGTGGAGGTGGAGGTCTGCTGGGGGTAAGGAAGGGTCGTGGGGCTTGTCGGCGTGCTGGTCTGTCAAAGGCATCTTTTAGGTTGGGTTCTTTGCGTATGAGGTCCACATAGAGTACCCTGTACTGAGGATCGGATATTTCAAGGTGGCTTAGTTGGGTGACTAATGTCTTTATGTCATCTTCCTTGGACTTGCTATCCTTGGATTTACCTGTAGGAGGCCTTGTGGGGAAAGAGGGTTGTGAAGGGGGAAAGGTTCTGGGAGGGGTGTAGGGCTTCCTTCTAGGTGGGGGTAATTCATCTTCCATGGAATCATCTTCTGAACTGGACTCCTTCTTGGGCTTTCTGCGTTTTGGTGTGGGGTCTGATTCAGGTTCTGTGTCAGAGGAATGGTTACCTGGTTTGATGAAGAGGTGTTGGTCAAAGCGGTGGGGGCTGAGGATATGTTCTGCTCCTGTGACCACCTTGGATATGCTAAAGGGGGTTGATACGTCCAGGTCTGGGGTAATGGTCAACATGCGGCCTTCCACCAGGTTCCTGAAGGTCTCGTGCAAACCTTCCCAGAAATATCTGTTGTAGTCCCAGGTGGAAATCTTCTTCTCCTCCCTTGCTTGTCCAACCAACTCCAAATACTTGCGATGGTAACGCTTGAACTGATTGATGGTCTTCATTCGTCGCTGTCTCCACTTGTTTGTAAATTCCTCAACCTTGGCTATGTTGTAAGTCTTCTGGCTGTCTCCATAGAAGTATTTGAGCTCGCCAACAAGTAGGTTGTAGTCTTTGTGTTTGTGGGAAGGTAGGTTTCGTAAGGTTCTGATGATTTTGGGGGAACAGTATTGGGTAAGTCCCTGGTATAATTCTTCGGATGCTGTAACTTCATGTCGCTCGCAAGCTAGCTTGTAGTGTGCCAGGAAGGTTTCCAATTCGTATGGTTTTCCTGTGAACGTCTGTGGAGCGTAGTACTTGCCTGGTAATGGTAGGGTAAAGTGGGAGTTGGAGGTAGGTTGAATCCCAGGATATTCTGTGTCAGAATGGGACTCGTTGTCGGTTTCAGTTAAGTAGGTCATGTCTGGGGTGTTGGAAGGTGTAGGGGGTAGAAGGTTTTGTGACGTATTGGGAGGTGTTGGTGGTATGATTGTAAATTTGAAACCCCTCGCCGTGGGCTCCAGTTGTCGAGTTCCGGAATCGATAGCCTGATACTTGAGCAGTAACAGTCGATCCGTTTGGTTCACTTGTTGGTTAGACAAGTAAGGCTGGTTGTAAGTCTTGAATGAACTTGACTAACAACTCCACAGGG
>Ga0307517_10014991_pt1 | contig 10339 bp, 15 predicted proteins | sample 23_EM_MG_FD_194515 | JGI IMG/M metagenome (GOLD analysis project Ga0307517, IMG submission 194515) | Populus trichocarpa ectomycorrhiza microbial communities from riparian zone in the Pacific Northwest, United States - 23_EM | ecosystem: Host-associated > Plants > Roots > Unclassified | place...
AGATTCCCTCCTGAACTCTAGTGTCTCTGAGCTGGTTCCAGGATCTAATAGATCAGTTTATAGGGCCAGGGCACTCCATGCCTGTAAGTCATTTAGTGGTGCCTTTTGGATACTAATTCTGACACTTACATAGACACCAGTTCTGCTGAGGATCCCACTAAAGTCTCATTTGCCAATTGTGAAGCATTGGATACCTCCAACAATGAAGAAAAGTGGTGGAAGTCTGGTAGTGTTGTTAGTGGTAGGTATCTCTTAATCCCAAAAATGTTATATTCTGATAAAAGCTATATCTGCAGCCACTCCCTCAGATCATCTCCAACTCCCTCAATCAGCCAGTGATGGTGCTGGTCCCAGCACACATAACCCCAAAATCACTGATAACAGAAGCTCTCATGAACTTATTGAGCCCACTACCAGGAGCATGAGTAGTGGATCAATTTGCAATGAGAGTGCCATTGGCTTACCACTGATGGTTTCTGGTAATTCCAGTATCAGCACCAGTGGAAGAAGTCCCCCTATGAACTCTGGTGTCCCTGGGCTGGTTCTAGGATCCAATGAATTGGTTTATAGGGCTAAGGCACTCCATGCCTGTAAGTCATTCAGTGATGCCTTTTGGATACTGTTTCTGACACTTACATAGACACTGCTTCTGCTGAGGATCCCACTGAAGTCTCATTTGCCAAGTATGAAGTGTTGGATATCCTTGACAAAGAAGGAAAGTGGTGGCAGGTAAAGAAATCTGATGGTACCATTGGCAGTAAGCATTTTTTGCTTGCTGAAGTGCTGTGTTCCACTGAACACCATTCTTGCAGTTGCTCCTTCAAATTACTTGCAACTACTTTGCCTGACAGACAATGGTGTCAGTCCTTCTATAGACAACCCCAGCAACACAGCTTACAGGGCCAAGGCACTCTATAACTGTATGTTGCTCATTTTATGTCTTCTGAAGGCTGTTCTTAACACTTATATAGACACTGGCTCTGCTGAAGATCCTGCTGAGATCTCATTTGCCAAGTATGAAGTGCTGGATGTCCTTGGCAATGAAGGAAAGTGGTGGCATGTAAGGAAAGCTGATGGTACCCTTGGAAGTAAGTATTCCTTAGTCACTGAAATATCACATTCACTGAATACCATGTCTGCAGTTGCTCCTTCAAACTACCTTGAACTTCTCCACCCAGCCAGTGATGGAACAAACCCCAGCATATATGACCCTGGAATCACCAGTAATAGGAACTCTCATGGACCTATTGAACTCACTGCCAGCAGCATGAGTGGTGGATCAACTTGTAGTGAAAGCACTATTGACTTCCCACTGATAGATTCTGGGGATCCTAGTATCAACACTGGTAGAGGAAGTCCTCCTATGAACTCTAGTGGATCAGTTTACAGGGCCAGAGCACTCCACACCTATATATTACCCCATAATACCTTTTGGATACTGTTGCTAACATGCTTACACAGATGCTGGTTCTGCTGAGGATCCTACAAAAGTACCATTTGCCAAGCATGAAGTATTGGATGTCCTTGACAAGAGGGGAAAGTGGTGGCAGGTGAAGAAGTCCAACGGCACTGTTAGTAGTAAGTATTCCTTAATTTCTAAAATCCTATATTCTACTAATTGCTATATCTATAGTTGCTCCTTCAAAATACCTTCGACTTCTCTGCTTGACAGGAAAAGGGACTGATACTGCCATTCATAACCCTAACAGTCCAGTTTATAGGGCCAAGGCACTTTATACCTGTATATTGTCCAGTGGTACCTTCTGGATACTGTTCCTGACATACTTATACAGATGCTGGTTCCACTGGAGATCCTACTGAAATCTCATTTGTCAAGTATGAAGTGCTAGATGTCCTTGACAATGAAGGAATGTGGTGGTGGGTGAAGAAATCTGATGGTGCTGTTGGAAGTGAGTGCTCCTTGATAGCTGAAAATGTTGCATTCCACTGAACAGTATGTTTTCAGTTGCTCCTTCAAATTACCTCCAGCTTCTTTGAGGTCTTCCCTACCTGACCTTCACAAACTATCTTTATGTTTGTTCCAATAGTAGTAACCTGTTATAGTATCTTACCTTGAAAACCCAAAACCTGATTCAACCATAAACAAACATCGATGATTGAAGATACCCTGTAAAACAGACAATGGATGGCTATCCATAAGGGTTTAGATATCCAGAGTCTGAGGACCTGGAAATGCAAGGTCAGAGAACAAGAGCCACCTAAGTTTGATTTTCACCATAGGCTCTTGGATTGGTGGCCTGCTGTTACAGCCTCTGATTTTGCAATGGCCACACAAGCTGGAGGCATGGGGGTACAGCATCGACACATGCTACACAGTGGAAATCTTCTGCCTTGGGAACCTGGAGCCTGAGAGTGGTCCTCGGCCCACATGAGACACGCCTCCAGTGAGCGGGAGACATAACGACGGGGGAGAACCCCTGTCGCCACCCGGGTACAAATCATGGTCTGGCCAATCCTGGTCAACTAGGGTGCGCACTTAGAGTTGTAATCAAAACCCTCTCCTAGCCGACGCGCGAGAAACGAATATCCAACACTTACCCCGAATCCCCAAACGTCCCACTAACACCTGGATAACTCTTCTTCGCACCCGCGATGTCCTGGATCGGATTTGACCACCGGCCCATGATTGAACAAGTCCCATTCACTAAGGCCGGCGGAGATGCCTTTCAGCAAGCGACGTTCTTGAGACCTCATGTGGACGTGAGTGCTGGATGGCGTACCATATTGTCAGGGTCCACTTCAAGAGATTTGCGCCAGGCCGGCGGAGCGGGAGGTAAATTGACGGATTGAAAGAACGAAAATGAGATGAGAAAGGCGGGTCGACTCAAGCAAGAGGGTGTTGCCATCCAAGGAAAGAGCCGAGGGAGAGAAGTCGAACATGGCGTCGAGAACTGTTGAGCAATGACATCTCCGTGCTCCCGTCGCCTCCGTCCCCAGCGCCAGTCCAAACGACACCGAGTTACAAGAAAATATATTGAAAACCGATCGCCAACAAACTAGGGGAGAGTCAACCGCCCGGTGCCGTCACGCGAGGTCCAGTGTCGCTTCGAGGCACATTGCCACCTGTTGGTGGGAGCTAGACTGGTAGGCTCCGTTGCTTGCTGATAGTGTAGAGGGGTTAACACGTACACGAGCACGCAAAACAGTGATTGCAACATGTGAGACATACAACACAAGATAAAGATGAGCGACGGGTGGCGGGTGAATAAATACGGAATTGCGTGTGGACGCAAGCGGATAAAAGAGAGGACGGGAATAATTAGGCACAGCGATGGTAGGAATATTGAAGAACAGAGCGGGAGATGGGTGATGGAACGAGGTCTTAGTGGCCTGTGGGCGGACGTGTCCGAATAGATCGAGGCCGATGCCAACCTTCGGATTCGGATTCGGTGACCTGCTCTGAACACGAAGAGTTCGTCAGCGTGGCATATGGAAACACTTCGAGGAGCTCACCATCGTCATCCGATTCGTAAGAGGCAGCCGAGCTGTTTATTTCTTTTTCAATAGTCCGGAGGAACTGCCTACAGCCCTCCGCCAAATCGGTAGCCCCAAGCTTCTCAAACACGCCGGTAGCGCGCAATACCTCGGATTTCGCCCGTTTATGCCTGCGTTGTTGATGCCAAAAGTCGGCCTGTATGTACGCCGCGCGACCCAGAAGGTACGCGTTATCGGCCACGTGCGACTTGGCGCGTTCGATTTGAGCGTGGGCGTCGTCAAACCCGCCGCGACGGAAAGACAGCACTGCTAGGGAAAAACGAATCCAAAATAGTTCGTTGTGCCAGTTGAAAGAAGTTGCGATTCCGAGTGCCATCTTGAGGTGGATGGATGCCTTGCTCCTCTCGCCCTTCAAATGATACACATCACCAAGAACGCGATGGCATCTGCAGGCCAGAAATTGTTCGCCTTTCTCCGGGAGGAGACCGATCGCGCGAGATGCGGCTTCCTGTGCGGCGCTGGCTTGTTGGTCATGGAACAACACCCAAGCGAGGTCTTCCCAACACTGTGCTTGTCCCACTGTGTCGCCGAGCTGTTCGTAAATTTCCAGTGCCTCCTTCGCCTGTCGTGCTCCTTCCTTACGGCGGCCAATTCCCCGATTTGCATCAGATAGGTGGCTCAGTGTTCGAGCAACTTGATGAACATCCCCTCGCCCTCTCCAGAGCTTTAGGGCGTGGGTGAGGAGTCGTTCACATTCCACATAGTTCCTAACCGATGCAAACAATCGTGAGAGCTCGAACAAGCATTCAGGCTTGGAGCGGTGATCGCCCGGGAGCCCTTCGATCTTAGACTGCAGTACAGCGAGCCGCGGTTTGTGCCAATAGAGGTGCCTCATGAAACCGGCACAGGCGCCCCATACACTTTCAGAGTTTGCATCGATTGTTGTGAGAATGTCAAGCAGGTACTCGATATTTGTGTCCTCCAACGTTATCCATCGCGCTTCTCCGAAGCCGGGCCGGTCGGGATGAAGATCAACCGATAACCGAGTGAAGTAACACTCCTTGGTTATACAGAAGAGATGAGATGACATCGGATCCTTGGGACAGAGATGGTCTCGGAGTGGCGCCAGCATCGTAATGAATCCGTTGCTCCGATATGTCAGGGAAAGAACGCAGAATGTGTCGAATATGCTTGCCCCGTCGGAGATGGTTGGGAACAACCAATCGAGGTTGGTCTCGTTGATACCCTGCGGGAAGAACGCGATGACCCCAAGAAGCTCTCGCGCATCAGGACCAAGTTCCCGGAATGTCGGGGAGGAGAGTGAAACTTCGATCGTGGCCGCAAGACTCTTGTTGTGCCGTGCGTCAAGCACCCCCGTTCGCCGTCTCTCCCATTCCCTCGTCAATCGGTCCGCGTCCCATTTGTTGTACTGGGCAACGGTAGCAAGTAAAGTGATGGAGAGCGGATGGAAGTCGAGTTGTTCCAGGATGTCGCCGATCAGATCCGACCGTTCGCTGTGCTTGTAGATCCGATAGAACGTGTCACGTCCTGCCTCGACTGACAACGTCGGGACGTCCAGGATCTCGCAGTGGGGAGGAACGGTGGAGATCCGGGAGGTGATGCAAATGCAGATGTTGCCGAACTGACTCAGTTCTTCTAACACAGGATAGATCCCCTGAGCACCCGTTCCCTGCGGGTCAAGAACGGATTCTGCGTTGTCGAGGATTATGAACATCGCGTTTGAGGATAAGAATGGTCGTAGGGGGGACAGGTCCTCGGGGTTTTCGATGCCCGCGTCGATGACCTTGGAGAGCCGACGGAGGAAATGAGCGGGGGAGGGGGGGAATTGATCGCAACGGATAAATCGACGATTGTCACCAAATCGCTGCTTGATGCGGTTGTCATGCAGGACGGTCAGAGCGATGGATGTCTTGCCGATCCCCCCGGCACCAATGAGAGCAATCGGAGTGAGGTCCTCCGCGAGACCGACGATCTTCTCAATCAATTCGTCACGTCCAAAGAAGGCCCTCGGTGGCGGGGGAGGGGATTCTCCAGGTATGCTAAATTCAAATATGAGAGACTGAGTTTACGGACAGTTTAGCCGCTGACCTGTTTTGAGTCTGGGCGGTGGTAAATATTTGTTCGGCGATGTAAAGAGCATGAGTGTCACTTACTACCCGCTGCTGGCCGTCAGCTCCTCCCTCGCGTTTCAGCATGTTCCGGTGAATGTCGGAAACGATGGTGTTCGTGTTTACTACGTTGCAATTAAGCTCGGAAACGATGGCCTGTGTGTTTTTCACTTCGTGACGAACATCAGAAACGAGGGAGTGGGTGTTCGCAACGTCATGACCAACGCCGGAAACAAGGCAGTGGGTATTCTCAACACCACGATGGACGTCGGAAACGATGGTGTAGATATTTATTGCAAGCTCAGTCTGGGGATGGACGTTGAACGATAGCCACCAAACAACGACGGAACGCACGTTGAACACGAGAAGGATCCTGTTGAGGTTCACCCTCCAAGCCGCGATCTTCTCCTTATCGTTTTTTGCGTGGAAGATCCGAGAAACTGCGCTCCGTTTACCCTCCTTGATTACATCGGGAAAAAGTCGGGAGCCACATGAGCCCCATATTTCCACATAAGGGCCGTAAGTCCCTGTCGAGTTCGTAAGTGAACTCCCTCCGTACGCGAGGAAGTATATATGTTACCAAACGTCTGTAATTTTCGAGATGATTTCATGAAATATGTTTGTCGTCATAAGTGCCGCTACGAATAAGAATGCTTACGAGCGCGGCGTGGCAACATGGGCCACATGTAGCATCGGAGTTCACTTATGAAATAACGGTGTGCCACGGGTGGGGAAACGACCCTTACGAGGGTAGGACAGAATAAATGGGTCCCTCGTAAGGGAATACCCTCCCTTACGAGGGATGAGGGATCCTCATAGAGGAGGGCGTTCCCTCACGAGGTACGAGGGTCACTCGCAAGGAAAGGATATCCTTATGGGGGAAGGGATATCTTACAATCATCTGTTAATTCCGCAAGCCCTCGTATTCGCCAATAATAACAGACAGTCAGTACACTAATTCTACGTTACGATCACATTGTCTGGTGAATACGGTATGCGAGAGGTCCGAAAAAAGTCCGTCATGAAACTGAGAGTCTGTCAAGAAATCGAGAGTCCGTCAAGAAACCGGGTGAGTATGCTGCTTAGTCGTCGGCGGGCGCGGGCGTCCGCGACATGGTCCTCCGGGACCTTCGGACGGGCTCGTTCGACGCGATCGTCTTTGCCTTCTGTCGCTTACGCGATGGCAGTTGAGGTTCAGGGCTTTTGGTGAGAGAAGAATCACCGAAAGTCTGGTTGTCGTCAGCTTCTTGCAGGGGCGCTTGACGCTTGGCCGGGACCTTTGGCGGCGGCATCCGGGATCCTGCAAAAGCAGTGAGGGGCGGGAGTGTCACGGCGCGATGATGCACTTACCACCCGCTTTGGGTTTTCGGCTCGTACTGTTGATGCCGGGTGTCTGTGAAACACGACGAGTGGAAGACGTAGAATCTTGCGACTTGCGGAGAGAGGAACCCTGAGGGGTTCCAGAGGTGCGAGGTGCAGCGACTTGATGGGGAGTTGGAGGGGGATGAGGTGTGGTCGCCGGGTCTTGAGACTCCTGGGGCGCTGGGGTGGGCTTCTTGCGGATGGGTGTCGCCTTCGAGCGTTGGGACACACGCGGACTTGGGGTGACGTCCTGCGTCTCGTGGGGAGCAGAGGGTGGGATAGATGGAGGGGAAGTACGAAACGTGGCCGAATCCTCTGGGGGATGGGACGCTTGAACTTTTTGGTATCAGCACAGCACAAAGTTCTGGATTTACTCACGCGTTCTCTTGTTCGCAGCCGGCTTTGCTACCCGGGGTCCTTTGGAGAACTCTGTGAAGGCTAGGAGCATCGGATCAATAGTGATAGGACGGGGTTACTCACTCGGCTTTAGTCGTTGGGGAGGGGTTCCCAGTTGGCTCTGATCCTCATCTGAATGGGGGCCAGGTTCCTCGCCTGAACAGGGGCCGGGTTCCTCAGGGGCAGGTTCCTCGGGGGCAGGTTCCTCTTCTGACACAGATAAACATCCGTTGATACACTTTTGAGGAGGAGGAGTAAGTTCACCTGTCGAACGAGTCAATGGTACAGTTTGTGGGGAAGCGGGGGGAAACAAACCTTGCGACAAATCCTCGGACTCTGCCATCATCTTCTCGAGCCTTTCAAATCTCTCCTTTGAGAGTTGAGCTCGATCTTCTGGCTCGTCGTCTTCTTGTTCACCGAGGATCCACCTAAACCAAACTGAGGAGTATCAAGGCCATTATGAAAGATTTGACGTACGATTGCAAAGTATCCAGGGTCTGATCGACCCATTTGAAATCCATGCTGAGAATCCGGACCGTGTTAGTATAAAGTTCGATGAGATCAATGTCTCCGATCTTGTCCTTCCAGCTCCCGGCATCGGACAATGCAAACGTAACCTAGCGACAGGTGAGAAATTGTTTACCGGAGTATGTGACATACCTGGCAGACGAGACCCGCAACCACCTCCGGAGTGATCTCAACGATGTCGTTGAGGTTGGCGTTTCCTTTTTTGTTCGATGCGGCGTACGTCCTTGCCGAGGAAGCACCATATGGCCACTCCTGGGCTGCCGAAGGGCCAATCAATATGCATATGCAAGCCTGAAGATACGATGAGCAAGCGGAGATGGTGGGTATGACGGACTCACCCGGACAAATGTTTCGCCTAGAAACAGCCCGACCCATTCCTTTTTTGGGTTATACATGTCCTCGTCGTATAGGAACATGGGCCATTCATCGGCTCCGATCATGATGTCGCCTTTGTCCACGTAGGCCCGGAATCTATAACGAGCATGAAAACCTACTAAAATGGCTGCGAAATGAACCTACCGCTCAGGGTTTGCATTGTATGTACCCATATATTTACGTGGTAAAAAGAGACATGCCGTCCCATCGTTTTTGATACCACGTTGATCCTTCCTCAACCCAAAGTCCAGGCGGTGGCCGAGTCGCCTCGCGTGTTCTCTCGCGAGACTAATAATTGTACCCTTTAGCGTACAGGTGTCTGCCTGTCGGGCAGCCTTCATTCCTCTCGTTATCTAAGAATGGGTATTATGAGTGATGGGTTTGGTGTCTGTTACCCGCATATATGCGCCGAACACCTGCATATATGCGGGCGTGTTTGGTAGAAAAGGGGGTCTACGTACCTGTTTTAACTTGGACGTGAGGTCCTTTGACGCGCCGTTGATGCCGTTGTCTATGCGGTCGCAGTCTTCCCTGATGTCTGGAAACTCGCGCATCGTTGCGAGTGCTGCGGCTGACATGAGGCGGTATTGGACGGAGTTTTCGGCCCTGAGGTTGTGAAGATATCAGCAGAGGCCTATGTGATGGGGGAATGGTGGACTTACTTGTGTTTCGTGACAGCCTTCTTCAAGCGCGAGAGCGAGCCTGTCGACTGGTCCTCGTTTGCGGCTTGAGCAACTGTGTCGGCGATGAGGTTGCGTGCAAAAAATGCAGACCCCATGGTCCCGAAGCCGAGGTATTTTCGATGGACTTGTTTTCCAAAGCGGAAATATGGGCTGTCTGCCTCAATGTCTTCTGGGCTCGGCTCGGCGTCACTGGAAAAGATAGGCATAGTTTGTGGTGAAGTGGGTTCTATGGACACGTACTCTTTCGATCTTCTCCCAGTTGAAAGGAGGTGGGTGTTGTCGTCGTCCGATCGTCCAGTACGGGCCATATGAGAGATCTGCACGAGATATCGGCAGGAGGGTGAGCATCAGGAGAGGCGGGTATTGGGGAGGGGGGACAGGGCGTACCAATTAATCGAGGTATCTGGGTGCGGGCGTTGGTGGGAAGAGAGAAGAGAGAGATAAGAGGGGAGGACGCACGGACTCCTCGGAATGAGTTCTGGGGACGGATCCCCAACGCCTTGATCCGCGATCACGTGCCGTGAAATCGTCCTCGTTAAAGTCAAGGCCGTCCGTTCCTGCTCTCCGCATCCCACCCATGTCTCTGTGTTTGCCGGAGCTGGGTGTGGATCCTACCACCCCTATCCGTGGCGCTGTGTTTGCCGGTGCCCGGATACCTCCTCTCATTTCTCTACCCGTGGCTCTGTGTTTGCCGGAGCCCGGGTACCTCTACCTCTCATCCCTCTGCTGCGAAATCACAAAGACCCGACCCTGCGAGCACCTCCAGGACCAAGAACAGCAAGTCGCTGGAGGGGACTGGTCAGTATTGGTGTTTGGACATCTGCTGATGCCACGAACACGCTGTGCAAAATGTTCGGTCACACCTAAAACGAAGCACACCCCACCACCCCCCCAACCGAGCCTGGGGATTCCACCCCAACGCCAAGTTCAAACAAACAAGCCCGCCTTCGCATCCGGGCTCAATCAGGCCGGAATTCTCATCCCATCGTCACAATGGGTCCTGCCACGAGCGCGTAGTCATCAACCATGGTGAGTGAGAGGAATCAGAGTGTAGACAGTCGTCTAATGCGAAACTGTGTAGGGCGTTATCTCATAGAGAGCAAGCACACGGCTACATGGGGGGTGGACTCGAGGTTGCCGCCGTCAACGCCAACGACTCTGTTACCGATAGTGAAAGTCTCTCGTTGATGGCACCGGGCATGCCGCCAGTGTTGTGTTTGCCAGAACAATTGTCGTTACCGGCTACCGTAGTGTTCATCGGTACGCGCTCCCCCTATCGCTCTTCACGCCAACTGGGTTCTAACTGGGCCTGCAGGCAACCGGTGGCGCGAAGAAGTCTCACAGGTCCCGCCCCGGCGCGGTCGCTCTGCGAGAGATCCGTCGATACCAAAAGTCGACGGACCTCCTGAC
>Ga0307517_10014992_pt1 | contig 10339 bp, 14 predicted proteins | sample 23_EM_MG_FD_194515 | JGI IMG/M metagenome (GOLD analysis project Ga0307517, IMG submission 194515) | Populus trichocarpa ectomycorrhiza microbial communities from riparian zone in the Pacific Northwest, United States - 23_EM | ecosystem: Host-associated > Plants > Roots > Unclassified | place...
CAGAATGTTGCTGCAGCAGAAATATTTGAGATCGTGAATGTAATAGGAACGGGTTACAATGAACTCGGGTATTGGTCCAATGGATTGGGATTCTCGGAGAACATCCATGAAAATTCTAGTTATAACAGCGCGTCGATGATTGATTTGGAGCAAGTGCATTGGCCAGGGGGGCCTAGGTATACTCCAAGAGGATGGACTGCACTGACAAGTGCTAAGCTATTTCGAATCGGAGTGGCTTCCTTGTCAGGTTACGAAGAATATGTGAAAGTGGAAAGTGATGATCGCTTGGGAACGAACTTCTCTGGTTTTGCAAACGAGGTCTTCAAAGCAACTACAGCAAGCATGCCATTCTTTCCGCAATACGAGTTCCAATACTTCAATGGAAGTTACAATGAACTTTTAGAGCAACTTCATCTAAAGGTAAGAGGCAGCTTGATAGAGTAAAATGATTAATTAAATTTTCATTAATTGATCATGCATGCACGCATATTCTGAAAAAAAAAAAAAATACTTTAGACTAATCATACTTTGTTGTACTTGGACTTTTTGCCCACAACACCAGAATTTTGACGCAGTTGTTGGTGATGTGGAAATAGTTGCAAGCAGACACCAATATGCAGAATTCACCTATCCATATACTGAAACAGGATTGGTGTTGATCGTCCCGGTCCGTTCGAGCAGTAAAGCATGGTCATTCATTAAACCATTCACCGCAACCATGTGGGTTTTAATCTCAGTGATTACAGTCTACAATGGTTTTGTTGTTTGGTGGATAGAGCGAAAGCATTGTGATGAACTACAAGGCTCCATCCCAAATCAAATTGGGATCATGATTTGGTTATCCTTCAACACTCTTTTCTCCTTGAATGGTAAATTAAAGTTTTTAGTTCCAATCAGTTTCCTTCTTTGATTTGAACTTTTGAAAATATATAACTAATCCTTTAACAAGCAATTAATTAACAATATCTTGCTGACAACAATTTGATTTAGGGCCAAAGCTTCATAGCAATCTATCAAGGATGTCAGGGGTGGTGTGGCTGTTTGTGGCTCTAATCATCATCCAGACGTACACAGCCAACCTCTCAAGCATGCTAACTGTACAGAGGCTTGAACCCACTATACCAAGTGTTGAAGAACTATTAAATAGCAATGCAATGGTTGGTACAGGAACCTATATGGAAAGATATTTGGCGGAAGTTTTAAAATTCAAGAACCAAAACATGCAGCATTTTCAGTCAGCAGAAAGTTATGTTAAAGGCTTCGAGGACAAGAAAATTTCTGCTGCCTTTCTTGGAACTCCCAGTGCCAAGATATTCCTTGCAAAATACTGCAATAGCTTCATCCAAATTGGACCAACGTACAAAATTGGAGGGTTTGGATTTGTAAGATCTCGCGCTCATATTTATTCACCTTTTCCGTTCATTAATAATTTTCCTGAAATTACTATTGCTAATTTACATTCTTACGGGCCAAACCAAAATATGCATATATATAGGATTAGTTCTTGTAAAATTTGTATTAGGGCCAGAGGCTTTTTGTTGACTTTGTAGGTAGGTTGGACCACAAGTTACAAGGTGTTGAGTTTGACCAAAGGAAACTAACAATGAAGTCTTCGATTTTGAACAAAATTAGCAGGAGAGAGATGATCACTTAGATAGGTTCAATGAATCATTAAATATAAGTTGAATAAATTAGTAGGTTATGGTAAAATATAAGACACATACCTAATCTTATGCTTAGTTGCTTCGAAATACTAACACGTCGAAATATATATATATATATATGAATTAAACATGAACTTAAGGAGTGATTAAATTTTTACATGGTTAATTTGTTTACCAGGCGTTTCCGCGCGGATCTCCATTACTTGCTAGCGTGAATGAGGCTCTACTGAAAATATCAGAAAATGGAACGCTACAAGAACTAGAGAAGACATGGATTACCCCACAAAAATGCCCGAAGATGCCAAGTGATAGTTCCAGCCTTGGTCCCAGTGGATTTCGAGAACTTTTCTTTATAACTGCAGGCACAACAACAATTGCCTTCGTCATATACGTTTGTCGCACTAATTTGTTGAGGCATAAAAACATATGGGGAATTATCTCAGCTGTACTGAAACGTTGGGTCTCTCCGAGGAGGCACTTCACTAGTAGAAGAGTAGCCAACGTAGAAATTTCATTACCGGAAATTCATCTAAAACCAACAAAATTATCGACGGAATAATTACATCAATAAATTATGGTGATAATTACTGATAGCCAATATTCCATTTGTAATTCAGTTGGTATATACCGATAGAATTACAGACGGAATATATAGAATTTGAAAAAAAAAAACGGTTCGATGATGTGAAAGTTTTTGCGGGTGATTTTACCGATGGACTCACCGAAGGATTCAAACCGGGATCTCCGTATAGTGACGTGACTAATTCACCGTCAGAATTACCGACGCAATCACCGACAGAATAAGTCCGTCAGTGATTTCATCTGCAAAAGTTAATATATCACCACTCTACCGACCCTCTCCTTCTCTATTTCGCCTTCTTCTTTCCCATCCCAACTCTTCCCTCCCAAATTGCAAACAACCCCCCTAAAAATATCCCCCTCTTCTCAACACAAGTCATATTTCTTTAAGTTTCGTGGTCACAACATCCGTGTTTTTTTGTGTGGATTTTATCATTTTTTGTAATTAAATTTTTTTTAAAAAAATTTAACATTTAAATGTCAATTTTATTGTTTTTTTAGTATATGTATTTTGTTAATGTATGTACAAGTTTTATTGTTATTTCTCAAACAAACTTTGTAGTATGAATGTATAATTTTGTACTTATTATGATTTGTTTTAGATTTTATAAAATTGTATTTGTTAGTAAATTGTTGAAACTTTGTTGAATTACCGAATTACATGTGTTGTGGTGAAATAATTAATAGCTTGTTTAACGGGTCCGTTTTGATTTTTATCAATGCTATTGCAGAGTTATAATTTCCGTAAATTTATATGTATAAATTTGTATGGACGTTGATAATTGATAATGAATATTTATGAGAAGTTTTAATTAGTTTGTTGGATAATCTGGAGGTAAACCAATATTTTTGCAAATTTATTTACCTAATATAGTTAATTAATACATGTTGTCACTATAATTTTATAGAGGTTCGATAGAAGTCATGGGTGATCGTTCATGGATGTATCGAGATTCACCCTAAGGATTGCGGAGGATGAATTATTGTAATGGGGTTAAGGGTTTTATTAATTTTGCAACATCTATTCCCAGAAATTTTACTGAAGGCGGTATTAGGTGTCTATGCAGGAAGTGTCAAAATAAAAAGTATCTGCATCCAGATGTTGTAACGATGCATCTTTTACACAAAGGGTTCATGAAGGATTACCTATGTTGGTATGCACACAGAGAACTATTTGTTCGTAATGATAGCATGGGAGAAAGGGTGGTTGGGTCAACTTCTAGTGCTAGCAACGTGCACTGACTATCAATGATGCTTACAGGAATATGGTTATGGATGTTGTCGCACGTACCCCACGCGGCGTCGATGGCAATTTTCGTTTGTTTGCTTGATTGGTTCTGTAGGAGTCTCCACCTAGTATTTAATTGAAGGTTACTAGGAAACTCGAGTGTACTGGTCGTTGTCAGAGATTCGAGGGTAAGGAACTGGTTGTGGCTAGGGAAGGTATTAGCATCCCTAGCGCACCCTACCTGAGGTAAGCTACTTCGTGTTTTGATGTGATTTTAAAAAATTAAAATATTAGTCAAATTCTTAAGGCGTTAATAAATCAATTATTAAATCCCAAAATATATGTAGAAACGTGTTCTTACATTTTTACAGGAAATACAACATGATTTTATTTGTACTTAAGATACTTGACCATATGCAAATTAAAACATTAAATTTTTGTCTTTTTTATTTTATAATTCAATAACATACATAAAAAAAAGTTCAAACACACACACATCATTTTTTACATGTTAATAGTGTAGGCAATTTTGGTTTATTATTAGGAATTTTAGGTCTTTATTGAATAACAGACAGTTTCGAATTTCAGGATTTGTTTGAAATTTTCAATAACTTGATTTATAATAATGATAATGAGGTTTATTTTTTATTTGTTACCTTGTGCGCTTTCCTATTATTTTCCGATGCAATTGCTAAATCGGCGCAATTTCCCCTTCATGTGTGGTTACCGAATGCCATGGAAGAACCTACCCCTATTTCGGCTCTAATACATGCTGCTACCATGGTATCAACAAGAATTTTTCTTGTAGCTCGACTTCTTCCTCTTTTCATAGTTATACCTTACATAATGAAGCTAATAGCTTTGATAGGTATAATAACAGTACTATTAGGAGCTACTTTAGCTTTTGCTCAAAAAGATATTAAGAGAGGTTTAGCTTATTATACAATGTCTCAATTGGGTTATACGATGTTAGCTTTAAGTACGGGCTCCTATCGAGACGCTTTATTTGATTTGATTACTTATGCTTATTCAAAAACATTGTTGTTTTTAGGATCTGGATCCATTATTCATTCAATGGAAGTTATTGTTTGCTATTCTCCGGATAAGAGTCAAAATATGGTTCTTATGGGTGGTTTAACAAAACATGTTCCAATTACAAAAATTGAAAAATAACAAAAATTCAAAAAAATCAAATACAATTCAAAAATTTAAAAATAAACCCTAGAAATCTACAAGAATTGCAAGGAAGGCCTTCTGTAACTGTAGGAACAGTGGCTGGAAGGTTTCTGGACATTTGAACAGTGGCGGCGCGTCTTCTCCACGTGCCACCGCCACTGGCGGCACATGGGTTCACGCGCCGCCGCAAGAAAGTCCAAGCGAATAGAGAGATCTAAAACGTCTTCTCCCCCTCTTCCTTTCTGCACCGGAGGTGAGGATCATTGTCACTGCAACAAGAGAAAAATGCATAAACAACAGTTGATTTTAGTTTTTCTTTTCTCCTTTTCGGATCTGTTTTTGGGTCTGTTTTCAGTTATGGTTTGTTGTTCTTCCTTCTTCCGGTGGCCGATCTGGCAGTTGTAAAGAGGGCTGCGGTGGTGGCTGGTGGAGATGGAGACCTGGTTCGGTCGGCGGGGAGTGGTTGTTTCTGGTCTTGGAGAACCGGTTGGGGTTTGGCTGGGACAATAAGAAGAGAGGAAGACAGATCAGGGAAGAGAGGCTGGGTGGTGGACGGTGGTGTTGTCTTGGCCGCGAGGGAGAGTGACGGTGAGGGAAAGAAGGAGGGTGAGCGGCGGCTGGCTTCTGTGGAGGCCAATCTGCAGGGAGAAGAGAGCAGAACAGATCCGGGAAAAAGAAGGTCGGGTCATTGTCTGTTGATGTTGGCCAGGTGAGGGACTGTCTTGTAGCCGGCTGGGACAAGAAAATGTGGGCTGGTGTGCTTTCCGGTCGGCTCAGGGAAAAAAACCAAAGGAAACAGAGGTTAGAGGAGGTGTATGAGTGGCGGCTGGAAAAGCTAGGAGACTGAAATCCAAAAGCTGGGGAGGCGGCCACGGTTTCTGGCTCTCTATTTTTTTGCCAAAAGAGAGGGGGACCACAACTGCTGGGAGAAGAAAAGCTAGGTTATTTTTAGGGTTTTTTTGTGGTTTAGGTTTCTCCTTTGATGTCTCAAAATTGACCCTTGTAAATTTTCTCCCCCTCTTTTTATGTGTGTTGCAACCTCTATTTCTAAGCAAAGTGGCTTGGTCCCCAAAACACATTGGTCCCTCAACTTCTTTATTTTTTGTCAATTTTGATTTTTTCTTATTTTTTTGTATTTTTTAAAACGAGCAATATCAATGTCAACTCAACAAGAAAAATCAGTGATTGTAAAATTAACGCGTTAAAAGTTGAACACGTTCAAAATACTTTTGAAAATTTAAATTCTTCTAAGATGACGTTGAAAATGCTAAAAATGATGCAATATATCCAAAAATGCATTTTTTTGGGTTTTCGTTGTTTTTTTGCTATTTTTGGTTTTTTCTGAAAATTTATCAAAAACATAAGTCTAAAATTGGGTAGCAACAATTGCAATGAGAATGAATTAAGGTAATGTCAGTAAATGTCTAATCGTAGAAGAAGAACCTAATGCAGATGCAGTAAGGTTTTTTGATCTGTTAAAAAATTCTGACGAATCATTATGGGATGGCTGCACGAACCACAGTAAATTATCGGCTGTAGCACAGGTATTCACCATCAAGTCAGATCACGAGTTGAGTGAGGCCGGTTATGACAAAATTATTGAATGAGCGAGAAGCATTTTCCCTGAAGGGAACAGGCTGAAAGAGAACTTATATGCTCCAAAGTCTATGATGAAACCCCTTGGTTTAGGATACCAGAAAATTGACATGTGCCCTAACATCTGCATGTTATACTACCTTGAAAATGCTGAGCTGACCGAGTGCATGACATGTGGACATTCCCGTTACGAACCCAGAACTAGCAGGGGAAAGACTCTCAGGCATATAAAACACTTAGACACTTTACAATCACACCTAGACTGCAGAGATTATTCATGTCACCAAGGACTGTTGAACACATGACATGGCACCAATCACATGATGCGGTTGATGGAGTGATGATGCATCCTTCTAACGGCGAAGTATGGAAACATTTTAACAGTATGCATCCTCACTTTTCAGCTGAATCAAGGAATGTGCGTCTTGGGTTGTGTACAAATGGATTCAACCTATTTGGGTCATTTGCTACTCCTTATCCTTGTTGGCTGGTCATACTCACGGTTTATAACTTACTACTAGGAATGTGTATGAGACCGGAGTTCATGTTTTTATCTACTGTCATACCCAGTCCGAGCAGTCCAGGCCGGAATATAGATGTTTGTCTTCGACCGTTGATTGATGAGTTGACGGAGTTTATAAAATTTTGTTGTGAGGTCAGCTTTGATGTGGACTATCAATGATTTTCCAGCTTATGAAATGGTTTCTGGTTGGAGCATGCATGGAAAAATAACATGTCCATACTGCATGGAAAACAACAAGGCATTCATGATAACAAATGGAGGTAAAGCTTCTTTTTTTTTTACTGTAACCGTCGTTTCTTGCCAACGAATCATAGGTTCAGAAAGAACATAGAGGATTTCTTTGTTGGCAGAGTTGAAAATGATGTTGCACCCCTGCGTCTTTTTTGTGAAGAATTGCATGATGTTGTATCAAAGTACGGTGACATTGTGTTTGGTTTTCAATCTCCTCTGCCATAAACTTGATGTCATGCATATAGAAAAAAACATGTTTGAGAATATTTTCAACACCATCATGGATGTGAAGGGGAAGACAAAGAAGAACATCAAGGCTAGATTGGATATAGCTTTGTTCTGTAATCGTAAAAACATGGAGTTGGTTTTTGATGGGTCATGAGTCGCAAAACCAAGAGCAAGCTTTGTGTTAGAGAAAAATGCATAACTACTGGTCTATAAATGGCTTAAGAGTCTGCGTTTTCCTGATGGACATGCCTCGAACATATCAAGGTTGGTTAATATAGAGGAATGCAGATTGTATGGAATGAAGAGTTATGACTGTCACGTGTTTATGCAAACACTCATTCCATTAGCTTATCGTGATTTGTTGCTAAAAGGGATATGGGATGCACTCATGCAGATTAGTCATTTCTTTAGAGATATATGCTCTAGCAAGTTGAATGTTGATCATATTGAAAGGCTTGAAACAAATATCATCGAGACAATATGCAAACTGAAGATGATATTCCCTCCATCATTTTTTGACTCAATGGAGCATCTCCCCATACATTTACCGTTCGAGGTAAAAGTTGGAGGACCGATCCATTATAGATGGATGTATCCATTCGAATGGTTAGATATTACAGTTGCAATGTAATTCATATATAAAAGTATTTTCTTTGTTTTTCTTAATTGAAAATATTTGGTTAATTCCATGCATGTAATTGTTCAATCTTAAGAAAAAGGTTAAGAACAAGGCGCATGTTGAGGCTTTGATATATGAGGCTTATATTATTGAGGAGATCTCAACATTTATCTCGTACTATTTCGAACCTCATTTAAGAACGAGAATCAATCGCGTTCCACGACATGATGATTGTGGTGAAGTGCGTTATAGTGGAAACTTGTCAATATTCTCCAATCTTGGACGAACCACACCTAAAAATGTTGTAAGGGGAAGATATTTGTCTGAAATAGAGTTCAGACAAGCACACAATTATGTTATATTTAATTGTGATGAACTGAGACCTTTTATTCAGTAAGTATATGTACTACTTAAACTTCGTTAAGAATGTGCTATTTATATATTGTAATATCATAAACTCATATAATTTGGAACAACCTTATAGGCAACATCAACAATATTTACTGTCAAATAACTCACAGCTGACCGAATCTCAAATCTTTCAATTACAAGATGAATAATTTGCCACGTGGTTCAGAACACATGTAAGTACTATCACAAACTCATTATCTCTTGCAAAGTTATTGTATGTCATTACATAATTCTCGTTTACTGTTCATTATTGTACATGATATACAAGGTTTATCAAATAGGAAGGAATGCTGCTATTTCATTGTCTTCACTAAGCCTGGGTCCTGAAAGAAAAGTTAAGTGTTACAACGCGTATTTTGTCAATGGATATGTGTTTCATATTGAAGAATACGGGCATGGAAGAAAGACATACAACAACGGTGTTTATGTTAAGGGTTCGACTTGTAGTGAGTTTGAAGTTGACTACTATGGTAAATTAGAAGAGGTCGTCGAACTGCAATATCATAGCGAGTGGAATAGAGTATTTTTATTTAAATGCTATTGGTATGACACCACTGGCAGAGGAATTAGAGTAGATCCTCACTATGGTCTTGTTGAAATCAACTCAAAAGCTAGGCTCCGCAACGTAAACGATGTCTTTGTTTTCCCAAAGCAATGTCAACAAGTTTATTACACATACACCCCTTCCTTTAGAAAGGACTGATCAAGAGTTGATTGGTTATTCATTTTAAAAACGAAACCCAGGGGCTGTGTCGAGGTTGTTCAAGATAAGAATGAAGACACAAGTGTGCGAGATGAAGTCTTTCAAGTTAGTAAGTTGGTTGAACCATATCGAGTTGCTCCTTCGATTGACGTAGAAGAAAATTCAAATTTTCATATTTTCGATGATAATCTTGTTGATGTTGACACAGAGGAGTTGAATGTTGTTCTGAGCTCTAACGGACAAGCAAATATCGATGAAGATGATGATGATGATATCCATATTGAAGATTAAAGATGGAGTTGATGACGATTCAATTGATGACGAAGAAGAAGAAAATTCTAACTAAATATCAGAATCAAGAAAAGTGTAAAGCATTTTTTTATAATTTAATATTATGGATGATATTTTGTAACATGAAATATTTATTTTATAATTGTCAACTGTTGTTATTGTTTTGTGCGGGCAGTTTGTAATTTAAGTGTTTGCAGGAGGGTAAATAGGCAATACAAACATAATTTTTCATGCATAGTACATGATCACCGATGTCTTTATAGATGGAAACTGTCTGTCGGTATTTTACCGAGAGTTGCAAAATATTTACTGTAAATGTCATAATCACCGACGTATATCATGATGGATACTGTATTTATCGGTATTTCACCGAGAGTTGTTAAATATTCACTGCAAATACCACAATCACCGACGTCTATACAGATGGATATTGTATCCGTCGGCATTTCACCGAGACTGTGCTATAAATCCCAGCGACTGCCCCTTCAGTTCATTTTTCCCCTGCTTCGTTTGAGAGTTCTCTCGTTTTTGTTTTTTTCCTCTCATTTCCTTCAAAACTTTTGTTTTTTTTCCTTGTAATCTCTAGTTCAATCTTTAGCAAATTAAAAGGTATGTATTTCCATTTAATATGCTTAATAATTTTATTTTATTTTATTTTTTCTTTGTTTTAGTTATTGTTATTTTTGTTGTGTTTTTTGTTTTGGTGTATTTTTATAATGTAGATAAAGTTTTGAAATAAACACATTATTAAGGTAAGCATTTTTCATTTCTAAAGTCTATAGATTTTTTTTTAATTTGTTCAATATATTCTATTGTTATTATTGCCATAATAATTGAATACTTTGTTGAATTTTAATTGTTATTGTTGAATTTACCTTGTAATTAGTAATTGAATATATAGAAATAAATTTAATTATTTTATCTTAATTTTACTCTATTATTGCATGATATGTGTTTAATTATTTCCATTGATTTTAATTGTTATTTGTATAAATGTTAGGTTATATATAAGATTTTTGAATGGGGTCAATTGGTTATGGGTATTTTCAATATTTGCAGGTTTGAAAACTTGGGGTAGTCTCCAGTATAG
>Ga0307517_10014993_pt1 | contig 10339 bp, 5 predicted proteins | sample 23_EM_MG_FD_194515 | JGI IMG/M metagenome (GOLD analysis project Ga0307517, IMG submission 194515) | Populus trichocarpa ectomycorrhiza microbial communities from riparian zone in the Pacific Northwest, United States - 23_EM | ecosystem: Host-associated > Plants > Roots > Unclassified | place...
TGCTCCAATTAGCATAAAGTTGCAAAATAGTCATTGGATTGGGGAGGTAACTAATAGTTGACAGATGCCCAACCTTTCATCTTGGCAAATGGATTTCACAATAAATGAATGTTGAAACCAAGGGCACAAAAATCCCATTTCCTTCTCTGATATTCTATGGTAAATTCTTTAGCGCAGATCATCTTTTGGAAATCACAGGAATATAAGTGCATGGTAACTGTCATATATGCGTAGGTTTGTTCCTCTTTAATCTCTGTCTTGTGTTCTAGAGGTTTATTGCCCTGCAATCTTGGATCATGGTTAAACAATCTTAAACTTTTTCTTTGATTTAAGCTATGTTAGACTTATTCTTTTCAGATATAAATTTGTATGTTCGGACTTGATTTTAACTGGTTTCAGTATTGAACTAGTTCGTATTATGTTAATTAACGGCGTTCAATTCTACAGTCAATGTTGAAAGCATTTCCCATCTTCGAATGGAAATGCATGCTGACAGATTTTTCTTGCTTGAATTTCTCGATCAGATGATGGGTAAAGTTAATCGGGAGAGACTGGCAGAATACCTTGGGGAGCTGCAGCGGAAAGAGGATACAAACGATCGCTATGTAGCTGCTTTAAGAGGGGAGACATTGACAAGAAACCCACATTTGAGAATTCAGCCAATACCCAAGCTGGATAACACCCAAGCTGACGAGCAGAAACTTGATAACAAACAAAAGAAGTAGATTAGTTGATGGTTCTTGCTGATGGAGCACTTTCTATATTTGATATGTTAATGTCATGGCTGGACAAGAAATGGACAGCATTGTTTTTTTGTCTTACTACGCAAAAACTTTTGGCCTGTGTTTTATTTGGAATATTTCTGGGTAAGTAGGTTTTTCTTATACCCGCTGGAAATGACAACGAATTTCATATCATATTGTCTCTAATTTGCTTTGGATTTGCTTCCTCACTCCAAATGCTTCTCTGCAATTAGCAGTTTCTTGGTAGTTCATGGAGGATGATGGTGTTAGTGCCTGGGCTTGATTTCGGGCCTCGCATACGAGATTTGGAAGGAAGTGACATGTTTCATGCACGAGAACATCATTTTTAAGTTTTTATTGGCGGATAACTTGTATTCAAGCAGCCAGGGTGCAGTAAATTGCATCGGAACAAAAGTAAACTCATTGATGGATTTCTCACATTGCTTCTACCTGTTCCTGTCAATTTTTTGGTTTGATGCTGGCAAGGATGCAGATTGAAACACAAATTCATATAACCTAGACTAAAAGCATTTGGGCACATTCATAACTTAGGCTGGATTTTTCAAAGCCCCAGGGACCCCTTGAACTTGCGGTTGGTTAGTATGACCGGGCGCTATCCCAACCCCAGGATTGGACTTGAGGAGGTTAAAAGCAGTGCAGTGGTGGCTTTTGACTGGCAAATCGCTTCCCAGATAACGCCGAACCATGATATTAATTGACGCTATATACCTAGTTCAATTAACAATTTATCCAGACATAATATATGCTAATCATTATTGCTGAGCAAGATTATTGCACGTCTTAAACTCTAAATTAATCGGTAAACAGAAGTTCTAACAAGCATTGTACATCAATTTAAGAAACAGAAATCTGTCTGACTTCACACTGGAACATACACAAACAGTCAAGACAAGAGAGCAAGAGAGCCACATATGTAAGGTTCAAAATACAATTTTCCTTCATCCTGTCGTTAAGAAAACAGCTTCATTCTGCTGGTGATTGGCTGGCGGCATATGGGACAGTTAGATACTATTGATCCACAGTCTCTACAAGTCTACAACCAACCATTTTTATTAGTATCATAGCAAAAGGGTTAAGAAAACCAAAGCAGGCAATGTTTAGGGAGCAACTCACCATGTGCCCACAGCCAAAGGCCAAGTCCTTTCCATCAGTCAGGCAAATAGGGCAGGCCTGTGTTCAAATTGGAAGATAGAAAAACAATTATTTAGAAAGCTATAAATTATTGACGAGAAATAGCATTCCAGAAAGAAAGACAAAATTACACAAAAAATTATTGTCAAACCTGGGTTCTTTCATCCAAGACTGGAGAAGAAACATTGGTTGGTTCACGACATTGTACTGAACGACTTGAATACGGCACTGGAGGAGGGCGTGGTACTATTTTCTTTGCTCTTCCCGTGGAACATCTTTTCTCCAAAAGCCATTAGTATAAATGAGCAAACACGTAAAACCCAAATGGATGGCATGCAGAACAAAGCGGTCTATGCAATAACAATGCCGGGAAACATAGAAATATGGAAATCCTTATATATCTGTTTAAACCAGCCATTTTAATCCTTTCCCGTATTCAAAACTAATCATTGCTGACCAGTTTTAGAGCTAGCTTCACTGCTAGAATGCACTTCTTTGTTTTTAAATTCTCAAAGCATTTTCGAATGCTGGCAATGCAGTTCTGGTAAAAAATGGAACAGTGAACTAAGAAGTTTACAAAACCTACCCAATGACACCAAACTCAACGGCTGCTTTATACTGGAAAGGAATCTCCATCAGGGCAGTTAAAGCAAAAGCCGCTTCTTTCTCTGAGAGCGTTGCCTTTTTTGCCATAATTTCAGTGAAATTAACGAACTGTAGACAATAAGAAAACATGTTCATAACATAAAGTGCAAGAATGCATGTTGGATTAAAGAAGAATATCAAACTGCATCAAACCAAACATTAATACTGTTATCAGAATACCTGAAAATTGTCAAATTTACGATCTGGGATTTTATCATCAAATCTCTTCATGTCTTCCCAAGGTCCATCACCAACTCCAACAAGAATTATTGACAGTGGATATGAACTGGTTAAGAATATCATGAGGTCACATATAGTAATGCATAGTAATCGCTTTTCATAAAGAATAAAAAAGGGTATACATTTCAGTATAAACACCATTTTCAGGCATTGTTAAAATCCAATGGCTAACAAGCTTTTTCAGAACCACCATAACAATAAACGTGAAAAGGCTGGCACCCAACCCGCTAAATTCAAACAAGTCTAAGCATGTGATTAAATAATATGCATATATCTTTAAGGCTCAACCTTGCGTCAACAATTGCCTTGATTGTTTGCTCTTCTTGTGGACTCAGTTCTCTATCACTTGAATTGTCACTTCTTGTGACCTTCACAATAAAGGAGAACATTACTTAAATTATAAATGCATCCAAACATACAGAAACAAACAAATGCAAGCACGCAGAGAGATCTTTGAACTCAAACCTGGCCATCTGCAATGATGATCAATACATGATATTGGCCTTTACTTTTTTGAACAATGTCTATGGCAGCCTCAATCACTGGTCCGTACGAAGTTGGCCCTTGAAACAATAACATACATCTGTGAAGATTTATGTGAGTCTTGAAATAAACAAAAGACAAAAATCTTTATAGGTGTAATGTTTAACTATGACTCTCCTTAAGAAAACCAAATTCCAGCTTCAAATAAACAAAGAACAAACCTGCAAGTCGCAAGTTTGGAACAATCTTTTTGTAGCATGTCAATACTTCCTCAAAACCATGGCAAGGTGAATGATCACCGTGAAAGCTAAACACCTCTTGATCATGAGTGGTGGCTATGTGAACAAATAGAAAAAAATCAATTCAACAGTTGAACCATTAGGAGCAAAACTGGAACGACATTGTTAGAATTCAAGTTCCAGGGACGGGACTTACCATCACCAAAGCCAAAACAGGGAACCAAGTTGTCTTCATCAAAGGGAGCCATAGTGTTTCCAATAATAGAGATGGCTTTCTCATATGGATTAGGTGTGTCTCCAATGACATGAAGACAACGATTATTGAACGTGACCTTGCCTTTAAAATGAAAATCAACACAGTGGCATCCATGAGAGATGAATCAAGACATAAACCAGTTCAAAGGAACACAAGCAACAGCGTCTGCTTTAAATAGCCATGTTATAACCGTTCCATTCCTAAAGTTTCTAAAGGTCGGTTTTTCATCTTTTCACTCTTAATTCCACTTCATGGAACTCTCGATTCCAAATTCCTGAATAACTGATAAAGTAATACACAATGTTTGTAGTGCAAAATCGTGGGCAATATGATCACTTCACTTGCACATACCTGTCCATTCATTGCTTTTAGTGAAATCAATTCCAACAATGAGATTTGATGATTCCAGGCCAGCTTCCCTCAGGGCAGTTGTAACCTGTAAAATGGAAAAGCATGTTAGTAGATTGCGAGAACTCGACTAAGTAGCCATTGTGATTCCTACACTGAATGAAGCGACAAATTTCTGTAATTGGAATTTGGAAAGACGTGGTGTTGCCGGTAAATGATTTCCACACTAGCCAGTGTGCAAGGCAGAGTGATAAAAACAGTAATGTATGTAAATAAACAGGAGGCATTGTTGACCAAGATCATGGACATCCATTAATCATTCGCTGTTGCGTTTCGTGAACAGACGACAAAAGCACAAATTGGGACTCCAACCGTTGCTTTGATCAATCAGAACTCTCGTGACCCACGTGGATGATGGATCACGAGACCGCATTTTTTTACTTTCATTTCTTTCTTTTTTCAACTGTCCATCCGTGTTTTAAAAATTATTTATTAAAAAAAAATAGCTTAAAATTAATTTTTTATTATTTTAATATATTAATATTAGAAATAAATAACTTCTAAAAAATATTTTAAAAAACATTCATTATATTTTTAAACAATAAAAAAAATCCAGCTCAGGATCTCATGATGCAGGAGAAGTTATTGCGTGAACCCATTTACCATAAGCTTATTCCTAGAATGTTCCTGACTTTGTTTATCGGGAAATAAATAAAAAGTTAAAGTATCATGTCAAAACTACAAAGCATGTTTAATATTTTTTATTTTTTAAAATATTTTTTATTTAAAAATATATTTAAATAATATTTTTTAATTTTTAAAAATTTATTTTTGATATCAACATATCAAAATAATTTTAAAATACAAAAAGATTAGTTAAAATAAAAAAAAATATTTTTTTACAATAATCACTTTAAACAAACTTATTTATACTTTTTTTTTCTCCTTTTCTATAGGAGAATTTTAATACTTTTACTAAGGTGCTCCGTAATAGAAGCATTTTAATTTAAAAATGGAAATAAAACTGTTAAAAAATGAAATAATATTTCAATTTTGAAAACTTTTAGTAAGAAAAAAGATTATATTTTTGCTTAAATACAATATCTTTTTTGTCCATGAAAGTAGAAAAACATTATAAAAAATTACTTTTAAAATTTTTTAAATCTATACTAAATATGAAAACTGTATTTTAAAGCTTTTTTTATAAATTAATAGTATTTTTTTCTTTAATATAAAAACACTATTTAGCAAGCCATGTAAAAGATTAATTTTTTTATTTATATTTTTATATTTAGTTAGTATTTTAATTTTTTTTATTATTATGAACATAATATAAATATTTTTTTAAGTTAATAATATTATTTTTTCATAATAATTTCAGATTTAAATAAAATAAGATGAATATCATGTATGGAATAAAAAATATGAAGATGATTTTTATATATTATGGTTTTTAATTTTTTATAAAAAATAATTGTAATATTTATTTTTTATAAAACAAAATAAATGAACATGTTTTTGTTTTTTTAAATATAAAATATAAAATATTGTTTTATATTAGCGAAGACCCCTGATCTTGGAAAGGAGTGCGCAAATTGACAAGAAGATCCCTTAAATTAGGCAAATTGACTAAGAGCATCTCCAAAACAATATAAATATTAATATGGCATTTTAAATGGTATAAACATGGTTCTTTTTTGTATTGAAAAAAAAAGAAAGAATTGCTTCACTTTGTCTTGGGGTTTGAAATTATATTTTTTTCACATAGTTGTATTTAATTAATTTATTGTTTGATTGATACCACTTTATTAGTTTTTGTTTTTTTAAGAAATATGCATGAATAGTATTTTTTTTAAATAAAAAAAATCATTTTGACTTCTCTTTTATCATTAGAAAAAAAAAGTTAAAAAGAATACTTTTTTTAAAATTGATTTTTTTATTTTTTTTTGTCTCCGAGATGCTCTAAAGGCATATTTGTTATTGTGATTCAATCCTGTATTTTAAAATAAAATAAAAAAATATTAATTTAATATATTTTATCATTTTGATATCATACTTAAAAAAATTTAAAAAAATATTTTAATATATTTTGAAATAAAAAACATTTAGAAAAATAATCTCTATAAAATGTACACTTGCAAACATGCCCTGAAATCACAACAACAAACCAAACAAATTAGTTATTGAGTTGTTGTAAAGAAACCACTAAAAGAAATATCCTTATTCCTTTAATTTCTAAGGAAAAAAAATCCTTTCATAGTCTATTCATACAGTTATTCATTCCAAAAGAAAAACACCCCCAGGGCTTTAAACGAAAAGAAATAAAATAATTAACCAAGGAGGATAATACATGCCTGTTCCAGGGAAGAAAAATTATCAGGGATGAAACGATATTTCTGTTTGATAGATTCTATTTTCTCGAATCTGGAACCCTTTGGTTGACTGCTCCTTCCACGGCCATAACATCCTTGCTTAGACTGGGCATCTGAAAACACCCCGCCCATACCGTCTTCTTCGTTCAAGAAAGTGACAGAGATGAGAGAATATATATAGAGAGCAAAAAAAGCGATTGTTTACGGGCGAGATCGTGGAAGACACGGAGTGGGTTGTTGTTGGGGGCAAAGGAGAATTGATGCCGTGTTAAAGAAAAAAGTTGAAAGAGATCAATTAATGAACTTGCCGGTGTTTATTGGCCAGATGCTTGAAGAAGCAAAAAGGTTTCTGAAGAAGAACGATTGCATGGAGAATATATATATATGAAAGGCGCAGCCAAACTGCTATAATCAATCCCTCTGGTTTCTCCACTGCATAACAAACCACACTGTGTATTTATAGACTTGGTCCAAGATTTTATTTAATTCGAGACTGGGAATTTGTTAGGTGAATTTCGAAACAATAGCATCATTTTAGATAAGAAAAATAAATAAATAAAGATCCTAGGAGTTTACTTGGTGGAGAGTTATACGAGTCAAATTTTATTGAATCAAACTTTAAATATATTTGAAATAAAACTCATTTCATATTAGATTTAAAAATCAACTAATTACCCAATCGAAATCATTAATTCTAGTTTAATAATAATCCTAGCGTTATTTAGGGATCATTCTAGTTTAATAATAATGCTAGTGATATTTAGAAGTGTTGGGAAGTGTTGTATTAGTGACAGTTTAAAGTTTTTTTTTTTGGAAATGAATTAAAATAATATTTTTTTTATTTTTAAAAAATTATTTTTGATATAAAAATAAAAAAATAAAAAAAAATATTTTTTTTTAAATATAATTTTAACCGTACTTTTTTTTTATACTATTGAAGCTAAATAAAAGATGTGATAAGTGCTGATTCCATAAAACGTACGGGGCATGTATAATATAAGTGCCGAACATCAAAAGAAAAGAAACGAGAGTTATACATGTCCGTTCTCGCTCTGGATAGCGTGGGACTGCGAGATGGGATGGCCGATCGCACGTTTTGCGTTTTTTCTTCAGTAGGAGATGGTCAAGACTCGGCAGATATCTGGCCCAGTAGCACGAGAAGCGCTGCTGGAAGATCAGGAAACCGGCCAGTGGTTTTAAGGAACGATACCCTTGAGATTAGATGTTGACATAAAAAAAAAACAATATCCAAAAGTCAATAGTTACCTACGGAGACTTTCGCATTGCGCAGTCACTGCGCTTAGTCTACGTGGTTAGATTGAATCCTTCTATTTCTAATTTGATGAATCATGTTTCTCTATCCTTGTCTTTGTTTTCAATTTGGAATCCTCTGCCAGCCCACCTCTCCCCGTTAGAGACGTCATGGTGTATTAATTGAGGCTGAACCATGCACGAAGTTGCTCCAGATACACGACACTCGTTACCTGCTACCTTGTCAGGCCTAACATGCAGCCTTGATTTTGAAAATAATAAAAGAGACGATGAAAATTTGATGCTGATTAAAATTAGATTCTTGTTTTATGCAATTGGTTGAACTCTAGTTAAAGTTGAAGGTAAAAAAGAATGTTCTCTCTCTTTCCACGCCACCACTGTCAAAAGACCGTCGTGAAAGATAAATGAGAGGATCGTGAAGGGCCGTCGGCGGAATGTGGGTCATTTTTCGATTTTGAAAACGTTGTCGACTATGGGCTCCAAATGTGGCTTGATGGTGGTGGTTCTGCATGGTGGCTGGTAGAGGAGAATTTGTAAATGGTTGATTCTCTCTCTTTTAAGCAATGGATGATTCTCAATCGAGGTGAATTTGATGTGAATATGTGTTTGTGCATCCTGCTTGGGACATATTGCAAGGCGAGATCAGAAACCCTCTGTTTTTCATCAATGAGCTTGGAGTTGGGATATATGAGATCTTATTCTTGTGAAATTTGCCTTGGACATTGATATTTTTCCAATAAGAGGGCGAATGGTATAGGCATTTAGGAACAAATACGCAATTACTTTGTTACACCTCAATAAAATCAAATTTCACTTTACCTCTATAAAAAAAAAATAACAATGAAAAAATAGAAATTAAACTGAAAAAATTGAAGTGTGTAAAATTAAAAAATATATATATAATTTCATAAATCACTCAAAATACAACAACTACTAATAAAAAAAGAGAGACTAATTACAAAGAAAAAATAAATTGAAGGACGGATTTGAAAATCTAGAAGGTCAACACAAATATTAAGAAAGATAGAGAGATTATAAGAAAAAAAAACAGTTGTCGATGCCAAACTGGACCCTTTCTATTTACACGCGTCGCTTAGAAATTAAGAGGACATCGCGGCGAATCAAACATTATCGTTTTTTATAATCAAATAATAACTTGCACACCGTTGAAATAACACGAGAGCCACCCACATGTTAGCATGCACTTCACATGCATCATGTTAGCATATACCTTTTTTAAATAACATCTTGTGTTTGTTAAAGTAATAGATTGCATTTTATTATAACAAAAAAAAACACATGAAAAATGACAAAAAGGCCTCAGAGCTGGTTATGCAAATTTCGTCTTCAATTACACCAAAAGTCATTTTATTGTTTTACAAAAAGAGAACCACGTCAAAGCCCCTTGTAACCAACTTGTTTTTTTTTAAAAAAGGATAAACATGTAATTTTACTGTGTTAAAAAGATAGAGAGACCATTATAATATTCCATTGTATTTTTTTTTAATTTGAAAGGCAATTCATTTATTTCTTTCTTAAAGGGTCAAAATATCATTATATTGTTGCAATAAGTCTATACCTACAGTGTTTTCATTACAACTAATAGGGTTTTTTTTTTAACTACTATAATTCATATAAATAATCTAACTTTTATTTCACAATTAAAATTACTTTATAAGTAAAAATCAACGGCTCAATGTGTCGTTATATATTGGAATATTTATTTGCATGTGATTAAGTTCGTAATCTATCACCCAAACAAGATTTTTAAATTAATCTACCAGCCACATGATCTGTGCCTGATAACAAGTTTACATTGGAAAATACGTTGATTTTTTAAAATTGTGTACTTCTTGCATTCTAATCACGCAATTCAATTAAAAACACAGGAATAGATTGAAAAAAATATAATAATTTGAGCTATTATCTTAAATTAAAAAAAAAATCCCTATTGAATTCGATGCAACGTGCATAATTTGGCACGCCCTGTGAAATAATCCAAGTATCTAACTTTCTCTCTGTGATTGAAGTTTGCTTTGTTTATACATAAATTTATATACACATGATTTATGAATTAAAAAGAAATATTGAATACTCAGTTCAAACTAGTGGTTTCCGGTGATGTAAATATACACATACTTAATTTAAACCTGTCCGGTAACCAGTCCAGGTTCAGGATTTTTGACCGGATCATCAGGTCATTCAAGTTAATTCTGATTTTTTAAAAAAAATTAAAATATTATTGTTTTAATAAAAAATAAAAATCAACAAGAAGTTTTGTCAATCTTCTAATTTCAAAACTATGGTTATATATTCTCAAGTCGCATCTGGGTGGATAATTTAACTCTGAATCAGCAAGCTAGGACCATCGGGTACATGGAAAAGTTTCTGATCCAATTTCTTAGGATATGATTTTATGATAGACACCTGAAATTTAAAATGATGCATCTTTTGCCCGTTGTTTTCTTTTCATGGAAAAATGATAGAGGCGGCCACCCAACGAGTTCTTAGTTGACGGAAATGATAATATTTGAAAAACCCGCGTCAACGTGGCCTATAATAATAATAATAATTATAAAAAGATAAAAA
>Ga0307517_10014996_pt1 | contig 10338 bp, 13 predicted proteins | sample 23_EM_MG_FD_194515 | JGI IMG/M metagenome (GOLD analysis project Ga0307517, IMG submission 194515) | Populus trichocarpa ectomycorrhiza microbial communities from riparian zone in the Pacific Northwest, United States - 23_EM | ecosystem: Host-associated > Plants > Roots > Unclassified | place...
AAAATTTTATTTTTGTTATTTTTTAATCTCTAGCCGAAAGATGAGAGAGAGAGGTCGTCGGATTATAGCGGTAAAAAAAAAGTATCGTTGACATCGATTTAGGCTACCAAAACAGATCATATTTGTGTCAAATAGTTCGATTTGATTAGGGGAGTTAATATTAAGTGTTTTTTTTTTTAACTTTTAAAGCTCATGAAAAAAACATATCTAAGCTCATGTTGATTTTTGGATTCGGGTTGATTTTAGTTTTTTTTATGTTTGTTGAGGCAATATATAGGTTTATTACGATTCCGACGGTATTTTATAAGTGTTATGGGTCAAAAATGGGTTGAAAACAAGGTTTTTGGTAAAAATTACTTAAGTCCTGATTTTAATATGGGTAAATTAAACGACGCGTCGCCTGAGTTTTTTTCAAAAAAATTAGGGTGGATGAACCCATTTGCAAACAAAAAAAAATTAAAGGCCCAATTGTGTGGGCCCTGACAAAATGGGTCAGACCCAATAGCGCCTAACCTTTGCTTTAAAAACAAATTAAATTAATGATTCTTTTTTATGGTTTTTTCTCTAAGTTTTTTTAATTTCTATTTGAATTAGTATCCTTTATCTCTTTTATTTTGTTGGAAAATTTCTTTTAAATAACAATTGTTTTTTTTTTAGTTATGTATTTAAATTTGAAGTATTTTTTGGATTTATTTATAATTGTTTTTTATCTTTTGTACAGATAAAATTTATTTTTGAAAAAAAACTATTTTCAGATAATGCCTTGCATAATGTTTTTTTTCCTTTTATTTTATTAGATCAATTTAATTTGTGTCTCTATTTCTATTATCGTTTGCTTAAATAAAAAATATTTTAATAAATAAATTTAGCAAACACAATCGGGTAATATATCCTGTCTTTCGAGATTAAATATTTTGATCTATATTTATCTTTTATCTTTTAATTTTTGTTTTTAGGTATCGTTAATAATTTTTTATTCATTTACACATATAATTCTTGATTTATCTGATTACATATATGTATAAAAAAAATTATTGTTCTCACTTTCTATTTGGCCCGTGAATCATTTTATTATTCTTACTTTCTATTTTTCTACAGTAGCTATGATTTAATGAGAGATTTTCTTGGTGTTTAATTTCTTTTCTTTTTTTTCTTAATCTATACTTATAGAAAAAATTAGTAAAATAACATGGTTGGAAAAGGAAAATTGTTAATCTGTTCTTTATCATAAATTATTTTTTTCAAAATTTTTAGTTGTCAAAACAACTTATATACAATCATTTTATTTCTATACTTAATAATTAATCTGATACCGTGGAAGTTTTTTTCCTAGAGATTTGAATGACTAGGGATGACAAAATCACTTGCCACAACTCACAACTAATATCTGACTAAATCCAACCTAATTAGGGCGGCGCGTGTGAGATGTTTTCTCTTAACACATAAATAGCGATATAGTTCTAGGCTTTCGAAAACCCGTGTCCGTTCTGCTTCTTCCTTCCTTTATGATAAATCCATCTATGGCGATGTAGAACTCCATACTGTGTTTATTGAATCGCTCGTTGATGTAAAAGCAGCAGGGTACAACCCAACGCCATATCTTCTCAAATTTTTCTTGGGCCATCTATTCCTGACATCCAGAAATTTTCCTCGGGAGCTCAAAATCCTGCTGAACCTCGTATGACCCCTACAAAAATAGAAAATTGAAATTACCATTTCCTCAAAATAAACTAGATCATTCCAAGTCACGGTCATGCACCTACCGATATGTTGGAGAGAAAGAAAGCAAGATCGGCGGCATCAATTTTTAGGTTTCTTAGGCTTCCTCGACTTCACTTTCTTCTCCTCTCCCTTGGCATTCTCCTTGGAAACTTAAGCATCATCTCTATCGTAATCATCATTGTTGTCATCAGCTCGGTGGTGATGCTTTAAAATACTACATTTTGGTTTTGATTTGAGTTAGATTTTTATGAAAAGAGAGAGAATGATATTTAAAAAGAGAGATCATGTTTGGAAGAGAGAATTTCTTATGTCTTTTGTTGAGTTCCACGAGGGTAGTTTGGTATTTTCATATATTAAAATAAAAATAGTTTGGCCTTTTCTTTTATCCAATTTGAGAATTTATATTGACCCAAGCTGTAATTTTTTAAAACTTGATAAATTTTAAAATAAAAAATTTGGATGTTCAGGGGACACCTGACGGATGGAAAATGTTTTTCATCCAATTTGACCGCGTGCAGATTGGATGCAGGTGATGGTTAAAAACTTACAAGGTCAAGTGCTGATACATTAAAATAAATAATAAATAAAAAAGAACCCGTCCTGGTCCATCGCAATCCCTACCGTCGACGGTGGCCCCATTTACATTTACGGCTCAACGGCTTTATTTTGTCCTTGCTAATCAGGAAATTTTCGTATCAGCACTGATTCGTATGTTGCGTTCCATTGTGTACTTGTAGCTTGTCCATGTTTATTACTAACAGCAGTGTCCCACTTGTCCTCTTGCAGAACATTTTTCACTGGCATGCATTCAACTACCAAGATCACAGTCATTCCGATATCATACTCTGCCCGTGTCACTCGCAGATTACGTGTATGATTAAACACTCGGTGACAAATCATTCTCACCCTCTAGTTCATCGCAGCAAAAGAAACGGCACAGTAAATTATGCAACGCTCATGCAAGATGAAACATACGCAAAACCCACTAAGCATTTGCAACGACTCAAGCAACAAGCTGCAGGTAGGCAGAGGTTAAAAGTACAAAAAAGTACTGTGAAGAACAGCAAACTGAACGAACTCCACAGAAGAAAGACAAACAAGACAAACTTCCACCAAGTCAAAACATTTATTCCTTGTCATCCTATCGCACCACAGTTTCTAAAATATGCATTCTCCAAATATACCAAGGTTCCTAAACATGAAATGATAGACAATCACACTGGAATCCATAATATACACATTCGCAAAGCACAAGCAAAACCCACATAACATGGTCAGTACTATCATGAAACTAACATAATGCCTGTATTGTTGAACGAGAGCTGATGTTTCCAAACTAGTATCTACCGGTGTTGGTCACCCCTTCCACAAGCTGATATTCTTCAGAGAAAATAGCATCCCAGTGGACTCCTCAACATCAGAAACCACTCTCCAAGAACCCCTAACAATGATCACAATCATACACTAGTGTACATCTGTTTCATATTCACAAAGTTCCACAGCTAGAATTGAAGTTTTAGGTCATCAAACTTCTACAAGGTCCCATGTTCCTGCATGACAACTATCTTAGAATTAATGGTGTGATCAACTAAGGTGGAGAGGAAACTCAACTAGCAAATGGAATTTTCAGTCAAGAAACAACATTGTAATTTGGACACAGCAAGACTAAAAGTTTCCTTTTTGCCTTGCACGACAGATGAGCCAGCGTTCATCATTTTTATAAAAATCATGCTAATGTACCTTTTCTTTTCCATCAATTGTCTATAATCCATATCAGGTTGACACAAAGGATAATAGCACAAGAGTAAAAACAAAAAAAAGGCAGAGGGCTAGGCTAAAGAGAAAGCAAAGCATACCATTCCAAATCACTTAACCCTGCGGAGGAGAGCCAGGCTCAGAACCACAAACAGATGCAAATGACATCGTTTCCTCTTTTGATATGGCAACAAAGTTCAACGGTGCAGTAGACAGCCTTCTCATTTCCTTGAAATAGCCATTTTGACGTCCAGAATAGGATCGAGGAGTGAGGAGTTCAGGAGTTGCACCTCCAAATGAGTTCCTACGAGGTGTGGGAGTCATAGAACCATTTCCATTTGCACGATAACCATTTGGTTTCCTAAAACTGTTAGTTTTCCGTGGACTGGGTTTAGACCCATACATGGCTTCCTTCTCTGTTTGCAGTAGATCTTGGAGCTTCTTTTGGTCCTGTGAATTAGACAATCAACTGTCAACAAATTCACTGCTGGATGATTTCAGAAAATAGCAATTTGATGAAAACATATTTTAGGGTCAATCTAAATGGTTAATCTTTTCTAGATAACAGGAGACAGGTCAAAATAGCAAGAAAAAACCGATCGTCATGTCTTCCATTTATGAAATCATTTAGTTTGTGAAACACCATGGAATTACACAATGCCATTAATATATCAACATGTCACAGATTAATTACCCTGTATCTCCTTTTCTCCTCTTCTCTCTGTTGTCTGGTCAGTTTGTAATCCTCCAGTATAGATACCAATCTAACCTGCAGAGAACAAAAGGACAATTTTATGAGAGAAATAAAGCCACTGAATGTGCGCGCGCCCGCGTGTATGAATAGAGAGAGAGAGACTCTGAATAAAATACCCACCCCGTCATAGAGAAATAACATCTTCTTTTCATCTTCCCAAGCTAGGGTTTTGAATATCAGATTGTCAACCATTGCTGCAAAGAGTACATCATTAGCTCTGAAAAGCTACAGATTCAGACAAGCGGTTGCGTAATCAAAGAAATCAGTACCTGAAATTTTGCTTACGGTCACTCGAGCTCGTTCTGCACGTTTAAGGTTGAGATGTGCACCTCTTCCAGCGTTGTACCTGTTAGTGTCCTGAAATTTAAAAATAGATCTCTTAATGCCTATAGATTTACTCATGGTTCATTAATTTGAATCAAACTGACAACTACTATGCATCGTTATTCTAGAAAATTATAGCTACAAGAATAGTAAGGGGACCACTATCTGTTCTGAAGCCATGCTGCCAAGCAAGACAGCTAGAGGACAACAAACATGAAAACCAACATATGCACAATTAACAAATGAATACAGGAAGTGAAAAGGAAAAATCCTTGCATACTTGATTATAGTCTTCAAGCCAATTTTCCTCTTCACATGCAGAAAGCCATCGGTCTATCCTATCCATAATTTCTTTTCGGCTAATAGCTTCCTCTTTAGCTCTGACTATCTGGGCTTCGATGTTTGCCAAAAGTTCAGAAGGATCCACTAAACCTGTACAAAAACAGCAAGATTTAATAATCAACATTCTTTGCCATGTGTTTAATAAAGAATTGACCAATAAAAATAACCTGAGAAAACAAGAACATATGTACCAGAATCTATCAATGCAGTGGATTTCTCAGGATTAGTACTTGTATCAGGTTCTATATGAGTCATTTTGCATACGCCCTCCAAATCTGATCTCCTTTTCATTACTAGTTCTTTCATTCTGCTTGCTTTTAACTTAGTGAGCCTCTCCACTTCTGTCGATGCCTGCCAAAAGAACAAGTAAATTCAAGGATCTACTTTCTGAATGAGAATAAATAACAAATTAAGAAAATGTCAAACCTGTTCAATTATCTCTGCTGATAGAACACCTGGTTCTATGATTTCAGATTCAGCAAATCCAAGAACAGAAGTAATTCTAGAAAACTTGTTTTTCTCTTCTGTGGGAGAGTCCATCAAATTCAAAAGTTCAAATAACGATGCTGCAACATCTTTCAGCTGCACTTTCAAACAGTTCTTCAATTAGTCCAGTATAAGAAGATTAGATACTGAAAAATGGATGTATGTGCATTACCTTTTGGATTCGAGCTTTTCTTTCCAATTTCAACATGCGAATGGCCTGTTCTAGACCTTCCAGCGTGCTGTTGCTTATATTTGTGGATTGTTCCTGTTGGGTTCCATGCAAGCTTGGATGTACTCCACTTACTGTCTTGCCAAAATCTAACCCAAGCACACCACATAGAGAATGCACCTCATTCACATATTCAAAGACCTTATGAAGGCGGTCAGACTGCAAAAACAGATCAAAGTATGCTCTTGAATTATCAAAGTATGATGGCGTCTTACAATGATTTCATTTCACGAGTGTCCTAAATATCAAAGACACCAGCAAGATTCTACAGAAGCATACAAAAGGTTGTGATGATTAACAACCTTTTCCATGATGTAAATATGCTGCAGGTATACACTGATTTGAGCATCAGATTGCCATTGACACGAGACATAAATCTTGGGGTATAATAGTGTTAGCAAGCAATTAGAACTTCATAACCATCTCATACTTCAATTAGCATACCTTCTCTTTTTGAATACTGCGAAGATGTGTTTGATATTCACTAAGCTTTCTTAACGACAAATCCTGCTCATCTAGAGTTAAATTTGTCACCAGAGTATTGTTGAGATTATTATATTCAGAAATCTCACTGCTGATTTTTTCAATTTGTGCCTTAATCTCTGCAAATTGCTTTATCCGTTCTTCTTTCTTCATCCTCAGATCTTCTACAACTGGTGTAACAGATGCAAGTTTTTCCTTCAATGATCTAGTCCTCTTCTCTGTCTGAATCTGAAATTTTTTTCACAATGAATCAGGTGAACAAGTGATCAACTGAGGATGCATTTCACTCTCAAAAAACGGTCATAATGACCTTCTAAGATGCTTCCTAGTTTGCTTCAGTGTCAAAACTTCCAGTACATGCAGACAAATAGCACATGTTCACTGACATGAGCACACCCATAAACCAACTACAGGGCGAAGATCAAGGAACATGAAAGGCACAGAAACGTTAATAGTTCAACGATAACCTCCTATGCTAAAATTTCTCAGATAAAAAACTAGAAAATTGCAAATGATAACGGAGGGAATAGAGAGATGGAAAAATACATTGCTCTTTTTTAGATAAGAAAATATTATTGGGAAGAGATGAATGCATGACGTGACAAATGTTCTTTTTTGTTTTTGGAAAAAAGTCATCTCTATCCTCTGGCTGGTGCTGTAACAGATTGAATGGATGATAAAAACTTATATTTGTACGTACTCTGTCATATTAGCAATTTCTTTTTACATAAAAGTTGATATTACTGCAGTTCTTCTTGGTAACCTAAGGTTCAGATAGACTAATAAGACTCTGGATATGGGATGAGTAATATAGATAAACCTCTTTGGCTAAGTAAAGCTTTGGTCCCCTGCAACCCTTATAAACTATCTAAGAAGGATCATTGAAAGTAATTACAGCAAAGCAGAGCACAGTTAGGTCTGCTTGGGAAGAGAAGCTTGCAAATTCACCCACCTTGTTCAACATAAATAAGTGTACAAAGCTAGAGTAAATCAATTGCAAAGACAATTGAATACTGAGCAGAGCAATAATTCAAGTGACGTGCAAGTTGAATATTGCATAGAAGGGTAGCAAAATTAACATACAACAACCATGAAAACTTAATTTAGTGAAATCTTTACCGGAGAATGAACGCTAAGCTCTCCAAGAGCAGCCATAAGTGTTGCAAGTTCAGCTTCCTTAGCTGCAACAGACTGATGAAGTCGAGCTTTGGAATTGGCAGCATCCTCGACCTTTCTCCGGTAAACTTCCAGACATTCTCTCTCCAGCTCCAGTAGCATGCGGTCCTTTTCTGCTTCACTCTCGCCAATGTCAGTCCATATTTGCTGCTTAGAGAACAATAAAGCCAGTAAATTTACTGAAATGGAAGTTGCACCTCTTTTTTTTTCTTTTGGGGAAATGTGAAGGTGGAGTTTCTTCTATGGTAAAACAAACAATAAGAAAGCCAGTTGACTGTCAGAAATATTCCTTTGTTTTCTTTTTCTTTTTGCTATTGTGATACAGAAACAGGCAAGTGGCAAGCTTCAGAGAAGAACAACAAATCTCCCTTCAAGCAACTAAATTCAAGGAACCCGGTTAAAAAATTTATAGACCATGACACAGGCAACCAACTCGCTCGCCTTGAACTACTATTTCTCATCAAGACAAAAAACATGCAAGAACAGACAAACAACGCATCAATTTTCACAAAAGCCCCCCAAAAAAAACAAATTACAATGCAATTACATGATCCAATTCAACCAAAAGCATCAAACTCGCCTTCCCACACAGTATTATTCGTTACATACATAAATTCGGTAAATGGCAAGTTTCAGTGGAATCCGTAGAAGTTGAATGGGGTTATAGCAGATTTCCTGAAGTATTATGTCTAAATGAATACATTAGAACTTAACCGTAACCCCAAAACCTCACTGTGAACAATTCTTCTATGGAAGCAGCTAGGAAAAGCTCACAGAATAGAGGTGTCCCATACTCCACTCCCACCCAAAAAAAAAAAAACTTTCAATAGCCCGTAATCATGTGTCACCCGGCCTCGCATGCGCATCTCTAAAAAAATCAAAATTTCATTAATGAAAAAAAAAGCAATTGAGGTTTCATAAATCCAACAACATTTAAGTGTGGCCCAGTTAATTTCAAGACCCAGTAAACACAACAGATGAATTAGGAAAAACATCAATACAGGAAACCAAATAACACGCACACATCAATGCAACCCACAGAACCAATCAAACATGAGAATAATAGACAACAAAATCTGTAGAAAAATAACCAAAAATATTACCAAAAAAAGAATTTTAAAGCGTAGGAGAAAAGTTACATAATTAAATGTCTGCACAAATTAAATAGTACTCTGATTTTTTAAGAAAAAGGACTTCTAATTTCTAAACTCTAGGGAGCAGATCACTGTTGCTTCTTCAAAGAGCCCAAAAGAGGCCTAATTCTTAGCCCTAATAGACCCATTATGATACACACTAATAAAAGAAACAATGAATGCTCCATCTTTTTTATCAGGAAAAAACACTAAAAACTTTCTCGAAAACCCATCATTACAAGTTGTAAAGTAAATTTCCGAGAAAAGAAAAGGAAACCCCCATTTTTTTTCTCTTCCCAGACACCATATTTTGCGAACAAAAACAAGAAAAAAAACTCAAATAGAAAAAGAAGAAGACAGAGAGAGAAAGGTAAAGAGGGATTAAAGAAAAAGACCTGAAGCTCTCTGAGCAAAGTATTGCAGCTAGTGCTTGTAAACAAACTGGTAGTAGGACTCCCAATGGTCAGCATTTCTACAAAAGTTTACCACTTACCGAGTAGCCCCTCTCTCTATCTTCCTAGGAATTCAAGCAAGAAATGCAGAGTGAGTACCCAAGAAGAGACTTTTATGCCACCAAAAACAAAAGGAACCCAAACACTACAGCTTCTCTGAAGAAGAGGGGCCAAGAAGTCAAGACCCTAAAAAAACCCAAGAAAATTTAGGAGTAGAAAGATGCAAGTGGGTTTACTTAGATAGTCAAAAAGAAACCAAGAAACCAAGAGACATTGCTTCAAACAACCTTAGCTTCCTCAGATCTAAAACCTCTAGCAACACCAGCCTAGCTCCCTTTAAAACTCTTCCCTTTTCTTTTCAAAATTAGAAAGAAATAAAAAAAGGGAAGCAAGAGACCAAGAGGATCTTGAGAGGGTAAAAGCTTATTCAGGAGAAAGAAGATAATGATTGGCAATTAAGAAAAGAAAAGAGATTATTATTATAATTAATAATAATAAGAAAGAAAAAAGAAAAGGACCTGTCCCAGAGTGAAAGATATGTAATTTTAGTGGAGGTGAGGCTATAATGCGCCAATCAGTAAAGAAAAACAAAAAACCACAACAGAAGCAGGTCATGAAAAGCTAGGGCAGCTTAAAAAACAGAGACCGACTGACACAAGAAAGGTATCTGGCGCACATTAGCAGCTTCCAAAAATATTTTCACTTGCAGTGCTGGGTTTCTCTCTCGCTCCTTTCTGTTCTTTTCCAAACAAAGGAAGTGACGACAGTCAGTAGGTGGTGAGAGAGTGAGAGAAAGAACTTTGAGTTGAATAATTTAATTAATATTATTACACAACACATCATAAATTATTACTGTGCAGAAATTTAGTGGGTATTCTCTTCTTTTTGTAACCGATCTCGAGAAGATAGAGCGTGGTTTACACGGTCCACTTGAGACTTACGGTTGACTTTACGTAGAGAAGGATGCGTGGTGGGGACGGTGCTAATTTATTGTTGTTCAGCACTGACTCGGAGTAGTTGTCTTGATGTTAAATGATATGAAATATGAATACAAGACTGGGAATGTGGTAAATTTTATTTTAAAAGTATTTTTATAATAACATATAAAATAATTAAAAAAAATAATATAAAACTAAAAAAAAGTATAGGCATTATTAAATTTGATTTGAAACCTATCGAATCTAATTTTAAAATATATATATTTGAATTTTTTATTTAATGAGTAACAAATAATATGGATATCAAGAAATTTAACTGACGATTATTTCTAAGTATGTGTTTAGTAATGTAATGTAAGGTGATTTTTAAAAAATAAATAAATTAAAATTATATTAAAATAATTTTTTTATATATCAGCATGTTATAGAAGAGCATTAAAAAAAAATTATATTTTTGTTAGATTAAAAACAGTTTTAAAGGAAATTTAAAAAACATGTTTTAAACTGAAATATCAAACTCACACTCACGCAAAAAATCAAATAC
>Ga0307517_10014997_pt1 | contig 10337 bp, 10 predicted proteins | sample 23_EM_MG_FD_194515 | JGI IMG/M metagenome (GOLD analysis project Ga0307517, IMG submission 194515) | Populus trichocarpa ectomycorrhiza microbial communities from riparian zone in the Pacific Northwest, United States - 23_EM | ecosystem: Host-associated > Plants > Roots > Unclassified | place...
GCATTCGAGGGTCCCACCTCAATCGTCGATGCTGAGACGCCAGACTATGTTCGCTTTCATCAACCGGTGTAACTGGGATTCATACATGCGTGTGCTCTATGGTACACAGTAGGGCCAGGCTCTAAGGCCGTTCAGCGACCGCTTCGACGGACCAAGCCTTCCCAGTATCTCAATCTTATCCTCGTCTACCTCTACATCCCCCCGCTTCCCTCAGCGCGGCGTGCAAAATCGATTCGTCGGTTGGGTCGACCTTTCCGCCTGGGAAAGCCGGCCATCTTGGGGGAAGGGTGATAGAAAGAACAAAAACACACGCACGCAGCTTCTCTGGAATATATCCGCATCCTCCCCTTCACTTCGAGCAACGAGCCGGAATTGTCGTTGAGGTTGCAGAGCGGGGTGATGACTTCTACGTGAGTTTCCGGGGGACTGATGGATCATTTCGTAGTTTATGCTGCCGACAACGCGTTCCTTGGGGATCTTCTGGTGAATAGAGAGGCCGAGGAGATGGTAGAGGTATTTGGGTTGGGTGTCGACAGTCGAGACATTTTTGAGAGGGAGTGTCGTCCCCTGCCGATGGGTTTGTCATGAGTGGTGGTGGTGGTGATCGACTCCAGTTCCTTGACCGTTTCCTCCAGCTCCTGCATCTCGCGGTCGCCCTTGAGCAAGTTGACCTGGCCACCCGACCGTTCTGTGGTTCGGCGTAATTCCAGCGGGTTTTATCCCTATATCTCCGGGAAATAACCCCGGGGGACAATAGATACTTGCATGTAACACCACTCGCCGCGCGCCACTGCCAAAGCATGATAGGCGCATTTCCGCGCGAGAGGATATCGACCGGGGTGGACCTAAAAGAGCGTTGACCTGAACAGGTGCACCAACGACCGCCCCGATGCTACCCGCCGCAGAGGCTCCCATCCTACGACACCTCGAAAGCCCGAAGGAGCTTCCTAGATACATTCACCGGGTCTACTGGCCAGGGCGCCCCGAACGGAATCGGAGGGTTGACAGCCCCAGTGGTGAGCGCTTGAGCTTGAGCCCTAATCGAAATTGATTGGCCCGGAGCCTTCGCACGGAGACGATTCCGTATGAATTTGTTTGTACACCGAAAACGGTTGATCGGCGCTGTCGCCACGCCAATGGACAGAAGGGTGGCCTCTACGTTGTGGGACCACCCCTTGGTCTCATCTTTGCCCCGAGACACAGATGGATCGCCTCTTCAACAAAAAGCGCAAGAAATCACCCAAACCTCCGCAGCAACCGGGGGTCTCTACCAACACCGTTGCTGGGCCTGGATTCCGAGCAGAGATGGACATCGGCCCGGAAGGTGGCCAGAATTTTTCTTATCAGGATCTAGGAGTAGATTCAGCTGATCTGACTACGATACTAGGCGAGAGGGACAGCAACGGTATGCAGATCGTATCTCAGGACAAGAGCGGTGGAGGCCAAGACCTTCCCCCACCGGAAGCTTCCACATCTGGCGTTGTCGATGCTGGCATTGGACATGGAAACGATCCCATGAGTGAGTGCTTCCAATCCCTGTCATTCGAACCGATCCTTTCATCCCCGTTCTTATCCCCACCAGACGAGGACACTGGTGACGCCGCCGGAGGGGGAGAAGGCGATCCAGCAGAGGCATCGAGAGGTACGTGTCGACGCCATTATTACGTTGGCTTTCCTTTAACATATACAAGTTGCAAAGAGAGCTCGGAGGGGCACAGTTCTTGGGGGTGCCGCCATTCCAGTCGACGCCGCAAGAGAGGCCCCAAAAGGATTCGGACCTCTCAAAGCTGTTCTAGGGGCCATTTCCGCCGATTATGCTGATTACGAAGTTCGCTTACAATCCTGCTTGTGTTTATAACGGTTCTTTGACGAACCAATCTGCAGGAATCCGTCGCAATCAGGAACAAGATTGAAGATATCTTGTCATGGCTAGCCCCGCTGGAAGCACGATTTGCAACACGTCCCAGTGACGTGGCAGAGCAGAGGCGCCGGAGAGAACTGATCCGGTATGCCATTTTTCCCTCTTGAGACTCGGTTCTAAGTTCCTTTCAGCAAGCTCGAGGATATTGAGAGACAATTGCGGTTGCTGTATGGGCGGCCATTGCTGCAGCGACCTGCTGACCATGTTCAAGACGACGAAGATGTGCTTCGACTTCTCGAAGATCTACGAGAGGCCATCTCCGACTACCAGGTCTGTTCATACACTTGACACCGTTCTCAACGCTGACAAGGACAGCAGGCGGCGGAACAGATAGCGATCCATGAACAAGGACGCAAGATGATTGTGAGTGATCCGTCTCGCATCAACACAATTGAAATAACCTTTCGACAGAACGCAGGTCAGGATATCCCCCATCTTCGATAACCGGCCATTGATGCGATCTTCTGACAGCTGAAGCGACTGTCCTCAACAATTTCCGCTGTGCCAAGCAGGCCGAGTACCGACATTGTGGCCGGGAAGGTTGTCTCAAGGGGACTCGCGGAGCTGTTTTGGATCAGATCGAACTCTGGACAAGGAACTTCGACAAACCCCCCGTCTACTGGTTGAACGGTCTGGCTGGAACGGGGAAGAGCACCATCGCCCAGACCATCGCCGAGAGGGTATTTGTGAATGGGCAACTCGGAGCCTCATTCTTCTGCTCGCGAGACTTCGAGGACCGGAGCAACCTCCACTTCATATTCCCTACTCTCGCCGTCCAGCTCGCGCGCAAGTATTCCGAGTTCAGATCGATCTTCATCCCGCTAGCGCAGTCAGATCCAGAAGTCGCCTACGAGTCACTGTATCACCAGATGGACAAGTTGATCGTACGACCTCTGAGGGAGTGCGGCATTTCGACGGTGATCATCGTCGATGCCTTAGATGAGTGCAAAGATGACGAACCCGCTTCGGCGATCCTGTCGGTCCTTGGGCAGTTCGTATCTGAGATTCCAAAGGTCAAGTTCTTCCTCACTGGTCGTCCGGAGTCACGCATCCGGGAAGGCTTCCGTCTTCCACTGCTGGCAAAAGCAGCGGGCATTCTTGTGCTCCACGAAGTCGAACCGGACCTCGTCAACAACGACATTCGGTCGTTCCTCAAACATCGTTTCTTGAAAATCGCGAACTATCGGAGTGGGCTAGATGGTTGGCCGACGGAAGAGCAGCTGGACCTCCTTTGTAAGCGAGCAGGGGGGTTATTCATCTATGCCGCGGCAACCGCCAAGTTCATCGGCAACCAGAACGATAATCCCAGGAAGCGGCTGGACTTCCTTCTTCAATCACCCGAGAGCAGCGTCCACGAAGGGGGGGCCAAGCTGAAGACAAACACAACGCTCGATTCGCTCTACATGTCGATTCTTCAGGAGGCCTTCGGTGACCATGACCAGCGGACTGACCCTAGGATCCGTTCTGTCCTTGGCGCCGTGATCCTTGCTGCAAATCCCCTTCCTCCATCCACCATTGCCGCATTCCTGGGCCTCGACACGGAGGATGTCTTCCCTGTTCTTTCATCATTTCACTCCCTTCTTGTCCTTCACCAGGACACCAGCCACCCCGTTCGGCCCTTCCATAAATCCTTCCCCGACTTTCTTGTCGATCCGGCCCGGTGCATCAACCCGAGGTTTCGCATCTCTCCTCCCGATCACCATTCGGAACTTGTAATAGGCTGCCTCGACCTAATGAACGGAAGGTTGAAGAAGAATATGTTTGGATTCCCAGATGGCTCCACGAACGATGAGGCCGATGACTTGCGGAGGGGGGCTGAAGAAAATATCGACCACGGTTTACGATATGCATGCGAATCGTGGCATATGCACCTCGTCAATGCGAATACAACACCTGCCCACATGGTCAAAATCACCTCCGTCTTACACCGGTTCCTGGAGAAAAAGTTTGTATTTTGGCTGGAGGTACTTAGCATCCTTGGGACCTTGAGGGGCGCAGTTGGGGCATTAGAGGCGGTTGTGAAATGGCTGGAGGTGTGTCGAGACTGTATGCATGATTGATTTCCCGAACCTGCTCATACTGGATCCAGGGATCATCAATTCTTGACCTCGCCGACGACTGCTTTCGGTTTGTCGCCAGCTTTGTCGAGGTCATCAGCATGTCCGCTGCACATATCTATCACTCGGCCCTTCCTCTATCTCCCCGGACGTCGATCATGCGGAGACTGTACGGGTCATATGCTGATCCTCTGATGAGGATTGTCCAAGCGGTCCCGATGTCATGGAATCCGGCTATCATGGCCGTGAAAATTTCTAACCTTATCAGTCGCACTGTATGGTCACCGTGCAGTAGGTTCATCGCGATCGACTTCGATGGAGAGATACAAATATTGGATGCAACAACTCTCGGACGAGTCAGGTCCCTCAAACCGGGGTGGCGTTTTGGTCGATCGCTCACTTTCTCTGGTGAAAGCCGCTTGTTAACACGACTCAGTGAAAACCTGGGAGAGATTATCAGTTGGGACCTCCAGACAGGTGTTCCGGTCAGTGTCATCTCCTCAGACGAGGTGGGAAGGCAGTGGAACCACCCGGGGATGATTATCAAAGAGGCACCCCTAATCACTTATTCTGGATGTGAAACGATGTTCGGAGTCTTGTTCAAGTGTCGCGACGTTGCCGTCATCGTTACCTACAATGTTCTCTCCAGCACATCCACAGGTCATTATCCAATCGAAAGGCCGGTCGCAAACATAATCTGGACACACGACAAATCCATTCGATTCGCAACTTTTGGGCCAGGGTCCATCATGATATGGGAAGTCGGATTTGTCCCGGAACACCCAGCCACGGAGGTCAAGTCCCTGCCCACCCCGGACAATTTTGATCCCTCACGACCATTCCTCTTCCTTCCCACATGCTCCCGGCTTGCCTTCATCCTTGATGATAGTCTCTTTGTGTGGGACGCCCGACATTCAAAACTCCTCCTGAGTTCTGCAGACATCAAATTGCTCAACAATAATCCGATAACCTCCTCCTCCGATGGGCGCTTCTTTGCATGTGGAACTCACACCTTCGAAATCTACCTCTGGAAGGACTCCCCCACTGGCTATACCCTTCATCAGCGGCTCGTGTCCAGCATCCATTCTCCCTATCCACTTCTCTCCCCAGATGGACGATCAATCATTGCATTCTGCTATCATGACCTTCAGTTATGGCGTACAACAGATCCAACCCCCCCCCTCTTCAGTGTCCCAGCTCGGGATCTTCAGAGCACCGAACGTTTCGTTTTTGGATTTTCACCAGATGAATCACTGGCAGCAGCTGCACGGTTGGGGGACAACACAGCCACAGTTCTCGACCTCAGGTCTGGTGTCCCACGGTTGACGGTTGATGCGGGTGTGAAGATTTATGGTCTGAGGGTAGCTGGGGGCGCTGTTGTTATTGTTGGCGAGGGTAAGATCATCACTTGGAACTTGCCTCAAAGGGGCCATGCTCTCAATGCCACTGCGAACATTAATGATAGTATTCGGACAACAATCTTCGATCATTCACCACTGTTCTTCTGCGCATCACCTTCCGCCTCAATATCTCCGGATTTCAACTACACCGCCATTGCAGGGTTTGGGGAGATGGGCATGTGCTTGCACATCTACAACATGACCACTGGGAGGCATCTCGCAATAATCTACACACAAAGGGATGGGGTGTGGTTCAGTCCAGACGGGTGCAAACTCTGGTCTCACTTCGTCAGCAGAGCGCAGGGGTGGGCAATCATAAAGGATAGTGAACCCAACTCTCTCAAGATGGAGTACCTAGGAGAAACTAGGCATCCACCAGGAGGATATCCATGGGCGCCCCCCCAAAATTACAAAGTTACGGATGACGGATGGGTATTCAACCCCAATGGGAAGCGGCTCTTATGGTTTCCTCCTCACTGGCGGTCCGAGGAAACGAATAGGGTGTGGAGTGGGCGGTTTCTCGCACTTTTCCATGGTGAACTCTTAGAGCCTGTAATTCTGGAGGTACTAGAGTGACCGGCAATTTGTATTTCCCTTCGTCTCACGACCCCCCTTTTGTCCTCTGTGCTACGTCTCACTCGAGTTTTAGACAGTAGTATGGGAGCAATTGTGTGTTCTTCACGATCTCCGACTGGTATTTATCCTTCTGCTCATGTATTAGTGACCGAGATGCTCTATATGTTGTGTAGGTTCGATCTGATTCCTGGTTACCGCTTCATAACGAAGGCAGAAGCGTGCTTCTACTGATTACCTCCTGCTGTTCCCTGGCTCGGGGAGGGTCGAGCAAGAGAAAGGATTGAAAAGGTAACTCGGGAAACGCGCGATCAAAGAAAGTAGAGAGGCTGAATGTGTTGGCAAAGAAGGACATTGCGGATACGGTAACTACGTGTGCTGCTGGGGCCAAACGCGTTCGTGACGATGGCGACAAGGATCCAAACTCCAAGAAGGCGAAACGACCATCTCCTCTACCAGAGAAGACTGCCAAACAGAAGAGGCCGTCTCATCACTTCTTATATGCCTCTAGTAGCCAACCAGCCTCCCTCTCATTCGTCGCTAGCTGTATTCTCAAAGTGGAAAAGGGCTGCGCGTCGTAGTTAGCACTATATTTAATTTAATGCACATGGCTCTGTACTCAAGTATGCGATCTTCAACGTGCGATGTCTCCGGTCTTGAAGCCACCTCCACCTTTACATGGTCAGACTGAGCTGCTACGCGATGCAATCGGGCATCCGGATGATGCCGATTGTCCGGAAATGATTATACTTTGAGCAGAAGCGATGGAATAGGCAATACTGAATTATAGGGCCTCCATGAGGAAGCGGTAGGGATATATATTAAATCACAACGACCATCGGGGGAATACCGTGCAACGTATTGAACGTTTCAGAACTCTCTTTGTGCCGCAAAGTTCTCATCAATACGAAGCCCCACCCGGACCCGGTGGGCTAGCGACAATGCATCCACCCTCCATCCAAAGATTCCAAGATCCATTTCGTACTCGTCATCAAATCTTAAGTTCTGAAACACTATTATAAGGCCTTTCCGGGCAACCGGCCCGGTCACCAGCGCCGCCGGGCCATCTCAGACTTTCCACGGTTTGCCGATGTATGGAAGGCGGATGCGAGCGGGTCGGACGTGGTGGCCGGCGAAATATGGCAGCACAAATGAATAGGGACCCTCCTAAGGTTGGCTCATAAGAAGCACCCTTGAGAGTCGGTGTCACCTACTGGTCATTTGTATCGATCCCCGGAGAAAGAAAGTCCGGCACAATAGCCCGGCGCGTTGTAGAGCCTAACGCCATGTCTGATCGTGAGATTAGAGTGTATTTTCGGAACGGATTACATACTGTACGTTCGGCAGCTCTGACGATGGCCGACGACAGAGGTTTCAGGAAGGCGGTAGCAGACCTGGCGTGAGCCTCTGCTACCCCTCTCGTCTAACACCGCAGCAGATCAACTCAATTCAGTCCCAAACCCTGATAGGAACGACTTCGCCCACCTTTCGGATTGATATCCGCCTCCCCTCGCAATCTAGGCCCAGGAACGGCGTTGGTGGAAACACCCGGTTGCTGGGGAGGTTCGGGCGATTTTTTCTTGCGCTTTTTGTGTTGAAGAAGCGGTGGGAAAAGAGGAAGCCATTCGTGGTGGACCCACAACGCCAGAACCACAGTGTTGCCCCTCGGCGCGTGCTGATTGAGGTGGTCCAAACGAACCCACGCACGGATGGAATCGGGAATGCACCTCAAGATTCAAGCGGAAAGACGAGAGTTGAGTGATATGGTTCGACTCCGTGAATCACGGACTTATCGACAACTCGTCGCTAGAGTCCCGAATTTCGATTAAGGCGCCCCAGTGCACCTCGGGGGCTTCGGGCTTTCCGAGCTTTGCGGGTGAGAACCACGAAGACAACGCTCGCAGTGGGGGCGGCGCTCTTGTCCGTCGCCGGCCAGCCTGGACCAAGCTAGTGCTTGGCTCGACCTGTGGCGTCGGTCGATGTCTTCTTAGCACAACGACGCCTATCATATGCTAGGGGTGGTGATGAGGGATGGCCCACAACACGAGGTGCACTGGCAACCACATAAATGGGGGGGTTTTCGCCGGCAAATGCCAAGCCCTTAGAATATTTCGTGTGGTTCGGGAAAGAGGTGACACACTGCTCGTGTATAATCAACAAATGGGGAGTTCGTCCCTTCAGAGCGTACGGTGTATATACCTCCCTTGTCTGAGCTTAGCCACCAATCTAGGATAATCTTTTTCAGACGATGAAGCGAAGCACCAATACCATGGACGATCAATTCGTCGTCCTTCTTTGGTTACGTCATAAGCACTCAGGATTGGGCCGGAATCTGACGTCAGAGGGTCCTCTAAGCGAGTATGACAAGGTTAAGGGACGGCTGGACGTAGGATTTTGCCGGCGTTGCTTGTTATGATCGGACTTAAGAGATGGATTGATGAACGTTTGAACGTTGAGCCATCCGAGGACAGCGATCATTGATCTTATCCTTGCACTATCTCTCGGGATCTCGGTGTATGCCACGCGGGTTCTTTCCTTTCCTTGTAAACAAGCGAGATGCACTCAGCAAATTCTTCGGTTATGGAAATGCATGGGAGAGAGAGGCGGACGGATATACATCTCTAAAGCTGACGTTTGAGGCAGTGGAATGCGGGGAGTTCAAGTCCCCGGCGATATGTCACGTTCACAGATCGTTCCTGGGACGGCCCACGGTTGAATCGCGCAAGCCACTGGCCTCCACTGCTGTCATCGCCGCCACCATTATGGAGCTTGTGACTTTGCCGCGATGTGAGTGGGGGTGATCCGTGGAAGTTGAATAGGTAGGGGCGCAAGCACCATCATCAAATGACGTGACGCTGGCGTTGCGAGAGGCTGTGGATCGGGACACAATTGGGGCGACTGTAAACGAGCAGCAAGAGCGAGTCTCAGATCACCAGATGCCTGCTAATGGAGGGAATGCGGCGATTCGCGGCCCTGCACCCGACCGCTCGCAGCCACTAAAGCCCGCCGAGAAACCAGAGATGTCCGTGCTCGGTCAACATACTGTTCACCCTTGAGAGTCGATGAAACTTCCCGGCTATCTGCATCGATCCCTGGGAGAAAGAAGACTCGGTGCATTGTAGGGACGGCATCTCCGGTCGTGAGGTCGGATTCCGTGTTAATGGCTGATTAGTAAGTATGCCAGGAACGGAAAACCCTTCACGGTAGTCACTACATCACGGCCAGTCAGACACTCGGGGATTTTCTTACGGAACCCTACGAGGCACGGCCCTGGGACGGCCGGTCAAGTTCAGCCAAAGAGCCAGCCTGGGAATCTCAAGGAGGCGGCCAACCGGGAGGAACCGCCTCTCTCAAAGGAACATCCGGGTGGAGTATATTTTGCTCCTCTGATCCGGCCGACCGACATCCCCACACACGCGGGCGTAACGCTCGGCGCGGCTCCTAAATCCGTTTGAATGAAGTCCCCTCTTGCGGTGGGCGGCGGAAACAGACGCGGCAATACAATCGCCATCGGCCTGCGATGATCGCGGCCACGAGAGTAAAGTCCATTTGGACAGCGGTGCACTCCAAACTCTGCGAATGCTTACAATGACCGTGTACCTCAACACCCGGGCCGGATCGTGGAACTCCGAGTCCATCGGCAGATCACCGAGTCCACGCCCTCTGTCCAACACCCCGCCGGTACCGCACCCCAACCCCACCCAATGGGCAGATGTCCTTATGCAATCCTTCTGATGCGCGCAGTGCCACTGCGCACACCTATACAGATATTTGAATGACCAATCCCGCCATGATCGCACCAGGAACCCAAGTGAACTGGAGGAAACTCCCATCCCGATCCGTAGAGGATGCTGATAATTTTCAACAAGCGTCCCCGTGACCGTTTTCCGGGGGTATAAAGATCTAGGATTGCCCTGCGTTTGTGCTAGAAGATACCGCCGCCATGGGCCTCTACACGAAGTCTCTAGTACTTCTCGCCGTCGCCGTCGTACAGACCTTTGGAGCGATCTACGAACATGCCTCCCAACTCCCATCCCATACCTACGATTATATCGTCGTCGGAGGCACGTTGCACGACACTGCGTCATGAACTGAAGAGAGGAACTCAACAATGATCGTTCATAGGTGGTACCGCCGGCAATGTGGTGGCAAATCGTTTGTCCGAAAACGGCAAATTCCAAGTCCTCGTCCTGGAGGCCGGACCAAGGTGAGCTCCACCAGTCTTCATTACACCAACGACAGCCGTGCTCACCGAACCGTAGTAATGAAGGCGTCATTGCGTCCATCATCCCGCTCCTGGCCCCCGCTTTGGTACCGTCCGTGAGTTTGATTGGTCACAACCGCGTTTCTTCATTTCGCTTACTGGCGAAACAGCCATACGACTGG
>Ga0307517_10014998_pt1 | contig 10336 bp, 8 predicted proteins | sample 23_EM_MG_FD_194515 | JGI IMG/M metagenome (GOLD analysis project Ga0307517, IMG submission 194515) | Populus trichocarpa ectomycorrhiza microbial communities from riparian zone in the Pacific Northwest, United States - 23_EM | ecosystem: Host-associated > Plants > Roots > Unclassified | place...
AGATTACGACGAGGAAATCCCCTTCTCACTCTCTGCACTCATGCACCTCAAGAGGCTTTCCATATCCACAGTAACCAAAAACGTCTGGTCGCTCCCTGAAATTATTCGAATTATAAACACAGCACCAGCCATTCAACATGTCACCCTTCGATTCCAATTTCGTTCTTCAATATTCGTTGTCCAATTGAATTGGTCCATTTTAGACCGTCTCCGATCCAATTTAACTGGCAAACGTCCTTGCATCGATCTCTGGGCCACCTGTGAAAGGAGAAGTGGCCCTGAGTGCATTATCGATGATCTTGCGGCTAACGAGACGCTAATGGACTTCGTGAAGGGAGGCCTTGTCACTCTTAGATCGTCACGCTCAGTATCGGAGATTCCATTTTACTAGTGTGCGGCCCTTTTTTATTTTCAAGACTGGCGGTTTTCTATCGGTCGCGCGTAATCGATTCCCCAACAGTCAAATACCTTGATTGAAAATTCCACCTTACGCCCTCGATCCAATAGCAGATGAACAAGTTGACAAGTACGAGTATACGGCACAGTGTTCTTGACGTATCACGCCCCGAATGTTTTCAAGTCGCCGAATTTTCTGGAGTCTTGAGAACGTCGGAACGACTGGAGGCCAACCTGTCCCACTATCTTCAGGATATCCGAATACATTCGACAAGGGTGTATCAATTACCAAGCACAATTAACATTCCACCTTCACACTCAGCACTAGCAGAAGAAGAATCTCGAGGAAGCGAACCAGAAGGGAGGAAACGGGCATTTTCAGACATGGACGACGGAATGCCGCCGTACTCAAAGACCACGAGTTGTTAACGATAAGCAATCGACATGGAGAGACTGATGGCACCGATCCAAAAAAGGTATATTAGTGACAGAACTACGTGGAATCGTCCCCCTTGGCCTTCCGGTCTGGTAATAAAAGACTGGTCTATTAGACCATGCTCGAGAATATAAATGGATCGATGACCGATCCAAGGTATAGCTTTGGCATCATTGGTCTATGATCTATAAATATATACCACCACCCATCCCCTCTATTTTCTCCCTTCCCTCAAAAACTAGAATTGCCGCTGGGGCGGCAGAAGCCTTGCTTGCCTAGTTTAGATTAATGATGTTTGAACTCATGACATTGCAAATGACCGTTCGAATGATCGTTAATGGAATTCAGAGTATTTATTGGTGCGAAATATTCACTAATTGGCCAAGTTCAGCATGCTCGTTCGCTATCGTATCGTCTATCACGTTTTTCAAGGTGATCAGTTCCACATCGACACAGTTAAATGGTCTCGCAAAGGATGTAATTCCTATTTGAGCCTGCGTCGACCACATATCGGATTAGAACGACAACTCAAGATGGGAAAATGAAACTACGAACCATTCGACGCACGCAATTTCCTATGACAGCGTGTTATGCTTTCACTGACTATCAAGCTCAAGGGCAGACGATCTTCTCCGTGATTATCGATATTGCTTCTCCTCCAACCGGTGCCTTGAACCTGTTCAATCTTTACGTGGCGTTATCCAGAAGTTCTGGATGAGACACGATACAACTTCTGAGAGGCTTTGACTGGGAGATCTTCAAAAAGCTACGTGACGTAGAATTACTCCGAGAGGACGACAGGTTGGAAGCGATGAATGCTGCGACAGAGGTATGGTATGAGCGGGTGTAATATCAGTTTCTTTCGGAGATTCAAACACATGATAAATTACACCCTTACGTAAATATGACAGAGAAACAGACCTTGCAAGCAAGGTAATTATACCGTATACTAATACTGTCTACCGGATTACATTCCGGGTGTTTTTATGCACGGAAGGTGAGTTAGTGAAAGTCTCTACTTTTGGCCATGTTACTTCCCTGCTAAATCCGAAATTCTGTTGGGTGCTGTCCGATATTTGGCCTCAGGTAAGTTTTGTCCGGATTCTACGGTACAAGGTAAGGCCTAAGGTAGATGTTAGACCAGTCGGCCATGGAATGTGACATGTGCGTTATAGAAGTCACACCTCCGCCTCAAGTTCGACACTCACAATGGTGCTGGCAGCAGAGTTGGTTGACCATATCTTCAGCTTTCTGCAGAAAGACATTCCGGCACTCAAAGCATGTTCGAAAGTCCTCCCGTCGTACTCAAGACTTGCCGAGCGATATCTCTATGCACACATCGAACTAGAACAAGAGGTTGGCAATGACATCCTCGAGAATCCACAATTACTGGTCCACCCCCGTACTTTGGAGATCCGCTTCCGTTTACTCCCGTCTCATAATAAAATGGCGATATCGATTATGGCAATGATACCACGAATGACAAACCTTGTTTCGCTCAGTATTTGCGCAACAAATTGCCAGGAAGAGGAATTTTCCTCGATACTTAGAAACATCTTTCAACAACCATCCTTTCAGGAACTTCACCTTTTCAATGTCTTTGGTCTTCCTTTATCTTTCCTCGACAATGCCAAAAATATCAAGCAGCTGACCCTGTCCAATTGCACTGCAGACGAAAAGGAGGCGTTTTCAAGCTTACCCTCATCTCAGCTATCTCTTGAGACACTCGTACTTGTCGGTGACTTCAATCGAGACCTTCACCGCTGGGCGATGCGGTGGGTCACTCATCTGACAACATTGGAGCTGCCGCTGCATCTCGATTGGACAGCATCTCCTGAATTGCTGGTAGCGTGTTCAAATTCTCTTACAAGGTTACACCTTGATATGAGCAATTGTATGTAATATCTCTCTATAATATTTCTCAGATTTTCATATATTATAGGTGGGCCCTTTGATGAATTCCCTTTCACACACTCTGCACTCATGCACCTCAAGAGGCTTTCCATATCCGCAGTAACCCTCTGGTTGCTCCCTGAAATTATACGGATCATAAACACAGCACCGGCCGTTCAAGATGTCACCCTTCGATTCCACTTTCGTTCTTCAGTATTTATTGTCCAATCAAACTGGTCCATTTTAAACGGTCTCCGATCCAATTTAACTGGCAAACGTCCTCACATCGATCTCTGGGTCACCTGTGACGGGACAAGTGGCCCTGTGTCCATTATCGATTATCTTGGGGCTAACCAAGCACTAATGGACTTGGTGAAGGGAGGCTTTGTCACTCTTAGATCGTCACGCTCGGTATCGGAGATTCCAATTTACTAGTGTGCGGTCCTATTTTATTTTCAAAACTGGCGGTTTTCTATCGGTCGCGCGTAATCGATCATTCCCCAACAGTTGATGAAAATTCCCGACAATACCAGCACCGTACACCTACTTGTCTTCACGTTAGCCCTCGATCCAACAGCAGATGGCGCCCAATCCCGTTACGCACTCCGTTCTCCGATTTTTGATCCAGGTAACACGTCCTACCCGCCAATGCCCTACTTCTCTCGGCCATGGCCAGCCACCTACAGTAAATCACCCCTCACCCAGACTCATTATTTCCTCCTCCGCTCAACTGATGGGCACACTCTTCCTATCTCAGAATCCTGAAACACCTCCTCAATGGGCACATTCGGTATCTCCTTTCCATCGGGCCGTGCTAGGAGAAGGAGCACAGACATTTTATTTCGCCCGACCTGGAAATTCACAACCGGTCATCGCCACGCTTGTTGTTGACTGGAATCACTTTTAATTTTCTTTCGACCCAGACCAAGATGACACGTCAAGACCGACTTGGTAACTTGTGGACAGATATAGAGGAAAGCGGAGGGGTTCGTCGGTTGAATCCAAAGAAAGGTGTCTTGTCGATACGCAGAGAGCAACGTGAACGGCCGTAACAACAACTTGATGTCCAGAGAGGGGGGGTGGGTTTGCGGTTTTGATCAGGAAGTAAATTTGTTGAGGATGTATATTAGAACGGCATACTACAACCTCCTTCAGCGCACATCATCATCCACCCACATGGAGGTTGCAATGACATCCCGAGAATCCACGAATCCTGTATTACCCTCGTACTTTGGAGATCATCTTTTCTTTCTTTCTTAATTCCAAATCCACTGGCGATATCCATTATGCGGATGATACCACAAATGACCAACCTCATCTCGCTCAGATTTTCCCAGTCATGTCGATTCAACGAGAGAGGAATTTATCTCGACGCTTAGAAACTGCCTCCTGCAATCATCCTTTCAAAAACTTCACCTCTTTTTTTACATTGATTTCTCATTATCTGTCCTCGATGGTGCCAAAAATATCAAGCATCTGACGCTGTCCAATTGCACAGCAGGCACTGTGGACGAACCGATTTCAAGCTTACCCCCGTCACAAATATCTCTTGAGACCCTCGTACTTTCTGGTGACTTCAATTGGGGCCTTCACCACTGGGCGACACGGTGGGTCGCTTGTCTGACAACGCTGGAGCTGTCAGACCTGCAGCTGGGTCTCGATTGGACGGCGTTTTCTGAACTGCTAGTAGCGTGTTCAAATTCTCTCACAAGGTTGCACCTCGATCGTTGAATGTTATCTCTCTATAATATTTCTCAGATTTACATTTATCTCATAGGTACGTACTTGAAGGAATTCCCCTTCACATTGGCCACACTCATGCACATGAAGAGGCTTTCCATATCTGCACTGATAGCCGGATGGGCACTCCCTGAAATTGTACGGCTTGTAAACAAAGCACCCGCCATCCCAGACGTCGTCCTTCGGTTCCACGATCATTTTTCATCCAGGATTGGTCCCCTTTGGGCCATCTCCAATCTAATTTAACTGGCAAACGCCCTCGCATCAATCTCTGTGTCACCGAGGAACGCAGAACGCCTGAGGGCATTCTCGATGCTCTTGCTTCGAACAAAACGATATTGAACTTGGTGAAGGGAGGCCTTGTTATTCTTAGATCGGAAGGCACATCGGTATGGGGGGATTGAACCCGCAATGGATGCTATTCATCATCATATCCTATGCAAACTTTTGTCGTTCAAATTCTAGTTGGATTCTATGTTTTAGCTACTTTCGTCGTCGGATCTGTCAATGGGACTTGCCCCATTGCGAAGAATCTCAATCCTGTCGTCTGACGACTTGCTGACGACGGAAATCAGCTTGCACCAAGTTTCCATAAGCCCTTACGAAATTCAAGTATTTATGTAGAGAAATTCTTCTGATCAAACGACAACGAGTGATGCCCTCGAGCTGTCCAGAGGCTCCTTTGAATACCATTCCTGCCAATTGTTTGGGCATGACCTGCCAGGGCTCACCTCGACCTCTTGCGGTTTTGATTGTCGGTTGGGTGATGGTTTTAGTTCAATGGATGTGGTTTTTCATTACGTAACAAGTTTCTCGAGACATTTGTTATGGTCCGCTTTCCGTCTCAGGCTCGACTCCGACACCCACAATGGTTCTGCCAACAGAGTTGATTGATCATATCTTCAGCTTTCTGCATCCCGTTGTACTCAAGACTTGCTGAGCGATATATTTATGCACACATCGTCATCGGCCCACGAGCACCAGGGGTTTACGATGACATCCTCGAGAATCCACAATTACTGGTCCACCCCCGAACTCTAGAGATCTACTCTTCACTCTCAACCCCAAATCCACTGGCGATACCCATTATGCGGATGATACCACAAATGGCTAACCTCATCTCTCTCAAAATTTCCCGGCCATGTCGATTCAACGAGAGAGGAATTTATCTCGACGCTTAGAAACTGCCTCCAGCAATCATTTTTTCAGAAACTTCACGTCTCCTTTCTCTTTGATTTCCCATTATCTGTCCTCGACAGTGCCAAAAATATCAAGCATCTGACGCTGTCCAATTGCACTGTGGACGAACCGATTTCAAGCTCACCTTCGTCTCAACTATCTCTTGAGACCCTAGTACTTTCCGGTGACCTCCGAGCCAATGCAGACCTTTACCGCGGGGCGATGCGGTGGGTCACTCGTCTGACAACGCTGGAGCTGTCAGTCCGGCAGACGGCGTTTTCTGAACTGCTTGTACCGTGTTCAAATTCTCTCACAAGGTTACACCTTGACATGAGCTATTGTATGTGATATCTCTCTATAATATCTCTCAAATTTACATATATCTCATAGGTATGGGACTCCAACTCCGTTTTACACTCTCCACACTCACGCACCTCAAGAGGCTTTCCATATCTGTATTGATAACCAGATACGATTGGGTACTCCCTGAAATTATACGGGTTGTAAACACAGCACGCGCCATCCCGGACGTCGTCCTTCGGTTCAACTGTCATGTTTCAAACTCTATCACCCTTGCTCGATTGGATTGGTCCCCTTTAGACCGTCTCGAGCCCGATTTCACTGGGAAACGCCGTTGTGTCACTCTCTGTGTCATCGATAGAGGCAGAACGCCTGAGGGCATTCTCGATGCTCTTGTGGCAAACGAAGTGCTAATGGACTTGGTGAAGCGTAGCCTGGTTATTATAGATCTTAGATCGGAATGCACATCTGATTGAACAGTGTTCCTCCACAATCGATTGTCATCATCTCCTATACGAAGCCTATACACTTTTGTTCTTCTAGTTGGATTCTAGGATTAATAACTTTGTTGTAGGATGTCGGCGCGACAGAAATTTTATGAATTTGACGTGACAAATTGTGACATACATCACTATCTAAGTCCATGAAGACATGAGTACAGTAAAACTTGAGCTTGTCGGTAAACAATGGGCACAGATACGTACGTGTGCTGCCCGCCGCATCGCTGATCCATTCACCCTCTCATATAACCCTAGCTCCGAGGCCTTTTCTTTCAGACTGGTATCCTATAACCTCCGTTATGATACCAAGCAAGACGGTATCACTGTCAAGGAATCGCTTGCGAGAATGCAGGATCCAAGTCAGCAGCCTCTCTACCTCGGTTTAGCAGGGCACGAGCAACCTTGGAGCTCCCGACGGATAAGGATCGCTCAAGACATTCTCAACGAGGGTGTAGTCCTGGCAGGTGCCTTCAATTTTCATGCCGGGTTCAAAATTTCCCTGTTGACAATTTCTTTGTTTTCTTAGGTTTCCAAGAGGCCCTTCATCACCAGGCCCTTGATTTAGACGAGCTCCTCGGAGATGACTGGGCTTGGGTGAGGAATTCACCTGCGGCTCATCCCTCGAAAGATCTGAGAAACAGAACAGGTCGGAGTAGGACGGAGGGACGGTATTTCGCAGGGAGAATACAGTCCCATCTTCTATAAAAAGTCTGTCACCTTTTGTATCTGGTCTGGCCCCAAGTTCGCACTCAATTCCTATGGGGTTTGTAGATCTGTTTTCAGCCTGATCACTTATGACACGTTCTGGCTTTCGTGAGTTGATCCCCCTCATACGCATTCGAGCAGATAGTCATATATTTACTGAATTTGCATAGGCCGACTCCCTTCCAACCCTCCTTATATCCGGGGGCAGGTTGCCACCGAATCTGCACTGTCGCTCGTTTCCTTATTCACGGCTCTAAAAAACAATTAACCGTGCTCAACACCCACCTAGACCACGTTTCAGACGATCAACGTAGATACAGTGCTTCTTTAATCCTCATCCGAGGGAGATACGAAGCCGCCAGCTCCGAGGGTCCAGTCCTCCTCATGGGTGACTTCAACAGCCCCCCAACCGGAAGTGACTCTAGTGCATATAGAATTACCACGGGGAAAGCACCTCCGGTGCAAGTGAACAGAAAATTCGCTGAGAAGTACATTCCTGAGGGAAACCAATATCCTGATTTCACGTTCTTGGACACTCGAGTGGAGACACCTAGATTCAGGGTTTCAGCCAACTTTGCGACTTTTACTGGGTGGTCTCCGAACGAGACGACTTACTGGACGGCGATCGATTTTGTCTTCGGAGGGAGTAACCGTAGTTGGTACGCCGCGAACCTCGTTTAGCTTTTTTTGTCCTGGGCTGACAAATACCTCGTTGTGTTCTCATAGGGAATCTACCGCCTTCAAAGTCGGTGCAGGAATGAGTGACGACGGGATGATGCATAGTGACCATCGTCCCGTTTTCGTCGACTTTAATATTTAGCTTGCTGACAACTTTTTAAGGTAGGTGTTCTTAAATCTGCTAAATATGAAAGCCCTTGTGTATCCTGGAATTTTTAAATCAATATCTCGATTCCCCTCGCAACCTAACAGGAATTTCTGGCCATTACTCACTCAGTGTGGAAGCTTGGAGGTTTGTCAAGACGCGAAACGGGGTACCATTCGAGACCTTTTGAACAAGGTGTGGAGCGATTGCCATGCCAGGCTTCACTCTGAAGCAGCACGGTCTTCCTAAGCTCACGACTTTGGATGACATCGCTGCTTTGTATGAAACTGCAGACGTACGAGCTCACCCTGACCTTTGTCCATACCGTCGGCATAATTCTCGGTGTCATTGAGCATGAATACTTCTCTTCGCACCTGAATGTCTGGCCGGATTGCCGAAAATTCGGCCCGTAGCAAAACGTAGGCATTGACATCTGCTTTCTCCAGAGTGCGTATTCATCTTTGCGTCTGAAATATACTCTTTCTCATGAGCACCTTGAATCGTTGAAGATGAAGTTTTTCTTGTTAATTAACCTTCTGCTCTATCTCATGCGATTACACGGGATAGCAAGATTGTGTCCGACGCCAGCGTCATAATCCGCAGTTGCTGCAGACGATTGGGTCACTCGAATTTACGACAATAAGGTCGTCCAATGGGACGGATAAATGGAGGGTCTTTATGAAGGATTTTGGAACTGGAACATGGTGCGCCCTGATCAACTCCTCACTTTATCCGCGTCTCGCAGGCAAAATCACTTGAGCCTCTCTTGGAATTTCAGGCATCTGCCCAGTGTCATATACGCGGCCCCGGATCTATGTGCGTAGATTCTTCATTGATCATCGGGTATGTGTACGACGATTTGACGTCTGTTGGTGAAGGAGCCAGTTGGCCTATCGTTACAGGAAACAACAGGGAGCCTTATCTCGGCGCTGAGAGTGTGTCTCTATGTCTGCATTGATTTTAACATTTGTGCGGGTCTATGCTCCTTATGGCTTCTGCGCATGCCCGAAAATCGGGCGATGGAAGATCCATAACCACATACTATGACCTCTTGCGCAAATGGGCGGATTTTCTAGTAAAGAATTCTCTGCAAGTATGAATTGTATGTCACTGTCGTCTCCTTTGATTATCTTGCATGAAGATCCTTTATGTTAACCTCAGCTTTGGAACATGAAGTGAATCCCTCGACTTACTACTTGGCAGACACCGGAGTCATGGTGTGGTAGTGGGAGTCCGGCGATGGACTCACTGGCACCAGCGGCTACCGTTTGACGGCGGTTATGGTATCCGAGGAGTTTTCGTCGAGATCTTGTTTTTCGTTGGCATAGAACCGCGTATTATTAGCCTAGTAGCTGTGCCATTGCCAGGGATGATGAAAAGATTGTCAACTCTTTACACTGTCGAGGCATGATGTTACTGGATCCAGCTATCCGCCACAGCCTGAGCCCATTTCCCCCGGATGAATCGCATCCAGTGCATGTTCAGGAAGTTGAAAAGATTGTCAACTTGTTACACTGTCGAGGCACTGTCGACTCGGAGGAATGATGCTACTGGTTCCAGCTATCCGCCACAGCCCGTTCGGCATCTGGGAGCCATATATAAGGGTTCTCGAGAATGCACTGGACTGCAGAAAAGTTCCTCAATACCACTTGCCCAAAGCTCAATACTACCACTTTCCCAAAGTTCCTACCTCAATCATGTTGTGGACATGTACATGTAATGACTCCCTTGATCGTGTTCTCTGACCGCTTGCTGATATATGCCACACATAGTAATTAAGGCTAGCGGTATGTAACAAATCTGAATTTATTGGGATACGTTTGAGATAACTTCTTGCTGATTTATAGTCAAGTTCAATACAGTATAGATTGTGGTTCAGGCAGTGGCAGTGCCAATGAACAAATACTTGCTAATGTCAAGGAAGGTATGTGTAGGCTGCTCAGGACGATAAATTACCATTTGACCATTTCGACCAGTCTACATCGGCGTTACGGATATAGGCTGGGTCTCTCTTTCCGACGAGAGGGTGTCTGAGTTTGAAGCTTCTGGTTTGGAAAATATTTGTGAATGATGAAAGGCCATTATCATCCTGGATGTATTTTATCCTATTTTATAAATCCAATCAAAATCATATTGTATTCATCATATCCTAAACAATCCTAATCAAGAAACAACAGGGAACATTATCTCGGCGTTGAGAGTGTGTCTCTGTCTGCATTGATTTTAACATTTGTAAATGTTAGAATTCGCCGGATCAAACACGTTCCGTTCTATTCTTAGACATCACCAACGCGCTCGATGTCTTGACCGTCTTTCCCTTATCTGTGTTTACTTGTCGTGTTTACTTGTCCCCTTACATACCAT
>Ga0307517_10014999_pt1 | contig 10336 bp, 9 predicted proteins | sample 23_EM_MG_FD_194515 | JGI IMG/M metagenome (GOLD analysis project Ga0307517, IMG submission 194515) | Populus trichocarpa ectomycorrhiza microbial communities from riparian zone in the Pacific Northwest, United States - 23_EM | ecosystem: Host-associated > Plants > Roots > Unclassified | place...
CAAGCTGGTCAGAAATTGGCGCAAGGTGAGGGTGCCCGGTCATGCCGGACAAGTTCTGACGGCGGTGAAGGAACTCGGCTGAATCGTTGATCGTAAATGCGAATCGCTCGTCGGACGGTCTTAAGATCACCGTCATTCACCCGCGAATCAACGACTCGCCGTGCGGACGCGCCGGTCTGCCCCGCGAATTAACCTTCACTATTGCATGAAAACGACAGCCGGGCAGTGATTGTTCCCGTAGTCCGGACGTGTGTGGGGTTCGTCCGGTCGTTCAAGCAATCAAAGGTCGTCGCGAAGCGGTGACCGTCGCCAGGGTCGCCGGGGACACATGAACAAATTTACGGCTTTGCGGAGCGCGCTGACGCGCTTTGGGCAGTTCTTCAAGACGCGCGACTTCATCTTTCACGATGGCCGTGACTTGCGTCGCTTCTCGATCGCCGGCCGCACCCAGGCCGCACTCGCCGTCGCCTTCGCCATCACCCTCGTTTTCTCTGCTTATGGCGTGGCGCAGGCCGGGGTTAGTGCGATCGCGTTGACCGGCCTTACCGAAAAGCCGCTCTCGCCCGAAGCCAAGGTCGCGCGGATGGAGGCGGCGGTCGCCGACATGCAGACCAAGATCCAGCAGATCAAATATGTCGCCGACGTCCGCGCCAAGCGCGTCGAAGCGCGCCAGCAGATGCTCGCCGCCGCACTGAACGGCCAAGGCAACGTCCAGCCGATCGCCTATGAGCCGATCGACGCGAAGGCGGCGGCGGTTGCGGCTGATGTCGTCGAGCCGCTCGCCCGGGTCGAACGCGGCCAGATCAATCTGGCGGTCAAGGCGCGCGTCGCGACCGAGAAGCGCTACATCGCCGCGCTCGGCCGTGCCCGCGCGCTGGGGATCGACCCGGCGCGCTTCCAGCCGAAGATGCCCGCGATGGGCGGACCCTATCTCGCCGCCGATAGCGCCGAAGCCGCGGCCGATATCGCCGCCGATGCCCAGTTCCGCGCCTTGTTCCAGACCTGGAAGAAGCTCGACACGCTCGAGGACGGGCTGATCTCGATCCCGTCGGTCCAGCCGGTCGCCAATATGACCTTCACCAGCAATTTCGGCATCCGCAGCGATCCGTTCCGCGGCACCGCGGCGTTCCATCCGGGTGTCGACATTCCCTGCGCGACCGGCACCGCGGTATACGCCACCGCCGACGGCGTGGTCGATAAGGCGGAGCGCTCGGGCGGCTACGGCAACATGGTCGAGATCGACCACGGCCGCGGCATCCAGACGCGGTTTGGCCACTTGTCGAAGATCCTCGTCGTCGCCGGCCAGAAGGTGAAGCGCGGCCAGTTGATCGCGCTGTCGGGCTCGACCGGCCGTTCGACCGGCCCGCATCTCCACTACGAAGTCCGCATCGACGGCCGCGCGGTCAACCCGATGCCGTTCCTGACCACCGCGGATTATTTGACCGCGCTCAAGAATCCGCAGCTCAACGCCGTGCCCGTCAGCACCGCTGCTGCGTCCGATTCGACCGACTGATAAAGTTTTCAACGAGAAGATGGGCCGCGCCGGGGCAACCTGCGCGGCCTTTTCATTGGTTGCCGCGCCGCGCGCCAATGCCTATCTCCGCCCTATGGCTACGCTCGCTCCTGACATTGTCCTGACAACGGCAGCAGCGGCGCGCGTCGCTGCGATCGCCGAGCGCCAGGGCAAGCCTGCGATCCTGCGGCTGTCGGTCGAAGGCGGCGGCTGTTCGGGATTCCAGTATAAGTTCGGCATGGCCGATGCGCCCGAAACCGGCGACACGATCGCCGAAACCGAGGGCGTGCGGCTGGTGGTCGACGACATGAGCCTCGATTTGGTGCGTGGGGCGCAAGTCGATTTCGTCGACAATCTGGGCGGTGCGCATTTCGCGGTGAGCAACCCCAACGCGGCGTCGGGCTGTGGCTGCGGCACGTCGTTTTCGGTATAATCCGTGCACCCCTCTTCCGTTCGGGCTGAGCTTGTCGAAGCCCTGTCCTTTCTTCTGGGCAAGAATTACAGCCCTTCGACAAGCTCAGGGCGAACGGTGATAGGATCGGTGTGTTGACGAAGATCGTCACCTACAACGTCAACGGGATCAAGGCGCGGATTGAGCGGCTCGTCGAGTATCTCACCGAACAGCAGCCCGACATCGTCTGCCTTCAGGAGTTGAAATCCGCCGACGAGGGTTTCCCGATCGATACGATCCGCGAAGCCGGCTATGGCGCGGTATGGCACGGCCAGAAGAGCTGGAATGGCGTCGCGGTGCTGGCGAAGGGCAAGGATCCGTTCGAGCGCCAACGCGGGCTCGCCGGCGATCCCGACGACGAGCATAGCCGTTACCTCGAATGCGAAGTGGATGGGCTGGTCGTCGCGTCGATTTATCTGCCCAACGGCAACCCGCAGCCCGGACCCAAGTTCGACTACAAGCTCAAATGGATGGAGCGGCTCGCCGACCGCGCCAGCGACCTCCTAGCCGAGGAACTGCCGGTGGTGCTCGCGGGCGACTACAATGTCATCCCCAACGACGACGATACGTTTTCCGTCCGTGCGATGCAGGACGATGCGCTGATGCAGCCTGAAAGCCGCCAGCGCTACCGCACCCTGCTCGCGCAGGGTTGGACCGACGCCTTGCGCACGCGCTGCCCCAAAGGCGGCGTGTGGACCTTCTGGGACTATCAGGCCGGCGCGTGGCAGCGCGATGCGGGGTTTCGGATCGATCACCTGTTGCTCTCGCCGATCGCCGCCGACCGGTTGCGCGACGCCGGCGTCGATAAGGACTATCGCGGCCGCGAAAAGGCGAGCGATCATGCCCCGACCTGGGCGCGGCTGCGGTGAAGATCGCGCCGGCGCTGGCCGCGCTGCTGGTTGCGGCGCCGACTGCGGCGCAGGACAAGCCGCGCGACTATTGCCCCGACCGCCCCGGCCTTGGGTTGCCCGCTTGCATCATCGACACCGGTCGCGTGTCGGTCGAAACGTCGCTGGCGGACTGGACGCTCGAGCGGCAACCCGGCGAGCGCACCGATACGATCGTGATCGCCGACACGCAGGTGCGGATCGGACTGACCGATACTATCGAGGCGTTGGTCGGCTGGGCGCCGGTCGGGTTCGTGCGCGATCGGTCGGGCGGCGTGGTCGATCGTGCGACGCGGGTCGGTGACATGACGCTCGGGCTCAAGGCCAATCTCGCCAACCCCAACGGCAGCGGGTTTTCGGTTGCGGTGCAGCCGTTCGTGACGCTCCCCGCCGGCCGCCAGCCGGTCAGCGCGGGCGACTGGGGGGCGGGCGTCGTGGTGCCGCTGACCTACGATTTGTCGAAGACGGTCAATGTCCAGTTCGTGCCCGAGGTCGACGCCGCGGTGGATCAGGACGGGCGCGGGCGACATTTGGCTGCCAGCGCGATTGTCGGCTTGGGCGTCCAACTGGGCGACAAGCTGACGGTCGAAGTGGAAGGTGAGGTGCTGCGCGACGACGACCCCTTGGGCAAGACGACGCAGGATCTTGCCGCCGTGTCGCTGGCCTATAAGGCGACCGACGACCTCCAGTTCGACGTCGGCGGCATCGCCGGGCTCAACCGCGACGCCCCGGACGTCGAACTTCTCGCCGGCATTTCTCGACGATTCTGACGCCGACAATCGGCAAGGATCACTATCGATTGGCGGAATTCGCTAATAACTACATTTGTAGTCTTTTCTAAATCACTGATATCGTGCGATTCTAGTGTTTGGCATGCTTAATGCACCAACACACATGCCGACGCCCCCGTCGGCGGGAAAAGGAGTATGCGCATGTTCAAGCAGGTTCTGATCGCAGCAGCGATGGCCGCGACCATGTCGGGCGGCGTCGCCGTCGCCAAGGAAGACCCGACGCCGGCCGCGGACGCCGCCGCCCCGGCGCCGTCGGACAAGACGCGCTATTGCATGAAGGCCGAGCCGGCGACCGGCACGATACTGCAGGCCAGGTCGTGCAAGACGCTCGCGCAATGGAAGGCGCTCGGCGTCGATCCGACCCAGAAGAAGCGTTGACCGACTCGCTCTCCGCGCCGCGCCCCGGCGCGGAGAGCCATCGGCTCAGAGCGTCTTCTCGTAAATCAGATAGACCTTGTTAACGCGGCTATCGATCGCATCGGCGATGGCGTTCATGCCCTGATTGTCGTCGAGCACCCAGCCGATCTCGCCGCGGCTGGCGCCGTACCGGGATACCGCCGCACGGCGGATATATTCGATCATCATGAACGCGAGCTGCCCGGCCAGCCGCGACGATTGCAGTTCCTTGACCACGCCCATCAACGGCACGCGCATCGTCCGCACCTTGGGCTTGCGCAGCCACAGCAATAGCTTCGCCCAGCCGAACGGCAGCAGCGAGCCGTTGAGCGGCTTGATCGCTTCGTTGAGGTCGGGGAGGGTGATCATGAACGCGACCGGCTTGCCGTCGAGTTCGGCGATGCGGATCAAGTCGTTGAACACGATCGGCTTCAGCTTGACGCCGACGTCGTCGATCTCGGGCGGGGTCAGCGGCACGAACCCCCAATTGTCCGACCAGGCATCGTTGAGGATCGCCAGGATGATCGCGGCTTCCTCGTCGAACTTGGACTTGTCGACTTCGCGGATGCGAATGCTCGGGTTGCGCTCGCCCGATTTGATGATGCGCAGGACGATAGGCGGGAATTCCTTCGTCACGTCGAGGTCGTAGGTCTGCAGCGTCTTGACCGGATGGTATCCGGCGCGCTCGATCCAGCCCTTATATTCGGGCTTGGCGTGCCCCATCATGATCGTCGGCGGATGGTCATAGCCTTGGACCAGCAGCCCCGGCTCCTCCCAGATCGACATGCTGATCGGCCCAAGTACGCGCGTCATTCCTTCGCCGCGCAGCCAGCCCTCGGCGGTGGCGATCAGCGCCTGCGCGGTCGCCTCGTCCTCGGCGTCCATATAGCCCCATTGCCCGCATCCGGGGCCGAAGCCTTTGTCGGCGGGCATGGTCAGCGCGAGCGTGTCGATATGCGCCGAAATGCGCCCGACGACCTGGCCGTTGCGCTCCGCCAGGAACAATTGCGCCTTGGCGTGGCTGAACCAGCCATTCTTCTCGGGCGTGATCAGGCCCAGCGCCTCACCCTTCAGCGGGGGCACCCAATTGGGATCGTTCTTGTAAAGGCGGAACGGCAGGTCGACGAACTTCTTGCGGTCGGCCTTGCTGTCGATCGGACGGATGGTGGCTGGTGAGGGCATCGGTACCTCGCATTGATAGCCGCGGGGTTAGGCAAAGCGCGCAGGTTCGACAAGCGAGGAACGGTGAACCCCGACGGTAGTCGTTGGTTTGCCACTGTATCGCCACTATATGCGGCCAATGGCGACGCCTATGGATACCGTGATCACGCTCGATCGCCGCGCTGCCGGTGCGCCGCCGGTTGCGTCCGCGCGCCGCCCGGTCGACGACGACAAGGCGATGCTGAAGGCGGCCGCCGACCTGACGCGCGACCTCAACGTGCCCAATCCGACGATCTATTGGTCCGACATGCTCGCGTCGGCGGTGATCGGATACGGCGCGCTGGTGGCGGCGATCGTGGCGCCATCGCTCGGCTGGAGCATCGCGGCGGGGGTGGTCGCGGTGCTCGCGCTGTATCGCGCCGAAAGCTTCATCCATGAACTGACGCATATCAAGCATGCCGCGGTGCAGGGGTTCAGGCTCGGCTGGAACGTGCTGGTCGGGATACCGCTGCTGACGCCGAGCTTCATGTATGAGGGCGTCCATAACCTCCACCATGCGCGCACGCGCTACGGCACCGCGGAGGATCCCGAATATCTGCCGCTGGCGTTGATGAAATGGTGGACGCTGCCGGTGTTCATTCTCGTCTCGGCGCTCGCGCCGGTCGCGCTGCTGATCCGTTACGCGGTGCTGACCCCGCTGTCGGTCGTGTTCCCGCCGCTGCGCCGCGCCGTGGTCGCGCGCTATTCGGGGCTGCAGATCAACCCGTCGTTCCGCCGCCGCCCGCCCGAAGGGCCGGCAAAGACGCTCTGGCATCGGCTCGAGGCCGCCGCGAGCGTCTACGCGATCGCGCTGATCGTGCTGACCGCGACCGGGGTCATCCCGCTCAAGGCCTTCCTGATCTTCCTTGCCGTCACCTCGGGCCTCGCGGTGACCAATCAGGTGCGCACGCTCGTCGCGCATCTGTGGGAGAATGAGGGCGAGGCGATGAGCGTCACCGCGCAATATCTCGACTCGGTCAACGTGCCCCCCCCGGCCCTGCTGCCGATGCTGTGGGCGCCGGTGGGGTTGCGCTATCATGCGCTGCATCATCTGCTACCCGGGCTGCCCTATCACGCGCTCGGCGCCGCGCACCGCCGCATCACCGCCGCCCTCGATGAGGATTCGGTGTATCACAAGGGCAATTACAAAGGGCTGCCGTTCCTCGCAGCGCGGTTGGCGGCGAGCACGATCAAACGGCGGTAACTATTCTTCCGTTCGGATCAGCACCGCTTCGCCGATCATCAGGAACAGCAGGAACGGCGCCCACGCGGCAAGATAGGGCGGGTAGGCGCCCAGATTGCCCATCGCCAGCGCGAAATTGTCGATCACGAAATAGATGAAGCCCAGGCTCATCCCGATCACCGCGCGGATGAACAGCTTGCCCGATCGCGCGATGCCGAACGCCGCGACCGCGCCCAACAGCGGCATCAGCACCGCCGCCAGCGGCCCCGACAGTTTGTGCCACATCTCGCCTTCATAGGCCTTTGTCGGGCGTCCGGCCGCCTTCAGCGACGCCACAGTCGAGCGCAGTTCGAGGAACGACTGGCCCTCGGCATCGACGCTCGCCAGCGTGAACTGACTGGGGCGGACACCCTCGGCCATGGTGATCGACCCGAGGTTGCTCAGCTTCCCGCTGGCCACGTCGAACTTGCGCGCCGGCCAGATCCGCCAGGCCTTGCCTTCCTGGCGTCCGTGGTCGGCAGTGATCGTCGAGATCAGACGGCCCTGGGGATCGCGGTCGTAGAAGGTCACGCCGGTCAACGTCACGGTGTCGCCGGTTGCCTTGACGTGGCGGACGCTGATCAAATCCTCGCCCGCCTTGGTCCACACATTGGTGCGGTCGCCATGGTCGATCGGCACCGGCGCATATTCGACCTTCTTCCAGGCGTCGAGCGTTTCGGTCGCGCGACTGACGACGCGGTCATTGAACGCGAAGCTCAACACCGAAATGCCCATTGCCGCGACGATCATCGGCGCCAGGATCTGGTGCGCCGACAGCCCCGATGCCTTGAGCGCAATGACCTCGCTGTTCTGATTGAGCGTCGAATAGGTGATGATCGCGCCGAGCAGCACCGAATAGGGCATGAAGCGCGCGATCAGCTGCGGCGTGCGTAGCGAGATGTAATGCCACACGTCGGCTTGCGTGTTGCCGGGATGCGCGAGGATGATCCCGGACTCGCTCAACGCGTCGAGGAACTGGAGCACGAGGACGAGCGCCGCCAGCACGGCGAAGGCGCGGACGATGAAGGTCTTCGCCATGTAGATCGACACCGTCCGCGACGGGAAGAACTGCATCGAAATCATGCCGGCGCTCCTGCTGCGGGCGCGGCGTCGTCATCGTCGTCCAGCCCGGCGATCCGCCGCGTCGGCAGCCAGCGGCGCACCGCCTTGGCCAGCTTGGCGAACACGCGCTCGAGCGCCCCAATCGGTTGGCCGCCGGGGACATAGGCGATCGTGTAATACATCCACAGCACCAGCGCGCCAAAGATCGCGAACGGCACCCACAGCGCGAGGAACGGGTCGACCTTGCCGAGCCCGCCGACCGACTGGCCGTATTCGTTGACCTTGAAATAAGTGACGATGATGACGATCCCCAGGAACACGCCGAGCGCCGAGCTTGATCGCTTCGGCGGCACGCCGAGCGCCATCGCGAGCATCGGCAGCAGGAACATCGCAGCGACTTCGGTCAGCCGGAAATGGAACGCGGCGCGGCTGGTGTCGCGCAATTCCTCATCCTTGTTGCTGGCGCGGCCCAGCTTCGCAAGTTCGGGAAGCGTGCGCTCCAAATTGCGCCCGCCGCGGCCGCGGAACGGATCGGACTTGGGCAACGGGATCGGGATATTCCAGACGTCGAACCGCAGCACGCGGGGGGTGGGAATGCCGACCTCGTTGCGGACCAACGTGCCCTTGGTCAGCTGGAAGATGATCTCGTCCGGATCGGCGGAGCCGAAGAACCGGCCCTTTTCGGCGGTAACGGCGAGCGTGTTGCCCTTCTTGTCGGTCTGCTGGAGGAAGATGCCCGACAGTTCGCGGCCTTCGTCGCGGCTCTGTTCGACGCGGACGGTGGGGCCGTTATTGGGGAAACTGGTGAATTCGCCGACCTTGATCGACGCGCCGAGCGCGCCGGTGCGCAACTCGTAGCGCAGCCGCTCATACTGGAACCGCGCCTGAGGCTGGATGTAGCCGACGATCCCGAGGTTCAGGATCGCGAGCACCACCGCGTATATATACGGCACCAGCAACAGCCGGTTGTAGCTGACCCCCACCGCGCGGAGCACGTCGAGTTCAGACGAGGTGGCGAGCCGCCGAAACGCAAGCAGGCAGCCGAGCAGCAACCCGATCGGGATGCCCAGCCCGAAATATTCGGGGAGCAGATTGGCGAGCATCTGCCACACCACGCTGACCGGCCCGCCCTCGGTCGCGACGAAATCGAACAGCCGCAACATGCGATCGAGCACCAGCAGCATCGCCGCGATGACCAGCGTCGAGAATAACGGGACGGCGATCAGCCGGGCCATGTAGCGATCGATGGACTTCATGACAGGGTGGGACGTCGGTCCTTCGGCCGGGGGAGGCGGGGGCTTCGTGGTCGAACGGCTATAGGCAGGCATCGGACCCGCGTCAGCCGGAAAAACTGTCCTATTCCGCCGCGAGCTGATCCGGCGCCGCAGGGCGGGCGAAGGCGATCGCATCGGCGATCGCATGCTCCAGGCCGGCAATGGTGAAGGGCTTGCGCAACACCGGTCGGCCGCCGAAATCGGCCGCTGATCCGTCGCCAGCATAGCCGGTCACGAACAGCACCGCGAGGTCGGGTCGGTGGTTGAGCAATCCGGCGATCATTTCCGGCCCGGTCTGGCCGGGCATCAGCACGTCCGACACGACCAGGTCGAACGGCCCGATATCGTCGACCATACGCGGCGCGTCGAGCGGATCGGCGCAGGGGACGACGCGGTGGCCGAGTTCCTCGAGCGCGCCGACCGTCGCCGTCAGCACGCGCGGATCGTCCTCGACCACCAGAATGCCGAGTCCCTTAATCGCCGGCGAGCGCTCGGCCGGGACGGCCGGCGCGGTGCTTGCGGCTACGTCGGCGGCGGCGCTGTGGCGCGGCAGATAGAGCGTGACGACTGTGCCGGCGCCCGGCGTCGAATCGATCGTGATCTCGCCGCCCGATTGTCGCACGAACGCGAATATTTGGCTGAGGCCCAGCCCGGTGCCCTTGCCGACCGGCTTGGTTGTGAAGAACGGCTCAAACACGCGTTCGATCAGTTCGGGCTCCATGCCGCACCCGGTGTCCCCAACCGCGATCGCAATGTGATCGCCGCTCAGGCAATTGCCGACTTGCCCCAATATTAGGGTCGTTGCGCTGGTGCGGATGCTGAGCCGCCCGCGCCCGTCCATCGCGTCGCGCGCATTGACCGCCAGGTTGAGCAAGGTGTTTTCGAGCTCATGCCGGTCAGCCCAGATCGTCCAGCCCGATCCGTCATCGCCGCGCTCGACCGTGACCGCGTCGCCCAGCGTGCGGTCGAGCAGGTCCGACATGCCGGCGATGGCGTCGACGGGCTTGATCGCTTCGGGGTTAAGCGCCTCCTCGCGCGAGAAAGCGAGCAGGCGGCGAGTCAGTGCGGCGGCACGGTTGGCGCCGTCGGTCGCGTTGTCGAGATGACGGCGTACGCCCTCCGGGTCGGCGCCGAGCGCGCGACGGGCTAGCTCCAACCCGCCCAGAACAACCGCCAGCATATTGTTGAAATCGTGCGCGATGCCGCCGGTCAGTTGCCCGACAGCTTCCATCTTCTGGACTTGGCGCAGCTTGGCTTCCTGCTGGCTGAGCGCGAGCGTCGCTTCGCTTACCGCATCCTCGAGCATCGCCGACCGTTCGCGCTCGCTATCGGCGTCGGCGCGCGCCGCCGCGCGTTCCTGCATCGCGCCGATCGTTAGCGCGCCGAGCACGATCGCGCCGAGCACGATCGATATGCCGAAAATCGAGAGGATGCGCGCGATATCGGTCGAGCGATTGACCGTGGCCATCGCGGCGGCGGTGCGTTTGTCGAGCAAATCGTGCTCGGCGGCAGTGATCTGCTCCAGTTCGCCGTCGATCTC
>Ga0307517_10015000_pt1 | contig 10335 bp, 13 predicted proteins | sample 23_EM_MG_FD_194515 | JGI IMG/M metagenome (GOLD analysis project Ga0307517, IMG submission 194515) | Populus trichocarpa ectomycorrhiza microbial communities from riparian zone in the Pacific Northwest, United States - 23_EM | ecosystem: Host-associated > Plants > Roots > Unclassified | place...
GCGCTGAGGACGATGAAAGTCCTGAATCGGAGTTGAGCAAGGAGGAGATAGAGGAACGGAAGTTTTGCGGGGTTGGAGAGAAGAAGATGCTTGGTTTCCAATGCAGTTGCTCCAGCTAGGCCTGGAAAAAAAGGCGATATCTAATGCCAGTGGCCCTCAAAATATTTTGTAGAATAACTCATGTAGAGATTCAGGAAAGGGAACAATGGAATCGCTGTGATACTATCGTCGAGAGTCCAACTATTGCCGGTGAGCTGGAGAAATCGTTGAGAAATCGTTTCAATCATTTTCTTCTGGTTAATAAATCTCATCCTTAAGTAAGCAGCTTGCGGCCCGGTTCACGTCATTGCTGTGGCTGTGCTCTTAACGCTTGACTCGAACCAGATCAATCATCAGATCTCAGAATCATGGATGTTGACCCGCCCAGATCACCTATTAAACGCGCTGCCTCTCCTCTCGCCTCCTCTTCTCTCATAAAACGTACCAAAACTCTACTTTCGGACGCTCAACTAGCTGCCCTAGTCAACAGGATGAAAATTTTATCGGAATCTCTTCGGTGGCGAGAGATTGCCAATGATGATCTATCTCCATATGTTTTGATACTCCTCACAAGTGAATTGGCATCCACGAACATGGGAGAGACTTTTATTTCAAGCCCGAACTTGGACGGTGCACTCGCCGTCTTGAAAACCTTCACTCAAAACGAATTGGACCAGTGGGAAAATGGCATACGGAATGGTGTCGAAAATAATGATTGGAATGATCTCATCATGCACCGTAAGTACATTTCAGATTCTCAGATATCGCACTTAATTTTACTCGCAGCGAAATTGCAAATTGCGAAGATGCCGGGTGTAGCGCTTGAGCACGTTTATTCTGATCCACAGGAAAAAGGTATGGTTGTTTCAAAGATACTCATTTTTTTAGTACCAACTGACTGTGCCCCTCAGCCACAGAGGCTTCTTGGCGACTTGGGTACCTTGGAAAAGCAGCAGAAGCCTTATGGTTGCACATCGAGAACCACTACGATCCCAACAACAAAGCTTACGCCCAGTTTTGTTCCATTGTCCAGTCATCGGGGATGGGGAAGTCGAGAACCACCGATGAGCTCGGCAAAACACATTTCGTGATACCTATTAACCTGAGGAATGCAGACTCTACTGGTATTTGTTTTTCTCGCACCATCATCAGTTTCCCCATGAATAATAATACATCTTTCCTGGTTACCCTCCTGCTGACCACGCGGTTAGGGATTTTTTGACGATGAATAGGACAGAGGCTGAATCGTATCGCCGGGCCTCCTGTTTTATCGATGCTTTGTTTCGCCATACTGCCAAGATATTGATAGCCTTCAATTCTCAGTGGGGAATCGAAGAGATTGCTCGTCATTTCAGGACTTGTATGACGGCGGGCCAAACCATGAAAGAACACAATGAGTTCAGAAGGGAATTTTATCAGGAGGTAATTCGGATGGCAAAAGAAAAAGAGGTATGTCTTCTTTTCCTGGAACGCACTTAACGATCACCAACCATAATTGTCATATAAGCTGCTCCATGGAAAAAGCAATAGGACTTCTCCCCTTTCATCGAAGGACAAGCCAGGTTATGTTTCGCCCATTCTACCAAAGGATGACCCAGGCTACAGCTACCCCCCTGCTGCATCTTGCCGGGTACTCGTCGAATTCTTGAAGTCCAGGAGAGAGCTTTCCCAAGTGAAACAAAAGGGAGCTTCCAAGGATACACCAGTCATCATTCTGGCTTTTGATGAAGCCCATACTTTGATGATAAGTCGAGGAAACTGGTCAAACCTTAGTGCTATGAGGCACGTGCTTTGTAATTTGTTGCGCTTCCCCGTGTTCTCGCTTTTTTTGTCTACGACAGGGAAGATATCGCAATTCACATCGCGAGTCGAAGATTCCTAGGACAGAGTCACGCACGGTTCTTTGAAATTAATCCGCCCCTTTACGGACCTCGGATATGATACCTTGGCGATAAAAGTATCCTTGGATGGCAGTTGGAATTTGGAACGCGTAACTGATGATTCGCACATTGTTCGATTGGGGCGCCCCTTGTAAGTATCGTTGCATTTCTCATTTCCGTGACTTTGATTTAATACGAACACGCCTTAAGATTCGGCTCACGTTACAAGTTTGGGGATAGAAGTGTCAAAGACGACATCTTGATATTTGCTGTCCGAAAGCTCCTTAATGCCGACCCCAACACACAACACTTCACCCAACAACAGGAGCTCGCTTGCCTATCTCAACGACTCCCAATCAAATTTATTTCTACAAGCTATGCCTCTCAAACCGCAGAGATGAAGCAGGTAGAAGGCCATTTGCGAGTCTGCCTTAAGGCTGATGCCACCTTCGAGAGCATGGAGACGGTATCACCCTCCGAGCCACTTCTCTCCGAAGCTGCGTATGTTATCATGGCACGGGAATCCTTTGACCCTGTGCGAGCCTTCAAATCTGTACTTGAAGGATTCACAGTACATAAAGGCGATCGCGGTGAGTTTCTCGTTCTGTTGTTGCTCACGATGGCTCGCGATGTGGCTGTTGGCCCCCCACGTTGCAATGGGCACCCGGAACGCCGATTCTTCAAGTTGGCATCCTTTGTGTACGGAAATCTGTTCAAACCATCTACGTCGGCCTTGACAAAGGAAACGGCCTCAGCATTGAAAATGTTGGACCAGGATTTTCCTGATGCAACGATGCATTTCAACCATTTTGTCAAATTTCATGACTACGGCTCTGTCAACAAGATGAAGCTTTTGCTCCTCATGACCCGTGGTGCTGGCGGGCTATGTTCTGATAGTCACCAGGCGATCGACACTGTCAACATCTTCTTGAAATCGGGTACGAGAATTAGCATCGATAACATCGGAATTATCCTTTGCCAAATCAAGAACAACACTGTCTACTCCCACAACCCCCAGCAAAATTTCTTCGATTCTATGGATCCTTACAATCCTGGAATTCTGGAGAAAACTCGGGATAAGCCTGTTCCGCTCATCAAAATCATTTTTGCTCTTGCCGCTAAGACTGCAAGTCTTCACGTGACTAGGCTTGACCCATCACCAGAATACGATGCTGTCGTTTATGAGATTTGGATCTCGGGTCTTTCATCCAACTTCCTAGCGCCGATCAAGGACAATCAAGCTAACATCTGGGAGGACCTCCTGCAAGCGTCATACGGTTGGAAGGATATTTATAAGACCGAAACGGATGTAGCGGAAGTCCTTCGAAAGTCGGCGAACCCAGGAGCTGCAGATGATGATGGCCATTGGTCCCATTGGACTGATCAGAGTGGCGCCAAGTGATATTGTTGTATCCAGGTTCAGAAATTATTTTCAAGACTATAACTGTGATTATCCATGAATTTGTAATGTTACAGAATTTTATAATGATCGATTTCCTCCATCCCGCAATAAGCTAGTGTCTTTAAATTTTGCACAGCCATTAGTAAGCCCCGCAAAACCATGGTTATCAAGTATTTTGGGAAGAGGGGCTTTTTGAACGAGAGCGGGATGTTTTTTTATGGTGGCAATGACCTAAAGTTGAGAACTACCACAAGCATTTCCACTAGCGTGTGATATCACACATCTAATGCAACCTTGAAAGTATGTATCTCAACTCGCAATGCCCCGATTTGCACGAAACAGGTTTTTCCTGCGTAGGCTATGATACTTAATATCCATTACGAGGGGAATGAATGGGGAAAAGTGTGTTTAACCACTGTTCCAGATCCTTTTTTTTTATTTTTTATCTCTGTATGTTTCGCAAACATTTCCGATTGAGAGAATTGATTGAAAAGAAAAAAGGTTTACAGGTAATCCACACTTTTTCGAGTCTAACTTTATGTAGAGCTTCCAAAAATTTGGTAACGTCTGCAAATACTTGGGCCGACTTCGTCGTACTGAGCTTTCGTATGACAGGAAGTGTAGAAGTCGGGCTGGGAGATAAAAGATAAATTGGGCGTGGAATGGAAGAACCATGAATACTCACGAGCGATGCGAGGAGAGAACCACCGAACCACACCGCGTACCTGGGTGGATGAACCAAATCAATCAGCTTTCTGTCCGGTTCGGAGAGAAGAAGAATACGGACCGTTGGCGTTTGTGTGAGATGACGTCAACCTCGACTCCAGACGACTAAAAAAACCCGGATCAGTTCATCAACAGGGGTTTACTTTTGATAGATGGTCATGGTATTTCGCGTACCCTTAGTACACTCCCACTTGCCATGACACTCGCGTCAAGTCTGCGATCAACTAGTTGCTTCAAGTCTCGCTTGAGGCGGTTGCCAAAGTGTTGGAACATGGTGGATCCACCTGATAGAACGATGTTCTGGATTCAAGGTATGTCAACAAAATCTGCTACAAGAAAAAACGGGGAGATACTTGCCTTGTAAAGACCACGGCGGACGTCGATGGGTGATTGCTGGATTACATCATCCACAATTTCCGGAAGAGGGGTCAGGAAGTCAGAAGAGTAAATCTCTGGGTTGAAGAAGATCTCTGGAGCGAGGAAGCGTTCGTATCCGACATCGACACCGTATTTCTGCATTCAAGAGGCGTCAACGGAATTGAAATGAATATCGATTGCAAAAGGCTCACCCTGCCAGTCACACTGTGTTCTCCCTCGTACCGCTCAAAGTACTTGTAAGGCTCCTCGTCGTATTTCCTGAACTCTCTGACAATGTCCTGGCAAACGTAACTGTAGTTCTCCTTCACTTTGCTTGCAACCCTTAATTGGTCCTCAGGTGGAACGTTGGCCATTTCTCCTCGTTCCCTCATTAAATTAAGCACGAATTGCGAGATATCGCGGCCAGCGATGGGGATGTGTTTGATCGCGCTGCCAATGACATACCCCTCAGCACAGGGAATAACGTGGGTGACACCGTCGCCCGAATCAATGACAGTTCCTGTGAGTGTGCGATCGGTAACGCGATTGGAGGACCAGGAAGCAGCGAGCGCAAGCACCGCTTGGACGGCGATATACAATCCTTTGATGTTGAATGATTCGAAGAAGATCTCGGCAGTTTGTTCTCTGTTCTCAGGTGGGTTAAGAGGGGGCTCAGTCTATCGCAGTTGGGTAAAATAATCAGCTGCGCATTGAAGCGACTGCGGCAAAAATATACGCACGAGAAGGAAATAATGGTCCTCAGGTTCCGCACGAAGATACTTAAAAATCGTCTGTTCCCAATACCGCTCCATATGATCCCAGTTGTCAATCATGCCATGGCGGATGGGGTAGTGCACACCGTACCCAGGTGTCTTTGCGTTTGCCAGTGCTTCATCGCCGATAAAGAAATCGAGGTCCTCCACTCCCCGCTTAGACGCAAGGTGTCCTGGTTTCGATGGAACAGCCGGGGCACGAGAGGCCTGGCTCGCAGATCCACGCGTCGCGATCGCAGTGGGAAAGACACTTCATTCCCCAGGAAGGTAACGAGGTGATGCCTCATGTCAGCCTATGGGGATTTCAAATATGAAGCGCCAACGTACAAGGAAGGATCAGAGTTTCCTGCGAAGCTTCACGGGGACTCAGACGTGATGTAGATCATGGAATTTGTAGGACCACATACCCTACTTTTGAGTACCCCGTACCATTATCGCAGATGATTGGGGCGAGGACGGACATGGTGAATATCTGAGCTGTGTACTATTAACACTGTGCCTCACTGCGCTCAGGTATCATCTTGTTTGGTTTGCGCCCCACGTTCAAATACTGATCTTGCTCTTACTATTAGGTCTACCCTATGGCACATCCAAAACCTCAAGATAACCCGTATCTTGCCCATATTTCACCCTCCATGCTAGAAGACGCTCAGAGTCCCCTTTTTGGTTTCAGCTTCAGGAAGGTAATTGGGGCGCAAGTTAGAAAGGCAATGAACGGCGATATCAATCCCTTCACAAAACAACCGTACTCTGGTCAGTATAAAGAGAGTTTAAAGTCACGAAAGAAATTGCCGTTTATGCTCAGATCGATAAGTTCCTGAAGCTTTTTTCCGAAAACCAAATCATGATTGTGATGGGCGAGACAGGGTCCTGGGTCTGGGATGACGACACAGGTTCCTCACTTTGTCGTCTATTCTGACCTTCCACATATCAATGGCAAAGTGGTCGCGTGTACACAATCGAGAAGCTCACCCACCATATCAATCGCACGGCGTGTTGCCAGTGAAATGGATCTGCAGCTGGGAGGACATGTGGGCTACTCGATTCGATTTGACGACCAGACCAAACCCGGCACCACATTCCTCCAATATATGACAGACGAGGTGCTTCTGCGAGAAGCCATGCACGACCCCCTTCTTGAACGATACTCTACCATCATCCTGGACGAAGTTCACGAACGCGGCGTCGCAAGTGATATCCTTATCGCCTTGCTCAAGAGCATCGCAAAGAAGCGAAAAGACCTCAAAGTCATCATGATGTCCCCCACCAGGCCCGACGCCGCCAAATTCCAAAAATACTTCAGACGTCGCTCCGGCTTAAATGCACAGCTCTTTGAAGTCCCAGGTCGCACACACCCTGTCGAGGTTTTTTACATAAAGAAACCAGTACCAGATTACGTGGAGGCTGCGATTCACAATGTGATCATGATCCATCAGGTGGAGGACCCAGGCGATATTCTTCTCTTCCTGAGTGGAGAGCAGCAGATCGAGGACGTATGTCAGGAGATCAAACAGAAAGTGGACGATTTGGTATACCAAGACCCAGACTTAGTTGGCCCGGTGGTGTGCATACCAATCTACTCCTGCCACCCGAGAAACAGCAACGTATCTTCGACCCCTCTCCTTCGCCACGTATTAAAGGCGGCCCACCCGGTCGTAAAGTTGTTGTTTCCTCAAGCATCCCCGAGACGTTGAAGATGGACGGGGTTGTATATGTTGTCGACCCCGGTTTCTCCATGCAGAAGGTGTACAATCCTAGGATCTGTGTCGAGTCATTGCTTGTTTCACCGATCTCGAAAAATTCCGCCCAACAGCGAGCGAGTTGCGCTGGCCGTACGAGGCCAGGGAAATGCCTCCGCCTCTACACCGAGAAAGATTTCCGGGCTGTGCTTGAGGAACGGAGCTATCCTATGATATTGGCCAGCAATTTGGATAGTGTAGTTCTTTTCTTGCTGAAAATTGGTGTCAAGGACCTGGTATCATTTGATTATGTTGATAGTCCTGCCCCGGAAACACTGATGCGTGCGTTGTCGATACTGCACCCGCTCGGAGCGCTGGACGATGATGGCAATCTCACTCCATTGGGTGGATTAATGGCTGAATTTCCTCTTGATCACCCACAGCTGGCAAAAACGCTGATTCTTAGTCCCGATTTCAAGTGCAGCGATGAAATATTGTCAATCGTCGCCATGCTTTCAGTGGGAGATGTCTGGGTGCAACTCCATAATCAAACACAGGAAGCCAATATGGCAAGGGCAAAGTTTACTCACCCCGAGAGTGACCATTTGGCGCTGCTCGAAATCTACAACCAATATGTGCTGAACCAGCATGATTGTAATTGGGCTAGTAGAAATTATCTTTCTAGTTGTGCACTTCGAGAAGCAAATAATATTCGCGCTCAACTTCGATTAATCATGGAACGCTTCGACCTCGATATCATTTCGGCAGATCAGGAAAAAATGTCTGTTAATATTCGTCAGGCCCTCGTTTGTGGATTCTATATGCAGGCCGCTCATAAAGAAGGTATTCATTATTGTACATTGGAAAATCCCCAGGTCAATTAGTATTTCCACGCATATTGTCCTTAGTACATAAAGCTGACTTCCTTGCAATCCGTTCCTCCAGGTCGCCGCCTTGCATCCATCATGCGGTTTGGTCACGGAGCCCAAATATGTCATCTACAACGAATTCATTCTTACCACCCGTCCTTACCTTCGAACCGTATCGGAGGTGAAACCAGAGTGGTAAATACAACTTCAACCTACTCATATGCTCCGAGCCATCATTCACTAACTTCCACACCATTTTTTTTAGGCTCGTCGAGTTCGGCGATGAACGCACAAGACATGCCTTGCAAGGGAAGTTCAGAGAGAAGAAGCAAAAAAAAAAAGGGGGCATGATTTGGCAGCTGTTACGAAGGGAATGAACAATATGAGCGTGAGGGGGAGACGGGGTTGATCAAGAATTTGTGTTATCCCTCTTCCCGAATTTGCGTCTAATTTACTACCCTTTGAAGATTAGAGGTTGGAGTCTAGAGTCTATCCATCTGCTCTTCGCGCTATGCAAGGAATCCAGTTTTACTTTATCTTTTATTCCATTCTCAGTTTGTGATTTCATTGCACTCGACACCTCGCCATTCGTTCTACTTCACAAGAGGCTAGAGAGAAGCTGTTGCGTAAGTAAAATAACCCTCGTAACATACTCAATTGTAAAACTCAAAATATTTTCCAAATAATACGGGATGCGTTGATAATTTGACCGGACTGATGGTAATCGTAACGGGCGCTTAATTACGAAACAGGGATGAGTCCCGTGACCGTCATCAATAAAAATGGTCATGACTAGCCAATCAACAGCCGCCATTAAAACGTTAATGTCATGGAAACATTACCCAAGTGTAATCGATGGGTATTTTGACCATCGCGGGCGTGGTCATGGTGCCTTAATCATCAATCAATTCGTAGGATACTGCTCCGACGAAATTTCCTACTTTCCGCTGCCATTTCTAAGCTGCTTCACTTCCGAATTTTTGTGGTCCATCGGTGGCCAGGTGCTCGTTTTTTGCTAAGCGCCTGGTGGATGCTGGTTATAACTTGAGAAACTTGAGGTGACTCGGACGACGACATGGAGTGTATCAGCAGAAAAGGATGCATAAGTTCAAATCACGGGTCGTACGCGTATGTAAAGAGGTTATATAGTGGATTTGTCGGATGGTCTTACTCATGACCAGCCTACCATTCACTAAAGGAAATACGTAACAAACCCTTTCCCTTGCATCTAGCCATTCTACTCTCGAAATATTCTATCATCTCAAACCTAGATAGAGTGAAAGCCACCTTGTTTAATGACGTAAAAGATGGGCCAGAAAGCAGTTTATCGATGGCATCCCATATTGCGATAGTGTTTGTCGCTTCTGCCATATGAAGGCTACCAGAGGAAGTCCGGCCGCTCATGACCCAAAATTTAAACTTGATGGAAGTCAAGGATGGTTTAGGTAATCTAGACAGAAGCAAGGGAAGCGAGGAAAGTGCGCTATCGAAGGATTGCGCCTCAACGTAAAATTCGAGACGAAGTCCTAGTTCCAATACACGAAGGCCAGTGTTGACTGTGAGGTCGACATTGTCAAGAAAAATAGCTAGACAAGCATTTTAGTCTACTCATTCAAGTGTACAATCAATGGGAAACCCACAGATAGTTGGAGCAGCCCCGAAATCAGCTTGCAGCACTTCAAGTGAGGGACCAAGGAATTGAAGGTATTGAGTGAAGGTGGAGAATTGGGCAGTGTCAATGCTGATATCACGAAGAGAGATTGATTTCCGCCTTCCCAGCTTAATTGTGGACAAACGAGTCTGGCTTCGATGAAACCATTGCCATATCAGCTGCGTGGTGGGATAAAATGACATTATATCCAGGGTGCGCAAGGATGGGGGTGGTGAAGCTTGGGATGCTGGAAGGCTTGGCAGAGTCCCTTGATCGGAGTCGCAAGGGCAGTACTCAAGACTTTCAAGAGAGGGAAAGGAATGAATTGTGTCCATACAATCTTCGAAGGTCGTGAACTCAGGATATTGCAAGGAAAGATGAGTGATTTGAGTAACGAAAGAAGCTGACTTAAAAAGTGGTTCCCAACCAGATAGCCGTTCTCCAATTCCGTAGGCGACCAAGGTCTTTACGGACGTTAGTTTCGCAAGATAAGGGATTAATGGATCCGCCCAATGGGGGCTGAGGTAAAGACTCGGAGGCGCCGGACATCCTTCATCTAGATAAGTGGATATGAAAAGCTTGCGCACACACGGTGCGAATGTGCAGAGGGGGTGGTCGAGATGTCCGATGAAGTCAGAAAATCTGGCGTACTCCGAAACCCAGATACTAACATGGCCGAAAAGATGATAGCGGCTGGAAGGAACCCAAGCACGACACACAAGTGCGCAGGTCATCAAAGCTTCCCGATCGTCGTACAAATAATCGATGAACTGATCGATGATTTCTTGGGGGATTGAAAATTGTTTCGACGTCTGGCTTTCAGATCCAGACACGGGGCTTGACTCGCTCGAGCTTGATGCCCAGTGAGAAACACTTCGAGTGTTGTATTCACCTTTTCACGTTTGATCAGAGCGGCAACATACGATGGAGAGGTCAGGCCTCACGTAGCATCAACCTAT
>Ga0307517_10015001_pt1 | contig 10335 bp, 12 predicted proteins | sample 23_EM_MG_FD_194515 | JGI IMG/M metagenome (GOLD analysis project Ga0307517, IMG submission 194515) | Populus trichocarpa ectomycorrhiza microbial communities from riparian zone in the Pacific Northwest, United States - 23_EM | ecosystem: Host-associated > Plants > Roots > Unclassified | place...
TGGCGTCGGCGCGGGATGGCTCGATCAATGACGGCGCGATCACCAGCGCGACGATGTATCGCGTCCCGCTGCAGCCCAGCCTCGACGGCAACACCGTCGATCTGTCGACCGAACAGACCGCGTTCGCCGAGAACGCCGTCCAGTATCAGACCACCCTCGCCTTCCTGAACGGCCGCATCAACCAGATCACGCGCGCGCTCAGAGGAGAATAAGCCATGCCCAACGGACCACTCTCCATTTTCCAGGTATCGGGCCGCGCGATGAGCGCGCAGCTCGTGCGGATGAACACGACCGCTTCCAACCTGGCCAATGCCGGGGCGGTCGCGAGCTCGCCCGAGACCGCCTATCGCACGATCAAGCCGGTGTTCCGCACCAGCCTCGACAAGGCGAGCGGCATGGCGACGGTCGACGTCGAAAGCGTCGTCACCGCCGGGAGCGAGCCGACCAAGCGCTACGATCCGACCAACCCGGTCGCCGACAAGGACGGCAACGTCTGGGAATCGAACGTCGATGAAACGCGCGAGCTCGTCGACATGATGGAGACGTCGCGCAGTTACCAAAACAACGTCGAAGTGATGCAGACCGCCAAGTCGCTGATCGTCGATACGCTCAAGCTCGGGAAATAAGTAGATGACCAGCACATTCGACACCACGCTCGCCAATCTGGGCATCAACCGCAGCGGCGCGGCCGCGCAGCCGGACGTCTCGACGTCTGCGTCGCAGACGTTGGGCCAGGCCGATTTCCTCAAGCTGATGACCGCGCAGCTGCAGAACCAGGACCCGTTCAACCCGGTCGACAACACCCAGATGGTCGCGCAGATGGCGCAATTCTCGTCGCTGTCGGGCATCACCGAGATGTCGTCGACGCTCAAGACGATCGCCGCCAAGCTGACCGGCACCTCGACCGCGGACGCGATGTCCTATGTCGGCAAGACCGTCTTGACCGAAGGCAGCACTGCTTATGCGCGCACCACCGGCGGCATCGCCGGCGCGGTCGAGCTGGACGACGACGCGACCGACCTGACCGTCACGATCCAGGACGCCAACGGCGCGACGCTCAAGACGATGAACCTCGGCCAGACGAGCAAGGGCACCGCGGAGTTCGACTGGGACGGCACGACCGACAATGGCCAGCCGGCTGGCAACGGTCCGTTCAAGGTCATCGCCACCGCCACCAACGGCGGCAAGGCCGTCACCACCCGTCCGCTCGTCTGGGCGCCGGTCACGTCGGTAACTGACCTGTCGAGCGGCAGTCCCAAGCTCAACGTCGCCGGGCTCGGCGCGATCGATATCTCCGCCGTCCGCCAGGTCGGCTGATCCGCAACATAATCACTTTGGCCCCCTCGGAGTAACACACCATGTCCTTCTACACCTCGCTCTCCGGCCTCCAGGCCTCGCAGTCCGAGATGAACACGATCTCGCACAACCTCGCCAACGTTGCGACCAACGGCTTCAAGAAAAGCCGCACCGAGTTCGCCGACGTCATCGCATCGAGCGTCAGCATTTCGCCGACCAAGATGGTCGGCTCGGGCGTCGTGGTGAAGGCCAACCGCCAGCAGTTCGAACAGGGCAATTTGATCCAGTCGTCGTCGAGCCTCGACCTCGCGATCTCGGGTGACGGCTTCTTTGTGATCAAGCCGCAGCTTGACGGGTCGAAGGTCAATTTCACGCGCAACGGCGGCTTCGCGGTCAACCAGGACCGCTTCGTCACCGACGCGCAGGGCAATTTCCTGCAGGTCTATCCGGTCGATGGGTCGGGCGCGGTCGTCGCGACCGGGATCGACCAGACCCAGAGCCTTCAGCTGCCGGCAACCAGCGGCACCGCGGTGCCGACCAGCCAGATCAACATGACGGTCAACCTGCCGTCGGCCGGCCCGATCCCCACGGTCGCGACGTTCGATCGCTTCAATCCGTCGAGCTACAACACGTCGACCTCGACGACGATCTACGACAACAACGGCAACCCGCAGACGATGACGACCTACTTCAAGCGCACCACTGCTTCGAGCGGCGCGGGCGTCGATTCGACATGGGACGTCTACAATTACGTCGGCGACGTCCCGCTCACCGCCGGTGGCAGCCCCAAGGTCACGCTGACCTTCAATTCGTCCGGCGCGCTGACCGCACCGACCACGGCCACCACGTTCGATCCGTTCACGCCGGCCGGCGCGCCGAGCGCGCAGACGGCGACGTTCAACCTTGGCGCGGCGACGGCGCAGCTCGCCCAGCCGTTCAACATTTCGTCGCGGACGCAGGACGGCAAGGCGGTCGGCCAGATCGAAGGCGTCACCGTCGACAGCGACGGCATGGTCAAGGCGAGCTTCTCGAACGGCGACATCCAGACGCTCGGCAAGGTCGTGCTCGCCAATTTCACCGATCCGGCGGGTCTGCGCCAGCTCGGCGATTCGACCTGGGCGGCGACCGGGCTGTCGGGCGAGCCGACGCTCGGCGGGGCGGGGGTCGACGGGTTCGGCAATTTAATGTCCTCGACGATCGAACGATCGAACGTCGACATCACCGAGGAACTGGTCAATCTGATCGCGGCGCAGCGCAACTTTCAGGCGAACGCCAAGGCGCTCGATACCGCCAGCCAGATCTCCGAAACCATCTTCAACATCCGCACCTGATGATCGGTGAGGGGGGACTGCTCGCATGGATAAACTGATCTACACGGCGGCGTCGGGGCTGAAGGCGCACATGTCGTCGCAGGCTGCGATCGCCAATAACATGGCGAACGCCTCGACGATCGGTTTCCGTGCCGAGCGGGTCGATTTCGACGCGCTACTGCTCAAGGGCGACGGCTTCGACAGCCGTCAGCCGACGTCGGAAGAGGTCAAGGACTTCGACCGCTCGGCGGGCGCCATGATGTCGACCGGCCGCAACCTCGACATCGCCATTCCCGGCGATCAGTGGATGGCGGTCCAGGCCAATGACGGCAGCGAAGCCTATACCCGCCGCGGCGACCTCAACGTTTCCGCGTCCGGCGTGCTGGAAACCGGCGACGGCTTCCCGGTGATGGGGTCCGGGGGGACTCCTATCACCGTGCCGCCGGCGGGATCGATCTCGATCGCGGCGGACGGCACGATTTCGATCATTCCGGTCGGCGGCGACGCGAAGAACCCGCAAGTCATCGACCGCATCAAGTTCGTCAGCCCCAAGGGATCGCAGACCGCCAAGGGCCTCGACAATCTGGTCCGCGTCAAGGGCGGCGGCGTGCTGCCCACTGACGAGGAAGCGACCTGCATGAGCGGGATGCTCGAACAGTCGAACGTGAACATGACGCAATCGCTGGTCGACATGATCGAGAACCAGCGCGCTTACGAAGTGCAGGCCAATCTGATGAAGTCGGCCAAGGATATGGACGAAAGCGGCGCATCTCTCATGCGCATGCCGTCATGATGAGCAAATTTTCCACCATTCGTGCTGAGCTTGTCGAAGCACGGGCCAAGAACACGCCCTTCGACAAGCTCAGGGCGAACGGTTCGTTTTTTGAGGAGTATAAAGCATGAGCAGCGCCGCGATGCATATCGCCCGCACCGGGCTCGACGCCCAGGACATGCGGATGCGAGTGATCTCGAACAACTTGGCCAACGTCAACACCACGGGGTTCAAGAAGGACCGCGCGTCGTTCGCGACGCTGTCGTACCAGACGGTGACCGCCGCGGGTGCGAACTCGTCGAGCGAAACCAAATACGCGACCGGCCTCAACCTCGGCACCGGCGTGCGCATCCAGGGCACCGCCCGGATGGACACGCAAGGGTCGATGCAGACCACCGGCAACAGCCTCGACATGGCGCTCGACGGCGACGGCTATTTTCAGGTCCAGATGCCAGGCGGCCAGCTCGGCTACACGCGCGCGGGCAATTTCGCGCGCTCGCCCGAGGGCCTGTTGGTGACCAACGAAGGCTATCAGGTGATGCCCGGCATCACCGTGCCCGAGGGCACCACCGCGATCACCATCGGCACCGACGGCACCGTGTCGGCGACCGTCGCCGGCCAGACCGAGCCCTCGACGCTCGGCCAACTCCAGGTCGCGACCTTCGCCAATGCCGGCGGGTTGCAGTCGAAAGGCGACAATTATCTGACCGAAACCGCCGCGTCGGGCGCCGCCAATCTGGGCGTGCCGGGCGAGGACGGCCGCGGCACAATCCGCCAGGGCATGCTCGAAGCGTCGAACGTCAACGTCGTCGAGGAACTGGTCGACATGATCGAATGCCAGCGCGCCTACGAGGTCAATTCGAAGATGATCTCGGCGACCGACGACATGCTCAAATATGTGAACCAGAACCTGTGATGCGCAACGCAATCAAGCTCATCGCTGCGACCACCGTCGCCGCGCTCGTCATCGGCACGGGCGCGCCGGCTATGGCCGGAATCCTGGGCAAGAAGAAGGCGAAGGAGGATTTCTCCGCCCCGCCGCCGCCCGCGCCGCGCGCACCCGCGCCGGCCAATGGCAGCATCTTCCAGCCGCAGGACGGCTATGCCGCGCTCTACGAGGGCACGCGCGCGCGCCGCGTCGGCGATCCGCTGACGATCATCCTCGTCGAAAACACCTCGGCGTCGAAATCCTCGGGGTCGAAGCTCGATTCGGGTGGCGGCTTCGGCCTCACCCCGCCGTCAACCGGCGCGCTGTCGTTGTTCAAACCGACCGACGCGAGCGTCAGCGGGACGCGCAACTTCAATGGCAAGGGAACGGCGGACCAGTCGAACTCGCTGTCGGGCGAGGTCTCGGTCACCGTGGTCGAGGTCTATCCCAACGGCACGATGCTGGTGCAGGGACAAAAGCGCGTCACGCTCAACCGCGGCGACGAATTCGTCCAGATCAAGGGCGTCGTCCGCGTGTCGGACATCAGCCCCGACAACCGCGTGCTGTCGACTCGCGTCGCCGATGCGAAGATTTCATACACCGGCAAGGGCGACGTCGCCCGCGCCGGCCGTCAGGGCTGGCTCAGCCGGTTCTTCTCGGTGATCAGCCCGTTCTGATGCATTTTTGTTGTTTCAGCGGCGCTGAAACAGAACGGTTCCGGCCCGCGAAGCGAACGACAAACGCATGGTTAGCACCGTCTTAACCATCCGCGTGGCAGGACCGAACGTGAAATCATTGGTGGATTGCATCCGTATGTTCCGTCTCGTCCTTGCCATGCTGATCGCTTGCCTGATCGTGACCCCGGCTTCGGCCGACCGCATCAAGGATCTGGGCGGCTTTCAGGGCATCCGCACCAACCAGCTGACCGGCTACGGTATCGTCGTCGGGCTGGCGGGGACGGGCGACGACAATCTCGAATATACGATGCAATCGGTGAAGGCCGTGGCCTCGCGCTTCGGGCTCAACCTGCCGGCGGGGATCAATCCCGGCCTCAAGAACGCGGCGGTCGTGATGATCACCGCCGAATTGCCGCCGTTCGCCAAGCCGGGGCAGAAGATCGACATCACCGTCGCCTCGATGGGCAAGGCCAAATCCTTGCGCGGCGGGGCGCTAATCATGACGCCGCTGATGGGCGCCGACGGCCAGATCTATGCGATGGCCCAAGGAAATCTCGCGGTCGGCGGGCTCGGCATCGAGGGCAAGGATGGTAGCCAGGTCGTGGTCAACGTCCCCTCGACCGGCCGCATCCCCGAAGGGGCGACCGTCGAACGCGCGGTCGCCACCGGCTTCGAAACCAGCCCCGCCCTCACCTTCAACCTCGCGCGGTCGGACTTCACCACCGCGCAGAATGTCGCTGCGGCGATCAACAGCCGTTTCGGCGCCGGCGTGGCGGAGGCGGTCGACGGCGTGTCGATCCGCGTCAACGCGCCGGCCGGCGCCGACACCCGCGCCACGATCATGAGCGGGATCGAGAATCTAGACGTCGTGTCCGCCGAGCCGCCCGCCAAGGTGATCGTCAACGCACGCACCGGCACCGTCGTGATCAACTCGGCGGTCCGCGTCGGGCCTGCCGCAGTCACCCACGGCAAGCTGACCGTGCGGATCGACGAGAAGCAGACGATCGTCCAGCCCGCGCCATTCAGCAACGGCACGACCGCGTCCGAACAGAAATCGGGCGTCCAGATCGACGAAGAGAAGAAGCCGATGTTCCTGTTGGCGCCGGGCCCGAAGCTCGCCGACATCGTGAAAGCGGTGAACGCGATCGGCGCCACGCCGTCCGACCTCGTCGCGATCCTCGAGGCGCTCAAGGAAGCCGGCGCGCTCAAGGCCGAGTTGATCATCCTGTGACCGACCTTCCAGCCACACCCGCCGCGGCGCCGACCACCGGCATCTCGCTCGACACCAGCCGGCTTGCCTCGTCCGCCAATCTGAAAAAGGCGGGCGAGAAGTTTGAGTCGGTGTTCATCGGGCTGATGATGAAATCGATGCGCCAGGCGAAGCTCGGCGACGGGCTGTTCGATTCGAAGAATTCGGACACGTTCCGCGAAATGCAGGACAAGCAGGTCGCCGAGAGTATGGCGGCGCACCAGCCGATCGGCATCGGCAAAGCGATGACCGACTTCCTCGCGCGCTCGCAAAAGGCGCTCCAGCCGGGCGCGGCCGCGTCTGACGCCGGGAGCACCACGCCATGAGCGATATGCTGGCGATCGGTGCGAGCGGGCTGCGCGCCTATCAGGTCGCGCTCAACACCGTATCGGAGAATATCGCGAATGCGGGCACCGCCGGCTATACGCGGCGGACCACCAACATCAAGGAAGTCGCCTCGATCGGCGGCATCAGCGCGCTGTCGACCGGCAGCGGCGAAGGCGCCGCGGTCATCGGCGTCCAGCGCGCCGGCGACATGTTCAAGCAGGCCGAGGTGCTGTCCTCGGGCGCCGACCTCGGCAAGACCGCGACCAGCGTGAGCTGGCTCGACCGCATCGAAACCTCGCTCAGCGGCAGCGTGCTCGGCACGCGGCTGTCGAGCTTCTTCACCTCTGCGACGACGCTCGCGGGCGACCCGACCTCGACCGCCGCGCGATCGGCGATGCTCGAATCCGCCAACGGGGTCGCCAGCGCGTTCAGCGAAACCGGCGCGTCGCTCGACCGCGTCTCGGCCGATCTCGACACCACGACGCGCGACACCGTATCGTCGCTCAACTCGCTCGCCTCGACGCTCGCGCGAATCAACCAGGGGCTCGGCCGCGCCGCGCCGGGCACCGCCGGCAACGCCGCCTTGCTCGACCAGCGCGACCAGACGCTCGAGGCGATGAGCGCGCTCACCGACATCAACGTCAGCTACGACAATGCCGGCCGCGCGTCGGTCAACGTCGGCGGCAGCGGTGGACCATTGCTGGTCGACGGCAATTACGCCTCGACCGTCGGCTATTCGCGCAACACCAGCGGCACGATCTCCTTCCAGGTGCTGACCGGCGTCACTACGCACGTCATGTCGCCAACCGGCGGCGCGCTGGCCGGGATCATCGACGGCGCGCAGCGCGTCGCCGACGCTCGGCAACAGCTTCAGGGCATCGCGCAGAATTTCGTCGACGGCGTCAACGCCGTCCAGGCGGGCGGCCGCGACCTCGACAATGTTGCGGGCGCTGCGATGTTCTCGATCGACCCAACCGCGGGCACCGCCCAGGTGTCGGTCACGCTCGCCGACCCGCGCGGCATCGCCGCGGCGGCCGTCGGCGGCGGCCAGCGCGACAACAGCAATCTCACCGCGTTCGCGACGTTGCGCACCACTGGCGCCTACGAAAGCAAGGTGGTCGACATGACCACGACCAACGCCTCGGCGCTGGCGCAGCGCAAATCGGTGGCGGATGCGCAACAGACGATCCGCGACAATGCCGTGTCATCGCGCGACGCGCTGTCGGGAGTCGACCTCGACACCGAAGCGGTCGACCTGATGCGCTTCCAGCAAGCCTATGCCGCGACCAGCCGCGTGATCCAGGTCGCGCGCGACACCATCCAGTCGATCATCGACATCAGGTAAGCGCCATGCAGATCAGCACCCAACAATTCTACACGTCGAATCAGCTCAACTTCAAAGCGTTGACCACGACCGCCGACATCCTGCAGACGCAGATATCGACCGGCAAGAAACTCAACGCGCCGTCGGACGACGCGGTCGGTTATCGCCGGCTGCAGGGACTGATCCGCGATGGCAGCAACGATCAGGCCTATGCCGGCAACATCACGATCGTCCAGTCGGCGCTGAGCCAGGCCGACACGACGCTCAAGTCGATGACCGACGACATCCAGCGCGCCCAGGAACTGGCGATCAAGGCGAACAGCGGCACGCTGTCGCCCAGCGACCGCAGCATCATCGCCGACGAGCTCGATTCGATCGTCAAGGGCCTCGTCGACCTCGCCAACGCCAAGGATTCGCGCGGCGCGTCGATCTTTGCGTCCGGCGACGCGCCAGCGGTAACCGCCAATCCGGACGGCACTTTCACCTTCGCCACGACTGGCCCGACCACGATCCCGATCGGCGATTCGTCGAGCGCCGCACCCGGCGAGGCCGCGTCGCGGCTATTCGTCGATTCGGGCGGCGGCAACATCCTCTCCGACATTTCGGCGCTGTCGGCCGCGCTGCGCGGCACCGGCAGCGTCAGCACGATCGCCGGCGCGACCAGCGACAAACTGACCGCGTCGAACAATCAGGTCGCCGGCGTCCAGGGCTCGCTCGGTGCGCGGTCGCAGCGCGTGGATATCGAATCGACGCGTATGACCGCCAACGCCACCGATCGCGAGATTACGCGGCAGTCGATCGAGGACGTCGACGTAACGCAGGCGATCACCGACCTGCAAAAGACGATGACGATCCTCTCCGCGGCGCAGTCGAGCTTCAGCAAGCTCTCCAGCCTGTCGCTGTTCAACTATCTGAAGTGAATTTGAGTCGGTTCGCGCCGACCTGGTGGCAATCTGCAGCCTAAATTTCGCTACGGTTAACCGATTGAACACCAAAGCCGATTAACCCTGCATCAGCCGGGTCGCGCCCGGTACGGGCTGCGGAACAAGGGGGATTTTCAGCACTAATGTTTCCGCTAATCGGCCTTGTTGTTCTGTTGGCGATGGTGTTCGGCGGGTTCGTCTTCACGGGCGGCGCGCTGGGGCCCGTCATGGAGGCTATCCCCCACGAAATGCTGATCATCGGCGGCGCCGCGGCCGGCGCGCTGATCATCGGCAATTCGATGAAGGAACTGAAGGCGCTGGGCGGCGGCGTCGTCAAGGTGCTCAAGGGCCCCAAATACAAGAAACAGGATTATCTCGACGTCATCTTCCTCGTGTCGAAGCTGATGAAGATGCTGCGGATGGACGGGCCGATCGCGCTCGAACCGCATGTCGAAGACCCCAAATCCTCCGCCGTTTTCGCCGAATATCCGCGATTGCTCGCGGACCATACGCTGACCAATTTGATCGCCGACACGCTTCGCCTCGTCGTCGTCTCGTCGGGCACGCTCGACGTGCACGCGGTCGAGGAAGTGATGGATAACGCGATCAAGACGCATCACCACGAAGTCGAAGGCCCGCACACCACGATGTCGTCGCTGTCCGACGCGCTCCCCGCGCTCGGCATCGTCGCCGCCGTGCTCGGTGTGGTGAAGACGATGGGCTCGATCGACAAGCCGCCCGCGATCCTGGGCGCGATGATCGGGTCGGCGCTGGTCGGCACGTTCCTGGGCGTGTTGCTCGCCTATGGCATCGTCGGCCCGCTCGCCAACCGGCTGAAGCAAGTGATCGACGCCGACGCGGCGATCTATCACGTCGTCAAGCAGATCATCATCGCCTCGCTCCACGGCCATCCGCAGCCACTGGTGATCGAGGCCGCGCGTTCGGGCATCGCCCATTCGAACCAGCCGGGCTTCGCCGAAGTCTTTGACGGCCTGCGCGGGCGTTAAGCCATGGCCGCGCGCGCTCCGCATGGCTCGAACCAGCCGCCGCGGATCATCTACAAAAAGATCTATATTGAGGGCCATGGCGCGCATCACGGCGGCGCGTGGAAGGTCGCCTATGCGGACTTCGTGACCGCGATGATGGCGTTCTTCCTGCTGCTGTGGATTCTCGGCGCGACCACCGAGAAGCAACGCAAGTCGATCGCCGATTATTTCGCGCCGACGCTCGTCGAGCTCAAGCAAAACAGCGCGGGGTCGAACGGAATCTTCGGTGGCTCGTCGATCACCGACAAGGACAACTACCCCAACCGCGCGTCGCAGACTGGCACACGGTCGATGACCATCCCGATCGGCGCGACCGGCGGCAACCAGGAAGGGTCGGGCGACAAGGGCTCGCTTAAGAACCAGGCGACCGCGGCCGAGGACGCGAAGAATTTCGCGGCGATGAAGCGTACCTTGACCGCGGCAATGCAGGCCGCGCCGATGAAGCGCTTCGCCAGCCATGTCCGTTTCGTCCAGACGCAGGAA
>Ga0307517_10015003_pt1 | contig 10334 bp, 15 predicted proteins | sample 23_EM_MG_FD_194515 | JGI IMG/M metagenome (GOLD analysis project Ga0307517, IMG submission 194515) | Populus trichocarpa ectomycorrhiza microbial communities from riparian zone in the Pacific Northwest, United States - 23_EM | ecosystem: Host-associated > Plants > Roots > Unclassified | place...
TAGCTCTCATTATCTTCGTAGTCATGTTTGTTTACCGAGAAAGAAACGTCCTGAGGTCCTCTGATTCCACAGCTTCAATATGGAGTAGAATTGAAAACTTCTTTAGAATTTTCATTCAAAGGGACTCCACATCCAGTACTTTCAGACAAAGTGATCTGAATGATAGAAATGGCATCAGTCTGCCAACTATGTGTGCGCCAAGCCCATCAGCCTATTCAGTTGACACGGAATATCCTGCCAATCGATCTTCTGCAAGCTATGATTCTAGTCCAAATAGGGAAGCACCTCAAGAGGTAGTACTAGATATGGATCAGCTTACCAGCCGAAATCTGGAGAGACCGGCAGCTTTGGAAATAGACCATGAAAATAATTGACTTGTAGGTTATCATTTAACACTTCTGACACCAGTAGTCATTAGCATTGTAAAGAAATGGAATTACTGTATTAAAAACACATGTAAGCGAGATTATTTTACTAAGATTTAAGTAGGTTTAAACTGGGTTTCAGAAATTGAGTTACTTTATATTTCTTGCCTTCTGTTTTTCTCTTTGAGTTGTGTTACTGTATTACTGTGGAGCATCTGGCATTACCTCTGTACCTTCATATTTGTGATAGACTTCTTGCCTTTTCTTACAAGTCCTAACTTAAAAAAGAACCCAGAGATTTGCCTAGTGTTGAAGACTGCTCTAGGAATCCATGAGTCCTTTTTTTCTATTCTATTATCATCAAGTAAATGTTGAGCTAGTCTATAGGAATAAATTAGTTAGTTAAGATATTATTTGCTGATTTGATGCTTTATTAGAGCATTTCGGTTGATTGTTCTTCTGAAGTTTTAATGAATAAAATAGTAACTAAGTCTGTATAACAATGGCAGACTATTATCATAAAATTCTCTCTTGTTTTCTTTTCTTCCTTTTAAAATCATTAATTGATATCAAAGCAATTTGTACTAGGAGACCTACAATGACTACAATGAAAGCTGAAGCAAGCTTCTCTCATATAACCCCTTTTGTTTTTGATGAAGAGAATTATCAATTTTGAGCTGTGAAAATGAAAACTTATTTAAAAGTATTAGATCTTTGGAAAATTGTTGAAAAAGATTATGATATTTCTCCATTACCAAATAACCCAACCATGACTTAGATCAAAAGCCACCAAGAAAGAAAAACCAAAGCTTATTAGATAATCATCAACCCTACTATACAAGGCTCTAGGTATATATTTTAAACCATAAAAAGCTTTTTTCAACAAATAAACTTTATCTTTTTCTCTCTAAACCATAAATCTAGCTGGTTGTTCAACATAAATCTAGAAAGAAAAATAAAAAAAGCAAAAGCAAAAACATGCTTGTTTGTTGTTGTTTCAACAACCATTTTTATAAGAATCATGTCTATCAAATCAGCAAATGATGTCTGGGACTATCTGAAGGAAGAATATGTAGGAGATGAAAGGATACATGACATGCAAATGCTTGTTAAAGTACCATCTCAACCCAATAGCTTAAGCTGCTAGGTGAGGTCATATGATATGATTTATATTATTCTCTAACATACTCCTTCAAGTGAAATCCCTTTGGGTTTAAAACTTGCACAGGCTCACATTACTTTGTGCTTAATTTTTATCAAATAAATGGGGATGGTGAGATTCAAACTTGTGACTGCTTGATCATCAAGGCTCTGATACCATGTCAAAGTACCATCTCAACCTTATAGCTTAAGCTGCTAGGTGAGATTTTAGGATATGATTTATATTAATGCTGAATTTAATAAGAGAATTTGAGCTACAAAGAATGAAATAATCTGAGACTATCAAGGAGCACTCAAATAAATTGCTTGCTATAGTTAACAAGGTTAAATTACTTGGTACTCCATCCACAAACTCTAGAAATGTTGAGAAAATACTAGTTACTGTGCCTGAAAGATATGAAGAATTAATCACAACTTTGGAGAACATAAAAGATATATCCAAAATTACAGTGAAAGAACTTTGGCATGCTCTGCAAGCTCAAGAACAACAAAGGCTTATGAGACAAGATCGTTTTGTAGAAGGAGCTCTACCAACCAAGCATCAAGATTCTGAAAAGGATAAGAAGAAGTTTTTCAAGAAAAATCAGGCTTCAAGCAGTAAATTAATGCTGATCAGTTTCAGAATAAGGGAAGATTTTTGAAAAAGGGTTATCCCCCCCGTCAGCACTGTGACAAGACAAATCATCCACCATTCAAGTGCTGAAAAATACCAGATGTAAGGTGCAACAAGTGCAATCAACTTAGGCATGAAGTTGTCATTTCCAAAAACAAACCTAAAAAACAGGAGGCAAATGCTCAAGTTGTTGACCAAGATGATGAAAATCAAATGTTTGTGGCCACTTGTTTTTCAACTAGAGACTCCTCAGATCATTGACTTATTGATAATGATTGCACAAACCACATTAATTTTGATTCAGTACATTGCAACCTATAAGAATTTCAAAGGTTTGAATTAGGAATGGTGATTATATAGCAGCAAAGTGAAAAAGAACCATTGCAAAATAAGTTGCATGTTAGAGAGTAGATGGTTCCAGTTCTACTTTTTCCCCCCTTTTTTGTTGGGGGTGTTAAACTTATTTTAATGGATTGGATTTGTTGTTGGTGTAAAAAGATTTGCTTACATCTCTGCTGCTAACTTTGGCTTGTCAATTACTTACTACAAGGTTATTATGAGGGAAAGGTACTAATTTTCATTGTTGCTTATTTCAAGTGTTGTATCTAGAATTATGTCACATTAATGCTGATGGCATGGCACGACATATCTTCATCTTTATTTTTCTGGAAACAAGGACTGTTTTCTAAAGCTTCATAAACACCAATTTGTATTATACGTAGATACAATTTGATTTTTATAATACATTGTTTGATATGAAATAGTTATATCACAAGAAGAATCAAAACTTTCAAGTGTGCTTTGATATTTAATTTTCCCTTTTCTTATCATTCTTACCTCATGTAAATTTTTTACTTGTGTTTTGTTTGAATTAGAAGGCTGCTGAAACAGAGTTGTTGACCAAGTTTGCATATCGAAATGCTTGGTGATCGAAATGCTCTTCCTTGGTTTTGCTATAAATAAAAATATCATCAAAGTACACCAATAAGAACTTTTCCATAAATTGCCTAAACACTTATGTCATTACTCTCATAAAAGTGCTTGGTGCATTAGAAAGGCCAAAAGGCATGACTAGCCATTCATATAAACCATCCTTAGTCTTAAATGTTGTTTTCCATTCATCTCCTAAACGAATCCTAATCTGATGATACCCACTCTTCAAGTCAATGTTAAAGAAGCTCCTGCCATCATATCTAGCATGTCATCCAATCAAGGAATTGAAAAACGATACTTGATCGTAATCCTATTGATGGCTCGACTATCTACACACATTCTCCATGATCCATCTTTCTTAGGTGTTTACAGTGCAAGTATTGCACAAGGGCTCAAACTCTCTCGAATAAATCCCTTTTGTAATAACTCACATACTTGCCTTTGCAATTCAGCATGTTCACTCGGGTTTATCCTATAGTGAGGCAAGTTTGGTAATGTGGCACCAAGGACAAAATCTATGACGTGTTAAACATAACGCACAGGGGGTAAAGCATCAGGTAGTTCAGAAGGGAAAACATCTAGAAATTCTTTCAACACTTCCCTTACCTCTTCAGGTGGCTCTTCTAGAAAGTCTTCTACAATCTCCTTAGCAAACTTCCTAGGACTTATTATGTTAAGCCTTCCTTCTTTCACTTTATTCTTCTTCTGACTATTACCATTAGACCTTGGAGGTAATCCAATAAGGTGGATTTTTTTACCTTCAAAAGTGAATGAACAAGAATTTGATTGCCCAAAGATTGTAACGTCCAAATCATATAACCAAGGCCTACCCAAAATGACGTGCCCTCCATCCATGGGAATGACATCACATCAATTTTCATCATGATAGTCCAAGATCTTTATGGGAAAAAGATATCTCTCTTTGACCGCTATAGATGTATCATTAACCCAGGACACACTATAGGGTTTAGGGTGTGGAGCAAACTTTAAGCCTAAATGGGATACACTACCCGAGAAAACTACATTGATACAACTACCACTATCTATGATGATCTTATACCCTTTATCTCCACATTTAATGTAAGTGTAAAAAATAGTAGTCCTTCTCCAATCCTCAGTTTCTTTAGGTTGTGTTAAAGTACATCTAACTACATTTAACCTGGTTGTCTTCATTTAAGTGGATATAGATCTAACACATCCTAGCAAGTTGGACTCATTCTCCTCATGATTTAGATCCTGAAAATCATCGGGATTGGGTTCATATACCTTATCATCACAATTATCTTCTTCACCCATATCCTTTTGCCCCTTGATGAACAATCTTATTAGGGCAACTAGAGAAAATATGACTTAAACCCTGACATTTAAAACACTGAATTTTTGAGGTTATCTTAGGTGCTTCATGAAAAATACCCTTACCCTTGTCTTGATCTCTAGGTATCTGGAAAATCAAAGGATTGGGTTTACGAGGTGGGGCACCCCATATGGAGTTCTGACTACCAGGTTGAGATCTAAAAGGGATACTACGAGTGTCCTGACGTCTCGTCCATTGGCTTTTTGTGACCAAGTCATAATTTTGTACTAGGGTATAAGCTTCATCAAGGGTGGAAACAACTCTAGGCACAACCTCTCTTCTAAGGTCATCGTTTAAGCCTTTTCAAAATCTACTTAGGGTTATCACTTCATCCTCCCTAATTGTACACCTCATCCTATACTCATAAAATTATGCCACATATTCATTGGCAGACTTGCCTCCTTGCCTCAAGTTATTCCACTGGTCCAAAAGATTTTCTCTATAAGAACGAGGCAAATACTTTTCTTCTAACTTAGTCTTCATTTCAACCCAATCAGTAATAGGAGGTTGACCTCTCCTAATCAAAGACTCTTCTACACTTTCCCAATAGAGCTGAGCGGTTCCACTAAGTTTCATCTTTGCAAATCTTACCCTCCTATTCTAAGATAGATTATACCAGCCAAAGAATTGATCCATGTCACGGATCCATCTATCAAAGATCCACGGGTCAAGCTGACCCTTAAAAGTTGGGGCTTCTACCTTGATATGCCTCATGACTCGCTCGTCATGGTCATCGTAATCGTGATAACCTTGATTGCGGTTTGTATTGACGGTTCCTAGGATGAGCTGGTCTTTGACGATAATCATTGGAATGCTCACTATTGTTAGGGTCATCAAAGTCATTGTGACCCTGGTGTTGGTTATGGTGGCGGTTCCTATGAGGAACTGGTCTTTGAGGATTCCTATGGTTGTCATTAGAATGCTCACTCTCACTAGACTGTCTTGCAAAGTTTCTATGGACTCCATCCTCCCAGAAAGGTTGTTCATTTGATTGGACATGTTGCTCATTTCCGTTCGCATAAGTTGTAATTGCTCTTGAATATCTCTAAGAATATTATTAGAGTTCGGGTCCATGGTAGGTATGACTTCTAGATTGTGTACTAGATGACCACTATATAAATGCATGCAAAAACTAATCCTAAGACTGAAATCACAAATAACACTTGCAAGTAAAAACGCAAAATAAAATTATAGCTAATATTTTTTTAAAAAATTTAATTTAATTTTTTTATCTTGGAGACTAAGTAATGACAGATTAAACCAGGAAAATTCACAAGCAATCAATGTAAGTCCTATAAATGCACACAAGTAATCCAAACACAATGTTTCAGTTTTCCCATGAATTTAACCAAGCTCCACAATTAATTAAGAGGATCAGATCTTCAATGCCAATAAACAAGCTCAAAATTAAGGTAATTCAATTTAAAGGCAGGCTATGTAATTTAGTTATGGGCAAGCACAGAATAATATTAATGCTAAATCTTGGTTAACAAGTGTAAAAGCAGGAATGATGATTTTTAATGGGTAAAAATTCAGACCGGATGATGTGGCAGTGAAGGATTACGTGGTAGATGACATGGCAGAACACGTTGACGTGGCAGGATATGCTGACGTGGCAGGAACTGCTGACGTGACAGATGACACAGATGCTTTGATATGGTGATGACGTGGCAGTGTTAATTATTTTGCCAGCTTCTGTTTCCTTCTTCCTTACCTCTTGTAACCTGTTATTGCTGGCGACGCGGCGTGACTGCTCAAGGCGAGGACAATTGCAGTCTGTTGAAGGTGGTGGTTGCTGCCAGCCGGTTCTACTGCTTTGTCTGTTGCTAATGATTGAGGGCGATGATACTATGGATGGTGCCAACTGAAGCTCTATCGCTGGCGTTGAAGAGGATGACACTGGTTGAGGCACTATCTTTGCTGGGAGGAACCACCAGTCGGTACTGGCGGTGATAGGTTTGTGGGTGGCTGTAGCTGGTGGTTTGGTGCCCCTGGTTTGGTCGCTGAAGCCAGAGATCCACTGATGTCTATTGTAGTGTCAATCTGGTGGTTGCCACTAGTCTGTGTTGGAGGTAGTAAATCGGCGTGGATCGGTGGATTGATGTGCAGGTCTTCTCGATGGTGGGTCTGCCATTGTGATTGGCCGGCGCGCCGCTGATGGCAGGGGCGCCGTTGCTGAAAATCCGATTACTGTCGTTGATGATGAATAATGTTTTTTTCTTGTAATCAGAACAGTATGATTTTTTTAGATCAAACCGGATCTAGGGTTAAGCATAAACATGTGGATCGTTTTATTGTAAGAACAATTAAAAGTCATGCTTTAGAGAAAGAAGAAACTTAAAGAAGAGAAGAAAGGGGATTGGAGATATGCAAAGTCTGCAATATTTTCATTAATCATCAAAACTGTCTCACAAAATGACAGAAGAACATGTAAATAGTAAACCCTAAAATATCTCGCTATTGGACTCGGTCCATCAAATCAAACTGTTTAACATAAATAATTTCAAATAAATAAAATAACAATGAGATAGGCCCAAATGGGCTTAGTCTCCCAACTAAAGCGTGACAGGCTGGGCCATCCTATGTCGTCTCTGTCCATATACTCGTGTAGTTTGCGGTGTGGATCTAGTGTCCCCACCAGCAATCTCCCTCTGTGATGACTTTTGAATTTCTCAATATCTGTGGTCCTCCTCTATGTACCTTGCAATTCATTCATAGTTTTAGTTCTTCAGCGCTTGAGCAGTCTAGTTTAACTCTTTAAGGGGATAAATGGAGATCACAACTTGTCTTTTAGGAGCATGCTATGATTTTGCTCACCAGAAATCAAGTTTTGAGGAGTGTTCTGTTGCCGTGTCATCATTTACATGGGAGAAATGCTTGAAATGCAATGAGGAGGATTCACTCATATCATATTTAATCCTGTAATTTGGAGGTTCATTGTAATTTATTAATGGCAATCCCAATACGGGTTCTCCAACATGCAAAACCACTTAAACGGCTTCCCCTCGTTGGACCCTTGTTCACTCCCCCTGTCAATGTTACTGTCGTGGTGAAAGTTGCAGTAAGGGCAGCAACTGATCCAGTTTTCCCTCTCGGCATCGTGGATGTTTATGGAATACTGCGTTATAGCCAGCAGCAAAGAGCAACATAGATTTGTTGATATCGAGAGTTCATTTGTTTTCTTCACCAATATAGAGTTCATCATCAATATCAAGATTTCATCTGTTTTCTTCTTCTCTATAAGTTCTCAAAATGTTAGCTGTTGGAGTTGGACTCGAAGCATTTTGTGAACTAGAGACTCACAAAAAGGATCCATTAACATATCTGATGAAATAAAAATACATGATAAGAACTAGCTCATACTCTGTATGTCTCCTGATCAAAAGAGTTTATGTAGGTCTAATAATAAAAATCCTTAAAGCTAAATTATTTTTTGAAGAATCTCTTTTTTAAAGGTACAAATATAATTTTACAAATTCTCAATTAAACCCTCATATGTATAGCTTATATATCCATACAACAAGTTTCTATATAAAAAAAACAATAAAATAAATAAACATCCAATATATATATATACACAATAAAAATTAACATTAAAAAATTAAGTTAAAAAAAAGGTAGTTTTGTTTATTTGAAGTGGAAATTCTCAATAAAATTTGAATTAGAAGAGGGATGTTGACAAACTAAGTGTTGGAGTGGTTAGATTTATAGTGGGAGGTTAATTTGTGATAAAAATTAGGGGCTATGCTATTTGTTACAATGAAGAATGAAGGAGGAAGAAGAAGAAATGAAGGAGGGGGAGGCAAGGGTTACTCGTCTAATCATAAATTAAATATTATAGACAGATTTACTAACGACATTCATCGAATGAATTTTTCCTGCCTGTAATTCTATCTATAAAAATAACACATTATTGTATTCATTGGCTTTTTTAGCTCCTCTTCCCACTATATTTCATTTTTGTCTATATTTCTCGATGGATATAATGAGAGAATAGTCTATTAATGAAATTTACCACAATCTATTGACAAAAAAATTATATTGGTATTTCTGTTTTTATTTACCAGTTTTCTAATAATAAAAGTAATAACAATTTGTAATGATCTTAATTGCAACTCTACATCATATGCATATGTATATTGATCTATTTCCTGCTTTGGGGTAAATTTTGAATAGAAATTTGATAATTTTATTAGGGCGCAAGGAGGACTAAACTGAGTTGCATTATTAAAATGGAAGGCTGTATATTTTGGACTCTTGAAAACAGAATCTTGTGAAGGAAGCTTCCTCGAGGGAAGCCACAACTAAAATAAATGATTGGCAAATTCGAGCCTTGCCCTAAACAATAGACAATGACGCATCCACTGTTTAATGATTGTCTAGGACTTGACTTTATGTTGACTGATTTATATTTTATAATGATTAATATATGCAAGATTTATATTTTATAATAGTGATTAATTACGTAAGGTACACTGGTTTTTTTAGCTTCAGCTTGTTGAGGAAAGCCTCGTATGATTTCTCAAACAATCAAGAAAAAGCCCGGTGCTTTCTGTTAGTTAAACCTAAAAACATTAATCAAACAATATTATCTTATTAACTGATTTTTCTAGATGAGCAATTCACGTCAAATATTTCAAATGATTTTTCTAGATGATGTCGGAACGAAGCCCTTTGTCACCAACACCTCAAGAGTTTAGGGAGTTTTCAATAATAATCACAAATACTTTGATTTAGTCAAGGGTAGACGATCGATGGCGAAATAACCAATAAGACAAGGGATATTTATCGTTGACCAGAACAAGGCGAATCCCGACAGATTTGAGGGCATCTAATTTGTCACAGGTGACCAATACGTCCAAGTGCCTCTGTCTTGCATGCAACATTAACATGCGCCGGCGACATTGACTGTGATGGGGGTGTACAGTGTAAATGCAAAGCTATTGCCAGCTCTTAATTTGGACTGACACCTTCTTAAAATAATTTGGACTCCCCATTTGTGTTTTGGACATCTTTTATTATTCTTACAAAGGGATTATATAATCTGCTAGGATAAGGTATTTAGTCTTAATAGTGTAACCATTTAGTAAGTGTTTGTTTTTGTGCTAGAACATTCCTTCCAAAGTATTTTTTAATTTTTGTTTTTCTTTTGAAAAAGTGTTAAATTAATGGTTTTTAGGGGTTTTTAATATGCCAATGTTAAAAATAAAAAAAATCATTTTGGTATATTTTAAATTGAAAAATATAATCTATCACAATACTAAATCCACACTTAGTTTTACTTCCTTCAAGTTCATATACACATCTTATAAGACACTGGTGCACACTTTGTGTCTTGTTTTTTTTTTTTTTTGAATAAAAGTATTTTAAATTTGTTTATGCATTAATTGAAATTAAATCGTTTTTGGACAATATTAAAAATACACATCTCACATTTACTTGATATATTCATAAGAATTTAGCTAATTCCTCTTAATGTTAGCCCAATGTTTAAATTCAGAAAATCAATGTTAAATGGAACAATTTTTCTTAACCATCAATGTTAAATGTCTCCAATTTATTAATATGATTTGATTCAAACAATCAAATCATGCAATTTCCTAGTAATTACAATCACGAATCTTCTCCTCGAGAACTGGTCCCATTTCTTCTCCTTCAAGGCTTTAGTTTCACCTTATAAATAACACATTCTTCCTTCCAAGCTTAAACCAAGAAAACTAGCTAGAATCAGGTCAACCATAGGTGGACAACAAGATGATCATGAAAAAATACTCTTTAAATTTCTATCTTTCTTTTTCTTCCTTTCTTTGATGATTTTGTTCTCAGAAATGGGGGTGGCCCAGAACACAACATCTACAATCCCAGTGAATGTAGGAGTGGTTCTTGACTTGGCTTCTTTGGAGGCCAA